>Ga0164242_10000423_pt1 | contig 51811 bp, 44 predicted proteins | sample OricomgcompostMG_FD_108783 | JGI IMG/M metagenome (GOLD analysis project Ga0164242, IMG submission 108783) | Miracle-Growth compost microbial communities from Emeryville, California, USA - Original compost - Miracle growth compost (MG) ...
GCCGACAGTTCCTGCAGGGGTGCTCGGTGAGGTGTGGCGCGGCGGCCTCGACGACACCGTTGACCTCGCGGTCACCGAGGGCGCCTTGCGACGAGGGGACGCAGTCGTCACCTCGAACCGGCGCGACATCGAGCTGGCCGCTGGTGGGCAGCGAGTCGTCATACACGACGTGTGACGCCACGCCCGCCGCACCATGCGCCAACCGCGGGACTACATTGCAACCGTGTATTTCACCGACCGAGGCATTGAGGAACTCGCCGAGCGCCGGGGCGACGAGGAGGTCACCCTTGGCTGGCTGTCCGATCAGTTGCGCACCTTCGTCGACCTGAACCCAGAGTTTGAGACGCCTGTGGAGCGACTCGCGACCTGGCTTGCCCGCCTCGACGACGAAGACGACTGATCACTGGAGGGGCTCCGTCAGTCCCTCTTTCTTGCGGCCGATCACCTCGACGTTCGTCGCCACCAGTTGGACGAGGGGGATGCGCGACAGCACGTCGCTGACCTTCCGCGCGGCGCCATGCGAACGCTCGGGCAGGAGTTTGCTGGCGGCCCGCGCCGGCAACATGTTGCGATAGCGGGCGTCGAGCACGTCGAAGCCCGACTTGGCCACCATCTGCCGCGCACTGAACAGCGAATACAGGCGGTCGTGCGGTTGCGCGCCGTGGTAGTTCCTGCCTCTCCGCTTCGCCGTGTATTCGACATACGAGAACCGGTTCGGCAGTTTGTAACAGTAGAAGAAGCCGCCTGGCCGCAGTACTCGGCGAATCTCGGCCAGTGAATGCTCGGGGAACTGCACGTGCTCCAGGGTGCCGAGCGAGAGCACTGCGTCGAAGGACGCGTCAGCGTACGGCAACCGCACGGGGTCGGCACTGAACTTCGCCACCATGCTCTCGAAGTTCGGCAGCGAGCGTTCTTCAACTCCGTCAGCCGCTGGATCGAAGTCGTAGAGCGAAACATGCAGACCGCGGTCCCGCATGAACTCTGCGACATAACCCACGCCGCATCCCCAATCGAGAACGTCGGTGTTTCCGTCCTCTGTGACACGTGCGGCAACGGCGTCATACTCGCGATGCAGTATCGGGTTGCCGGCCGGCCCAGGTCGAAGAGCGAAGTGCTCCCCGCCTCGTGTCCAGTAATGCTCGGCTCCGGACGGCCGGTTCGTCATCTTCACTCCGTCTGCAGGTAGCCGATGAATGCACCGCCATCAAAACACAGCAGCATGCCTCGATGGGGTCCACGGCAAGCAGATCCTCCGTGCTCGTTGCCATGACGACTCGCGGACAGGCCCTTCCCGACTGCATCGTCGTCATGCGCGACAATGTCCGACGTGACCACTCACCACGACGGCAGCGAACCCGAGTTCAGTCCCACGGCCCGCTTTCACGTCTCCGACGGTGATCGTCGTATCGGCCTGTGCTTCGTCGGGGACTCGTTCGTCGCCGGTCTCGGGGATCCGAAGGCACTGGGCTGGGTGTCCCGCGTGGTCGCCCGCACCCCGCATTCAGGGGTCGACCTGGCCAGCTACAACCTCGGCATCCGCGGCCAGAGCTCCACGGACGTCCTGGCCCGCTGGCAGGGCGAATGTGAACCGCGCTGGGCGCAGGCGAACGAACGCCGCCTGGTCATCGGCGTCGGACTGCACGACATCGCGCAGGGACTCACCACCGCACGTTCGCGCCTCAACCTGGCCAACATTCTCGATGACGCGTCGTCGGGTGCCATCTCGACGTATGTCGTGGGCCCGGCCCCGACCGTCGACACGGAGACCAACGAGCGCCTGGAGATACTCGTCGACGCCCAGGCCGACGTGTGCTCCCGGCGCGGCATCACGTATGTCGACTGCTTCCGCCCACTACTCGGCCACGACCAGTGGCACGCGGACCTGGCCGCGAGTGACGGCATGCATCCCGGACAGGCCGGATACGGTCTGATCGCCTGGCTGGTCCTGCACGGCGGTTGGCAGAACTGGCTCCAGCTGGACTCCTGACCTCCTCACTGGCGCCACCCGCTGTTCCCGCTCGGTAGCGATCCCGACGGCACACCTACCCCTTGGAGTACTCGCCTACGAAGGTAGGCTCAGGCCCCGTGAGTCGAACGCGCATGGCACTGGCGATCTGTGCTGCCGGAGTGTCTGCGTGACGACGTATCCCTGGGCCCGTGTTGCGACACATGCGCGGCAGCTCGCGAGCATTCGCTCGCTACGACGCAAGACGGATGCACTTCACAAAGACGCTGACGCCCTGCCCTACATCGGTCTCAACCCTTATAGCCTCGCCCTGGACTACCTCGACCTGCAGTCGGCAACTTCTCCCCAAGTGGTGCTGGTGGTGCCAGACGCCAGACAGAATGCGATGTTCGCGGGCACGCGAACTGCCATCAAGGCAGCTGTCGAGGCGGCGACCTTGACCGGGAGACCGCTTCGAATCGTCTCCTTCGCCGCTTTGTCAAGCACAGAGCGGCAGCGGTGCAGCGAACTCGTCGACTCGGAGTTCGAATTTGGTCAACCACTCATCATCGACGATCTTCGTACCGTCTCCAATGCCCCCTGCAGCAGTGGTGACATCTGGATTGCGACGTATTACACAACCGCTCATTGCCTACAGTTACTTGCAGATCGCCAGCGCATAGATCGCTCTAAGGTCATCTACCTCATACAGGACCACGAACCGACCTTCTTCCCCGCATCAACCAGCGCAGCGCTCGCCAGCGCCACATACCAGGCAGGATTTGTCCCTCTGGTAAATACCAATGTGTTGGCGCAAACACTTCAAAAGCGAGAGGGAGTGGACATTCCCCCTCAGCATGTCTTCTCGGCCGAGCTCGACTACGGACGGCTTGCGGGGACCGCCTCAAGAAGGGATTCGGCGGAGCGCGATCGGATTCTCTTCTATGGACGACCCGCGAAGCCCCGAAATATGTTCGACCTCGGACTTTGTGCGTTACGTCTTGCCGCACGAAAAATCGAGGATTCGGGACTTGGTCCGGTTGAATTCGTCTCGATCGGTGCGAAGGTACCGCAGTCCAGACTCACCACGATGTCCAGTCTCAAGTCTTCGGGACGGCTGGAATGGGCGCGTTACTTCGACATGCTCGCGACCGGTCGCGTCATGCTCTCCCTGCAAGCCACCCCTCACCCGTCACATCCGCCGCTCGACATGATCGTCAGCGGCGGACATGCCGTGACAAATGAGATCGAGGGAGTGAGAGCCGGACTGCATCCGCGGCTGCACGCAGTCACGGCCGATCCGACCGACCTCGCCGACGCAATTGTCGCCGCATTACGGGAGTCGAAGTCAAAGGGACCCGGTCCCTACGATGACACGATTCGGGAGAAATTGGGACGCCCCTTCCAGGACGCCGTCGCAAGCGCAGTGCGAGCCACAACACCATGACCCTCGGGCCCACTCGCGACCGCCTTGCCACGCATTTCCACCGGGGTAGGCGATTCTCCCTTTACTTGCTTCTGCCGGCCGCCGGATTTCTCTCACCACTCTTCGTGATCCCCGCCATCACGTACCGCTTCGGCGCATCCGGATGGGCATCCGTAGCGGTAGCCCAATCCATCGGCTCCGGGATCAGCACGGCCACCGAGATGGGTTGGGGAGTTGTCGGACCACAGCGTGTCGCCGGCCTCGGCAAGGCATACCGCGAGGAACAGTATCGCCTGTCCATCACCTCACGCCTGATCACCGTCGTGCCCGGCACCCTCATCGCCATCATCGTGGCGTTCGCGCTTGCCAGTTCACAGGACGTCGCGGTAGCAGTGCTCGCCGGCGCCATGGCAGCGCAAGCCATGACACCGTCGTGGTACTTCATCGGGATCGGAAAACCGACATACATCATGTGGTCGGAGTCGGTTCCACGAATTGCCATAGCTCTCGCATCGGCCATCGCCATTCGTTTCCTGAATGCACCCTTGGTCTTGTACAGCGGACTCATGTTTCTGTCAGTCCCATTCGCCCAATTCGTAGCGCGTCGGCTGATCGGTAGCGGAGCCAGAATCAAGCGCCGCGACTGGAGATCCGCCCCGTCCGCCGCACGCGGCCAGATCGTCATGGGGAGCGGACGCGCAGTGGCAGTGTTGTACACAAGTCTGCCGATCACGATGGTCCGGTTGGTCGCGCCCGAGGCGGTCGCGGTGTTCGCCGCAACTGAGCGTCTGATGAGAATGTGCGTGAAGATCCTCGGATCAGTGCCGCTGAGGATGCAGAGTTGGATCGGCTCCGCAGATGGCGACCTGAAGGAATATCGGATTCGGCGCGCTCAGCAACTCGGCATACTCATGGGCATAACGGTCGGACCTCTCTACGCTGTCACGGCGCCAACGATCAGTGAGTACGTATTCAGCGGAGCGGTCAGCATCCCGTACAAAATCTCATCACTCAGCGGCCTGCTGCTATTCATCATTTGTGTCTCGACGAGCTACGGCCTCACACTGGTCGCCCGCGGAAAGGCAAATCACATAACCTGGGCAATCATCCCATCGGCAGGCGTTGCTGTCGCAGCAATTCCTGCGCTGGCGCTTTGGTTGGGTGCATCCGGTGGCATTCTGGGCGAGATTGTCGCAGAGTCGACCGGTACCGCCATTCAAGCGCGCTCGATCCAAAAGTGCTCGGAGTCGGCGGACTCCCAACAGGCATAACAACCCTGAGTCCCATATGCTGTGTGTGCTCATCGGCAAGCACACCATCGTGTAACACCGCCACTGCAGGAGAACCGCGCGCATGACCAACTTCGTCACGCTTCCGGTCATGTGCACGCTGTGTGGTCTGGCGTGGGTCACCCGGGGCCGTGAAAATGCCAGGGGCCGCGCCATCGGGCTCGCCTGGATCATTGTGGCGATCTTCGGTGCGGTCAACTCCGGCTACTGGCAGGGCGCATACCTCGGTGCAGCGGCCGTCATGCTCATCGGGATGCTGCACGGGGAGCGACGGGAACGTATTCAAACCGCGGTGACCCCGTGGACCGTGTTGTTCTGGGTCTACCTCACGGTGTCGGCATCCGTCTATGCGGGCACCTACTCATTCCGTCGCCCAGCAGTCGAAGTACCAGTACTCATCGTGATCGCCGCGAGTATGGCGAAATGCCGGGCAGCTGATCTCCGGATGATCTGGATCTCCCTCCTGGTCAGCGCCTACCTCGAAGTCGTCGTCGGACTTCGTGGCATAAGGTCTCCGGTCGACGTCTGGGGCTATACCCCGGGGCACAATCTACTTCCGGGGGCGTCGCACTTCTATCGAGTCGCCGGCACCCTGAACCACCCGATCGTGTACGCGGTCGTGATGGTGATCGGCCTCGTCATTGTCGTTGCCAATCCACTCACGTGGTCGCGTCTGCCGCGCATCGTGTCGGGCATCATGTTCTTCGGTGGCCTCTACGCGTCCGGTTCCAGGAGCGCCTTCGTTGCCGTCGCAATCGGCATCATTGTCTATTTGTTGCACGCGGTCCGCCTCACCCACTGGGTGCGGAACCTGACCTTCATCGCGATGCTGACGTTCGCAGTGAGCGTCCTGTTCGGGCATCAGATCGCCCTGGTGAAGGACAAGCTTCTGAACTCCACGTCGTTCACCCAGCGGCAGTCGTCCTTGGAAGGCTTCGGCAGACTACTGCACCGCACCGGCACCCAGCAGTGGTTCGGAGTCGGATTCGACGGGCAAGGCAAGCTCTATGCGCAGCACTACCTCTACAGCACCAACAACACGACAACCGTGGACAACATGCTGGTCTACAGCCTGGGGACGATGGGACTCATCGGCTTCGCGCTGCTGATCGGGTACTGCGGCTGGATGCTCTACCGTGCTGACCGGCTGGGGCGGGCATTGCTGTGCGGGTTCTACGCGATGTTCTTCTCGTTCGACGTGCTCACCTGGCCGAGCATGGTCTTTCTGATGACGCTTCTGATGGGCGCCGGTGTGATGTCCCGGCAGATCGGGAAGCTGGCGTCCGCCCCGGAGGGTGGTGACGACGGCGAACCCTCGGAGAAGACCGACTACGCGGAGCCGGCCGTGCCCACCAACGCCGTGCCGAACTCGTCATACATCCCGGCGACATAGGCTTCGAGCTTGTCTGCGCTGGCCGAGTAGTCCGGGTACTCCTCGGACTGAACCCGGTCGGCGCACGCCTGCAGCGCGCGCTCGAGCGCGCGACCGTCCGACGGATCGACTTCGATGAGTTGCTCGCGCCCCACCACCGGGCGCAACTCCGCGAGGGCATCCGAGGTGCGGGTGATGACATAGCGCCCCACGGACAAGCCCTGCCACACCTTGTTGGCCAGGACCGAGCGTGCCTTCGGGGATTCCCCGAAGATTCCGAGGACCACGTCGGCGGCGACGATGTGCTCACGTAGCTCCGCCGGCGTCATCCCATCGAGCCACCGGATACGCGAATGCACGTCGAGTTCGCGCGCCAGCTGCTCGATCCCGGGCCTTGCCTCACCGTCTCCGATGAACGTGAACTGGAAGCGATCAGTCGGCAACGCAGCAATGGTGCGTAGCACGTACTCGAGCCCGTGCAATGGAATGAAATTGCCGTAGTAGAGGACGCTGACAGGTTCCCCGACGTTCCGGAGCCGGCTGGCCGGACCAGCCCACTCCGGAGCTCCGACGGGCAGCGCCAAGGAGTGCTTGGCACCCCACTCGTGCAACCGCCGCGCTCGGATCACCGTGTCAGTGAGGGTCAAGTCGGAGTGTCGAACCGCAAACCGGTCGACCGCGAGATAACCGCGAGCACGCAGACCCGCGCCCGCGTACTTGCCCCAGTCCTCGATCGTCGTCTCATGCCACCCCACGAACGCGTCGGCAACGAACAACGAACGTCGGCACCGTGCCGCCAACCAGGCCGCGACGGAGTACTTGATCGACAACTCGGACAAAACGATTGCATCGACACCGCGCCCGTGTCGTACACCGCTCAGGAACGTGTCGGCCAGGACCCGGAAATAGCTGGTCGACGTCCGACGACTCGCCATGACCACGTCATGGCCGGCGTCCATGAGGTACTGCCGTATGCGGTTGTTCCGCGGATAGCTCTCATCGTGCACATTGAGGTAGAGGACCTTCACGTCAGGACGCCCTCATTTCGGTTGCCCCGGCGCGCCGCCACGGTTGAACATCTCCGGGTTACGGGACAACCTGTTGCGGGCCCCGTCCAGAAACCGGACCGGTGACGTGTACCAGAGCTGGCCCGCCAAGTGCCAGCCTCGGGCCGGCAAGCCTCGGTCTTTACCACGCCGGGCCGCATGGACGACCCGCTTGATGTCGCGGCGCTGCGCACGCGACATCTTTGCCCCGTGCTTCTGGCCGTAGGCGATGAGCCCCAGCGCGCGGCGCTCGCTACGAGTGGTGAGGTGCTCACCGGCGTGCCCGACCTGGAGCGTCAGCGGCTCCTTCACCACTGCGTAGCCGAAACCGGCCTCGAGCAGGCGCACGAGCAGATCCAGGTCATTGGCGACCACGAGGGAAGCGTCGAACCCGTCAACCGCTGCGAGGGCCGACCGCCGGAAGATCGCATTGCTACCGTTCATTCCCTGGTTGGGGTAGTAGCAGTCACTCGCCGACAAGCCCTCCGCCATACGCATCCCCGGCCAGCGGTGGCTGTCGACCACATGGTCGAGCCAGGAGACGACGAAGTCGATGTCCGAGTTCGCCGCGAGCTTTGCGGCCGTGCGCTCGAGAAACGTCGGTTCCCAGAGATCGTCGTCGTCCAGGAACGCAATCAGGTCTTCGGCGGCGCCCTGGAAACCGGCGTTCCGGGAGCCCCCGGCGGTGCAGATGTCGTCCTGGTACGGCAGATATTCGACCGGGATGGCGGCACCGGCGGCAGCCTCCGTCACCACGGACAGGGTGGCAGGGTCTGCTGCGTCGTCGGATACGACCAACCGATCCGGCGGCGTGCTCTGAGCGAGCACCGATCGGATCGCCGTCGCCAACAGCTCAGGCCGCCGATGGGTCGGGATGACACACAGGATGCTCACGACGGTTCCGGCCCTGTCAACGTGGGGTCTCCTGCCGCAATTGATCGATCGGGGCTCATCACCGACACCCGCATGACAAGGTTAATGCCCATCGGGTCCCCCTTCGACGCTCGCGTCGATGCGATGTGGTCGAAGAAGCGACGCGAATCGGCCACCGTGTGCGCTCAGGGCGTCGAGCAGGGCATCGGCCGCCGCGTCAGTCTGATGTATGCCGGCACGGTGCCGCGCTCCGTCCCGCTGCGCGCTCGAGCCACCGCCGCCCGCGAGCACCTCGCGCGCGAAAGCGTCCACGTCCGTGACGGTTTCGAGCATCGGGCCAGGTAACCAGTCGAGCACATCGCTGGGATAGAAGCCCCTCCCCGACGCGTAGTCGGCACGGTCCGGGAAGAAGAACCCGATCGGTTTGTCGGTCGCCAAGTAGTCGGTCCACACACTGGACGCATCCGTGATGAGGCCGGCCGAACCGCCGAGCAGTGTGTACAACGGGAGCCCGGCACGCTCCAACGCCACGTCGTCCAGCACGACCGCTCCACGCGTATGGCGCGCCACGGCATCCAGTGGGTGCGGCTTGACGACCACGGTGACTCCGGCGTCGGACAACACGTCGACCACTGCACCGAACTGCTCACTCAGTTGATCATCGACGAGTCCGCTACTCGAGTCGGTGAACCCCCGCATCGTGCCCGACGCCGCGGCGCGCCGATAACTCGGCAACCACACGACATACGGTCGATCCGCACTGATCCCCAACGTTTGCAAGCTGTTCCGATCCGGTGCCACATGGAGCTGATCGGTGCGTGGGTTACCCGAGCAGATGAGCGTGTCCGTCGTCATGCCCGCATTCCGTGCCAGCTCCGCACCCCACAGCCTGGAGCAGCTCACGACGTAGTCCGACGGGGCGGAGCGCAGGTGCCGCTCCGGGAAGAGCCTTGCGTTGCGCTTCATCCCGCTGCCATGCCACAGGTTCACGGTCAGCTTGCGGCGATCGACACCGGGCTCGCCATACAGTCCATGAGTGAAGAAGACCGCCGACGCGGTGGCGTACTCCCACAAGGCGCGCGGGTCGTTCTTCCCGACCCGGCGGATGCGGCCCAGCTGGTCGTCGGTGAAACCAATCGCACGCAGGTATGCCGCCGGCGGCGCATCGACCCACACGACCGTTCCGTCGAATCGCCGCGCCAGTGCGCGCGCAGTCTCGACCGCGTTGCCTTCGGTGCGCGGATAGCCCGCCACGAGTGCGGTGCTCCCAACCGGTGCCACCGCCCGCGCCGCACGAAGCACTCGCGGCAGCACACTGCGCACAGCAAAGTGCAGCACCCGGTCGGTCATCACCAAGGGCCCCGCTCCTTCACCGCCGACGAGCCACCGACCCGTCCTTCGTGGCGACAGTGTAGGCGTGGTGTCACGGGCGACGTACGCTGTGCTCGCCCATCCCTTCGTCGACGGAGTACCGGTGTCCGCGTCCCCTCCCCCGACCGTCGACATCAGTTGCGTTGTCCCGACCCACGATCGACCCGATCTGCTGCACCGCGCCCTTGGATCCGTTGCGGCGCAGACCTGTCTCCCGCGCGAGGTCGTCGTCGCGGACGACCTCGGTCTCCGGCAGACACACGACGACGTCGTGAGGCTGCAGCAGGACTTCCCCACGACCCTGACGTATGTCGACACGAGACCGGACAGCAACGTGGCCACCGCCGGCCGCAACCGCAACGCCGGTGCGGCCACGGCCACCGGCACCTACCTCGCCTTCCTGGACGACGACGATGTATGGCGCCCCCGGTTCCTGGAGTCGGTCCTCGACCGCATGTCCGACGGCACCGACCTGGTCGCGACCTGGCTGTCCAACGTCAGGGGTCCGGCCCGATCCCTGTGGCTGTGCCCGGAGGAGGGCAAGTGCGCCGACCAGCTGCTCTACAACGCGCAGGTCAGCGGCTCGAACTTCCTGGTGCGTGCCGAATGCTTTGCGGCGATCGGCGGATTCGACCCCACGCTGCGCGTGAAGAACGACAACGATTTCATGATCCGTTTCCTCGACGCGGGCTTCGGTTACGCGGTCGTGCGTGAGTCGTTGGTCGACAGGCACTCACACGACCTGGGCCACCTGACCGGCAGCGGCCGGCGGCGGTACGAGGGCCTGCAGCGTTACCTGGAGATCTACGGTCCACGGATGTCTGCGACACAGCGGCGGCAGATGCGGCGCGTCATGCACTCCGCGCTGCGCGGCTCCGACTCCTCCCTGCCGGCTCGGCTCTACCACTCGGCTGCGCAGACCGCACTGACGTCGCCACGCGAAATGGTGGGCGCGCTACGCCTGCGAAGGACGTTCGGTCGGCGCCGGTTGTTCAACTGAGGCCGGCGCGGGCCGTCCACCGGTCTCCGTCGCCGACCACGCTGCCGGCACCCGCACCCGCTTACGGTGTGCGACACGGTGGATCTCCGACAAGGCGGCCAGCGTGGCCGGGTACACCGGGTCCGCGAAACCGATCGCGCGCGCGAAGGCATGCCGTTGCTCGCGGCACCAGTCGTCTCGACGCGCCATCGCCGCGAAGAACGATGCGACGGACTTCTCGTCGGCCAGGATCAGGTCGTGCGCCGCGTCCCGGAAGTCGGGTGTGTTGAACCCGCGGCTGTCATCCATCGCTGCGTAGTCGAGGAAGAAGAGCGCGAACGGCCGGTCCCTGGTGAGGTAGTCGACATACACGCTGGAGTAGTCCGAGATCATCCCGTCGATGCACGCCAGCAGTTGGTAGAAGCTGAGTCCCGCGCCATCCAGTTGATCCTGGGTGATGACCGGCATCCCGAAGTCGACGACGGCGCGCGCCTCGGAGTCCAGTTTGTGGAACTTGGTGGCGATCTGGACGCCGTGCTCACGCGCCGAGGTGGACATCCGCTCCAGTGCCGCGAGCATCGCCGGGTCGTCGTGCAGGGTCGACCCGTCCTGCCACCGTGCCTTGCGCATGGCGATCGTCCGCCGATAGGTGGGCAGCCACATCACCACCGGCCGGTCAGGGTCCAGTCCGAGCCGGCGCAGCCTCTGCCGGTCGGCCGACTCGGACAGGCTGTCCTCGCGCGGGTTGGGCAGCACGACCGCCTCACCCCCAGGGCCCAGGCCCTGCACGTCGATGACGTCCCCACCCCACTCGGCGTTGTTGATCATCGCCAGGTCCGCGCGATGGGTCGCCGACGCGCCCTTGGACTCCGCCCACTTCGGTCCGTGCCCGTGCCCGACGTTGACGTGGACCCGCCGGGGCCCCGGCTCCGGCGCTCCGAACATGTGATGCGTGTAGCAGAAGACCCGGGCCAGCACGAACACGATGACACCGAGCGGAGAATCCTTGCGCACGAAATGTGGTGTCCCGGTTGGGTATGCCGCATTCCGGTTGGCGATCCGCAGCAGCTCCCGGGCATGCGCCGGATCGGCGCAGAGCAGCACCACCCGGTCCCGGCGGCCCGACCTGCTGGCCATGGCCGCGGCCAATCGCAACGAGTTCTCCTCGTCGTCGGCGAACCCGTGTATGACGAACAGCGGCAGCGGCGGAAGCAACCGAACGAGCACGGCTATGGCTCGATAGACTCCTCCGAGCACCCTCTGCGACCTCCGATTGGCGAGCTTCGTCACGACGATCCGTCGCGGCAGTCATCGTACGGCGCGGGCTACCGTGCAGGTGCTTCGGAGCAGTGGGCGACATGGACGGGGAGACAAGGCGTGCCTGATCGCACCACACTGTCGACCGAGGTCGCGGTCGAGCTCGCGCACGCGCTGGTGGCAGATGTTGCGGCACGGAGTGAATGCCGAGTCCTGTTCATCAAAGGGCCGGTCGCCGTCGAGCAGCGGTTGCGGCCAGAACGCTCCTCCACCGACGCCGACGTGTGGGTCGATCCGCGCCGGCAGACCACGCTCATCGACGCGCTCGCGCGCCACGGATGGAGGCGTCGCCCGCTGCCCGACGGCCCGCGCATCCTGGAAAGTCACTCGGTGACGCTGCTGCATCACAACTGGCCGTGCGACATCGACGTCCACCGCTACTTCCCGGGCCTGCTGGCGGGTGACAGCGAACTCTTCGACCTTCTCTGGGATCGTCGGCAGGACGTGGTGATCGCTGGTCGGCCGGTGCCCGCCTGTGACCGGCTCGCGTCATCGCTGGTCCTCGCCGCCCATCAACTGCGCGACTTCACGTCGGTCCGGAACCGGTCCGAGTACGAGTGGCTGGTCGACGAATTGCGCGGCACCCTCAGCGACAGGGACCGGACCGAACTACGTCAACTCGCCCGGGACACCGGCACCACCGACAGCCTGCGGCGCTTCCTGCTGGACATCGAGATTGCTCCCCCACAGGGCCCGACCACCGGCGAGTACGAACGCCAGTTGCGGGAGTGGCGCATGCGTGCCAGCAGCAACACGCCGACCTCTCGCTGGCTGTTCACGATCCGCCGGGCTCGGTGGGTGGAGCGGCCCCGGGTGATGTGGCGCGCACTGTTCCTTCCCGGTGACCTGCTGGACCAGTTGCATCCCGAGGTCGGTGACAACGCCGTCGACCGCGCCCGCGCACGTATCACGAGACTGGGCCGTGGGGCTCGCGCGCTGGCACCGTCACTGGCCACCGCCATACGCACCCGACGAGACCATGAGGTCACGCGTGAGCACTGAGTTCCGAGTTGCCGACACGACGGCCGTTTCCCGCCGGGGCGGCAGCGTCACCGCGCTCGCACTGGACGGTCGCCTGGACCCGCAGCCGATCGTGATCCGAGACTCCGGGATCACCATCTTCGACGCCTTGGGGTCGTGGACGACCATCGCCGATCTCGCGCACCTCGTGGCGGAGCAATTCTCCGTGCAGCCGGCGGACGTCGAGCCGGGCATCCGCAGCTTCGTCAACGACCTGTGTGACCAGGGCATCGTCGTCCACCGATCGACGGAGGCCACCCCCGACGCGGAGGTTCACGATTGATCGTCTTCTTCGACTCCAAACACGATCGAGGTGGCGGGCAGGTCGCACTGGAGCGGCTGCTGGAGCTGCTGGCCGGCGAGAAGGACGTCCGACTGGTCATGCCCTCGGACGGGTATGCCGCGATCACCGTGCCGCCGTCGGTGCAGCATCTCGCGTCCTCGTCCGAGCTCGTGCCGGGCTCCGAGCCGATGACACTGGTCGCCAACGCCAACGCAGCATTCCCCGACCTGGTCCGCACCGCGCGTCGCCTACGCGGCGCGGGCACCCCGGTGCGCACCGTCGCGATCATCCACAACTATCCGCAACTCGCCGCCAAGGGTGCGGCGACCAAGCTCGCGCTGCGGTTCGTCGATGTCGCGATAGCGGTGGAGCCGGGGCTGCGCGCGCTGCGATCGGACGTGCTGATCCCGAGCTGGCTGTCTGTCCAGGACGGCACTCGCGCGGCCGAGTTGAGTCGCACCACGATCGAACGAACCGGACGGGTCAAGTGCTACGGGCGGCCCGACAAGTCCAAGGGCCTGCATCTGTTGCCCACGATCTTCAGCCGCCTGCAGTCCGACGGTTTCAGCTGTGAGGTCGCGCTGGGCAAGGCGCTGGAGGACCAGGACACCTACCGGCTGCGGCTCGCGGCGGCACTGGCTCCGTGGCTGACCGACGGCCCTCGCACACCGGAGTGGATCGATCCGGGAGACATCTTTCTCGTGCCGTCGATCAGCGGTGAGGCAGCATGCCTTTCGGCGCAGGAGGCGATGTCCAACGGTGCGTTCGTCGTCGCGTCACGCATCGGCTTGATGCCCTACCTGTCACCCACGAACCAGGGCATGCGCACGTTCGCCATCGGTGACGTCAAGGGCGCCACCGCCGCGCTGCGGCAGGCACTGACGATGCAGATGTCGGACTTCTCCGAAGAGGTGCGCGGCTCAACGGCTCTCATGGCGCAGCGTGCAGGCCGTTGGTATGACGAGACGGTGCGCATCATCCTGGCGCAGCAGGGCACCTAGCCGTCAGGACGGGTCCGCTCCCCCGAGGACCCAGTCGGTGACCTCTTGCCGGAAGCGTGAGGCGTCGAATCGTGTTGCTGCCGAACGCACTTGGTCCCTGTCGAGAGATGCTGCGCGATGCACTGCATCCTTCAGCGCAGCCGGCTCCCAGTCGTGTACGTGGGCGCCGGAGACGCCGTCGTGGACAGACTCCACGACACCGCCTTCGTCCCGGGAGACGACGGGTGTGCCCAGCGCCATCGCCTCGACGGGCATGATCCCGAAGTCTTCGAGCGCCGGGAACACCAGCACGGTGGCGCGCTCGTACAACGCGAAGAGCATCTCGTCACTCGGTGAGATCACGAAGTGCACCGGCACGCTGGCGTCGGCCGCGAGCGCGCGCAACTGCTCCTCCATCGGCCCGCGCCCGGCGAGCACGACCGGAAGACCACTCGCCTCCCCGGCCAGAATGACCCGGTCGAGCTCCTTGTACGGGATGAATCGCGATGCGCCCAAGACGAATTCGGCTGGCAGGCCGTCGAGCATCGCGGACTCCTCGCCCCTGAGTGCGGCCGACCACGACGGTCGCTGCTGCAGCTCACGCACCCGGACCGGCGGATGGATCACCCGAGCCGGTCTCCCCCAGGACGCCTCGATGCGGTGTGCGACATAGGCGCTGTTGGCTGCGAAGTGTTGCGTCTCCTGCGCCCGGTGGTGGTCGAGCCGGCGGAACAACGGTGCGACGGCGCGCACCGCACGGGACTGCCCCCGGTCGTCCAGCTCGGGCACCCACAGGTAACGCGCCGGCGAGTGGACGTAGACGAACTTGCGGTCGGCAGGCACCGAAGGCAAGTGCGCGTGGTGCGCGAATGCATGTGAGGAGACGAGCATCCAGTCGTAGCGTTTCGGCGGCCGCATCAGACGCCACGCAATCGCCGACGCCGGCAACGCCACTGCCTTGCTGCGGCGGATCGGCGTGCGTGCCAGCGGCGACTGCAGCACCCGGTGTCCGCGATAGCGCTCGGGGGCGTTGTTCCACAGACTGAAGATGTCGGCATCCGGGAAGAGCCTGGCGAACTCGTCGAGCACATTCTCCGAGCCACCGATCTGCTCGATCCACTCGTGGACCAACAGTCCGCTGCCGTCGGCGGCGCGGACCTCGGGAATCACGGCCTCAATGTAGCCGAGCGGTGTGCTGTCCCAGCGAGCGACGTCGAGCATGTTTCTACCTGAGACGAACCTGAGTGCAGTACGCATCGAGCTTGCCAACTACTTACTCAAACCATACGATTTCTTTACCCTTCTGGCGGAGCGGCCAACTCGCTGACAGGGTGACTGTCGAAGCCGAAAACCTGAAGGGACCCGCTCGGATGACTGAAACGGAGGCTCCGGGCCGCCCATCCGTGGTCGCCCCATCTGGTCGACCGTCATTCACCTTGAGAGTGGGCACAAGCGTTCAGACCATCGACTCGATCGAGGCCTCCATTCAGCGGCACGGTCGCCACTATCTGGACCGGATGTTCACACCCGGTGAGGTTGAGGCAAGCGGTGGCTACGGTGCGGAACCGAACCTACTTGCGCCCGGTCTCGCCGCTCGCCTGTGCGCCAAAGAGGCAGTCTTGAAAGTGCTGCGCCCACTCAACATAGTTCCGGAGTGGCGGGACATCGAGATAGTCCAAATGCCCGGTGACTGGGTGGGCCTGAATCTGACAGGCTCCGCTCAGCAACTGGCCGACGAAGGTGGTCTGACGGACCTACAGGTGTCGTTCGCCCTGAAGGATGCGCTTGCGGTCGCAACCGTCATCGGAGTCGGAGGAGCCAGCCACGAGCACGTGGTGGACGCCCGGTAAGAACCAGCACGGCCCTGGTGCTCTCGGGCGCCTGAGCACGGTTTGGGCTCTCGCCTTGTGAGCCCAAACCGGCTGTCGTCTTCGTGGTCAGCGACTCAGCCTGCGAGGTGCAGGATGTCGTCGCTGACCTCCTGGCGACTGTCAGTGATCGCCGGACCGGTCCGGCGCCACCACTGAGCGCTCCGTTGCAGGCTGGGCTCCAACAGATCCGGGCTGGTCGCGAACGTCCGCAACGACGGATGCGCGCTCATGCCCGCAGCACGGACAACTGCACGCGCCTGTTCCGGGTCGTCGGCGAGCGCCACCATGTCGACGCTGCTTGGCACCCCACCCGAATGCGTAAGCGCCGCAAGCAAATCGGCACGTCGTCGCGGTGTCCTCGTCGTCAAGTCAACGAGGTGACGTCGCTGCCCGTCGCCCGCGAGGTAGACGATTGCGTGACTGGCGGCATCCGCGGCATAGGGCTCACTGGCACCATCGAGCAACCCAACCGCCACGTTCGCAAGGACGTTCCGATACGGGCTCGCCGCCAAGAGCAGCAACGAATGGTGGCGGCGTTCGACGAAGTCGGGTGACAACGCTTCACGGAGCAGCCGATCAAGCATGGGGTCGTCAAGACCGGACTCCTGCAACGCGGCAGCGCGGTAGAGGTTCAGGCCGGCGGGACTTTGGACCCGCGCTCCGGATGCGGTCGGAGCCGGGTAGCAACCGAGGCGACTCACCACCTGTCGCGTCAGATCCGCGGACAACCGTTGCGCCACCATGAATGCGGAGCGACCACGGACCAAACCCTCGGCGGCCGCGTCAAGCACAGCCCTCGACACGTCGGGAACGAGCTCGACGGGGAGGGTGCCCCGACAGATCTGAGACAACAGGCCGTACGCCGCGCCCCACTGGTGCTCGCCCTCATGCTGCTCGAAATGTGTGACAAGCCAACGCAACACGGCGGGCTCCGGGCTGCTTCCGAGGATTGCCAGCACGTTCATGACAGATTGCGCGCCGGGTTCACCGGTGGTCTCATCGATTGCTTCGAGCACCAGGGGGCTCAGCCCAGGATCTGCCAGCAGAAGCCCGAGGGCGTGAGCGCGAGTGGTGTATGCCTCTCTCACCGAGCGCATCGTCTCGGTCACCAACTGGCTAACCCAGTGGCGGAGGACCGATGGCGGTAGTACCGGACCGGTTGGCTGGCTCAGGACGTCCGCCGCCCGGACCCAGTCCGAGCCGGACATCGAGCCTTCGGCAACGCCCTGCTCCCACTTGGCCATGGCATTGATGAGTTCGGCCCGAGCCATCTGCACAGGACCGGTTTCGGGAGCGAATGCTGACCCGAACATCCGGTCCAGACCGGCACAAGCTCCCACAAGCCGGCCCGCAGGCAGGTTCAGCGCAAGTTCGTAGGCCCGGACCACCGATGCAGGCACCGGCTCCGTGCCTGTTTCGTAGCGGCACAAGGTGCTCGGCCCAAGGACACAACCATGGGCTCGAAGCTTCTCGACGAACGCAGCCGCCGGCCCTGGGGCCACCGCGAGCCTGTTGATTCGCAGCAGCCACGCGACGCGGACACGCGCATCGATCTGGCGTCCACGCAGTGGTGTGAAGTCATTGGGCATTGCGACCGGCCGGCCACGCCCTGGAACCCAACTCATCGGCGCTGCCTCCTTGCGTGGCGATGACCGCCACCTCCGCCTGCTCCGGATGGTTTCTCCCCGACCGCGGTCCGGCGCTCACTCGCCTCGCTCGTGGAGATGTGTTCGTCAAGAACTGCGTCGAGCAACTCAGGAACCAGTCGTGAATGCGGCCCGAATCCGGCGGACACGTCCAGCACGATCGGAGTGCCGCCTTCGTTCTTACGGATCATGACCTCCGCAGGCCCAGTCAGGCCCAGTGCCCGCACCGCAGCCTGCGCGATGCGCTCCACATTGCCGACAGTCTCATCACGCCGCACGCGGGAGGTGACCACCTCACCATCGGCGCGAATCGTCTTCTCCAGCACCGCTGTCAGCCGGCGGCCGCCATCCGCTGGGCGATGAATGACGACCGCGTATGCGGCACCAGCGACAAACTGCTGGACGAGGATGTCGTCATCGAGTGTCGCCCAGTCCAAGTCGGCTGCCGTCCGCACCAGACTCGAGGTGTGTCCGTTGTCGATGAACCTCGGACGCAACACGAGCTCGCCTTGCATCCGGCGCAGTGCCGTTGATGCGTCAGCGAAGTCGCTCGGCACACCGAAGTTCGGGACTGTCAATCCGTGTGACCAGAGCTTGGATGACACGAGCAGCCGATCTCGGACAATGGCTGCGGCACCAGCGCTCGGAGCGACGACGCCAACCTCCGGATCGAGGGCGAATCGACCAACGGAAACTGCTTGCACCGCAAGGACACTCACCGGAATGACGACATCGATCTCATTACGCCGCACGAGTCGGGACAGCGCCGGGAGGTAACCGGGATCGTCCAGCGTCGGGACGACGTGACTCGAGACGGACGGCACTCGCATCGACCGGACGTCTGCGCTGTGCACGCGAAGTCCCCGTGCCACCAGTTGCTCGGCGAGTTCCTGCCCGAACGGTGCCCCTGCGCCGCCGACTAATGCGATGCGGGGACCGGTCACCCCCACGTCCCGCACCCCCTGCGGATAAGACTGGCGAATTGCTGTTGCCATTGAACCCCTGGCTTTCTGCTCTCCCCGAGGAAGAGACAACACCCGCAGGCCCAAGCGTTGGGGGCGGACAAGCATGACGGTGCCACTGCTGATGGCGCCGCGAACTGAAGATGATCCGGCCCGAACCACGAGCCCGATCCGCCCCGACGAGGGGCTTGCGCAGCAACCTACAACTAGACCATTTCTATATCAAGCCTTTACGCAATCTTTAATTTATGGAACCTTGAGTCAAGACCCCTGACACCCGTCACGGCCCCAGAATCGCAGCGCTCTGACCTGCGGGTTTGCGGGTCCGATGGCTTATTGCGCGTTGCATCCACCATCCGCAAAAAGCTCCTCACGCGTGGCGAGAGCCGGCCTCAGCGAGGTCCGCCGGTGGGCGTTGTTGCCGCGCTCCCTCCCTCCCGCAATAAGGCTCCCTGTGGTTCTGTGTCAAGCGACACTTGGCGTTGCCGGTGAACGCTGTGCCCAGCTGGGAGGACTGAGAAACATGCGAGATAAGAGAATCCGCCCGACCCTGATCCTCGCGGCGTTGGGTATCGCCAGCACCGTTGCGGTATCAGGATGCTCCTCATCGTCTGGCGCTAGCGCGCACGGATCGTCCCCTGGCTCCGCGCATAGCCAGGGACGGTCGTCTTCGGAAGGTACGACGACGTCTTCCGCGGCATCAACGGAAGCGGCACCCAGTTCGCAACACCGCTCACCGAGCGCGGCGACCCCGAGTAGCGCCAAGTCGCCGCGCTCTTCGGCGCCAACGACGCGCGCGAAGCCCCGCTCAGGGTCTTCGTCGACAACCAGCGCGGCGGGCAAGAAGGCGTCGTCCGGCACATCTGACACAGAGCCAGGGACGCAGGAGTCGGTTCTCGACTCGCTGCCCGGGAACTCGAAGGTTGCAGCCTGCGTAACCGTTGGCTCGTCACGTGACGTGACCTCTGGCTCAGTTGCAATGGGCAACTTTCAGGCCGCCCGGAAGTCCTACAAGTCGCAGGTGGGGCACGCCCAGCAGCCTGTCGTCAATTTTTACGTGATCCCCAAACACCGTTCGATGCCAGGTGTCCACATCACAATGACATCAACCACAACGAAGACGAAGGCGAGAACCGTCACCTCGAAAGCTGTCGAGTCAGCCGACACGTGGGAGTACTACAGCGTGCAGTTGCCGGTGCCAGCGTCAGGCACCTGGCGACTGGAAGTCACCTCAGGTTCCGACCGAGGCTGCTTCAACGTGACCTTTCACGGTTAGCTCCGAGCGGCAACTCACTGGCCAGAAAGGAACACACGACATTGACAACGAGAGAGTCTGACGTCAGGACCGGCCCCGGTCCCACCCAGACCGGAGCGGAGGAACTCGCGGCTCAACCATCGGTCGGAGTGGTCATCGCGACGCATAACCGACCACATCTCATGCGCCGTGCTCTCCAAGCAGTTCTCGATCAGGGGTATGAGGGTTCCATCGAAGTCGTCCTCGTCTTCGATCGCTGCGAGCAGGACATCGCTGCGGACGACTCAGACCCGAGGCGAGTAGTTCGCGTCCTCAATAACTCACGCACCCCTGGCCTCGCTGGCGCGCGCAACACCGGCATCCTCGCACTAGAAACCGACCTTGTTGCCTTCTGCGACGACGACGACGAGTGGCTCCCATCCAAGTTGGAGCGCCAGGTAGACCGCCTCCGCCAATCACCCGATGCCCAGTTTGTGACGACTGCGATGGTCGTCAGCTACGACGGACACGAAAGTATCCGTCTCGCCGGCAAGAAACTCGTCACCCTCACCGATCTCACGCGCTCGCGGATGGCGATGTTGCACTCATCGTCGTTCGTCTTCTGGCGCAAGAGCATGCTCGACGGTTTCGGTCTGGTTGACGAAACGATCCCGCAAAGCATGGCGGAGGACTGGGACCTCTTGCTCCGTGCCGCCCGCGAGGGCGACATCGAACACGTCGATGAACCGCTGGTGCGCATCGAGTGGGGCGCAACCTCCTACTTCAACGAGGCGTGGCGTGCCAAGAACGAAGCAGCCGAATGGCTGCTCAGCCACCACCCGGAGATGCGCAGCGACGACCGTGCCGCAGCTCTCCAGTACGGCAAGTTGGCCTTTGGCCACGCCACGCTGCGACAGCGCCGTATCGCACTGCGTCACGTCAACCAATGCCTGCGTCGTAATTGGCGTGAGCCGCGAGCTTACCTTGCCACTGCTGTTGCCCTGGGCCTCCCCGGCGCTTGGGTGCAACAAACACTCAACCGCCGGGGTCACGGAGTGTGAAAGGCTACGACACGTTCTGACTGAACGGCGTACCCGAGGCCAGGTTGTGAACCGCGGCAGCTGCCGCAGACCCCGGTGCCAAGTGCACGTCACCTTGGCGGGCGTCTTTCGAATCCCAGTAGACAAGCGCCTTCAACGCCGGAAACCGGGACAATTCGCTGCTCACCGTATTGAGATACTTGACCCGAGCCGCCTCACCGCAATTGACGTAGGCGCCCCACTCGGCCAGCATCAGCGGCTTGCCCGGATGAGCCTTCGTTGCCCAGTTGTAGAAGCCGGGCCAAGGTGCGTTCGGAGAGAAGCGCTGGTTGATGGTGCTGGAGTCGAAGTCACTGCAAACCTTTGTATTCACGCATCCGTAGGGGTCGGCCGCGATCCAGTCCACATAGCTATTGCCAGGATACAACGCGTTGAACCAAGGCTTCGTGTCAGGAGCCTGCACTCCCATGATGTTCCACACCCAGACCACGTTGGTCACGCCGTCACCGCGGAACCGATTGACGACGTGTCGGTACATGGCAGCGAAGTCGGCTGCAGTGTAACCGGAGCCAACTGCCGATCGCACCTCATCTTCGGGTTCGTGATGGATGGAGATAAAGAACTTCTGCGTGAAATGGGACTTGATGTACTTCGCTTCCTGGTCAAGTTTTGCGTCATTCGCGCCAGCCGCCACCTGCGCCCACGTGCGAGAGCCCTCCGGACGATAATCCAGCAACAAGAGGCGGTGATGACCAGCTTGGTTCGCGATGGCGACCTCTTGCGGGTTTGGAAATAATTGCCCCAAGAAATGATATGCATGGTAGATATCCACGCGGGAATTGGTCGTCTTCTCGAACGCATTCACGCCCTGTTGACGATTCGAGTCCATCCCCGGCGATACACCCCACCAAAGTCCGCACGACGGGACGAGGATTGTCGATACCGTGCACCTCGTGCTTGCCATCGGCGATGCACCCCCCTGCGAGGTCACCGCTTTCGACGAGCTAGCGGTCCGAACCTGCTGGGTGGGCTTTGCGATATCCGCCGCAGGCGTGAGCCGCAGGGCCGCTGACGCGACCACCGACTGGGCGGAAGGCGACGCGAACGCGGCCTGTGCGGCCAGAACGCGAGATTCCGACGTCGAGCCCGTCCGTCGCGAGGCTCTGCTTATGGCTCCGGCAGACGCAGTTGCGCGGATCACCGACGCACTCGGTGCGGACTTTGCTGCCTTTCCTGCGGGAGCCGCGGCGCGTGCGATGTGAGGCGCTGCAGACGACAGTGCCGCGTGCGACCCGCCCGCAGCGGCAGACCGCGCGTGCGCCGTTCCGGTCGCACACCCACTAATTGCTGCCATGGTTGCAGCGACAGCAGCCACGGCCACCCATCTTCTCGACGTCGACGCTCGCCCAGAGCGTACCAATGCAGCCAGCGATTGACTCTTGTACTCGGCGTGTTCGATCCGCACTGCCTTCTGCCTCTCCTCGGCCCAGTCGTTCCATGGCTTGGGCACGAGGGGGGACGATAGCGCATTTCAGATTCGATCTATAACCCCCGATTTCAGATTCGTGCGGCCGGGCCCAACGAACACGGACGGGGAGGACGCAGATCCTCATCACATCGAATATCGTTCGAAGGCAAGGAGATTCGCCCTACTTACTTCCTGGTAGAAAGTTCCTCTTGTCCTTCCGTACGACCAGGTATACACCTGTCTCGCCCAGTGGACATGGCTACCAAAATCGGCAATTGGACTCAGCCCGCTTCATCATGACGACGTTCGACATAGTCGCAACAGGCCTGAGGTGTCGCATTCGCACAATCGTGGATGCTGTTAGCCAGGAAATTTCATGAGGCTGCCGCGAGACGTTGTACCCGGCCTGATCGCCGGGCCCTGTTCTCGATTTTGCCTTCTGGGTGTATACGGTCCGCCGTGATGTCGCTCGCGGTGGTTGCCGGTTCCACTGACCGGGCGTTTCCTCGGGTTGTCGGGACGGGTGGCGCGGCGGGCAGTCGTGGCCGGGATCATGAACAGGTAGAACACAACTTCTTCGGCTCCCACCGGCGTGTCTCGTCGCGGGCGTCGAAGGCCAGCAGCTGGGTCCAGGCAATCAGCTCCGAGGCGAGCATGACCAACGCGCATCTGTTCTGGTCGAAGCTGTGCAGGTTTGTCAACCCGGTGGTCCTTGCTGATCCGGATCCGGTCCTCGCCCGGGCTCTGCGGCGGTGCCGTAACTCCAGGTCCGCGAGGTGCCCTCGAATTGTGTTGGCGGCGAAGGCGGCCAGTCTGTGCCCATCGACGTCGTTGAGCTGCAACTGGGCACCGGGGTACGGCTGCTTTCGACGCGCGAGCACGCGTATCCCGGCTGGCCACCCGGACAACAGTCCGGGTGCGAGAGCAAGGTCGTTGACCTCGACAACGTCCGCGCCCGCAAGCAATTCGTGGTCGGCATTCACTGCCGGCCGCCACGCCGTTTCAGGGATGATCCGGTAGATCTGTGGGGTGGCCATCGGCAGCGAGTAGCTCGTTAGACACTGGGGCCTCCCAAGACTGTCAAATAGGCCGGGCAGGGCTTTTCCTGTCCGGGTCCACCCATGAATCTTGTGCGTGATGCCCCGGCCCGCAACACAACTCACGGCATCCCTCGACCATTGCCGACCACGCCGGCACGCCATGGGTTGTCAACCCGGAGCACGCGCAGCGTAGCGAGCGTGAACGAGGTTGACACCGACCAGCGCCGGCGCCATCATCACGCACAGCATCGAGGGATGCCGCCCTACAGCACTTGGCCTTGAATCGACACCACGAAGAATCGCGTGCGTTCCCATGCGGTCTAGCGGTTCCGGGCGTCGGAGGTCGCAGCGTGGTCTACGGTGCATACCCGACGCTCACGCGTTGTATAGCTGATGCCGGCGCGCCACGGGTACGTGGAGGACCTGGGCATTCACCCCGTCGCTCGCGTGGTGCGAAACGTGTCGCGCGCTGGCTAACCCGCACCACGCCACCCGCTCGACCGCAGCCTCTGCGATATCCACCGGCCGCGAACAGGCGGCGTCGTGGGGCCAACAGCCTCCGAGACTTTCGATGACTGAGCCCCTGCTGTCAACGACCCAACGTGCCAGACGCAGCCCGCCAGACCGGTGTGAACTACGGTGAGACGAGAAGACCTCCGGGTTGAGGAGCGGTTCTTAGACGGCCACAGCCCTCACCCGAAGGTCTTCTCATATCACGCCAGCACGCGGTAATGGCGTCTCGAGCTCAGTCCTCGGGTGTGAGGTCGATGGTCCACATCACGGCCTTGTCACTGGCAGCGCCACTGTTCGCCGTAAGACCGCCATACGTTCCACCGAGCACGGACCCGCCAGAGTCAGCCAGCAGAGAGTCATACCGGCCAGTACCAGTGCCCGTTGCAGTATCCCGGGTCGTCACACCATCTGGTGCCGTCCAACTCGTCGTATCCGACGAACCGGACTTGTCCGCCCAGTACGACACAACCCAGTCACCCGGCGAAGTCGACAGAGTCGGAGTGGTGTGCGTCAAACCGCCACTGTCACCGGCATGCGCCACCGCAGAGCCGGTAACCGCTGAGGTATCAACACCGCGATACACCGCCAAGGTCAACATCGCCTTATTGTTCGACGGACTCGTCACAGAGACCGACGAACCCGGGTCACCCGCAGCAACCGACTTCACCCACGCAGTCGAAGTGACCGTGGCATTCGTGAACGAATCCAGCTGCGTCCACCCCGACGGCGGTGAAGACCATGTCGCGGTGTTGCCCTGCGTCAGATAGAGCACCATCGTGTCACCGACCTGAGCTGACGCCGGCACCGTCACCTGCTTGGACTTGGTCGCGCCGATCGCCGAATGCGACGAACCGACATACGACACGTCACTGGCAGGAGCCGCCGACACCGTCACCGAGTGACTCACCGTGTCCGTCGCACCACTGTTGTCCTTCACCGTCAACGACACCGTGTAAGTGCCAGCCGACGTATACGTGTGCGACGGCGAAACTCCACTACCCGCATCCGACCCGTCTCCGAAGTCCCACGAGTACGAAGCGATCGTGCCATCAGGATCAGACGAACCCGACCCATCAAACGAACACCCACCACCAGAACAACTCGACGTAAACGCCGCACTCGGAGGCTGATTCGCCGCAGTCGCACCCACGCTCGAGAGGAAGAGCGCCCGGTTGGTCCAGTTGACACCATCGGTGCTCGGTCCGCTCACGACGGTCGACGACCCGGACACGGTTCCGTTGTTGAACGCGACCTTGTTGAGGTTCCCGTCGTTCGTCGCGTAGTAGAGGTTACCCCCGCTGACGAACATGCCGTCGGCGTTGCTGAAGCTCACACTGCTCGCCGACGTGGCAGTTGTCTCGTCGACGATGCCACTGTCCGGGGAGAACCAGCGCGAATACAGATTGCTGTCTCCGAAAAGCGTGTAGTAGAGGCGCCCACCCGAGTAGAACATGCCCGTGATGTTGGGTATCTGTGCGTACAACGAGGGGAAGGCACCGTCGAAGGTCGTCCCGTCGTGAGTGTCGACGCCGTCCCACACGGGGTCGTGATAAGGATCCACCTTCTCCGGTGTTCCGAATCCGGACTTCGTGAAGGTCACGCGGTGCAGGTACCCGTCCGTGTAGCCGTAGTAGACGTAGTTGCCGACCATGAACGCGCCACGCACGTCGCTCCAGTCGATGCCGCCCGTGTCGACGTCTTGGGCCGCGGTCGCGCTCGTGCCGTTGAACCCGATCGCGCTCAGTGATCCGTCGCCCGACGTCGGCGGAGCCGGCGCGTCCTTGTTGATGATCTCAATTCCGTTGATCAGCGGGTTCTCCACATCGTGCGTGAAGGTCAGGTCCACATCACCGGCGTACGTGCCACTGCTGGGCACCGTGATGTCGTACGCCTTCATCGTTCCGGTCTGATCACCGACGTCGGCCACGATGTCGTAATTGGACAGCACACTCTGCCCGTTCAGCGACACGTTGAACTTCCGGCTACCGACGGCGGAGGTACAGCTGCAGCGGTTCGCGAAGTACAGCCGCACTTCGACATTCGTCCCGGAGGCGACCGGGAAGTCCCAAGTCATCGGTGGAGTGTCGGAGGGGCTCCAGCGCTCGGAGTCGAAAATCGCACTCGGTGTCGTGGCCGGGACGGTGGAGTCCACCGTCGTCACCGGTGAGTACTGAGCCGTGTTGCTGCCAGCATTGTGGTAGGTCGCACCGGGATCGGAACTTGACTCGTCCGCCGCCCAGTTGGGACCGCTGTCAAGCGACTGGATCGCAGGGCCGCCGGCATCGACGCGATAAAGAACGTTCGTCGAACCACTACCACTTGATTTGCCCAAATACACGTTCGCCGGAAGTTGCGCCGTACTGGTCGACGCAAGAGTAGTCCCGCCCGCGTAGGGGAAGAACGCTATCTTCTGTCGCTTGTATTTGTAGTTACCGATCCAGTTGGCGTCATAGCCCATCCACAGGCCCTGTGGGGTAGCAAGCAACGCGTACACGGCCGCCCCGAGCGGGTTATGGCCAGGATTCCACGTGTAGGGACGACCACTCACCGGGTCCAGGGCCGCGAGTCCAGGACGCGGCACAGCACCGGCTTGAGCATGATCGACTCCGAGAGGGTTGTTGTTCCAGCGATTGTGACCGCCGATATAGACAGCGTCATCGGTGACGGTGACGCCCCAGACGGTGTCGCCACCCGTTTCGTCGACCCATGTGGGCTGGACATCGGTGCCCGTGGCACTGGTTTCCCAGCGAGCTGTCGCGTCACAGAGCGTCCCCGCGTTGCCACCACCGGTTGCGTTGATCACGAAATACGAGCCGTCCGGAGAGAACGAGACTCCACGAACATATCCATCGAACGCCCAGCTGTAGCAGAGCGGCGCATATCGGTCCGTAGCCCAGTTGGGGTCGACCTGCGCGCTCGAGCCATCGAGGTCGATCATCACGACCTGTTCACGAAGGAGGCCGTCTGCGTACTTGAAATTGCCGATGACCACCATGCGAGTCCCGTCGGGAGACACGTCGAACGCCCAAGGTCCGATGTACCCTTGGGCGCCGCTTCCCGAGTCGTTGTGATGGCCACTGAACTGCACGTTCATGAACGGATCGACCGCGCCGGTCGTGGCGTTGAGAGCGGCAATTCCCATGTGCGCGGCGCCGCCCACGTGGCCGAAGAAGCCAGCGACGTACAGACGGCTGCCAACCAACTTGATGTCGTTGACTTTGCCGTAGTCGAACTTCGGTGCCTTGAATTGAGATACGAGGGCGCCAGTGTTCACATCGATCTCCGCCACGAACTGGCTGGCGCTCCCCGCGATGTTGGAGAACGCACCACCCACGTAGACGGTGTGATCGTTCGGCCCGGGGACCACGCTGTACACTGCCCCATCCGGTTCGGGATCGAAGGTCGTGCTCAATGCCCCGGTCGTTGCATTGATCGCGGCGAGGTAGTGGCGTGTCACACCACCGATGCTGGTGAAGTCCCCAGCCATGACCACGGTGTTGCCCACCTGCGCGATCGATTGAACCGATCCATTGTCAATGTTCGGTGTGATCGCCGAAGGTACGGCGCTCGGAATCGCACCCGCCGAGGGCGCGGGACTTGAGGACTGGTGGGCATACGCCGGGGCACTCGAGATCATCATGATCGTGAGAAGCGCTGCAACCAGACTGGCGATGAGGGTTCTAATCTTCATTGAGGCTTCTCCTACGCCTTCGCAGATCCACCCCGAGGGTGGCCGCCTAAATGTTGGCACGCATGCGCATGGAGGTCCGCGAATACCGCAACTTACTTCTGGACGAGGGCATCCTCGCAAAAACATGCGCGAGTCGGACGCCGGAACTGCGGATCGGCCGAGAAGTCGCACCTCACCTCGTATGCTCGACGCATATGTACGCCGAGCCCGCCCGACTTGCCCGTGTTGGCGTGATGTGCAGTGCGCTGGCGCTGGTTGCGTCGTGCAACTCAGCTCCCGCGGACCGCGTTGCGAGGTCGTCTTCCTTCAGCCTCGCGTCAACTTCCGCCTCGCCGTGGTCGTGCCCTGTTTCAGACAAACTCGTCCCAGCCTGCGGCGCGCTCTGGGGAGTTACGACTCCGGCCCCCAACTCGGCAGACCTGGAACGGCTCGAGCGCGAAGTAGGCAGATCGTTCAATTTCGTCTATCGGTTCCACGACATCAACGATGTCATCCCCACCCAGGACGAGCGCCGGTTGGTGGACGAGGGGAAGATTCTGCACATCACGATCGAGTCTCGTGACTTCGCCGATCCTGATCGAACAAGCGTTCCATGGGCCAGCGTTGCGCGCGGCGACTTTGACTCCCACCTGATCGCCCAGGCGAAAGGAATCGCATCACTCAAGGTGCCCGTGTACCTGACGTTCGACCACGAACCGGACCAACAACCGAAGACGGCGCTGGGAACAGGAGCAGATTACATTCGTGCCTGGCGCCACGTGTACAACCTCTTCCTGCGAGCGGGTGCCACTAATGCCGTCTGGGTTTGGGTGATCACCGGCTGGCAGCCCGCTCTCTCCCGGGCCGCGACAATGTGGCCGGGCAACAAATATGTCGACTGGATCAGCTGGGAGGCGTACAACCAGTCCGGTTGCCAAGGCGGGCACCTGGATCCTTCGCAATTCACCTCGTTCGGCACCAGTATCGAAAACGTATACAACTGGGTTCACTCGGTCGGGCCGACAATCGGCATGGATCCGAACAAACCGATGATGATCAGCGAAGCTGGGTCCGTTCTGTATCCAGATGATCCCGCGCTCACAGCAAACTGGTACGCAGCCATTCCGAAGGTTCTTGCCCGGTATCCGCAGATCAAGGCGATAGGGTTGTGGGATCATACGGGAAGCGCCCCGTCATGTGATTTCCGCGTCGACAGGAACGCTGCGGTTCTCGCGGCCGTGCGAGCGGCGGGGAACGCGCAGTGGGTGACGATCGACCCACATGTGGCAACGTCACCACCAAAGCGCTAGCCCGGATTTCGGGGCGGCACGTCGCGCATCCATTCTGATCTCGAGGAGGAACCAGCAGTGCCTGTCAATGCATCGATACGAAAGCTCGTCCCCCCACCCCTCCAACCACTAGCCCGTTCGACGCACCATATCGTGGGCCAGGCGACTTCGGGATTGCGAATGATGCCCTCGTTCCTCGTCATCGGGGGTCAGCGATGCGGCACGACATCCATCTTCAAATCACTCTCCGAACATCCCGAGGTCATGCGTCCGCCTGTAGAGAAGGGGATCGACTACTTCACCTTGCACTACTACCGATCGATGACTTGGTACAGGAGTCACTTCCCGCTCGAGCCGGTTGCGCGTGCACGCTCACACGCTCATCGGAAACCGATCGCATTCGAAGCGTGCACCTACTACATGTTTCACCCGTTCGCGCTAGAGAGGATCGCGGCGGATTTGCCTGACATCAAACTCGTCGCCATGCTCCGGGATCCCGTCGAACGCGCGTTCTCGGCATACAAGCACGAGTTGGCCAGGGGATTCGAGACTGAGAAGGACTTCGTGAAGGCTCTCGAACTCGAAGACACTCGCCTTGAAGGGGAGGTCGAGCGTATGCGGAGCGACCCGCACTATGAGAGCCACCCGCACCGTCACCAAGCCTACCGGCGCCGAGGCGACTACGCGGAGCAGTTAGAGCGAGCGTTCACACTCTTCCCGACGGATCAAATTCACGTACTTGAGAGCGAAGCCTTCTTCGCCTCCCCCCAAACGGAGTTCGACAAGCTGACGGACTTTCTCGGACTCTCTCCCTTCACCCCTGAGCGCTTCGACCAGCACAATGCCCGTCCCGGCCCTCCGATGCCAGAGGCTGCACGCACGCTGCTGGAGGAACATTACCGCCCGCAGGACAGTCGGCTCGCCGAAGTCCTCGGTCGCGAACCGGCGTGGGTACATGGGTCTCGCGGACACGGCTGAGATCTGTAGTGTGGTGCGTCGTTAGAATTTGACGGTTGGTTTAAGTGGCTGGGCATGCCAGATTGATCTGCTCCGGCGTTGTGTTTGCGTGATAGTGACACCGGACGGACCCAGCGCCGCGAACACGGACGAGCTCGGGGTCCGGCCGACAGTGAGCTTGTGGCGCAACCGGTGCCAGGACGAAAGGCATTGACGGCCTGACTGACCAGGAGACTCCGGGCCGGTCCGCGTCGTTGCCCCCGATGCAACCCGCGGGTCGTCCGGCACGCCGCACCCACGACTACGTGCGGAACGGGGCCTCGACACTGTTTGGATATAGCAACTGGCACCGTGACCGAGGCCTGCAAGAAGCGGCATCCGAACCAGTTCCTTGTGTTTCTGAAACAGGTCTACGGCGCCGACCCCGATGCCAAACTGCACGGAGCGATGGGCAGCTACGCCACGCGCAAGCACCCGAAGGTCACGGTGACCCGCCCGGTAATGATTCCTGGATCACACTGCACTTCACCCGACACAGACATCGTGGATGATTCTGGTCGAGGTCTGGTTCGGCATCATCGAACGCCAGGGCGCTCCACTGCGTCATGTTCACCTCCGCGCCGGACCCGAGGGCGAAGATCCGTGCCTTCATCAAAGGCTGGAACGACCGCTGCGATCACCTCACCTGGACCAAGACCACCGACCAGACCCCGAAGAAGGCCAACCGTAAGACGACTTCGAACGCGAGCGGGCCACTAGGCGCTCACCGAACCAGGCGAAGTGCCGTCCCATATTTGTACTGGCAGCTCGTATTCCTGTCTCAGCGCGCAGCTGGTGGAAGTTGACCGCACCGGATCAAACGGACCTGCCCATTGCGGATCCAGCAGTGACTGCGCTCGGTGGATTGTCAGATCCGATATCGTCAGGAGTGTCGTCCAGAACATCGAAAACCGCGCATAGGACCACGAGGAATAAGGTACCGAATAGAAGGCCGCCCAGGACGTCGGTGAACCAGTGCTCCAGGTTGTAAGTGCGCGCGTAGGCTTCAATTGCGGCGCAAACGCCGACAATAATCCACCCAATAGCCCAGGCCCTGCGAGCGTGGGTGCGGGTCAATCGCAGACACGAAAACACGATCAATCCGTAGAACACCATGATCCGCGCCATTCCGCCTGAAGGAAACGACCCATGGGTAGTTGGCGGATGCCCACGACGGACAGTGAACTCCAGGAGGGTTTGAAAGTAATATTCCCCGACTATTCCCGCTGCAAGGACGAGCAACGGGACCCACCACCGTCGGCCACGGAGGCGGTAAACAATGGGAATCACGACGAGTGCGAGCAGACCCACCTTACGCGATTGCGAGAGTCCGCCAACGTTCGTAAGAGTTCGCCACGCGTGTGACCATCCTGACACCTGGTGGGACTGGAACCACCTGAAGACGTGCCAGTCGATCGGGCCCTGCAGAACGTGCGCCAACCTGCCCGCCAGGTAGCAAACGAAGATCGTGCCGGCTACTCCGACGAGAAACACCACCACCGCGGCGCCGAGTCGGCCGAACTGTTCCACACAGGTTTCGACAACGACGGCATATCGTGACCGAAAGTCACGTATGTGCGGGCCGTAACTCATCCGCGGCGCGAACGTGATCGCCAGCGCCGCTGCGACCGCCACCATGGCGAAAAACACGACCGCAACCAATATCGCACCCGGCACCAGCGACCTCCAAAGTGGTATGCAACGACGTAGCAGCGCTAAGCGCAGACCTCATATAAACACGAGGAGAGGCAGACCACCCGGCAGATCCCCATATATTCCGAACTGATGTCTGTCGCGCAATTCGTCATGTTCTTGTCCGGCGCGACAACGAAGACAGCAGCCCGTCGAGATGCAGCCTCGATCGCATCCACCACAGCGTCGGCGCGTAACAAAGGGTTCCGAGCATGACGGATGCGAGCAGCGACGCCAATCCGTCACCGATCGCAGTGCGGACTATCCAGGGTATGGCGCCATAACTGATGGCGGCGAGTCCAGCGGCGGAAACCGTGACGGCGCCGATGGGGTGCAGACGCAACACCCCTGCGACCAGAGCTAACGCCGCGAGGTTTCGGATTACTATGGCCGCTCCCCAGCCGATGGCAGCCCCAAGGACCGCGTGCTTGGGAATCAGCCAGAGATCCAGTGCGAGCATGATGGCGACGGCGACGAAGGCATTGGCGAGATTCCACGACGTGTGACCGGCCATGGACAGTACCTGATCAACCATTCCCGTAGCGGTCGCCATCAACATCGCTATCGACAGGAGTAGCAACACAACAGCGCCGCCGGAGTACCCTGACCCGAACGCGAGCACCAGTCGGTGCGAGAAAATGGCAAAGACCAGGTACAGCGGCCAGCTGACGAGGATCATCCACGCTGTCGCGGTCTGGTAAATGCTGTTCGTCGTGTAGCGGTCCTCGCGAGCCAGTGATCCAGCGAGCCCTGGCTGCGCCGCCAGCGAAATGGCATTGTTGCCCAACTGGCCGGCGACCACAAAACGCGTCGCCGCTGCGTATACCGCTGCGTTCACGGCGCCTGCAAGTGCTCCTACGAGAATGATATCCAGACGTTGCATTGCTACCTGGATAATGCTGGTCAACGCCCGTGGTGTGCTGAACCTCCAGAACGCGCCGCGCTCGACCACAGCATTGGGAGGCACACGCACGTCGGTCGGTCGACACAAATGCTGGCACCACAACCATGCGGCAATGGCAGCTGGCGCATAGGAGAGGCACCAGGCTGGCAATAGCACCGCTGCGCCTCCAACGATGACGGCAACCGCCACAAGGATGAGTTGGAGAACCGGGCGGCCGATTTGCTCGATCAGCGCGTTCGGCCGCATGGTCCCGATTCCGCGCGTCGTCGAGAGATTGACCTGCTCGACCAGCGCGATGGGAACCGCAACCGCCATCACACGCAAATAGCCGGTCGCCAGGCTCACATGGCCTGGGTTAGTCAGCTCCGCGAGCTGCGGAGCGAGGATGAACATCGCACATGCCGCGGCGAGACCGGTTGTCGCGACAGGGCCGAGCGCCGTGCGCAGATAGGGACGTACTAGCCCATGGTTCCCCGAAGCCCGAGCACGAGCAATGAAATACACCAGCCCGGTGTCGCTACCGAGCTGTCCAAGACTCGACACGATTAGGAACAGTGAGGTCGTCGCAAAGAAGACGCCAGCCGCAGTCGCGTTAACACCGTGAGTTACCACCAGCGTGAGAGCAAAGTTCGCCACCGCCGAGACGGCCGCTCCAACGAGGTTGATCGCGCTCCCACGTGCTACTCGGGCAAGCGAGTTCCCATGCCCGACCTGTGGTGAACTAGCACCCGACCGATCCGCAGTTGCCGGACTCGCCGATGGGCCCGGACCGGTAACAGAAGCTTGCGATCCTGAATCAAGCCCCACGCCGTCTGGCACTTGACGGAGCCTCTTAGGTTCGTTCAACGAGTCACCGATCCACCTTGATGACACCTAGTCCCTAGCAACGGGGCCATCCCCGGAACACATGCCTCACAATGGCCGGATCACTCCAACCGCGTCTGCCTCGATTCCCTCTGTCCTGGACGGCGAATCGTCTGGCGTGTTCGTCTGGTCTTCTGCAGCCTCCTCAGGCGAGTCGGTCCTCTCGCTCGAAGCGGTAACCGGTGACAGGAATGTGTCCGCCGGGCCGACTCCAACACATCCGAAGGTCGACACACCGAGTTGCTGAGCACGATCGACTGCAGCCTCAATCTGCTGCTGGGCCGTGACACGATCAACGACGCACAGCACGAGCGTGTCTGCGGTCCGTACTACCGCAGAGCCGGTAGCAGTGCTCAGAGGTGCGCAGATGAAAAGCACGTAGTCGCTGTCACGATTCAGTCGCTGGAGCAAGGAGGTGAGCCCCGGCCCGCGCAGCAAGTCATGACTCGTCGCGGAACCAGCCGATGAGCGCAACACTCGCAGGCAGGAGTTATCGGACCGCTCCTTAGGTGAAGAACCTACGAGGAGAAGTTCGTCCAGATCTTCAACGTCATCGGCGACATCATTCATGTCCAGCGACGAGTTGGGGGCCTGCGAGGTATCAACGATCGTCACTCGATACCCAGAGGCAGCGAGACCCCGTCCAATCGCTGCGACGACCGAATGCACCGAGCTCGTGTTTGTCGTCGGAGCCGCGAACGCGACAACCGCTGGCGACTGAGTGAGAGCGGTTAGCGCCACACAGCCCGTCAGAGCCCGCTCTTCTGCCGACTCGCTGACGCGATGGCGCCCTCGGCGGACGGTGAGATCGGTGAGCACTGGGATGCCATTGACCGTGGTAGCGCCTGAGAGCCGGACGCGCCTATCACGACGTTCGCACCAAAGCGCCACCAGGAGCCCAAGTAGGAGACCGCAGATCACGGCCGCCGCCACCACGACCCAAGCGGGCAGACCCGTCGGCGATGTAGGAAGACTTGCGGGTGCAACGACCGATCCCACCAGGATAGCGGCGCTCTGCAGCTCACCGATACTTTCCTGGATAGACGCTACGCGGTTCGTGTTCACCTGCACCTCCGCCGCCGCATCGGCCGAGGGATGCTTGTCCTTCGCGGATCGCGCTGCCGCCGTCAAGCTCGACTGCGCGGACTTCAGTTGCTTGCTCAGCACCGACAGTTGGTGGGACTGGCTCGCTTGTGCTTGTGCTTTTCGATATCTGAGGAAGTTGGTCGCAAAGGACGACGCTAGGCGCTGTGCAGTCGTCGGACTGCTGGCGGTCACGTTGATAGCAATAACCTGGGTGTTATCAGGCACCGTGGCCGTCACCTCGGAAGAGGCGGCCTGAAGCGAAGTATGCAGCTCCGAGTTCACCAGCTTGGTCACCGCGGGCGAGGACACGCTGCCGGCCTCAGTTTGCATGGCAATCGTTACTTGCTGAGTGCTCGATGTCGATGGGGCAAAGGGGTTACCTACGGCGGGCTGCAGCACGACGCGGGCGGTTGAGGTGTAGTGCACCGCACGATGGGACTCGAAATACGCCCCGAGTCCCCCGAAGACAATTGCCGCCGCGACAATGATCGCAAACCACCGTCGTACAGCGTCTGCAACCAAGTGAGTGCGATCCAGATCGACCTCTGATTCCACTTGCCCGTACCTCCCTGAGCGTGGCACTTCTGCCAGTGTAGATATGTCGCCTCCTAAAGGAGGACGCCTCGAAAAATTCGTACTCATTGCCCAACCACGATCAAGCCGAGCACTTCTGCTCCTGCGCGGGACAACCCGCGTGAAACACGATTCACCCGCGCCGCTTGGATCCAAGGGCCGGCAACGAGGACCACCCTGGACGGCTCGACTCTGACCCCACGTCTGATTGCGTCCGATTCGATCAACCGAGAAAGCGACGCGTCGGCGCCGACAGTCAGGAACACCGCGTCAGCTGCAAACGCAGCTATCTCTGGCGGGTTGGCAGAGTTCACAACGCCGAGTAGCTTCGGCTCGAGGTAGCCGTTGCGGCTCGCACGACCGACACAGTAACCACGCTTGTTGCGAGCGATCGCCAGCAACAACCCGAACAAGAGCCCCAAGGCAAGGCCGGACGCCAACCCCACACGGCCACTATCGGATCGGACCTTGTACGAAACCGGGCCGAGCAGGCTCCCCGGCGACAGCGGCAAGCTCTCCGCCCGCTGACGTTGGGTGTCCATCCGACTCGACTCTGCGTACAGTCGGTACGCGGTGCCCCCCAGCATTCCCTGCGCTGTGCCGCGGACACCAGCCGATGCCGCACCGCGAAGAACCCGAACACTGTCGCTCACCGTGTTCAGCCCTCGTTGGATCCCCTTCACCCGGGTATCGATCGCGGCAAGTGCAGCGTTCTGGCGCTTGGCGATTTGCTCGTTCCGCATGTGGAGCAGCGACGTCGCGGCCGCTTTGACAGAGGCTCCTGCGACGTACGCCTTCGGAGCTCGGTAAGTAAGGTTGAGGATCCGCGAATTCGGGCGCGCGGTAACCGCAATCCGCGAAGCGACCTCGGCAGTGGTTTGGCCGGTTTGGCTCGCCACGGCTTCAATCACACCGTGTGATGTGACCAATTGTGCCTCGGTGTCCAATGTCCGCGGAGCGGTCGCGATACCTGGGTATGCCTGTTCTGCAGGAATGTTCATCGACACGGTTGCAGTGACGACGCGTGAATGCCGCCCCAAGACCCAGCCCACGAACGCGAGACTCAAAACGGGGATGAGAACATATGCCAAGCTCCGCCGGAGAAGCGTGCCGTGGCCTGTTCGACCCCATGTGTGCACACCACCAGTGGCCCCCGGATCCAACTTGGCCGACTCGCTCCAGCGAACTCGTTCCAGGACACCGATCGCACAGAAGATAGCGAGAATGGCGACGTTATCGGCGCTATACACTGGGGATGTCATCAGGTGAACGATCACCACCCCGATCGCGGCGATGGCCACCGGTGTCTTCAGCCTGATGTATCGCAGCAAGATCAGGATGAAGAAGCCGTAATAGAGTACGAGGCCTCCCCACCCTTGGCAGAAGCCAACCAGCGACAGTTGTCCCTGGGTGCCCAATGCTGGCGGGGTGCAGAGGGGGCAGTCCGCGGACGCCCCCACTGCAATGGAATTGAAACTCGACTGCACCGAACGAGTGGTGCCAAAGCCCACAACCGGCGACGTCGATGTCATCCCATCGAACGCCAACGCGGTGAGCTGAGCACGACCATCGTTGCTGTTTCGAGTAGTGAACCGGTGCTCGATTTGGGATCCCAACGGCGACATCGCGATCGCAAGCCCCGCCACCAGGGCCACCACAAGCACGCCGATGAGCGTCCGGGCCCGTTTCGCACCACTCGAGCGCGCGATCGTGAACACGACCAGCACCGCGAGCGAGGCCCAGAGCCCCCGGTTCAGCGAGTATACGACCGGAACGACCGACAGTGCGATCACAACCGCACCGATGCAACGCCGACGAACTGACGCTCCGCTGAACCAACCGATCATGAAGAATGGAAGGAAACAGGCGTAGTTCAGTCCCCATACGTTCGCATATGGGAAAGGGGCACTCGGTCGCGAGCTGGCTGGTCCATAGAGGTCGTTCTGCAACTCTGCGAGGTTCGGGTGGATCTGTGACTTGACGAAGGGAATCTGACTGACGGACCGTGGGAGACCGAGTTCAAGCAATGACGGAAAGTCGACGTGGGGCGCGACCACGCCGATGAAACCACCGATGACGATAGTGACGAACATCCACCCCATCGTGCGGAAGATCCGGGTGAGCGAGTGGTCCTCCCGCAAGTTCACCACGAAGAGGACGACCACGGTTGCCTGCAAATACCAGGCCAATCGGAAGCCCCACGTGAGGTAGCGGCTACCTCCACCCTCCGAGTCGGCGGAGCCGGGCGCAACCACCTGTACGACGAAGAAGCCAGCTACGACCCAGGCGAGGAACACGAGCCAGACAGTGAATCCGTGCGGTACGCGGATTCGCCGTCGTTTGAGGAGCTCTACGCCCATCACACACACCATCGCCACCGACACCAAGTCGGCTATCCCAAGCAACCACCACAACGGGTAACCCGCGAAGAGAACTGTTAGGGGCCAGGTACGTGCAAGCCTCCGTGGGACTGATGGGCGAGAGAGCCTGGAGGCTGTGCCCACTGCTCCGCCAGGTTGGGCAGCGGCACGCGGACCCGCACTCACCACCGTCATACATCCCACCCTTGAGCCGTGCATCGAGAAGTCATCAGCGTAGCCAGGCAACGATCCGACACGCGGACATTAATCAGAACCCGAGCTCTCGCTCAATATCTGTCACGAAGCGGGGGATGCAACCACCGGAACTGATGGGCTGTGACTAGAGTGTGACGCGCATGGTGCTGGGACAGATTGGAACTTCGTGAACGACAAGAGGCTGCCCGCCCCGCCATCTCGTATCCAGAGCGCGTACCTCGCGCAGATGCTGCACACACTGTGGCCAGAGCCTGCGACTGTCACGCGCCGTCGCCTCCTCGCGAATGCGGCCGCTGAACACTACGATCTCGTCGTCTTACCGCACGACCGACGTCCCAAGCTGGTGCTTCCGCGCCGCCCCTGGCGGGTAACTGCTGCCGCGATCCGCAATTACAAGATGTATGCGACCGGGCTAGATCGCCTTCAAGTGCTAGCGGTCGCCGCTGCTGTCAGGTTCGGCGCAGCAGAACTCCTTCCAGGGCAACTCCGCATCACTGGCTCGTCGGGTGACATCGTCGACTATCTGTCGAAAGCACTCGGACAGCGCTGTTACGTATGCATCTACATCGGACCGCCGCGCGCAGTCCAGAAGCCCGTTCTGCAGATCCTGTCAGGCACCGGGCAGACCCTCGGCTTCGCGAAGATCGGTGTCGATGACACCTCACGCCATCTCGTACGCAGGGAGACCCAGAATCTTCGGTTTCTTAGTACTGCGAATCTCAGGACAGTTACGGTGCCGGCAGTGATGCACTCTGGGCAGTGGGCCGGGCATGAAGTACTTGCTCAGCAGGCTCTGCTTCGAACAGGGCGGGGTTACGTCGATGGTTCCACCCTTGAGGCGGCGATGTACGAGATCGCGCACGCTGAGGGGACGGCATCGCGAGCGCTGGAGCGGTCCAGTTACTGGAGCAGACTTCATCAGCGCATCGAGGACCTACCGCGAAGCCCGCTCGGTGAACTGATCAGAGCAGTTCGTGACGAGGTGGGAGCGACGTCCGGCTCGGTATCAGTTCCCTTCGGGTGCTGGCATGGCGATTGGGGCCCATGGAACATGACCCAGTCCGAAGGACGGTTGCTTGTGTGGGATTGGGAGCACTTCGAGCACGATGTACCCCTAGGCTTCGACGCCATCCATCACCAAGTCCAGAGCGCCGTGCTCTCCGGCTCAGCGCCAGAGTCAGCATTCGTCGACGCGCGATGTGCAGCACAGAGGCTCTTGTCACCGTTCGGCAGGGTAGAGCCAGCGCTGGCCCAAGTCATCGTTCAGCTTTACACACTGGAGATCTCGACGCGCTATCTCTCCGACGGTGAGCCAGATCGTGACGGCACCATAATGGGGCGCCTGGACTGGCTCAAGTCCACATGGCCTCTCTTGAGAGTCCATGCGCCTTGCTCGGGTGGCTAGAAGCGCTTCACGACCGTCGCGGGGTTACCAGCGACAACACATCCAGCCGGTACGTCTTCGCGGACGACCGCGCCAGCTCCGACCACACTGTTGTCGCCGATCTTGACACCTTTGAGCACAATCGCGCGAAGCCCGATCCACACGTTTGATCCGATCGTTACTGCAGCCCGCACACGCGGGCCGGGTGCCGAGTGGCGCTCGGCGGGCAAGAGATTATGGAAGTCCGTGTCGGTGATCCCACAATCTGATATGAGGCAGTGGTCACCAACGACGACTCGATCACTTGCGACGATCCAGCAGCCATTCAACAGAGTATCGCTTCCGATGTGCACCTCACCTCCACCCGTGATTTTCACGGTTTGGCGGATTCGCACTCGGTCACCCAGGGTGACCCGCGTGCCTGATCGGATCACAAGGCGGCCGATCGGCATCATCTCTCGACCGACCGTCAGTCTCCGATAACGTAGCCTGTACCACTCCATGCGGCCGGCAAAAACCGCACCGACGATCCGGCCCTTTCCAGGCGACAGTTCGCGCACCACGGGACCCTACTTCACCGCTCCGGTAGACGTTCTCGAATAGACATCAGATCTGCGGAAAGCCATCCGGGACGCGTCGAACGGCCGCAGAGCCCCTGCCAAACGGACACCGCCATTTCCATCTTCTCCTGTACCGATTGCGGACGCGTTTCATTGTTCGTCATGCGTTGATTACCTCGATCAATACTGCGTCCCACCATCAACCTCGGCAAGCGGACAAGTCGTTCACGTCATACCCGAACAAGGACGCCTCAGGTAGACGCATGGCCATGATTTTGCGAAATTGCCGTCGCGCAAGGACACCCTGCGCTGACAGCGCATCCCACTTCTCGGCGTAGCTGCGATCAAGCCCCGTCCTGATTCCACCGCTGTCAATGGGGGCGTCTAACCCAAGGAACTGCTGCACCTTCTTAAGTTCCACGTCGGGATTTGCAACGAGTTCTTCATAGCACAGCACATGGACGTTTCGGAGATATGGAAGATCCTCTCGCAAGATGCGGTAGGCAATTTCCCAGTGCTCAACCGTCTTAGACAGACTCACGCGCCGTCTACCATTTCGAGCAACTACCTTGGGATTCCACTTCTGTATGGCAAGTGCGGTGACAATCGGATGTCGTGCGATCGCAATAAAGTACGATTCAGGGAACATCTCCTGCAGAAAGCGAAACCTGATCATGTTTGCTGGGGATTTCTCAAGCAAGAAGTGCTTGGAAAGGTCCCAGTACGGCGACCATTCCCTCATGATCGTGTCTCGATTTTCGACATTGATCAAGGATGACGACTCCGTAAGGTGGGCATTGGCCGAGCGAGCGAACCTGCTCATGCCCCCATACGCGCGAATCCTGGGAAACACGTCTTGGAGATGCTCACCCTCATCCTCGGGAACACCGGTGCCAGACAGCCCGGAGATCTCGGGGTGGGCACCGAGGATACGTGCAAGGGGCGTCGTACCACTACGGTGCAGACCACCAACAAAAATGTGCTGATGCTCCGGCATACAATCCTCCATTCCCTTCATCTGCCCATGCTACGCACACCAGCCAGCTATTTGTGGGCTCGATCGTCGACAAGGCTCTTGTACCACACTTCCAACGAGGCGAGCGTCCAGATTCGAATCGCCTCATCCCGCCGACCTTGATCATGCCGAGAGAAAATCGATTTGACAACCTCATAATCGAGATGGGTTCTGGTCACTGATTCCTGGGATGAGATCAAGTCCCAGGCATAATCCCGGAGACCGTGTCGAAACCAACGATCCAAAGGAACCTTGAATCCAGATTTGCGACGATCGACCACTTCCGCCGGAAGATACCGCGATGCCACTTGTTTCACTAACCACTTTCCAGAGCCCTTCCTGATCAGCATCTCGCCGGGAAGTCCCAGGGAAAAGTCGACGACCGATGAATCGAGAAATGGTGGCCGTAACTCGATGGACGAGGCCATGGTCATGCGGTCACCACGTTCCAGCAGATTGTCGGGCAGCCATGCCTCAAGGTCGTGACTCAACATGCTGCGCAACGTATCGCCGCGTGTGAGGACCTTCTCTGGGTGCGCGCTTCGTCCCGTGAGGGCTGCGCGCTCAGCGCTCGTGAATGGCGCGAACCACCCCGCGATCCGGGCAGCGAGCGTCGGCTCGGATATGGCGCGCAACGCAACCCCCAACCGGCGACCCGATGCTGGTAGGCGCTGCTCTGTGAACCTCAGGATCGGACCGCGAACAGGACTTGGAATCAGTCCCGCCGCTTGAGTCACACCGGCAAATTTGTGCTTGGGGTAGCCAGCGAACAGTTCGTCACTACCTTCCCCCGAGAGCACGACCTTGACGTGCTCACTAGCGCGTTCCGCCAGCCGGAACACCGCGATGTCAGCGGGCTCCGATAACGGTGCGCCGCGATATCTGGAGAGTTCTGGCCACAATTCCACGAAGTCCTCGGGACGAACATCAACGACATGGTGTCGCGTACCATATTTCTGACTGACGAGGTCGGCATACGGCAACTCATCGTTCCGTTCGTCGTCAAATCCCGCGCAGAAGGTATGGAGCGATGCGCCCCCACTGGCATGTGCGGCTTTCGCGACGATGAGACTCGAATCAACGCCACCTGAGAGATAGGAGCCCACGGGGACATCTGCGATCATGGCGCGCTTGACCGCAGACGTAAGCAACGTATCAAGCCTGTCGACAGCGTCTGCCTCAGACAGATTGAAAGACGTCTTCGTTGGATTCGGCTGCCAATAAGCCTCCTCGTGAATGTCGCCCACCGATGTCACACGCAATGTGTGCCCTGGACGCAGTTTCCGAACGCCCTCCACCAAGGTTGAGGGAGCAGGCACCGCTCGCGCGCTGAGGTATGAGTCGATGCCAGCCGAACTCAAGCCTGGTTGGCTGGGCAGTCCTCGGAGAAGTGACGTCAATTCCGACGAGAACAACAATCGTGTGCCATCAGACCACCAGTAGAGAGGGAGAATACCCATTCGGTCGCGGACCAGCAGCAAACTCTTGTCAAGAGAATCGTATAAACAGTACGCGAACTGCCCCGTGAACCTTGTCACAGCGGACGGCCCGAATTTGACATGGGCAGCGAGCACCGCCTCAGTATCGCCAGAAGTGACGAACGGATAGTCGATGTTCGCGCGCAATTCCTGGTAGTTCAGCACCTCACCGTTGAAGACGAGGACATAGCGCTGGTCCGCTGATACCATCGGCTGCTCGGATTTTTCGAGATCAATTATCGAGAGCCTCCGGTGCGCGAGCGAGGCATACCCGTCGGTCCACTCCCCACTGTCGTCAGGCCCACGATGTGCGAGAGCGCGCGACATGCGGTCCAAGCTGACAGAGCTCTGATCGCGGGGCGCATGGACGAAATTGACAATTCCACAGATCCCGCACATCAGGTACTGAACCCCATCTCCGTCTGTGACCGATCGCACGCTTTGGCCATAATCAATCTAATTGTAACTGGAACGATTCGACGCGGTCCATCGGAACTGCCGACATCCGGCCCGCCTGCAGTAGATCCGCAGCTGCTACTTGGTCCGCCTCTGGCGATATCGCCAGGTGCCGGTCTCTGAGTTCACCGGCAATGAACGTCTGGTGATCGTCGGTGTGCTCGCCAAAAGACCGCCGACGCGGCAGCAACACGGGGCATCGGCCATGTTCCAACGCAAGAAGTGCGGAACCAATACCTGCGTGGGCCACGACAACGTCCGCCTCGCTCACGGCATCGGCGAGATCCTTCGCTGGAACGGAGGTGTGTGATTCGACGGGTAAACCACTCATGTCAGTCGCCCCCGTCTGCCACAAAATGGTGGCATCGGGCGCACAAACCTCGGGCATCAGCGTGACCAGTCGGTCGACCGCCCGCCGGAACCCAAAACCAGCTTGTGTACCGAAAGTCACGACGACGCGGTTCAACGTGTTGCACTCGCGTCGAGGGCCTGTGGTGAATCCGTCAAAGACCGCACCTCGATAGAGCCATTTGTCGCCACTCCAGCGCGGATACTGCGCGTACAGATGGATTCTTGGCAGATGCGAAACCATGCTGCCCGAGAGTGATGGCGCCATGCTGCGCGCTGCACTTTCGATGTAGTGGACTTCCATGCCTTTGGCTCGAGCAACAGCCAGAAAGGGGACGGCGACCGCAGCTCCTGTCGAGATCACCCGGTCAAATCTCCCACTACCGAGAATGCGATGAGCGTGACCGAGGCTAGCGGCGGTGTGCCAAAGATCCTTCGGGGCAACGAGCGGAACGTAGTGAACACGTTCGGATGCCAGCAAGTGTCGTGCTTGGGGAGTGTCGAAGGTGACCCACTCGACGTCGCTGAGAGCGGGGACAAATCGGGTGTGCAGGCGATACAACTGCTCGAGGTGGCCACCGGTGGAGGCGACCAGCAGGGTCCGCCCGCTCCTCGGATGTCTCGGTACTCCATCGGATTCGTGCTTCAGGTTGCTGAAGAACACTTGTCGACTCCGTTCACGTTGTGGACACGAGTCGTGCATGCACGACGTATCGCTGCGTGGCGAAATACATCGGATGGCAACTCGTGAGGGTCATCAGGCGACCCGGGGCTACCCCTGGAGGATCGGACGCAATGACTTGAACATCCGACGGGGAGACGATCTGGTGGCTCACGACCCGATAGGTGAACGTGTGCGTCCTTGTCCGCACAATGATCAAGTCACCAGCTCGCAGCTCGGCAATCTGGTGGAACGGCTCACCGTAGGTGGTCCGGTGCCCGGCAACGGCAAAATTGCCGACCTGGCCAGGCTCCGCCGTCCCGTCGTAGTGCCCCACGCCCTCTTTCAGCTGCTGCGTACCTGTGCCTTGCACAATTGGCCGGACAAAGTTCTTGCCAAATCGCGGAATCCTGATCAGCGCGTAGGCGCCATTTACAGTCGAAGAGCTCTTGGCAGTACTCTCTCCGCTGCTGCTTGCAGACCCGTCATGCTGCGCAATCGCGCTCAGATGGGTCGTACCCACAACGTCGTTGTGGGCAAACTCGCGCTCCAAGCGGTGCACGGTCGCACTCTGGGTGTGCTCGGCGTGGACGTTGCCCAGCCACCACTGCCCCAGCGTGATGGCCAGAGCCACCACGCCTGCGACCACCAACAGGCGGCCGCAGACGCGGACGGCACGGCGCACGGTCAGCCCTTCGACTTCCGCGGGACAAGTCGATTGATCGCAGAGCCCGCCGCGATGCACGCGAACGCGCCGAGAGCAAACCAGACGTTGTGGCTGCCCGTAAAGGCAAGCACGCCGCCAGCGCCTGACATCCCTGCTGCTGATGATGAATACATGTGTACTTTCCCTCTCTTATTTCTCTAAACTTCAGTCACGCGCGGCTGCGCGGGCCGACCTGGTGCATCGATGTGGTGCCATGAAGCCTCGGCTCCCGTCAACGACTGCCAGGCCGCGCGGACGAACGCCACCTGCAACAAGGCGTCGTAGACCAGTTCGGGGATGAACAGCGCTGCCAGGAGCACGCCCGTTGGTGTCGACCTACGCGCGGTGACCACGCGCTCCACCCAGAACAGGCCGCCAAGAGCCAGCCACCACGGTTCGAAGGCGAACTCCCCAGCAACCACTGCCAAGCCAGTCATCAGGAGGTACAGCCACATCGCGACCACCCCGATTGCGAGCATCAGCTGTTGCCCCCAGTACCGACGCGTGACCGGCGTCCAGCCGTAGATCCGGAGGTTGTCAAGCGCTCCGCGATACCACCGGATCCGCTGTCGCATGAGGTCGGCGACGGTGGGCATGACCTCGGTGGACACCTCGCAGGCCTGTGGAGAGTTCAGCTTGTGCCCAAGGGACTTCAGCGCCAAGGTCAGCTCATTGTCCTCGGTGAGAGCATCGCGGTCATAGATGTCCCCGCACCTGCCCGGGAGTACATTCCCTCGCGCCTTGCGCACCTGTCGCAACGCGTCGACCGTCATCACTGACGCCGTGCCGGTCAGCACCATGACGCGACCGGTCCGTGACAGCTCACGCGCGTACCGCGTGTACTCGTTCGCTTGAAAATGTTCGAGGATGTTCCCTGGGGACTGAGCCCGGAAAACTCCACCTACAGCGCTCGCCCCCAGAGCGATCCGGTCAAGCGCCGTCTTTGCAAAGTCGCGGTTCAGCACTGAGTCGGCGTCTTGTATCAGGATGGTGTCTTCACTGTCCAAGCCTGGCAGCAAGCGATCGAGTGCCTGATTGAGCGCACCAGCCTTCTTGTCCGCGTTGCCGACGGTCTGCCACACCTCCGCGCCGGCGGCGAGAGCCACCTCGGCGGTCTCGTCCGTGCAGTTGTCACAGACGACGATTACCCGGTCCGGCCACGCCGTTTGCCCGCGCAGCGCCGCGATAGCCGCCCCAACGGAGCTGGCCTCGTTATGGGCGGGGAGTACCGCGATCACTGCCCGCCCCCGGGAATGATCAGCGACCTTCGCTCCATATTCCAAACCTCCCTACTGCGGCCGACTAGCGAGAGTCACCCCACGGCTCTCAATCGGGCCTCAGTCCACCCCGAAGGTGAGCTGTTTCCAGGAGATTAGCCAATGCCCTTGCAGGAAGAAGACATCTTCCAGGCAACTGTCTGACCGGAAATAAAGCGACACCACAGGACACGTTCAGCGCAGCACCATCGAGTCCCTACCGGGCAACGGGCTGCTCCACAGAAATTTGCGGCGCGACATTCGTGCGCGAGTTAGGAAACTGGCAGGAACGATGGCCGTGTACTTGAGGTGAACATCCGGAGACGGTCGATGTCCATGGTGTAATCCACCGGGACGGTGGGATAGTGGATCCAGAGTGATTTTACACTCTCAATGGACTTATCATTCTTCGACGTAAGCTCCACCGGACTCGCTTCGTCAAGCCGGATTTCAGCGTGGTATGTCGTTTCCCCATAACCTACTATGGCATCAATAGTATGCCACGTTGAAACAGTCGGGACTGGCGCTAACCGGACAGTTTCATTGAAGTTAAAATCGCAGAAAATCGCATCGTGTTTGAAGTAGACGGTAAACTGAGATTTGGGTGCCTTCTTGGTGGTATTTCCAATTTCGAAAAGATTCATGTACGTATCCGATGCCTTTGGAAGCGTCACCAGGCGAAACCTGAGGCTCATCGTCACCCAGGGCTTGCCCGCCAAGAAGCCGGTGTCACTGACGACGAGGGCGGCAAGGTCGCCTGTCGACGCACGGGGCTGGAGGCGACAACCGCGTTCGCCGTTCTCTGCGTACTCCGTCGAGACAGAAGCGCCGACGTGGTATGTGAACGGCCAGCCGAGAGAACCACTTGCGAAGTTGAGATTCACCTGCTCCTGCTCAGCAGTGCTGGGCTTAGATGCCGACGGCGTTCCGCGAGTCGACGGCACCGACACGGACTGCGTCGCCGCTCGTGGCCGACCCTTATGTTCACCACAGCCAGTCACATTGGACACCACAGCCGCACCAGTCAGCAAGAGTAGGCTGCGGCGCGCCACAGAACGCCTGGCATCGTCAGGACCCATCGGTCATGCTCCAATCCGCTGCTTTGATCCTGCTCCCCAGGTGCACATCGACTCATCCGTAATGTGCGAACGATGACACGTTCACGATTGCGGGGCAGCGTCCAGTGCGGAATATCGAATCCAAGGAGGACATTATTGCGGTCCACTCTAGCGGAGGATCCCGCCGATCCAGACCTTATTCCAGTTCACCGGCCGACTCACACTATCCCCTTCAGTGCTAGCAGTCATGCATCTCACACATCTTTATCAGCCAAACCTAACCGAACAGACGAGTTTAACGGTGACAAACCTCTCGCTGTGGATCCCTCGATACGGGTCCCCGAAGACGCGGCACCAGGGCCGGGAATCCGTAATGACGACGGAACAGCATCCACAGCCCGGGAGCAACAAAAAGCGCGGCACCGAGAACAATGAGGGTCAGTTCGGCATCGACTTCAAAGGTCTTGAGGGCGGATGCTAGCAATACGAATGCGAGCGCCCTTCGAACCATCCCACCCGGGAGGCGCGATGACAAATGCGCTCCAAGATACGTGCCAGGAATTCCGCCCACAATCAAGGGGACCGTCACGGTCATGACAAAATTTCCGAAGATGAGATGACCAATCGCAGCCGAAAGGACAAGAGGCACGGACTGCACCAAGTCGGTGCCCACGAGTTCGTTCGCTCGCAATCCGGGGTAGAGCGCCATAAGGGCAATGATCATGAGTGATCCCGATCCCACCGATGTCATGCCCACGACGATGCCGCCAACCGCACCTATGAGGATCGTCGGCAACGGGCGGACTCTTACCTGCGGCCGGCCGGTGGGTAACGGACCTGCAGAACCATCACGTGCTCGGGCCCGCTCGATCAGACGAGTGGCGGCACGTACCGCCAACCCAAGAGCCGCTGCGAGCAGTGCGCATGCCAGAGCGATCTGGATGGCGTGTTGCACCTGGGAACCGGTGCCGAAGCTTCGTGTTAGGAGGACTCCCGCGAATCCGGCCGGTACCGAGCCAGCGCACAGCCAACCAACTAGGGGCAGGTTGACGGTACCTCGTCTCAGGTGAACCCACGAGCCCAAAGGCTTCATGACGGCGCTGGAGACCAAGTCACTCGACACAGCTGTCAGCGGCGCGATGTTGAAGAAGAGCACGAGCATCGGCGTCATCAGCGCACCCCCGCCCATGCCAGTGAGCCCGACGACGATGCCGACGCCGAATGAGGCAATCACTAATGCCCAATCCACCTATCGCACCTGCTTTCCGACTCTACTTCCCATCGCGAAGCGGTGCCGCACACGCTGCTGAGCAGCTTGCCGATCTGATTCAGAATCAGTAGGCGCCAATGCCACGGGTCACCGCACGTACCGTCCGCCACAGAATCACTAGATCCAGCGCCATTGACCAGTTATCGACATACCTCAGGTCGAGGCGAAGCGACTCGTCCCACGACAGGTCGCTGCGACCGCTTACCTGCCAGAGCCCAGTCAGGCCTGGTTTTACCCGGAGCCTGCGGACGGCGTCCTCCCCATAACCATCGACTTCGGACCGTAATGGGGGACGTGGGCCGACGATCGACATCTCGCCACGAATCACGTTGATCAACTGCGGTAGTTCGTCGAGCGAGAACCGGCGTAGCACGCGTCCGACGCCGGTGATCCGTGGGTCGTCGTGGCTCTTGAAGAGCACTCCATTACCGTCGTCGGACTCCGCGCGGATCTCTGCGAGACGTGCCTCGGCGTCCGGGACCATCGAGCGGAACTTGAGCATGGTGAAATCACGCCCGTCGATGCCAACTCGGGTCTGCCGGAAGAAGACCGCCCCCCCATCGCGGAACTTGATGAGCAGCGCCACGACGAGGAACACCGGGGACAGCGCAATCACGAGGAGTCCGGCCAGCAGTCGGTCGAAGACTGCCTTCGTTAGAGCGTTCAGACCGTGCAACGCGGGTCGCTCAATGTGCAGCAGCGACAGATTCGCCGCCGGCCGAATGGACATCCGCGGCCCAGTGACCTCGACGACACCTGGCGACACGATGAGTTCGATACCCAGATCGTCCAGTTCCCAAGAGAGCCGGCGCAATTGAGTGCCGTCAAGATCGGACGGGTTGGCGACCACAACGACGTCAGCGGAGTGAACCTGGGCGGCGCGAACTGCATCGTGCACAGTGCCAGCTCGCGCGACGCCGTTAACTTCTTCCAATTTCCCCGAACTGCACAGCGCCACTGGGTGAAGACCGTGCACGCGCTCTCGATGCAGGTCTGTGACAAGGTTGCGCACCGCGTAGTCGCGGCCGATCACAACTGCCCGAGAGCATGCGCCTCCGCGGCGTCGGGCGCGATGCAGCCGCTTCCGCAGGCAGAATCGTCCGAGCAGGCTGGCAGCCAGCAGTGTCGGAAAGTAGACGAGCACGAAGAAGCGGGACAGGTAGGGTCGGTTGGTGTAGATGGCATACGTAATGAACACGGAGATAGCCAGCGTCCGAACCGTGGCCGAGATGAGTGCTCGATACTCTTCCGCACCTGTGCCAAGGTACCGGCGTTCGTAGCCGTGGCAGGCGCCCACCATCGCTACCCAAACGAACGGGCTTGCGGCCAGAATCCCCACATATGGCAACGGGATCGAGTCGCGCAACGGGACAACGCCGGAGACGATGACAGCCAGGACGCCACACAGGAGTGCGGCCATCCCGTCGATGCCCATGGCGCTGATCAGGTAGGGCTTCGTCCAGGCAGGCACACGGCCACGCCCAGTGGAGCGGGTCCGCAGGCTGGCCTCGAAAGATGAGGACGCAACCGGACGCCAAGGGCGTGCCGACTCGCTGGCCTGGGCGGGCGATTGCACAATGCCCGCGGATGCGTCACCTGCCATGTCCCTCCCCATTCGTGTGACGGCGTGAACGGGTGTGCCGAATCGTCAAGATTTGGTAAGCCGAATCGTCAAGATTTGGTCAAGTTCTTCAGAACTATTTCACGAACGGACACAGGAGGAGCGATCTCCGATACATTGCACGGCTCGTGCAATAAGTCGCCGTATGGGTTGCCGGAACACGGCCAGCATGGTTAGATCGATCGGCCCATAGACCACGCCGTGCGTGCCCGTGCCAACGCTGGGCCTCGAATGGATCAGGTAGGACACGCGACTCAACCAGAGCCCGCTGATCGATCGGCGTGGTGACCCTGGGGGCTTACTGAGTCGACACGGCTACGCGAGGTACTCCGCGAGGCGCGACGACCAGAGGCCGCCGGCACTCGCCCCCGAAGGGTTCTCCAGCACACTGAAGCTCGGCCGCGGTGCCGGCTTGGGGAATTCGGCGGTCGTGCAAGGCTGCACGCGCTCCGGGTCCAGGCCGGAGAGTTTGAACGCCTCCTTCGCGAAGCCGCACCAGCTCGTGCTACCTGCCGAGGTCCCGTGGTAGTAGCCGCCCGGCTGTTCGCTCGTGATGAGGTCGACGACATACGCCGCCAGATCGACTGTCCAGGTCGGTTGCCCGATCTGGTCGTCGACGACCTTCAAGGTCTCCCGCTCGCCGGCCAGCCGCAGCATGGTCTTGACGAAGTTGGGGCCGTGCTCGCCATACAGCCAGGCAGTGCGCACGATCACCGCACCCGGGTCGACCGCCCGCACGGCCCACTCCCCCGCCGCCTTGGTGCGGCCGTACGCGGAGCGCGGGTTCTGCGGGTGGTCCGGTCGGTAGGCCTCGGTCGCAGTACCGTCGAAGACATAGTCGGTGGACAGGTGCACCATCCGGGTATCGGTCTCGCCTGCGACCAGGGCGACGTTGCGGGCGCCGACCGTGTTGATGGCGAACGCCTCCGCCTCATGGGTTTCCGCGTCATCGACGGCCGTCCAGGCTGCGGCGTTCACCACGACGTCGACGCCCTGCATTGTCGATCGCACGGCGTCCAGCGACCGGATGTCGCACTCCGCCGAACCCACCGCCACGACATCCTCGCCGCGCTCGCGCAGGAGCAGTGTCAGATCGGTGCCGAACATGCCGCGGCCGCCGGTGATCAGCCAGCGCATCAGCGGCCGCTGCCGATGATGGATTGACCGGCGTAGCGCGCCTCGGCGGCCGCCTTCTGCGGCCGCCACCACGACTCGTTCGCCCGATACCAGTCAATGGTGTCCGCCAGTCCGGCTTCGAAGTCGGCATACTGCGGCTGCCAGCCGAGCTCGGTGCGCAGTTTGGTGGAGTCGATCGCGTAACGCCGGTCGTGGCCGGCACGGTCGGTCACGTGGTCGTAATCGGAAGGATCCAGGCCCATCGCAGTCAGGATCTGCTCAACGACCTGTTTGTTGTTGCGCTCCCCGTCGGCGCCGATCAAGTAGGTCTCACCGGTTCGCCCGTGCTCGAGGATCGTCCACACGGCGCGGTTGTGGTCGTCGACGTGGATCCAGTCACGCACGTTGAGCCCGTCACCGTAAAGCTTCGGGCGGACGCCGTCGATGACGTTGGTGATCTGGCGCGGGATGAACTTCTCCACGTGCTGCCGCGGGCCGTAGTTGTTGGAGCAGTTGCTGATCGTCGCGTGGACACCGAACGACCGCACCCAGGCCCGCACCAGCAGATCACTGCCTGCCTTGGTCGAGGAGTACGGACTGCTCGGGTTGTATGGCGTGGCCTCGGTGAACCGCGCCGGATCGTCGAGCGGCAGGTCGCCATACACCTCGTCCGTGGAGACGTGGTGGTAGCGGACGTCGTGGCGCCGGACCGCCTCCAACAACGTGAAGGTGCCCACCAGATTCGTCTGGACGAACGGCGAGGGGTCCGCCAGCGAATTGTCGTTGTGCGACTCCGCCGCAAAATGCACCACGGCATCGGCGCCGGCGACGAGGCGATCGACCGTCGCGGCATCGGCAATGTCGCCCTCGACGAACTCGACCTTCCCCTCCAGCCCCGCAAGTGACGCCCGATCCCCGGCATACGTCAGCGCATCAAGCACCGTCAGTTTCACGTCCGGACGGGACGCGACCGTCAGGTGTACGAAGTTACTGCCGATGAAGCCGGCTCCCCCGGTGACTAGAACACGCACACAGCGCATGGTAGCCGGGGCGGTCGACACACCCGGTCGCTCCACCGGCGTGGGAACAATCGATAGGGTCGGCTGCATGAAGGGGATCATCTTGGCCGGGGGGTCGGGCACGCGCCTGCACCCGATCACGCGGGGCATCAGCAAGCAGCTCATGCCGGTCTACGACAAGCCGATGATCTACTACCCGCTGTCCACCCTGCTCATGTCGGGCATCCGCGACGTGCTGGTGATCACGACCCCGCACGACGCGGAGCAGTTCCACCGCCTGCTGGGCGACGGCGGCCAGTGGGGCATCTCTATCAGCTACGCCGTGCAGGCCTCCCCCGACGGGCTGGCCCAGGCGTTCCTCATCGGTGCCGATTTCATCGGCGACGACACCGTCGCGCTGGTCCTCGGGGACAATATCTTCTACGGCACCGGTCTCGGCACCGCGCTGCGGCGGCAGACCGAGTCACTGACCGGCGGGCACATTTTCGCCTATCACGTGACCAACCCCTCGGCATACGGTGTGGTCGAATTCGATGAC
>Ga0164242_10000424_pt1 | contig 51678 bp, 43 predicted proteins | sample OricomgcompostMG_FD_108783 | JGI IMG/M metagenome (GOLD analysis project Ga0164242, IMG submission 108783) | Miracle-Growth compost microbial communities from Emeryville, California, USA - Original compost - Miracle growth compost (MG) ...
GAGTCCTCTCCTGGGCACCAGCTTCAAAAAAAGGCCAGCTTCGCGCTGGCCTTTTTCATTGGTGTCATTGGTGCTTGCCGGCGGCGAAACTGCCCGCGAAGGTACACCCATACGCCGGCGCTAATTCCTGATCGACTGCACGAACCATTGTCCGATGCATTCGACCCGCCATCCGGACGCGCATGACACGCCGCTCACGAGCCGCTTTCGCGGCATCGATCCGGGTACGCTGCGAGCGTAGGCGTCGATCGCCTGGCATGCGTCGTTCAACGACGCGGTGACGTCGACCTCACGTTGTTCGAACGCACGACGCGCCCAGTCGTGCTGACTGCGTCGGGCGAACCGGCGCACGGCGCTGCTTAAACCGTCGGCGGTCGGCCGGCATTGTCGATCACGGACCGGGCCACTGTGTCAGCCCGATCGTGAATTCCCGCAGTTGGCGCTCGACCTCCGCCGGCGCGTCGTCGCGGTGAGCCGCGCCTCTCAACATGTGCGCGACGAGCCGCTTGCGCAGCCTGGCGTCGGCCAGCACGCCGGCGATCTGCTGCGTGCTGCGCGCCGAGCCGATCGACGCGACGTCGAGCCCGAGCAGCCGCGGACCGGCCCGCTCGAACGCGTAATCGCACGCCGCGAGCAACGGCAGTTCTTCTCCGTACAACCGGTCGACGTTGCCGGCCGACGCGTAGTGTTCGAGCAGATAGCGGAAGTCCACCGCGTCCTTCGGATTGGACTGCCCACGGTCCAGCCACGCGATCAGCTTTGTCGTCGCGAGACCCGGTATCGACGCGACGTACACGTCGCAACCGTCCGCGACCTGCACGAGCACTGCACTGTCGAGCGCTTCGGCGTAGCCCGCCACGTTCATCACGATCGCCATGTCCGGCGGCCACGCGACCTGCGACGGGAAAATCTCGATGCCGCCGAACGGAACGAGATCGACGGGAAAGCCGTCGCCCACCGGCGGCGAATAGTGAAGCCGGTGGCCGATCTTCGCGTCCGCACGAAAGTTCGGCTCCGCAAGCAGCGCGGCCTTGAGCGCGTCGAACGCCGCCCAGCTTTCGACGGCCATCGCGAAATCGATGTCGGGACTCGCGCGGTTCAACGGCAAGCCGTGCAAGTGGTACATCAGGATATCGCGCGCCGCCGCGCCGACCACGTAATACCGGAGATTCGTCAGCCGGGCCACGCGTTCCATCACGATCAGCACGGCCTGCTTGTCTGCCGGCAATGGGGTTTTCAGGTGTATTGCCGTCATTCGCGCTGCGCCAGTCCGTGACGTATCAATGCGGCCGCCTCCGCGTTGCGAGGGTCTCTCGTTCGCTGCAAGTCAGCATAGACGAGCAGCGGCGGCGCCGTCACCTCGGCCATTCGGACAGCGTCGAGATGCCAGAACGCATCGACGATCTCCAGCGCGCCGGCGGGATCGGCACGCAGGCGGTGACGCTTCACGAGTTCCATCATCGTCGCCGCTCGCGCGGCCGGTTCGACGTAGAGCGTCTGCGCGGCCGGACGAAGCTGGCCGGTCAGCTTCGCGGCGGCCACCTCGCCGCTCCACCACGCGTGTGCCGCCGGTAGTTCGGCCCGTTGCCACCACGCCGGATCGTCCGCTGCGAAACGTTGCGCGCCGAGCTTCGGCAGCAGGCGAAGCGGGTAATTGATCGCCCATTCGTCGCCGAGCGCGGCGGGGTCGAGCAGACGTCGGTCGTCGGTGCCCGCCAGCAGCCCGCGTTCGCGCAAATCGTCGAACACGCCGCCGACCGTGCCGAGCGCCACCTGCGCCGCCGCGGCGATTTCGCGATACGGCCGGCTGAGCAGTTCGGGCGCCGCCAGCAGCACGAAGATCATCCTGAGCGCGGACGCGCTCGCGGACATCGCCGGCTTCCCCGCCCGCGACGCAAGACGCCTGATGTCGGGCGTCGCCGGCCGGCCGGTGACCAGCAGGTACCGGCCGGGGACATGGAGATGCAGGTTGCCGGCCAGATCGATGAACTGCAGGTCGTGTGCGACGCATTCGTCCGCCATCGCGTGCGTCAGGTGCGGAGCGGCGACCAGCATCGGCAACGGCGCGGCGCGGCTCGAGGCCGCGAGCGCCGCAATTTCTTCGCGCGAGCGGATCCGGCTACGCGCCGCGACGGCATACAGCTGTTCGACGCCGTCCAGCTCCAGCGTAAGCACGGCAGGTGCGGCCGCCCTGTCCGCACGCTGCGCCGGGCGAAACGCGCGCACGCGCAGCGCGATGCGCGCGCGCCGGGTCGCCGCCTCGACGAGCCGTTCGATAAGCGCGTCCGTCGGGCGGTCGAAACGCAGAGCCTCGCTTTCGGCGGCATCGTTCATATTTTTCGCTTGTTCATTAAAGTTGAACAGGAAGCTATTATGAACAACGGTGTCTTTTTGTTCAACGTTTCGATCTGTTCAGGTTTGCAGAACGGCCTATCTGCTTGAACAGCGCGGCCCGGATTCGCCGGCGCGCACGCACCACGGACCCGTTCAGGTTTCAATTGACAGTCCCGTTCGGTCCCGCCATAATTGCGGTCTGTCTTGATGATGAAGACGCCGAAGTGCCCAGGTGGCGGAATTGGTAGACGCACCAGGTTCAGGTCCTGGCGGTGGCAACACCGTGGAGGTTCGAGTCCTCTCCTGGGCACCATAAAGCAGTTCAAGATAGTACAACGCAGTCCAGCAGACCCCGCCAAGCCTTGTCGCAGCGGGGTTTTGTGTTTTTACGGCCCATCGCGGTTCAGTTGAAGCGTGGGTCAAAGTAGTACGCTGGCCAGTACATTGAAAGTTCGAGCTGGCTGGAGGTACTACCGGGCTTCTGACTGCCCGACAGGTCCAGCTGGCCAAAGCCGCCAGCCGTGACTACACACTCAACGGATGGCCGCGGACTGTTCCTCTTCGTGCCTACCGACGGCCCCAGATGACGGCCCCAAATGCTGGCACTTCCGGTACAGCTTTGCCGGGAAACAGCGGCGCATTTCCTTCGGCATCTACCCCGCGCTTTCCCTTCAGGATGTCCGTGAGCTCACCTCTACGGCCCGGACTCAACTGGCACAACACGGATCCCGGCCACCACCGGCGCACCGCCAGAAGCAAGATGCGCACCTACCTCGACAAGGACATCCTGCCCGAGATCGGCTCGATGATGCTGCAGGACATCGCCCGTGCAGACTGCACCGCGTCCAGTTACGACCGGCTACGTCAGCGCCCACGCAAGCCGCGCAGAATGCACAAGGCCGATGCGCCCAAACAACGCACCGGCTTCGCTTTAACCACCCTCATCCCGAGGGGATCAGGCAACCCCAGACAACTCAAGGCCCCCCGAGGCAACCGACCCCCAACCCTCAGAACCGGTAATTCACCCGCACACTTCCCTGTTGCGCCGACGCATGCGTCGTATTGATCAGCCCATCGTAGTTCAGCGACACATCGAGACCCGCATACGGATGCAGCGTCACGCCCGCACCCGCCGTCAGAGATCCGCGCGGCAGCGTAGTCCCCGGCGCAGTAAACAGCGTGCCGTCCTGCGCGGAAACGCTGACCGCGCGATTCGCATCGAGCACTTCGTGTGCGTAGCCGACCCGCACCTCGACCTGCACCGGACGGAACGCATCGCCGAACGCGTGATCGAACGCGATCTGCGCATACGGTTGCAAGCTGCGGACGTTATCCGAACCGACCTGCAGATCCTGGCCGCCCGCACCGCTTTCGCCGAAACTGTTCGCGTGGAAGTACGCGAAGCGCAGCCCGAGGCTCGGCGTCACCGTGACGCTGCCCAGTTGCAGCGGCATGCTCGCCTGGCCGCCGAGGTTGAACTCCTGCCCCATGTGATCGCCTTCGGCATTGAGCGTGCCGAACGGACGCTTCTGCGACAGAAAGTCGAGGCCCGCACCGATCGTCGCGGCAAGATTCACCGGACCAACGTTGCGTGCACCGTACAGCGCGGCACGCAACGTATCGGTGGTGCCCGAATCGCCGGTGTTCTGCTCGTTGATATCCGCGTGGTCGTAACCCGCGGCGACGCCCACCGTGTAGTCGCCGAGCCTGCGCTCAAGGCCCGCGAGGAAACCATAGCGGTTGCTCTGGAAGCCCGGTGCACTGCTCGTACCGCCGACGGTCGTCTGGCTACCCGTCGCCGTGATCCAGCCGGACGGTGTCGCCGAAGCCGCCGACGTCCGGCTCAAGTGTCCGAGCAGCGCACTGCCCTGCCCCTGCGCGCCGAGTATCGCCGTCGTGCCGAGCGCCGTGTAGATGCTCGTATCGACCGGCGCGACGACGGTCGATCCGCCACCACCTCCGCCCGGCCCCGTTGCCGCATTCGCCAGCGCCAGCTCGACCGAATTCGCGCCGTAACTGACGTTCGGCGTCAGCCCACCGAGATTCGATGTGCCGGTGTTCGTCGTGCTGCTGAACGTACCCTGCACACCGCCGGCCGCCGACACCACCGTGTACGACTTCGCGGAGTACGTGCCCGGGTCGTAGGTGATCGCGAGGACGCCGTTGAGCGTCGCGCTGCCGTTCACCTTCAGTTGCGATGCGGCCGTCGGACTCACTTCGATCGACAGCCTCCCGGCGCTTGCCTGCGAATAGTTGCCGCCGATCGTCAGCGTGCCGATCGAACCACCCGGCATCACGATGCCGCTGTTCGTCACGTTGCCGCTCACGGTGCCGTGACCGCGCAACGTCGCGGCCGCATCAACCTGGACGTCGCCGCCGAGCGTTGCCGTCGACGTATTCGCATCGCCGACTTCGAGCAGTCCGGACGCGAGTTCGGTCGATCCGCCGAACGTACTGCTGTCGCCCGTGAGCAGCAGCGAGCCGTTGCCTTGCAACAGCAGCTTGCCGGTGCCGTTGAACGTGCCGCCGAACGTACCGTTCGCATTCGCCAGCGTCAGCGCCTGGCTGCCGAGCTTCACCGTACCGTTGCCCGAAAGCGCGGCGATCGTCGCGCCGTTCGTCGTGCCGGAGATATCAAAGGTGCCGCCGTCCGCGACGCCGCTCGACGACGCGATGCTGCCCGCGCCCGCCAGCGCCAACGTCGCACCGCTGGCGATCGACGTTGCGCCCGTGTACGTGTTCGCCCCGGACAGCGTTTGCTGACCACCGGTCACCGTGAAGCCGCCGGTGCCGGTCAGCGCGCCGCCGAAGTTCGCCGTGCCGTTGCCCGCGACGCTCAACGTCTGTGCGCCCAGGTTGACGGTGGTGCCGGTTACGCCGCTCAACGCGCCGATCGCCTGATTGCCGCCGGCCGAGATATCGAAGCTGGCGCCCGTCGCGGCAAGCGTCACCAGGCCATTCGCAGCGAGGCTGCCGCCGGTGCCGAGCGCGAGGGTGCCCGCGTCGATCGTCGTGCCGCCGGTGTAGGTGTTCGCGCCGGCCAGCGTCGCGGTGCCGGTGCCCGCTTTCACGATGCCGCCGGTGCCGCCGATCGCACCGCCGAACGTCGCGTTGGTCGAATCGCCGAACGTCAGCGCGTTCGCGCCGAGCGCGACTGCGCCGGCGCCCGTCAGCGTGCCGATCGATTGCGCGCTTTGAGCTGCCGACAGATCGAACGTCGCACCGCTCGCGATGTTCATCGCACCGCTCGACGCGAGGCTGCCGGTCGTGCCGAGCACGAGCGTGCCGGCGTTAATGTCCGTGCCGCCGGTGAAGGTGTTTACACCGTTCAGCGTCAGCGTCGCGGCGCCGCTCTTCGTGAGCGAACCGGTGCCCGACATGCCGCCGCCCAGCGTCAGGTCGTTCGAGCCGCTCACCGTCAGGCCGGCGTTCAGCACGACGTTGTTGCCGAGCACGACGGCCGTGCTGCTGTCGAGCGTGGTCGCGCCATTCACGGTCAGCGCACCCGTTCCCAACGCCGTGTTGCTGCCGACGATCAGCCCGCCCGCATTCAGCGTCGTGCCACTGCTATACGTGTTGTTGCCGCTCAGCGTTTCGACGCCCGCGCCCTGCTTGACGAGACCGCCGGTGCCCGACACGTCGCCGGCCATCGCCTGGTTAGTCGCATCGCCGAACGTCAGCGTGTTGCCGCCCAGCGCGATCGCGCTGCCCGCCAGGCCCGACAGCGCGCCGACGGTCTGACTCCCAGCCGATGCGCCGATGTCGAACGTCGCGCCCACGCCGTTCAGCGTCACGCTGCCGCCGGTCGCGAGACCACCGTTGCCCGAGATCGCCAGCGTGCCGGCGTCGATCGTTGTGCCGCCGGTGTAGGTGTTCGCGCTGCTCAGTGTCTCGGTGCCGGCGCCTTGCTTGACGATGCCGCCGGTGCCGCTGATCGTTCCGTCGAACGTATGATTCCCCGCATCGCCGAAAGTCAGCGTACTGGCGCCGAGCGACACATCGCCGCCGCTGCCGGCTAGCGTGCCGATGGTCTGATTCGCGCCGGACGCACTGATGTCGAACGCAGTGCCCGGGCCGTTCAGCGTCACTGTGCCGGTGGCCGCGAGGCTGCCGCCTGCGCCGAGCGCGAGCGTGCCCGCGTCGATCGTCGTGCCGCCGGTGTACGTGTTCGCGCCGGTCAATGTCTCGGTGCCGGTGTCGACCTTGTCGACGCTGCCTCTTCCGCCGATCGCGCCGCTGAACGTGCCGTCGCTCGCGCTGCCGAGTGTCACCGTATCGGCGCCGATATCGAGCGTGCCGTTGCCGGTCAGCGTACCGACCGTCTGCGCGCCGTTGCCCGCCGACAGATCCAGCGTCGCGCCGGTCGCGATGTTCACGACGCCGCTCGCCGCGAGGCTCGCGTTCGCGCCGAGCGCGAGCGTGCCGGCGTCGATCTCCGTGCCGCCGGTGTAGGTATTCGTGCCGTTCAGCGTCAGCGTGGCGCTGCCTTCCTTCGTCAGACTGCCGGTGCCGGACAGCGAACCGTCGAGCGTCAGGTCGTTCGAACCGTTCACCGTCAGGCCCGCGTTCAGCACGATGTCGTTGCCGAATTCGACGGCCGTGCTGCTATCGAGTATCGAGTTGCCGCCGACGGTCAGCGTGCCGCTACCCAGCGCGGTATTGCTGCCGACGATCAGCCCGCCCGCGTTCAGCGTCGTGCCACCGCCATACGTGTTGTTGCCGCTCAGTGTCTCGGTGCCCGAACCCTCCTTGACGAGACCGCCGCTGCCCGTCACGTTGCTCGCGAGCGTTTCGTCGGTCGCGTCGCCGAACGTCAGCGTGTTGCCGCCCAGCGCGACCGTGCTGCCCCCGCCGCCCGACAGCGCGCCGACCGTCTGCCCCGCCGCCGCCCCGCCGATGTCGAAGCTCGCGCCGTTGCCCGCGACGTTCACGGCGCCCGTCGCCGCGAGACTGCCGTTGCCGGAGATCGCCAGCGTGCCGATGTTGATCGTCGTGCCGCCGGTGTAGGTGTTCGTGCCGGTCAGCGTTTGCGTGCCGTTGCCTTGCTTGACGATGCCGCCGGTGCCGTCGATCGTCCCGCCGAACGAGCCGCTCGCCGCGTCGCCGAGCGTCAGCGTGTTGCGGCGGAGCGTGACGCTCGTGTCGCCGACGCCGCTGAGCGCACCGATCGTCGGGGCCGACGTCGCGGCGCTCACGTCGAACGTCGCGCCGGTGTTCGCAAGATTCACGTTCGTCGACGACGTCAGGTTGCCCGCGCCGGACAACGCGAGCGTGCCCGCATTGACCGTCGCGGTGCCGGTAAACGTGTTCGCGGCGGTCAGCGTCTGCGTGCCGCTGCCTTGCTTGGCGATGCTGCCCATGCCGCTGATCGTGCCGCCGAACGTCCGATCCGCGGCAGTGCCGAAGGCCAGCGTATTCGCGCCGAGCGCGACGTTGCCGGCCGTGCCGGACAGATCGCCGATCGTCGGGTTGCCGCCCGCGCCGCCGATGTCGAACGTCGCGCCCGCGCCGGCCAGCGTCACCGAGGCGCCGCCCGCGAGACTGCCGCCTGTGCCGAGCGCGAGCGTGCCCGACTGGATCGTCGTGCCGCCCGTGTACGTGTTCGTGCCGGTCAGCGTTTCGGTGCCGCTACCCTGCTTGACGAGGTTGCCGGTGCCGCCGATCGTCCCGCCGAACGTCGCGTTGACGGCATCGCCGAACGTCAGCGTGTTGGCGCCGAGCAACACGCTCGTTCTGCCCGCGCCGGCCAGCGAGCCGATCGTCGGTGCGGACACGCCGCTCACGTCGAGGCTCGCGCCGGGGTTCACCAGGTTCACGTCGTTCGATGCGGACAACGCATTCGCGTCGGTCAACTCGACGGTTCCCGCGTTGACCGTCAACGCGCCGGTGAACGTGTTCGCGCCGCCGAGCGTCAACCTCGCCGCGCCGTTCTTGATCAGGCTGTGCGTCCCGGACAGCAGTCCGCCGAGCACGACGTTGTTCGAGCCGGCGATGGTCAGGTTCGCGCCCAGCGCGATCGCGTTGTTCAGCGTGAGGCTCGCGTTTGTGTCGAGCGAAGCATCGCCGCTGACCGTCACCGCGCCCGTGCCGAACGCGTTCGCATTGCCGGCGATCAGCGTGCCGCCGCTCAGCGTGGTCGCGCCATAGCTGTTGTCGGCCGACAGCGTCAGCGAACCCGCACCTGCCAGGTTCAACGCGCCGCCGCCGATAACCGTGCCGCCGAGCGTCAACGCGTTGACGCCTTGCACGGTCAGCGTATCGCCTGCGCCGATCACGACCGTGTTGATCAGATCGACTCCGTTTGTGCTCGCCGCGAGCGTCGTCGCGCCGTTCACGCTCAGCGTGCCGCTGCCGAGCGCGGAGTTGTTGCCGACCGCCAGTCCGCCCGCATTCAGCTGGAGGCCGTCGTTGAACACGCTGGCGCCACCCAGCGTCTGCGTGCCCGTGCCGTTCTTGATCAGACCGCCGAGCCCCACGATCACGCCGTCGTACTCGGTATCGCCGAGGCCGTTGAGCGTGAGCGTATTGACGCCGAGGTTCGTGGTACCGCCGGTGCCGGCCAGTGCGCCGATGCTCTGGTCGCTACCGAGCGTCATGTCGAGTGTCGTGCCGGGCGACAGCGTGATGGTGCCGGTCGGCGACAGATGGCCGCCCGCGCCGACCGAGAGCGTGCCGTCGAGCAGGCTGAAGTTGCCCGACAGTGCATCGACGCTCGACAGGTTCAGCGTGCCGGTCCCATTCCACGAAGCGTTCCCGGCGCCGGTCAACCCGCCCGCGAGGGTCATCGGGTTCGAGCCCTGCAGCGCGAGCGAGCCGCCGCCGTTGACCTGCAGCGCATTCGACAGCGCGAACGCGGATTCGGTGTCGAGTGTCGCGGCGCCCGTGACGGTCAGCGTGCCCGTGCCGATCGAGGCCGCGTCGCCGAGTATCACGCCGCCGCTCGCCAGCGTGACGCCGCCCGTGAACGTATTCGCGTCGTTCAGCGTGACCGGCGCGGTGTTGTCGATGTTCAGCGAGCCGTTACCGGAGATCGAGCCGCTGAGCGTCAACGGGTTGGTGCCGCCGATCACAAAACCGGCGCCGTTCAGCGCGATCGCGTTGGGGAGCGCGAGGCCTGCGACCGACGACGCGATTCCGCCACCGTTCGCCGTCAGCGTGCCGCTGCCGAACACGCCCGGGCTGTTCACGTTCACGAGACCGTCGTTGATCGTCGCGCTGCCACTGATCAGGTTGCCCAGCAGATTCCACGTGCCGCTATTGATGACGAGATTCTGGAAATCGAGGTAGTTGCTCGCACTGATCGTGGTGACCGCGCCGCTCGTGCCGGACCCGGGTCCGCCCACGGAATTCTGCAGAACGAGCTTGTTGCCGCTGCCCGTGCCCGCATCGACGATCCCGGCCGCCGCGAACTTGACGGTCGAGCTGCCGACCGTCATCGTGCCCGCGGTCCCGACTCCCGCGTCGTTGACGGCCGAGCCGGAGACGGCGGTAAAGGTATTGCCGGTCGTCGTGTCGCCGAGGTAGACGCTGCCGTTGATCGTCCCGGCATTGGTCAAGGTGTTTTGCTGGCCGGCAAAGGTCGCGGGGGCGAAGCCGATCCGGCCGGTAATCGTCCCCGTGTTGGTGAGATGGGTCGAGCCGCCGCCATAGCTCACGATGGCGGGCGCATCAGCGGTGGTGAACGTGCCGACGCCGAAGATCGACATGCCGATCGAGCCGTTGTTCTGGATGGTCGTGATCCCGGTCGCGCCGGCGCCGTTCTGGACGACGAGCGCCTGGCCGCCGAAGCCCATGATGCTGGAGATGTTGACGAGGCCGTTGAGTATGCCGCCGCTCTGGTTGTTGATGTCGATCGCATTGGCCGCGCTGTTGCCGAGGACCGCGCCCCCCGCCGCGAGACTCAGGCCACCATTGAACGTCGGGTCGATGATCCCCGCGTTGTTCAGCGTGATGCCGTTGCCGCTTAGCGTCAGCGACGAGCCGCCGACGATCGGCGGTACGCTGACGACGGCGGTACTGTCGATGTTGGCCGTCACGTTGTCGATGCTGCTGGCGAAGCTGTTGGTGTTCGAGCCGGGCGCGCAATCGATCGTTGTGCCTGCCGTCGTACAGGCCGCGAGCGCGTCGCGGCTCGCGCCGAGCAGCAGCACCGGGGGCGCGAAGGCCAGAAGAAGGCTCCTGGCCAGACGCGTCATGCGTGGACGCTGCATGTGTTTGCGGTGCATGTCTCCCCCCGGGGATATTCTTGTGTGACTTTGTGTCCGGCATCGCGGCGATCGGTCGGGCCGCTGCGAATGCGTGTTGTTCGGTCCGTGACGGACCGTATGAAGCTGGATTCGACGGATCGCGCGCGCAGCCCCGTCACCCTGCGATGTCGGGTTCGGACGGAAAGGATGCGCGGAGAATCGACGATGCCGTCGAGCGTCGTCAGTAGTTGAGGTTCGTCATGAAGGCCCCCCGGCCCGCTTGCCTCTCGTAGTTGGCAACTTGCATTTTTCTGGCCAGTGTTCTCGTTTTTCTGGCATGCACTTTAGACTTCGCGGAGTGTAGCGCACGGAAAAATCAGTTGCTACCGGGAATTACCAATACTTTCTGAATGAAAGCTTTTTTGCGAGTTGAGGAGCGGTGGCTGCCCGGTTTGCTGCGATCACCCGCGATCACCAGCTTATCCGGTCGCACACATCGCGCCCGAAGGTTAGATGGCGACGGATCGCGTGCGACAAGCATCCACGCGCGCCGCCCGACATCCGAGGTACCTTCATGGTGTCGTCACCGATCATCCAAAGTCCTCGATGGAGTGAAGCCGACGCTATCTGGCCGCTGGGGTCTTACAGGGCAGACCGAGCTCAAACTCCTCGCTTTAGCTGCGCGTTACCCCGCTTTCTAATGCCCAATTTCGTACTGCCTCCGTAAATAGCCGCAATGCGGTGAGCAAATGGCGGTTGGCTGGGTAGTAGAAGGAGAGCCCCGGAAACGAAGGGCTCCATTCCTCCAGAAGATGAACGAGCCGCCCTGCGCCGGGGTGACCGCTGACGTGACTAACGGGCAGCCATGCGATGCCGATGCGCGCAAGCGCCGCTTCGACGAGCAGATTCCAGTCGTCAAGGGTAAGCGCACCATCCACGTCTATATGCGCACTTTTCGCCCGCCGAATCAGTTCCCCCTGAAAGAGTGCGCCGCTTTCGAAACGGAAGCGGATGCAGCGATGCTGTGTGAGTTCGTGCGGCTCTCCCGGAGCGGGACGCCGCTGCAAATATGCGGGGATGCCACGGCAGCAAGCACCATGTCGGGCTGAAATCGGATGGCGATCCTGTCACGCGGCACGTCGTCATGGAGCCGGATGCCCGCGTCGAAGCCGTTTGCAGCGATGTCAATGAAGCGAGAATCCAGTACAAACTCGACGCGGATGTCCGGGTAGCTATCCAGCTTCGCCTCCAGGTTGCGCACCGTATGGCCAAGCGCCGACGGTGAGATGCCCAGCATGCGCGCCGCAGCCCGAAAACGCTGCTGCTCAGCTACCACACCAAACTAACTGTATTGCGCAATCCATCCGTTGCCCTCGAAGGGCAGCCCAAGACGCGCCCACGACACTGCGCCGGCGCCCGTATGGCATCCCACGAGCCCGAGAATCGCACGTGGCCGCACACCACGTCCGCCGTCGCCTTGCCGAGCATATACGCGCCGCCGACCGCTATGGTTTGCTGCGTACTCGCAGACGCGTACCCTGAGTAAATCGGATCGGTCATCGCAAGGTTGCCCGCCGGTGCATTCGCGTTGTTGCCATAGAACGACTGATTCGGATCACGTGCATTGAAATAGCCGGCGGCGAGCGGCGGCGAGCCATGGACGGCGTATCGGCAGAATATCGTGCGCGACGCCTCCCGTCAGCCTGCCCAATGCTTCCCTCTTTTGCGCCTGGAACAATGCGTTCTGCGTCTGCCGCAGCAGCTCACTCCGGCGTCGTCGCGATCTCGAGAAACGCAGCGTCAACTCGTCAACGTCAGGCGCGCGTCTTCCGCGAGCGTCAGAAAGCGCAGCAGCGGCAACGCGTCCGCCGACTTGCGATACGCGATGTTGAGCGGCAGGCGCGGATCGCCGGTTGCCTCGAGCGTTTTGTAGACCACGTCGGCGTTGAGAAACTGCACCATCGATTTCGGCATCACCGATATGCCGAGCCCCGTCGCGACCAGATAGAGCGCGCTCATGAGCCGCGATGGCTCGCCAACGACTTTCGGTGCGAAACCCTCGCGTTCGCATGCGTCGAGCACGATATTGGCGATCCCCGAACCGTTAACCTGCCGGTACAGGATGAAGGGCTCGTCGCGCAGCGCGCGCAGCGAGAGCTTCTCACTACCGTCGACCGCGAGCGGATGCTCGGCGGGAAGCGCGGCAACCATCTGTTCCTCGAGGATCGTCGTGGCGGCGAGCGCCGGATAGCGCATCACGCCCGAGCGAATGAACGCAACGTCCAGATGCTCCTGCTCGACCTCGCAAAGCAGATCATGCGTGGCGCCCTCGTCGATCTCGACGGCGATCAGCGGATTGGCGGCACGAAAGGCGCGAATCAGGCTGCGCGTGACGCCGTGCATCGACGACGAACTGGTGAAGCCGATCCGCAAACGCCCTTCCTCACCGAGATCGAAACGTCTGACGCGCTCGATCGCCTGCTCCGACTGAGCGAGAATCTTGCGGGCCTCGCTAAGGAAAAACTTTCCGGCGGCGTTTAGCCGGATGGTGCGCGCCGTCCGTGAGAACAGCTTCACGCCCAGTTCGTCCTCCAGCGCCTGGATCTGATGGCTAAGCGGCGGTTGCTGAATGCCGAGTCGCAACGCCGCGCGCGTGACGTGTTCCTCTTCGGCGACGGCGACGAAGTACCGCAAATGTCTTAGTTCCATGCCGTGCCCGTGCGATGTCGTGGCGCCGGAAATGACGCCACGGCAATCTTAGCATCGGCGATTCCCGCGCTGGATCTGCGCTCAGAACCCGTGTCGCATGCCGAACGCGAAGGTGCTGGCGCCGCCCCGTCCACCGATCTTGTCGAACAGATAGATTGCGTAAAGGGCCGTTCGCTTCGACAACGAATACGTGTAACCGGCTGCGCAGTCGTCGCGACGCTGCTTCGGTGCGCCTTGCACATCGATCCGGCTATCCGCCCACGACGCCGAGATCGCACCGGTCACGCCAACCGGCACGGAGATGCCGAGCTGGCCCGTGCGATCGCCAATATCGCGTCCGACCGTGCTCGTCTTGTAGTAGCTGCCGTACAGCTTGAACCACCTGGCATCGAACGTCGCGCCGCCCATCCACGTCGTTTGCCGCGACACGCCGGTGGGAAATCCGGGCCCGGTCTTCGCGGACTGGTTCAGCGCGACCGCCATCAGCGGTCCGGACCGGTAATCGACCGACAGGCTCCAGTTGTTGTCGCCATTGGTGCCGTCGACCTCCCCAAATGAGAACAGCGCAGTGCCTTCGAAGCCGGCGGCGCGTGGCGTGACATAGCGGATCGCGCTGTTCCATACGCTGTCGCCGACCACGTTGCGGCCGTAAGTTGGAATCCACGTTTGCAGCATCAGCGGCGATAGTTGCAGCGACGCGCCGAACGGATTGGTCGCGGTGGTCGCTTTGAGCAGCGGGATCGTAAAGCGGCCGCCGGTCAGTTCGCCGAATTTCCCCGAGACACCGACATACGCGTTCTTCGATAGAAACGGATCGGTGTTGTTGCGGCCCATCATGCCGGTCGACGGCTGGAAAAAGCTTTCGAGCACGAATAGCGCTTTCATCGAACCGCCGAGGTCCTCGAAACCGCGCAAACCCCAGAACGACGTGTGCGTACCGCCGCCGTTGACGACCGCCGCAGCGCCACTCTGATCGCTGCGTTTGACCGAGCCGACGTAGGCATCGACGATTCCGTACAGCTCCACTCTGCCGCTCGTCTGCGCGAGCGCGATGCATGGCGTGGCGAGCATGCCGCTCATGCCGAGAACCAGCAGAAGATTCTTCCCGTTCATCTCGTACTCCTGATCTTCGTTTTTTTGAACGCAGCCGCGCCGGCACGCGGCGCCTGCCATCGGGCAGACGCATCGCGTGGCGAACGGGATGCGGAGGGAAACGACGCTCGTCGCGTCGAAGGTCAGGAGCGGTTCGACAGCGGCACTACGCTCGCCGGGACATTGCGCGCCCAAGATCCGGTCTTGCGCGACTGCCGGCCGAGCGCCAGCACGCAGAACGCGCCCATCAGCATCGGCAACGCGCTGAAGTAAAACAGCGTCGATACCGGCAGGCCGCTATGGAGCGCGAGCCCGATCAGATAAGGCCCGACGATCGCGCCGAGCCGCCCGACGCCGTACGACCAGCCGGCGCCGGCCGCGCACAGATTGGTCGGATAGAAGTACACAGGTAACGAAGCCGCGGCCTTCTGCGTGCTGCCCACGCAGAAACCGGCCAGCACGATGGTCGCGAACAGCACCGCCAGCGACATGTTCATCGCCGGACCGAGCGCGGCGATGAACAGCGTGCCTATGACGAACAGCGTGCCCATCACGCGGTACGGCCCAAAGCGGTCGATGAGTGGCCCAACTACCAGCACCGCGGCGATCCCGCTCGCGCTGAAGAGCGTGCCCGTCGACGTCGCCGCCGCGACGCCAAAGCCCTGATCGATCAGCACGGTGGGCAACCAGCTCTGCAGACAGAACGTCTCCAGCAGCGTGACGAAGAACACCCCCCACATTGCAATCGTGCCCAGTAAGCGCCGGTCGCGGAATATATCCGAGGTTCTGAACGGCGCTGGCGCAGTCCGGGCGTAGCTCACCACGACGTGACCGGGCAACGCCGCGCAAGCGGGATCGATCCGTCGCAGAATCGCGGCGACCCTGGTGCGACGCTCGGGCTTTCGCAGCAGGAAGCTCACGGATTCCGGCAGATACCGGATCAGCGGCAACAGCGCGACCGCCGGAATGATCCCGCCGATGAACAGGATCGGCCGCCAGCCGTAACGCATGAGCATCAGACTCGACAGCGATCCGCCCGCCACCGCGCCGAACGCGAAGCCGGTGTTCATCAGGATCATGATCGTGCCGCGATACTTCGGCGGGGCGTACTCGCCGGTTAGCGCGATCGCGCCGGGAATCGCGCCGCCGAGCCCGACGCCGGTGATGAAGCGATAGAACATGAGGCTCGTCGGACTGTCGGCAATCACCGTCAGCATCGTGCAGACCGAAAACATTGCGGTGCACACGAGTACCACGCGCGCGGTGCCGATGCGGCCGGGAAACGGCGAGAGCAGGATCAGCCCGGCCAGCAAACCCGCGAAGCCGGATGAAAACACCATGCCGAGCGCGGCTTTGTCGATTGCCCATTCGCGCGAGATCCCCGGCGCGATGAATCCTATGATCTGCGTGTTGAAGCCATCGGCGAACAGCACGACCGCGCACAGCACAGCCACCGTGATGCTGAACGATGTCACTCCGCGCGCTTCGATGAGGTCGAGAACGACCAGCTTGTCCTGCGTGATCTTGTGATTCGCTTGCATGGTGTCTCCTCCAGATGCATCAGCGGATTGGACGTCGCAGTGGCTTCGAGGCCAGCTTTGTCGATCGTCCGGCGCCTTCGTTCAGCTTATGACGTGACCGCGTTGAATCGCCGTCCGTAGCGCGTGAAAGCCGCGTACGCGCCCTCCTTGAACCACGCGTGCTCCTCGGCCATCCGATTGCGCCACGGCGTGTCACGTGCCCGCGCGCGTTCGGGCGACGACAGTGCCGCGTCGCTTTGCAGATAGTGGATCGCGAGCCGGTTGTACCTGCCCGGTTCACCATCGGCGATCGCGAAGCGTCGCACCGCGAGCCAGTCCTTGTTGTTCAGCAGGATCGGCAGGTGGTCCTCGACGTACCATGCGTCGAAATCGGCGATATTCGCGTCCGGCACCGCGAACATCGCGGTGAAGAGGACGGGCGCCTGCTCCGCGCGCTCGTCGAGCGTGCCCGCAGTACCGATCTCGTCGGCGAGGTAACGCGTGAAGCCGGATACGTTCTGCAGCATCCAGCGTGTGCGTTCACTCGGCTCGTTTTTCACGGTCTGATAGCCGGCAGTCTTAAGCGCACCGCGCGAGGTCATGTCGTAAATCACCAGGTTGCCAGGCTGATCGGCGCGCGTGTAACGCTGCGCGCCGACGAAACCGTCGAGCGCCATGCGGACCGGAATGTGCTCGGTGTCATACCACTCGTTGAATCTGTCGACCCAGTCCGCCCCCGGGGTCATCTCGGAGAACAGAATCGATTTTCCGAACATTGTGTTTGTCTCCTGTGTGGCCGGCCGCGTCCGCGGCCGGCGTTTTCATTCCTTGTAGCCGGTTTTTTCGTGGAAATAGGCGAGCGCCGCTTCCGCGCATTCGACATCCTGGATCGCGGTGCCCGCGCTGATGCCGATCCCGCCGACCACCGCGCCGTTCACGCGCACCGGCAAACCGCCGCCGATCACGCAGAAGTGGCCGCCGTTGGTCACGTGGATGCCGAAGGTCGGCTCGCCCGGCACGCACAGTTTGTTGTAGACGTGCGTGCCGTTGCGCGCCGCCGCTGCGGTGAAGGCCTTGTCGATCGCGATCGCGATGCTGCTGATCTTTGCGCCGTCCATCCGGTCGAAGCGGATGAGATCGCCGGCCTCGTCGGTGACCGCGATGCACATCGGAATGTTCATCTCACGCGCCTTGATGGCCGCGCCCTCGATCAGGATCGCGCTTTCTTCGATCGACAGCCGCTGAACGGTAAGCATCAGTGCTCCTTCTTGAAAAGGTCGGTGGTGTGCAGGCAGGCGGTCAGATCGTCAAGATCCTTGCCCTGCAGCGGCTTGAACGGCGGATACGGATGGCCGGGATCGACGCCCGCCACCTTCAGCGCCGCCTTCGAAACCGGCAGCAGGCCGTGCCTCATCCAGCGCGCCGGAAATATCGAGAACTGCGCTTGCACGCGCGCGGCTTCCCGCACGTCGCCGGCGTTCCACGCATCGATGATCCGTGCGCCGAGCGCCGCCGCCGGCGGCGGCAAGGTGCCGCCCGAGCCGCCCAGTTGCAGCGAGATCAACAGCATCTGCATGGTCGTGTAGTACCTCGCGAGACCGGCGCGGTCGATTTCGGCGATCAGCCGCGCGACGCGCGACAGATCGCGCGAGCTTTCCTTGATGGCGTGCACGCTGTCGAGCTTCGCCAGTTCGATGGTCGCGTCGATCGAGACGTCGGCGCCAGGGCCCGGATTCAGATAGAGCACCATCGGCAGTTTCGTTTCGCGTGCGACTGCCTCGAAATACGCGATCTGTTCGCTCTGCGTCGACTCGCCGCCGAACGGCCGCGACGGCACCAGCAGTTGCACCGCCTGCGCGCCGAGCGATTCGGCGTAATGCGCGAGTTCGATGGCGATGCGGAACGACGGATGCGAGATGCCGACCGCGACCGGCACGCGCCGGTCCACCAGTTCGATCGTGCGGGCGATCAGTTCCTTGCGCTGCTCGAGCGTCAGATAGTGGTATTCCTGCACTTCGACGCCTGCCGCCACCACCATCTGCGGACGGCATTGCTGCACCACGTAGTCGACCACCCGCGCGAGCGCGACGTAGTCGACGCTGAAATCGTCGCTGAACGGGGTCAGCGGCGGGACCAGCAAGCCTGCGTTACTCATGCGACCTCCGGTTGGTTCGCCACGGCCGTTGCATTGCGCCGGCCGCTTCGTGCATCGCTCATACGAACGACGCGCGCTTGCTCAACGCTTCGATGTCGAAGCCCGCGACCGCGCGGTAACGCGCGCCGATCTCGCGCAATTCGGCTTCCGAGATCACGTCGCTGATGTGCCTGAACGGCTTGCCGCCGGAGCGCTCGTAGACCACGCGCAATACCGTGTCGGGCGGATTCGCGCGATTCATCAGCACCACTTTCGAAGTCGCCGCGACCCGCACCTGGTCGTATTCGTCGAGCGCTTCGACGGTGACGCCCTTGCGATTGAAGCAGCCGGTCAGATAGCGCGCGTCGAGAATCGCCTGGCCCGCGCCGTTCGAGCCGCGCGGATACATCGGATGCGCGGCGTCGCCGAGCAGCGTGACGCGCCCGGAAGTCCACGTGGGCAGCGGATCGCGGTCGACCATCGGGAAAATCAGCACCGGATCGGTTTTCTGCAGCAGGCCGGGCACGTCGAGCCAGTCGAAATGCCAATGGCGATACGGCTCGAAGAACGCATCGAGCGAGCTCACGCGATTCCAGTCGTACGACGCCGGCCGCGGACGTTCGAGCGTTGCAACCCAGTTCATCAACTGATTGCCTTGCGCGTCGATGTTGTTGCGGATCGGATAGACCATCAGCTTGCCGCAAGTCATCCAGCCCGCGCGGATCGTGTTCGCGCCGCTCAGAAACGGTTTGAACGGCGTGACGCCGCGCCAGATCGTCAGACCGGAATAGACCGGCTCGCCTTCGTCCGGATATAGCTGGCGGCGCACCACCGAATTGATGCCGTCGCAACCGATCGCCACGCTCGCGCGCACCGGTTTGATGCTCTGGCCGTTCGGTCCTTCGAAGAACACCGTAACGCCGTCGCTGTCCTGTGCGACTTTCACGCAGCGATGGCCGGTCGCGACGCTGTCGGCACCGAGACGTTCGAGCACGGCGTCGAGGAACACCCGCTGCATGTCGCCGCGATGCAATGAAAACTGGGGCCACGGATAGCCGGCCGCCTCGCCCGCGGGCTCGGTGTAGATGTGCTGACCGTGCTGGTTGAAATACGACGCGTCCTTCGTGCGGATGCCGACCTTGTCGAGCGCCGGCACGAGGTCGAGTTCGTCGAGTTCGCGCACTGCGTGCGGCAGCAGGTTGATGCCCGCGCCGACCGCCTTGATCTCCTGGACCGCCTCGTACACGCGACAACGCACGCCGATCTGATGCAGGCTCAACGCCAGCACCAATCCCCCGGCGCCCGCGCCGATGATCGCAACTTCCGTATCTTTTTCCATTCCTTCCGCCTCCAATGAATAACCAGCCCGTCGCTCACGCGTATGGCTGTGCGTTTGCGAGACCCAGTATAGGGAGGCGTTTTATATTTTAAAAATATGAATTTGGTCTCACATGGAGAGTTTTAACGTATGCTCGAAATCCTTATCCAGCAAGGCTTCGCGCCTCCTTACCCGGTCGTCCTGCTCACGATCCGGACTGCGGTGGCGTGACCGACGCGTTCGCGAGTCGCCGATACAACGTGCGCTCGCTCAGTCCCAACTGCTCGGCGAGCTGCTTGCGTGTGCCGCCGAACACGGCCGCGAACGCGGCGAGTTCGGCGTCGGAATACGGGGGACATAACGGTGCGGTCGATGCATCGTGGGTCGACGTAGCGCGCGCCGGTGCACCGCCGATTTCGTCCGGGAGATGTTCGGCGCGAATCACGCCGTCGTCCGTGAGCAGGCACGCACGCTCGAGCACGTTGCGCAATTCGCGGACGTTGCCGGGCCACGGATAGGCCGCGAGCAGCGCGCGCGCGGCCGGCGCGACCGAGATCGTGCTGCCGTTTCGTCCGACGCGCGCATGACGCACGCCCCGAATCCGTTCGAGGATCGAATCGACCAGCAACGCGATGTCGTCGCGCCGCTCACGCACGGCCGGCAGCGGGATCGGAAACGCGCTCAGCCGATAGTAGAGGTCCTGACGGAACTGACCGTCTTCGACCATTCTGCGCAGTGGCCTGTGCGTAGCCGACACCAGCCGGAAATCTGCATGCAGCGTTTCGAGACCACCCACGCGCCGAAACGTGCCCGACTCGATCAGCCGCAACAGCTTCACCTGCATCGAGATCGGCACGTCGCCGATCTCGTCGAGAAATAGCGTACCGCCCATCGCCATCTCGACGAGTCCTGGTTTGCGCGTATGCGCGCCGGTAAACGCGCCTTTCTCGTAGCCGAACAGCTCGCTTTCAAACAGCGTGTCGGTGAAGCCGGAACAGTCGACCACCACGAACGGGCCGTGCGCGCGGTCGCTCGCTTCGTGCAACGCGCGCGCGAATAACTCCTTGCCAGTGCCGGATTCGCCGAGCAGCAGCACCGGTAGCATCGAACTGGCGACCCGCTGCAAGGCGAGCAACGCCGAATTGAACGCCGGCGACCGGCCAACGAGGCCATCGGAAGTCGGTAGCGCGGACGCGTTCTTCACGGTCTCCAGACGCTCGACGAACGCGACCACCTCGCCATGTGCGTCGAAGATCGGCCGCAGTTCGACGTCGACGTGCTCCGGTCCGCGCGGCGTGAAGTGGATGTGCAACACGCGATCGGGACTGCGTTGCGTGAGCGCCTGCTTCATCGGGCAGTGTTCTCCGGCCTGGTCACAAGGCAGTTCGTAATGATGCGACACCTGATGGCACTTGCGTCCGACATGCGAGCGACCGGTCGCGCCGAAAACGCGCCGATATGCGGCGTTCGCGGCAAGTATCCGGTAGCCGGGATCAAGCACGATCATCGGCGTCGGATCGTGTTCAAGATAGGAAACGAGAGCGTGCATGTCGAACGCGCAGGCGGCGTCGTTTGAGAGATGAGGGTCGTTCATGGCGATGCGACGAGTAGGTAGCCGCAACACTATATGCCGCACTGCCATCTTCTGCCAACACTGCCGCGACACTGCCATATGGCAGCAGCGCACGCGTCGACGGCGAAGCCTTGCGTAGCGCAGTCCAGGCGGCACGGCCCTCGGACGATTGGCACGGAAGTTGATTCAGATCAACATCAGAACGATTTCTTCCGAAGGAGACCCCGTTGAATTCCGTTGGCAACCTGCTTATCGAAGGCCGCTTCCACGCGGACACCTCGACGGTCAGCTACCTCCTCGTCGATCGTGCGACGCGGCGCGGCGCGATCATCGACAGCGTGCTCGACTTCGATATCCGTTCCGGGCGCACAGGCACGCGCTCCGCCGATGCGCTGATCGCGCGCGTCGAGGCGATCGGCGCGAAGATCGACTGGCTGATCGAAACGCACGTGCACGCCGATCATCTGTCAGCGGCGCTGTATCTGAAGGAACGGCTCGGCGGCCGGATCGCGATCGGCGCCGGCGTGCTGACTGTGCAGCAGACGTTCGGCGCGCTGTTTAACGCGGGCCCCGAATTCGTCGCCGACGGGCGGCAGTTCGACGTGCTGGTGCACGACGACGAACGCTTACCGTTTGGCGAGCTCGAACTGCGCGCGATGCACACGCCAGGGCACACGCCGGCCTGCATGTCCTACGTGACCGGCGACGCGACCGGCATGGCGGCGTTCGTCGGCGACACGCTGTTCATGCCCGACTCCGGTTCCGCGCGTTGCGACTTCCCGGGCGGCGACGCGCGCGCGTTGTATCGCTCGATCCGCAAGGTGCTTCAGCTGCCCGGCCGCACGAAGCTTTATCTGTGCCACGACTATCCGCCGGACGGCAGGCCGGTCCGTTTCGTCAGCACGGTCGACGAGCAACGCGCGCACAACCTGCATATTCGCGATGGTATCGACGAGGACGCGTTCGTCGCGATGCGCACCGCGCGCGACGCGACGCTCGCGATGCCGGCGCTGATGCTGCCGTCGGTACAGATCAATATGCGCGGCGGCCATTTCCCGCCGCTCGAGAGCAACGGCCTCGCCTATCTAAAGATTCCGCTGAACGGAATCTGATCGACGACACGCTGCATTTCGTTGCCCTCCTTCTCCTCACATCGCACGCAACAACCAAAGGGACCTGGCATGAATACCACAACCCACGCGGGCAAGCCGTCCGGTACGAACGGCGACGCGAGTCATCAGATCGTGATCGTCGGTGCCGGCGCTGCGGGCCTCGCGGCCGCATCGAGCCTGCTCGCGCGTGACGCGGACCTCGACATCGCGATGATCGATCCCGCCGACACGCACTACTACCAGCCAGGCTGGACGATGGTAGGCGCAGGCATTTTCGAGGCGACTTCGACCGCGCGCCGGATGAGCGACGTGCTACCCGCACGCGTACGCCACATCCGGGCGCGAGTAAGGTCGTTCGAGCCGGAAAACCACGCGGTGACGCTCGAAGGCGGGCTCGTGGTCCGCTATCAGCGGCTGATCGTGTGCCCCGGTCTCGAACTCGACTGGCGCGCGATCGACGGTCTCGTCGACACGCTCGGCAAGCACGGCGTGACGTCGAACTATCGCTACGATCTCGCGCCGTACACGTGGCAACTGGTGCGCGAACTGAAGCGCGGCCGCGCGATCTTCACGCAGCCGCCGATGCCGATCAAATGCGCAGGCGCGCCGCAGAAAGCGATGTATCTGTCGTCGGATCATTGGCTGAAATCGGGCGCGCTCGCGCACATCGACGTCGAGATGTTCAACGCCGGCACGGTGCTGTTTGGCGTCGCCGACTACGTGCCGGCGCTGCAGGAATACGTGACGCGCTATGACATCGATCTGCGCTTCGGTCATCATCTGTGCGCGATCGACGGCCCGGCGAAACGCGCGACGTTCAAGCGCAAGCTTGCCGACGGCGGCGAGGAAGTCCTGACGCGCGAGTTCGACATGATCCATGTGGTGCCGCCGCAGCGCGCGCCAGGTTTCATCCGCGACAGTCCGCTCGCGGGGCCGGGCGGCTGGGTCGACGTCGACGAGACCACGCTCGGTCACACGACCTATCCGGACATTTTCGCGCTCGGTGACGTAATCGGCGCCAGCAACGCGAAGACCGCCGCCGCCGCGCGCAAGCAGGCGCCGGTGGTCGCGCATAATCTGCTTGCGAGCCTTTCGAAAGCGCGCGGCTCGGCCGTGTACGACGGCTATGGATCGTGCCCGCTCACCGTCGAGCGCGGCAAGATCGTGCTCGCGGAATTTCTCTACGGCGGCACACTTTCGCCGACCTTTCCCGCGTGGCTGATCGACGGCAAGCGGCCGTCGCGGCTCGCGTGGATGCTGAAGGCAAAGGTGCTGCCGTGGCTCTACTGGAACGGCATGCTGAAGGGCCACGAATGGATGGTACGGCCGAAGATCGTCGAAGCCAGGCGCCGTGCTGACGACCGACGGCGATGAACTCCACAACGGTATCGCCCACGATTACCGGCTCGCGCATCTCCGGGTGCAGGCGCACGTGCGGCGTGGCGCGATCAAGGCCGACGAGAGCGTGTCGAAGGCGGCACGCATACCCGACATGCTGGCCACACGGTTCATCGGGCCTCCGCAGCAAGCTGTTCGCCGCGGAAGCCCGCAGCGCGAAGTGGAGGCCTGAACGTCGGCAGCGGCTGCGCGCGCGATACAGCACCCGCGTGCTGGCCATCGTCGAACGCATGATGATCGAGCATCTGACGATCGTCGTGCCGTCGAGTTGTTCGGCAAAGCCCTGCTGTACATGCGCGGACAATGACCGGAGCCGGTCCGCTACATCGAGAACGGTAACCGACCCATCTCGAACGACCTGTGCGAAAACGCGATCAGGCCGTTCGTCGTCGGTCGCAAGGGCTGGCTGTTCGTGGAGCCGGTCGCCGGTGCGCAAGCCAGCGCCAATCTCTACTCACTCGTCGAACGCTGCAACGCGGACGGCATCGACGCATACCGCCATCTCCGCTGGCTGCCCGAGCGGTTGCCAAAGGCGACGAACGTCGGGAATTCGCCGCGCTCGCTCAATGGCGCCTGCCTCGTGCGCGTCGAGCGGAGTAACGGTGACATGAGTTATGCCCTCACGGCCGCCTCACGTCGCCCGGCGGCGCCATCGCGCAGTTCGGCTCTCGACTGACGCAGGATGTGCACTGCGGAGGTCAGCGCCAGGGTTGACATGATTGCAGCAACGATCAGGTCAGGCCACGCAGATCCTGTTCCGAATACGCCGAGTGCTGCAAGCAGAACCGCGACGTTCCCAAGCGCGTCGTTGCGGGTACAGAGCCAAACGCTGCGCATGTTGCTGTCTCCTTCCCGATACCGAAACAGCAGCGCCGCTACCGCACCGTTTGCGAAGAGTGCGCACGCGCCGACGATGCTCATGGCAGGCACGCTCGGCAACCGGCCGGTGCAAGCATGCCAGCATGCCATACCCAGTATCCAGATGCCGAACGCCAACATGGAAGCGCCCTTCAGCCGTGAAGCATGTGCGCGAACGGCAACGCTCATGCCCAGCACGAAGAGACTGATCCCGTAGTTGGCCGCGTCGCCGAGAAAATCGAGCGAATCGGCAAGCAGTGAGACAGATCCCCCGTGAAAGCTCGACAGCACCTCGACGGCGAACATCAGGAAATTGATGGCCAACGCGATCCAGAGCAGTTTTCGATAGCCTTCGCTCCGCTGAATTTGGCCATCCTCACAATGGTCGCAACAGTGTCCCGGCATGGCGGTCTCCGTGGATTCCGAAAGGGGTATCCTGAACCCTGTAGCTACTACAGGGTCAAGCCATGACCGTCACGTATCCCATAGGTACGCTGAGCCAGCTCTCCGGCGTCAATATCGAAACGATCCGCTACTACGAAAAAGTCGGGCTGTTACCAGCCGCGAGCCGCGCGGACAACGGATACCGACAGTACGACGATGCCTCCGTTGAACGTCTCGCGTTCGTCCGGCGCGGGCGTGAACTCGGCTTCATGATCGATGAGATCCGCGAACTGCACGCGCTCGCGCATCACCCCGATCAACCTTGCTCGAATGCAGACCGTATGGCCCGCAGTCACCTTGAGGTTATAGAGGGCAAGATCCGGGATCTGCAGCGTATGCGACGCGCGCTTCGACAGGTCGTCGACTGCCACGGTCGGACGGCGGAGCATTGCCAGCTTCTCAGGACGCTTGGCGCGTCGCAACCTCAATCGCGATCAGCGAAGCGTCGTTGAATGTGCTGTTTTCGGTCGGCGACTGGAAGGGGAAGACCCTGACGGATACGACGAACCGCGTTGCCAGTATCGAGCCTTTGTCGCCCGGCGACATCGGCGGTCGGACGTCGAGCGAGATCGTCGCCGATCTTGCGCCGGGTGCGAAGGTCGCCAACGCGTTCAACACCGTTCCGATGTCATTCGAGCGAGAGGCCGATTGGGGGATCGGACGATCTCGTTCATCGAATAGGCAGATGCGCTTCGAGCATCTGTGCCAGCACATGGACCTTCGGCGTCAACTGCCGCGCGAGCGGCCATAGCAGGCTGAGCGGCAAACCGTCCGTTACGGCTTCGTCAAGGATATTGACGAGGCGGCCGGCCTTCAGATCATCCCGCACCAGCCAGGTCGCGAATTGCGCAACGCCGAGTCCCGCCCGTACGAATGCGAGTTGCGCCTCCGCGTCGCCGGCCACGATGCGTGGACGCATGATGCACTGTCCGACCTGTCCATCCGCCACAGCATAGGACCACGGTGACTGCGTGCCGTCGGGCCGTCCGTACACCACGCACGCATGTTCCTGCAGGTCGTCGATCGTTTGCGGCATGCCGTTTTTCTCGAGATAGGCCGGCGCCGCGCAGAAGATCAGCTGTTCGCGGCCCAGAAAGCGCCGGCCCAGCGACGACGGCAGATCCGGCGGGCCGCCGATGCGCACGGCGAGATCGACGCCTTCGTCGGCCAGATCGACGAAGCGGTCCGCGAACAACAGGTGTGGCCGCACGTCCGGATACTGTGCGGAGAAACGCAACAGCACCGGCACGACGCACAGACGGCCGAACGAGGCCGGCAACGCAACGCGCACGGTACCGACCGGCTCGCGCTTGTGCGCGGCGAGAACGGCTTCCGCCTCGGCAAGCTCCGTCAGGATGCGCGTGCAGGTTTCATGGAACGCGCGCCCCGCGTCGGTGAGCGCGAGGCTGCGCGTCGTCCGCTCGAACAGCACGACGCCGAGCCGCCGTTCGAGCCGGGCGACGCTCTTGCTCACCGCCGAACTCGTGAGGTTCAGCCGCTCGGCCGCAGCCGTAAAGCCGCCTGCGTCGGCGGCGCAGACGAACGGAACGATGCCCTTCAGGCGTTCGGTCGGGAAGGCAGCCAATTGATGACATAAATTCGTTTGAATGCGGAAATACTATCCGAAATGAGAAACGAAGTCTGAAGTATCCTCGCGCTACGAACCAACACCGGAGTTACGGATGAACAATCGAGCACTGATTGTCGGCGCCAGCGGCGTTGTCGGGCGAGCCCTCGCGGACCGTCTGCTGTCGACCGGCTGGACCGTTTATGGACTATCGCGCGGACGTTCCGCCGGCGTGCCGGGGTGCCGGCCCGTTGTCGCCGATCTCGCGTCGGCCGAATCCGTCGCGGCTGCGACGGCGGACATCGACGTCAGCCACGTGTTTTTCGCCGCATGGGCGCGGCAGGCGAACGAGAAGGAGAACATCCGCGTCAACGGCGCGATGGTCGGCAACGTCCTCGATTCGCTGGGCCCGCGCGCGACGCTCGAACATGCGGCGCTGGTGACCGGGCTGAAGCACTATCTCGGCCCGTTCGAGGCCTACGCGTCCGGCGCCGTTCCCGATACGCCGTTTCGGGAATCGCAGGGGCGTCAGCCGGTCGAGAACTTCTACTACGAGCAGGAAAACCGGCTCTTCGACGCGGCGGCGCGCGACGGCTTCACGTGGAGCGTGCATCGCCCGCACACGATCATCGGCTATGCGCCCGGCAACGCGATGAACATGGGGCAGACACTCGCCGTCTACGCGACGCTATGCCGGCATTGCGGGCAGCCTTTCGTCTTTCCGGGGTCCGCTGCGCAGTGGAACGGCCTCACGGACATGACCGATGCACGCCTTCTTGCACGGCATCTCGAATGGGCGTCGACGAGCGAAGCGGCGCGAAACGAAGATTTCAATGTGGTGAACGGCGACGTTTTCCGCTGGAAAACGATGTGGGGGCAACTGGCCGGTTATTTCGGCATCGAAGCGGCACCATTCGACGGCATCGTGCGACCACTCGAGGGTCGGATGCGGGACGCCGCGCATCAATGGCGCGACGTTGCCGCAACGTATGGCCTGCGGGAGCCGGACGTCGACCGGCTCGCTTCGTGGTGGCACACCGACGCCGATCTAGGGCGTCCGATGGAAGTCGTGACGGACATGACTAAAAGCCGCAAGGCCGGATTCCTCGATTACCAGGGTACGCCGGATGCGTTCTTCGATCTTTTCGAGCGACTGAAGGCAGAACGTCTCATTCCCGGCTGACGGTAGCGAAGGACCGCTGTTCGGGTCGATGGGACATCCGGGTGCCGATCCTGCCGTGTAACGGAAGGACAGGAATTGGCCGCAGCTGGACGGCGGGCAGGAGTGGGTCGCCAAGGCTCGACTGCGTCGTGATCGCGATGGTAACGTCGAATTCACTGAAGTCCCGATCCGGTTCGCGGCGGCGGCCGGCTACCCGCAAACAGTTGTTCCGCCCCAGCTCGTTTATGCGGATCTCGTTGCAAGCGGCGACTCACGCAATCTCGAACGGCCCGGTTACGCCGTAAACGCTATCTTCCCGCTTGATCCGCGTCCCCATCGCCCCTTTCCAGCAGAAATGGTTGCCCTGCTGCGCGAGGTGGCAACGGCGGCCGCTGCAAGAGGCATCTGCTGGTTCGTGACGGGGCGAGCGCGGAGACATCCTGCTGACGCATATAAGGCATTGAACCGGCACCGGCCACGGCGGACGTCGGCATCGGTATTTCCATCGCAAGCTGGGATGGCCATGAAGCACTCAGAGAGCGGAACTGCTTGCATCAGGCCACTTCGAGCAACGAGCAACGCGGCCCATCGCCTGGATTACCGGGTACCGGTGTCTGCATCGAGATAGTCATCCGTTGCGCGCCGCGCGGCCGCTTAGTTCGCCACCAGCTTGATCGCTCAGGCGAAAACAGAAGGGCACGCTCAGCATTGCAAAGAGTCCCGCAAGGATGAATGCGTGCGAGAAGTCGAGGGTGTCGGGCTTCGTGCGCAGTCCGAATTGCGCGGACATCCCGACGATCACGACCGCAATCGCAATGCCAAGCAATACGGCGAGCTGCTGCATGGCAGTGTTGAGTGCAGTCGCCGCGCCTATCTTTTGCGTAGACAAATCGGCATAGGTAATCGCCGCCAGCGCATTGAACTGCACGGATCTCGAGAAGCCGCCGGCCGACACCGCTAGTGCGATCAGAAGGACACCCCAGTCCGATCGGAAGGCGGCACACAGCATGAGTGCCGCCGAGCACAACACGCCATTGAAGATCAGCACGCGGCGAAAGCCGAAACGACGCAGCAGCCCCGTGGTTTGCGTTTTGGTGACGAGGGCAATCGCACCGCTCGCTAGCAGCACACCGCCGCTTTCGATCGCGCTATACCCCAAGCCAATCTGCAACATCAGCGGCAGCAGAAAGGGCACCGCACCATAGCCCACCCGCACCAGACTGCCGGCCCAGAATGACGTATGGAACGTCCTGTAACGCAGTAACGAAAAGTCGAGCAACGGCGATGCGCTGCGGCGCGCAAAGAACACGTAGAGCATGCCGGTGACAATAAACGCTACCGCGAGAGCCGCGTGTACTTGCCACGGCATACCGGTATGACGCGCCAGTTCCAGCAGTGATACCAGGGCGGAGAGCGCGAGCGAAAGGGACAACCATTCGCGCCAATCGAATGACAGATCTTCACCGTCGCGAATCTGCGGCACGAGGCGAGCAGCGAGCGCATAACCAGCAAGACCGATCGGGACGTTCAGGAAGAAGATCCAGCGCCAGGACGCAAAAGTCGAAATCAGACCACCGAGCGGCGGCCCGAGCAGTGGGCCGAGCATGGCTGGCGTGATCATCCAGGCGAGCGCGGGCACCAGCAGTGCGCGTGGCGTAGTGCGGACGATCGCGATACGACCTACCGGGACCATCAATGCGCCACTGAAACCCTGCACCGCGCGCGCGCCAATGAGCATCGGGAGATTGTTCGCGAAACCGCACACGGCTGAACTCATCACAAAGACGAGCAGCGAAAGCCGAAACGTGCTGCGCATACCTGACCTACCGGCCAACAGGCCGCTCAGCGGGATGAAGATCACACTGCACAACAGATAGACCGTCATGCTCGTGTCGAGGCTCAACGGGCCTACACCAAGTGCCATGGCCATCTGCGGAACGGCCGGCGCTATGATGGTCGAGTCGAGTTGTTCCATGAAGAAGGCGCTGCCTACCAGCAGTGACAGCGGACGAAAATCTGTTGTAGCGTCAGGCATAAACGTTGGCTCCGCAGATTGCGTACTGACCATCAGATCAAAGCGCCGTAGCACGGCTCGGTTCAAGGCGCCGAAATGAAGGTTTCGATTGGCTTGAAGCTTGGTCTTGCAGTCCAAATGCGAATCTTCGCTTCGCTAGCGACATACCAGGATCGGTCTTCGACAAGGCGACGATCTTGCAGTGTGCGAGCACTCACGCATCGCCGGCTAATTGACCACCCCGCTGAAGGCCGCGCACTGCCCTACCGCTGACGCTTGCCTCCCTTCACTTTTGCCGGACCTTTCTTGAAAGCCGCCGGAGTTCGTCGCCGAACCGCCGAAACTCGCTGGCCGGATTCCGCCCTTCCGCGATTCCGCCGGCCCATCACCTCAAGCAGCCGAGCCGGCGCCCATATTGCCGCCGATCGCAGCCGGAAGCGTCAATCCGGTCGCCCGGCAACGCCTGCCTGTCAACAGCCCAGCGCATACGCCGGAGCATGGCTGCTTCCCCAAGAAGTTTTGAAGCTGAACCGCGCGGTTCGCGGTGCGGGGTAGGCGTTCAGTCAGCTTTCCATCACGGTCACCGATTTGATGACCAGGTATGAGTCGAGCGCTTCCGGACCGCCCTCCGATCCGTAGCCCGAATCCTTAACGCCGCCGAACGGCATCTCGATAAACGGCGTCGCTGGCTGGTTGATCCACAGCAGTCCGACTTCGAGCCCATGCGTCAGCAAGTGTACGTTGCGAAACGAGCGCGTAAAAGCATCGCCCGCGAGCCCGTACGGCAGACGGTTCGCTTCGCGAATCGCATCGTCGAGCGAACTGAAGCCGCAAATCGCCGCCACTGGCCCGAACGGTTCGTTATTGAACACATCGGCATGTACCGGCACGTCGGTGAGCACGGTGGGCGAAAAGAAATTGCCAACGCTCCCGATCCGCTCCCCGCCGATCGCAATCCTGGCACCATGCCGACGCGCGTCATCCGTCATGTCCACGATCGCAGCGACACGTCGCGCGTTAGCGAGCGGGCCGATCGTCGTGTCTCCGGAGAGGCCGTCACCGACTTTCAGCTGCGCGACGTGTTCAACGAACGCCGCTGTGAACTCGTCGCGGATCCGATTGTGTACAAGAAAGCGCGTCGACGAGATGCAAACCTGGCCGGCGTTCCGGAATTTGGCACTCGCCGACGCCTTGACTGCGATTTCCAGGTCCGCATCGTCCGCCACGATCACCGGTGCGTGACCGCCGAGCTCCACGAAAACACCAAATAGCGCCATGGAAATGCCCAGCGCCTGTCCGACCGGCGCGGCAACAGAGCTCCACGCGAAGCGATCAATGAAGCTCAGCAGGAAAGCGCCCACACCAGAAACAACACGAACCATCGATAGCAGGTGGACGACACCTGCGCCTCGGACCAGCTTGGCGCCGGACCAAGCGATACATTTCGAGCCATGTTTGTCCCCATGTTTTTCCCCCGATGCTTCCATCGGTCCGCCGAAATCGCGGGTCCATGCGCCGTTCCAATCTTCGGAGCAAAACGTCGTGTGCTTCGAACTATCGGGCGTGCTCGCGCTTCAGTCCGAGTCGCCGTGCAATGTCGCGAATCGCGGGAATTGCCGGAACATTCTTTTCAAGGCACGCCGTGGTGCACCACGGATAGGACAACCCATGAAGCCAGGCGAGGCCGCTTTCATGGTCCTTTTCCGCGAGCCGCGTCATCACATCGATCGTCACCACCAAACTCGCAATGCGTGCCTCGCCAATCTCCGCTTGCCACTGGTAACGCCCACAGCCTACGAGGACACCGCCGCCGTCGCGCTCTGTCATGCTTGTGAGCCATCGGCATTCAAACGGTTCATTGTCCTCCGGAGGTGCCCCGATACATGACGTGCACACGCTGCTAAATCGCTCAGCGATCTGCGTGACCAGCACGCGCACAATCGCGTCTTGCCCGCGTATCTCGCCTGGGAACGAGATCGCGGTGGAACTCGACACGATCCTTACTTGTGCCTGCTCGGAGAACGCATCCGCAATCAGGCTGGGACACTGAAGATCGCGTGCCTTCAGATAGGTTTCGATTGCTTGTCTGAGTGTGTGCATAGCGGCGTGCGCCTATCAACTGCGTCAGAAACGATGCTGCAGGTTCAGCCGCAGCGCCACCTGACTTGCCGTGCTTGACGGGCTCAACGACGCGATGCTCGCGACCGCCGGGGCACCGGTCGAATCGACGCCCATCGCACGCTGCCATACGCCGATGAGGCCGATGTCGGTCCGTTTGGACAACGCATAATCGATGCCCGCGTCCCATTGCAGGTACTTCGCAGACTCTGCCTTCGAGTAAATGAATGCGCCTGCAAGCTGCCAGACGGGATCTATGCGGTACTGCCCGTTGATTTCGATATTGTTGAATTCCGGCGTACCGCCGCGGTGCGGCGTGGTCGGCGTGAAGACGACGTTCTTGAAGCGCGTGTTCGTATAGATCGCGCCGAGCGTGAACGCGTCGATTCGATAAGTCGCACCGATGCCCATGATCTGCAATGTATGCGCCGACGCGTAGCCGCGATCGACGGGCGATGTCACCGGCGACGCATAGCCGGCCTGGCCCGGCAGCGTCGCGCCATCGTAGGCCGGTATCGATGGATCGTTGATGTTCAGGTACCCAGCACCGATGTTCAGGTTGCCAGCCTTGTAGCCGGCACCGAACGACATCGCGCGCTGGCTTGACAGGCTACCCGCGACACCGCCCGGCGCATACATCGCCCTGAACGACAGCCCGTACAACGTCGGACTCGCGTACTGCACCGAGTTGTTGAAACGGATGGTCGATTTCATATTGTCGACGTCGCCCGGATGCGCGCCGGTCCAGCCGGCCCAGCGAACGGCGCTGCTCAGTGCACCGACGTAGTGGCTGACGGGCTCGTATTGCCGGCCCAGGGTGACCGTACCGAAAGGCGCGGCGACACCCACAGCGGCGGTCCGCCCGAAGAGCCGCCCGCCCTGCCCAAGCTTGCCGGACGACATGTCAAAACCATTTTCCAGGGTGAAAATCGCCCTGTAACCACCACCGAGATCTTCGACGCCTTTTATGCCAAAGCGGCTCGTATTGGTCTGGCCGGTCGTCGCCTGCACCGTCGAGCCGCCCTTCTGGTTGTTCGTGTAGATCACGCCATCCTCGAGCAGGCCATATAGCGTCACCGACGATTGCGCTACCGCCGCGCCGGACGTCATGAGCAGCGGAGCAATCAGCCAGCCCCGACGAATCGCAACTTTGTATCCGTTCATCCAAATGTCTCCATATTTTTTTGGTGCGGCACGCTCGTTCCCTGCCGCCGGGACTTACGTCAATGTTCGGCCCACTGGATTGTCGTCAGGTCGATGCCCTCCTTGTACATTTCCCACAGCGGGCTCATGCCGCGCAGCTTTCCTACCGTGCGCTTCAACTGGTCGACCACCGCATCCACCTCCTGCTCGCTCGTAAACCGACCGAGCGAGAAGCGCAGCGAACTATGCGCGAGCTCGTCGTTCAAGCCGAGCGCACGAAGTACATATGAGGGCTCAAGCGACGCCGATGTACATGCCGAGCCGGACGAAACGGCGATCCCGTTGATTCCCATGATCAGCGACTCGCCCTCCACGAACGCGAAGCTCACGTTCAGGTTGTGCGGCACGCGCATCCGCATGTCGCCATTCATATAGGTCGCCTCGATCTGTGACAACCCTGCCCACAGGCGGTCCCGCAAATGTCCGACGCGGCGCGCTTCGTTCGCCATTTCGAGGCCCGCAAGCCGGAATGCCTCGCCCATGCCGACAATCTGGTGCGTCGGCAGCGTGCCCGATCGCAAACCGCGCTCGTGACCACCGCCGTGGATTTGCGCGTTCAGGCGCACGCGCGGCTTGCGCCGCACATAGAGGGCACCGATGCCCTTCGGTCCATAGACCTTATGCGCCGTCACAGTCAGAAGGTCGATGTTCAGCGCCTCGACGTCGATCTCAATCTTGCCAGCGGCCTGAACGGCGTCGCAGTGAAACACGATGCCGCGACTCCGGCATATCTCCCCAATCTCGCGTACGGGCTGAATTACCCCAATTTCGTTATTCACAAGCATTACGGACGCAAGCACCGTGTCGTCACGCAGCGCGCTTTCGAATTGAGCGACGTCGATCAGTCCGTTGCCACCGACATCGAGATACGTAACGTCGAAGCCTTGGCGTTCGAGTTCCCGGCAGGTATCGAGCACTGCCTTATGCTCGGTCTTCACGGTGACGATATGTTTGCCGCGCCCCCGGTAGAACTGCGCGGCACCCTTGATCGCGAGGTTGTTGCCTTCGGTCGCGCCGGAAGTCCAGACGATCTCACGCGCGTCGGCGTTCAGAAGCGCAGCGACGTGCTGACGCGCGAGCTCGACGGCGTGTTCTGCATGCCATCCATAGCTGTGGCTACGCGAGGCCGGGTTTCCGAAGCGCTCCGTAAGATACGGCAGCATCGCGTCGACGACACGCGGATCCACAGGCGTCGTCGCGCTGTAGTCCATATAAATTGGCGCAAGGGCCTCGGCGGTTTGCATGTAATTCTCCAGCGCGGAAATGTGCGCCGCAGCCGCGGTCCGACGTAGGTAATCCGGCAACGGCAAAGGACAATCCTGGGTGTGCAGAGGTGGGCCTACGTCTGCCGCCAAGGCAGCTCCGCGGCTTTCCAGCCATTCAGGCGATTGCGTCGGCCCGCATCGTCGAGATCGCCCTCGAATCCGTGCAGGATGTTCATTGTTTGCGTCCAGCCCGCCTCTTCAGCCGCCTTTGCGGCTGCAAGGCTACGCCCACCGCTTCGGCACAGGAACATCACTGGCGTGTTCTGCGATGCGATCGCCTGGGCGAGACCGGGCAGAAAGTCCGGGTTAACGGTCATTTTCGGCCACACGTGCCACGGCAGATGCAGGTAGCGATTACCCACCTCCTTCAGATCAGGGCCACCGACATACTGCAACTCCGGCGGGGTACGGACGTCGACCAGCCAGGCGTCGCCACTGGATTTGATCAGTTCCCAAGCATCAGCGGGCTGCAGATTGACAACCATGGAATCTCCTTGAATTTTCCGATGAACGCGACGAGGTCGCCGGCCAGCGAGGTCGCTCACCGCAACATGTTGCCCCGCGTCTCAGGGACCATGAACGCGCCGACCAGATAGAGCAATGATGTGGCGGCCAGGAAGACCGCCAGCGTCGCCGGCAGTCCGCTCACGGAAGGCGCGGTCAGCGAGGTAAGGGTTGGTGCCATCCCGCCAATCGCGAAGCCAACGTTCCAGGACAGGCCGACGCCGCTGGCGCGCAGCGTAGTCGGGAAGCGTTCGTTGAGGAAGGCCAGCAGTGGCGCGTATGAAGCATTGCCCAGGCTTCCGAACGTGACTGCGATGGCGCCGACGGTCAGCAGGCCTGGAGCCGACACCATCAGGAGCACGCTGGCCGGCAGGATGATGAGCCTTATGAAGCCAAGACATAGAAACACAGGGCGACGTCCGAACACCTGGCTGAGCTGCCCCACGAGAAGGGAACTGAACAGCGCGCCGACGCTCGAGAGGAAAAGGATCATCGAAATGTCGTGGTCGCGCAGGTGCAGGACGATCTTCAGATAGGTCGGCAGGTAGCCCGACGTCAAGTAATAACCCGCTCCCGCGCCGATCACGAGCGGCATGTTGGCAAGAAAAACGCCACGATACTGTTTCGAAAAAATGCGCCGGATCGGCCGCTCCTTCGCCGTCTGCGCACCCTTGGCCACTTTTGCCGCGCGAAGTTTCAGCCATACCGGCGACTCCTCGAGTTTGTGCGCAATGAGCAGTCCGACCAGCGAGCTGGCGATGCCCGTGAAGAACATGATCCGCCAGCCCCAGCTTCCAAATGCCTCTCCCGACATGCTCGACGTCGTAATCCAGAACACCGCCGAGGCCAGCATGCCGCCTATTGCGCCTCCTCCGCCGCCGACCATTCCCGACATGAAGCCGCGCCACCGCTCACTGATTGCTTCGACGCCGACCGTGCCTGTGCACGCCGTCACTCCGCCGATAAAAATTCCCTGAGCAAGCCTGAGCGCAACGAACAGGACAGGAGCGAAGATTCCGATCTGGCGCAGCGTGGGCAATGCACCAAGCAACAGTGTCACTACGCCCGCGAGCGACACGGCGAGCATGAGCGCACCCTTGCGCCCCCGGCGATCCGCATACGAGCCAAACCACGCCGAACCGACCGGCCGCATCACCAGCGTGACGCCGAACGACGCGAACACCGCGGCCATTGACAGCAGCGGTGCGTCCGCCGGGAAAAAGAGGTGCCCGATGATTGGTGCGACGTATAGAAGAATGACGAGATCGTACAGATCGAGCGCCCAGCCGAAGCAGGACACGAGCGCGGCGATCAGTACCTGGCGGTTCGATGGCGTGTCAGCAGCCAACTCGCCGACCGACAAGTATTCAGTATTGCTCATGATGCTCATGTCTCCTGGACGCTGCGGCCTTGATTTTCTCGGACCGTTCTACGTCGGTTTTCTTATGAAACGCGTCCGGCCCCGTATTCGGGACCGGCGCGGCACTGCATCTTCAGATCACAACGGAATGACGAGCAGAATGTCGACGTCGCGCGAATCGATCACGACGACCCGCTCCTTGAAAAGCAGCGAGTCGCCTTCGACGACGACCACGTCGTCATAATGGCCGACTGCATAGAGGTCCATCCGGCCGCTTTCCATCGTTCGCACGACCTGGAAGTTGGAACGTACCTGGAAGCCTCCTTCGGTCAGCGGCACGATATCGGCCGGGCCAATCAAATGGTTGTAAACGTGGGGCTCGAAGATGTTTGCGGTATGAAACGCCTTGACGCGGTCCTCCATCATTCCCCGACCGATGCAGTGAACGATGCCGATCGGAAGATTCGCCTGCATGTTTTCGCGGGTCGTGAGCCGATATACGCCGTCATCCGTGAAAAAGCGCGGCCATTTGTCGATCTGTATGTCGTCCAGACTGTGTGCGTAGTCTATGTGCAACGCCTGAATGCCGTAGCGAACTGCCGCGTCGATAGCGGGTGCGCCAAAAGTTTGTACGGTCGCCTGATCCATGTTCGAATGCCTTAGAAGTCCATGATGCTGCGGTAACCCTTCCAGAATCCGCGCACCGCGGCCTCGGTCGCGCGCGACGACGCTTCCGATTCCACTTTGCGCCCCCCCATCTCCATGAATGAACTTACGTTCGGACTCATGTGGGTACCTCGCTGCACGAACTCGTTAATACAGCCGTCTTCCAGCGACACCAACCCCGCGGCGCCCGTCAGATTGCTCTGCGCCACGCGCATTTGCGTCTGCTCGGCCGTATCTTGCTCATAGCCGAGAAAAATCCAGAAAAGTTCGGTTTCGTCGACGCCGCGCGGCGCAAAAAAGCGCAGAGCAAGAGAGTTCAGTGTGAACTGAACGCACAGGTTCGGGAACATCGTCTGGATGCTGTGCGTGATACCGTCGTCGAACTCGTCCCACGCTTCGAGCAATGCGGGGCCAGCTAGTTTTGAGTCGTATGCCGCCGAGTGGACGTTTGCCTGCGCATACTCGGCCGATTCTTCGAGCTTGGCGCGCCGGGCAAAGCTCACATGGTGCCAGCCCTTGTCCGCGAGGGTGATGCCGCCGTCCATGTCAAGACGGTTGACCTTGAACGTCGTGTAGAACGTATGCAGCAGAGTCGCGTGATAGGAGTCCCGCAGGTTTTCCGCATACAGCTTCCAGTTGTTACGGATCGTCTGACTGTGGGTACCGAGTACGCGCAGCGGCCGATCGAGGTTGCGTCGCATGAATGCGCTCATCTGCGGGCCAAGAAAAGTCTCGACCGGCTCTGTTTTGTCGGAGAACGTGCCAAACACAAGGCCACAAAACACCTCGACGCGCACCGGCTGCATCCTGTGCTGCTTTACGTCGAAGTCCTCGGGCATACCGCCTTTGCCCTTCAGCCCGTTGCGAAACGCAACCGCCTTCAACGTCCCGTCAAGGTTGTAGCTCCACGCGTGATAGACGCAGGTCAGGCGCTGCGCGTTGCCGGCTTTCTTGAGGCACACCAGCGCGCCCTTGTGGGCGCATCGGTTCACCATCGCGTTGATGGTGCCATCTTCACCGCGCGTCACCACTACCGGCGTTTCGCCGATGGTGGTGGTTCGATAGTCACCGGGAGTGGGGATGTCCGTAGCCAGACACAGAAAGTTCCAGACCGGGCCACGGAAGATTTTTTCTTGTTCTTCCGCATAGATCTCAGGGTCGGAAAACACGCGGAATGGCGCGCGGGTCGGCCCTTGTTCCGGCCACACGAACTCGTTGCCGCGGTTGGGGGTCGTTTGAACTTGCATACGTCTCCTTGGTCAATGATCGCCGCTACTTGTTGGCGTTGACTCAACGATAATTGCGTCCCTTATACGTTTCCAATAAAATATCCCACATTATAAATAAGCAATTCTTATCAGTATGGATCGGGCGGAGACAGCGATGGAACTCAGGCAATTGCGGTACTTTGTGGCGCTTGCAGACGAGATGCACTTTGGAAAGGCAGCATCGAGGCTGAACATTGCGCAACCAGCCCTCACGCAACAAATAAAAGCGCTGGAGCGGTCGGTTGGCGCAACGCTGTTCAATCGTACGAAACGCTCCGTCGCCTTGAGCACGGCTGGTCTGCTGATGCTCGACGAAGCAAAGCAGCTATTGCGGCAGGCTGATCGTACTCAATCACTTGCGATGCAGGCGGGACGCGGCGAAATTGGCATTGTGGAAGTCGGGTTCGTCGGCTCGGCTACATTTTCCGGCGTTCTGGCAAGCGCTATCCTCGCATTTCGCCAGACGCGCCCGCAGGTCGATCTGCGCCTCTACGAGATGGGTATCGCGCAACAGCTGCTACAACTCGATGAACGAAAGATTGACGTTGGCTTCGTTCGGCCTCCGGTACGGAACTGCCCAGCCGGTGTAGTAATCGAAACCGTTACGACTGAGGGCATCATCCTGGCGATCAATGAACATCATACGTTCGCAAGACGGGAGCCCCTGCAGGTGCGAGACCTGAGAGACGAACTGTTCATCGTGCCGAGCCTGCAGCCGGGAACAGGCTTCTTCGCACACTCCGAGGCAATCTGGCAAAAGGCCGGGTTCACTCCTCGCGTGTCCCAACGCGCGACCCAGCTATCGACGATCTGCAGCCTCGTCGCCGCCGGTCTAGGCGTCGCGCTGTTGCCCGACTCGCTGCGTCGCGTCCAAATGGCCAACGTCGTTTACCGGAGGCTCGCCGACGTCGAGCAACGCTCGCCAATGGCGATTGCGTTTCGCCGCAACGAGCAGTCGCCTGCGGTAAAGGCATTCCTCGCCGACATCCGTGCGACGACTCAAGCGGCTACGACGGCCGACTCGGAGACGTTGGAGCCTGGCGCGCCATAACCTGGTCTCCGGTCCAACTCGCGATCGCTTTTTCCGTTTCGGCGCCTTCGTCGACCAGCCACGCGCAGAAGCTATCGGTGACCATATTGCGTTGGCCCCCGTACGCAAAGTACTGTCGGCGCATCGCCGCGTGCATCCCAAACGGCGCACATAGCCTGTCTTCGAGAATATCGTCGATCACCAGAAAAAGGGGAACTAGCGCAACGCCCAAACCCTCGGACGCTGCGTGCAAGGCGAAATACATCTGCTCGAACTTGAGCTGGCCCTTCGGCCTCAAGTGCGGCTCACCCGCCGCCGAGAGCCAGTCGGACCAGCAGTACGGCTCAGTCGCATAACTAATCAGCGTCTGTCGCGCAAGGTCACCCGGCGCTCTCAGGTGGCCGCCGGTGATCAAATCCTTATGGCAGATCGGCACGATCGACTCCGACAAAAACGGCGTCGACTCGACGTTCGGCAGCGGCCCGCGCGCGCCCCGGATGGCGACGTCGTACGTGTTTTCGTGGAAGTTTATCGGCGCATACGACGTGGTCAGCCGAACTTCCACGCCCGCCCGGCGCCGCTGGAAGCGCGAAATACGCGGGATCAGCCAGCGCATCGTGAATGTCGGCGGCGCATTAACTACAAGCGAGATCGGCATCGCCTGATCGATAGCATGCATTGACGCGACGGCAAGCCGATCGAGCACGGCGGTCGCCTCTGCCAGATATGTCCGGCCCGCTTGCGTCAGCGTGAGTCGCGACGCCGATCTCTCGAAAAGCGAGGTGCCCAGCCAACGTTCCAGTTGTGCGACATGGCGGCTGACGGCGCCGTGCGTGACGTGCAGTTCGGTAGCCGCCTTCGTGAAACTTACGTGGCGACCCGCCGCTTCGAATGCGCGGATCGCGTTGAGAGGCGGAAGTCTACGAGTCATGGCGTTGAAAGTCGGACGTTCGAGCAGCGGCGTGAGATTTTTTCACAGGCCCTCAAGTTTAGTCGATTGCACGATTAGCGTTGCATCGCCACACTTCTACTGGCGAGAGTGCTGCCATACGCAGTAACGCCGTCAATGCTGCAGTGCTGCAGTGCTGCAAGGAGCTTGTTGAATGACAGATACTCAATGCCATACGGTCGACGGGCTCGCCGTCCATCTCGATGGCAAAGCTGATGCACCCATCGTTTTCATGGCGCATTCGATACTTTCGTCGAGCGAGATGTGGGATCGGCAGGCCGCACTGCTCGTGTCACATGGTTGGCGAGTGGTGCGTATGGACATCCGCGGCCATGGTGGATCTCGCGAAGCAGGCGCCGCCAACTCAATGGATGAACTCGTCGACGATACGGTCAAGGTACTTGATGCTCTCGCCCTCGAGCGGGTTCACTACGTTGGCCTGTCTCTCGGTGCGATGAGTGGCTTTGGGTTGGCACTCGAGCACCCAGAGCGCGTGGCGAGCGCCCTGCTTTGCGACGCACGCGCCGATGCGCCGCGTGAATATGCTGCCCTCTGGGACGAGCGCATTGCGCTCGTCGCACGGTCTGGAACTGCGGCGCTCGCACGCCCGACGTTCGAGCGATGGTTCGGTAAGTCATTCCTCGACGCACACCAGGATGTCCTCGAGCGCTTCGATGCGATGGCCGCGCAAGCATCGTCCGAAGGATTCATCGGTTGCGCACGTGCGATCCAAAAGCTGGACTACCTGGCACAGGTCGCGGACATCGCGGTGCCGACGACTCTGCTGGTCGGCGCGAACGACGAGCCCTTGCACGTAGCGATGCGCGATCTTCAACGCCGCATTGGCGGCGCTACGCTCGACGTCATACCGAACGCCGGCCATCTTCCCAATATCGATCAGCCGGAAGCGTTCGATGCTGCTCTATTGCGGCACCTTGAACGCTCCGCGGCGTGAGACGACTTTTCTCAAGGACATTTCAGAAATGAATGAACAACTGACAGTTGTGCAGGACGGCCGTCTGTTGCGGATAACGTTCAACCGGCCGGACGACAACGGCGTGTCCGACTCGATGGCCGCTGCATTCTCCGCCGCGATCCTCGACGCGCACACGACTTCCGATGCGGTTCTGCTGCGCAGCATCGGGCCCGACTTCTGCACGGCGCGGGTACGCGACGCTGCGGGAGCCCCCCCAGCCGAGGCCTACGCTCGCCGGCCCGAATACGACGCAATCTTCAACAGCTACCGGGCGGTCCGCGGCGCGCAGGTGCCGATAATCGCCGCGATAGAGGGCCGCGCGATGGGCTACGGGATGGCAATTGCCGCTCTATGCGACGTTTCATTCGCAAGCGATAGTGCAACGTTCAACATTCCGGAAATCGCGCACAACGTGATGCCAACGATGGTCACGTCGGCGCTGTACGATCGCGTGAATCGGAACGCAATTTTATGGATGGCGTATTCCGCAGACTTCATTGATGCCGCTCGGGCGATGGCGCTTGGCATAGTCAGCACGGTAGTACCGGCCGCGCAACTCGATCATGAAGTCGATCGTTTCTGTCAACTGCTATTGAGTCGTCCGCGTCCGGCAATCCTCGGTCTCAAGGAATACCTGCGCTCCGCGCCGCGCATGGACGATCACGGTGCAATCGACTACGCGCGCAGCCTTCATTCGATTGTAAACACGTCCGCGGCAATGAAAAAACCCGCGTGACCGAAGCGTTCCGAGGTTATAAGGCCATGCTCTTCCGTCAGATATTCGACTCCGCCTCTAGCACCTATACCTATCTGGTAGCGTCCCGCACGGGAGGCGAAGCACTGATAATCGACCCCGTCAAAGAGCAGCTCGATCAGTATCTGACGGTAATCAGGCACCTCGATCTACGGCTCGTTTACGCCATCGACACCCACACCCATGCAGATCACATCACCGCCCTCGGAGATCTGCGCGACTGCACCGTTTGCACCACCGTCATGGGCCAATTCACAAAGGCGGAGTGCGTGCTACAGCGCGTCCACGAAGACGAGCTGCTGAAGATCGACGGCATTGAGCTTCGGGCAATTTACACACCCGGTCACACAGACGAGTCGTTCAGCTTTGTCCTGAATCCGGTTGCGCCGATTGCGGTTTTTACGGGTGACGTGCTCCTGATCAGGGGAAGCGGTCGCACGGATTTTCAGGGCGGAGACCCCCGCCGATCCTATGATTCCATCGTCAACAAGCTCTTTACCCTACCTGATACGACCACGCTCTACCCGGCGCACGACTACAACGGATGGACAGCTTCGAGCATCGGCGAAGAAAAGCGGTTTAATCCTCGCCTGGCGGGTAAAACAGAAGCCGAGTACGTCGAGATCATGAACGGGCTAAATCTCCCCAATCCAAAAATGATGGACGTCGCGGTCCCCGCCAATCTTGCATGTGGCCAGCCGTCAATGCTTCCGAAACGTCAGGGGTAAAACTCATGGTGTTCGCTTCGGGCGCAACGATGCAGGGCGCAGCTGCGGCGCTATGCGGCGGTTTTGCAAGTTTCTCGCTTGGACTTGTCGGTGGCGGCGGCTCGATACTCGCCGTGCCGCTCATCCTCTACGTGGTCGGGTTACAAAATGCCCACGTTGCGATTGGGACGGCTGCATTGGCGGTCGCGGCCAGCGCCTACATTAACATGATTCCGCACGCCCGGGCCGGGCACGTTCGATGGGGTCCGGCTTTCGCGTTTGCCGCTAGTGGCGTGCTGGGTGCCGCGTTGGGCTCGACGATTGGAAAGCTCGTCGATGGGCAGAAACTGATTATGTACTTCGCCTTTCTGATGTGCTTTGTCGCATTTCTGATGCTGCGACCGACGCAACGGTCGCTATTCTCCGTCACTGCGACGTCGCCTTCGACGCCCTATCGGCGTCTTTGCGGCACCGGGCTCGGCGCCGGCAGCCTTTCCGGATTTTTTGGAATCGGCGGGGGGTTTCTTGTTGTTCCAGGCCTGATGTTCGCAGGTCGGCTTCCGATTGTGGATGCGATTGGGACGTCACTTTTTGCGGTCGGATCGTTCGGCCTGACCACCGCCGTCAATTACTCTATCGCGGGCCAGGTCGACTGGGCTCATCGCCATGGAATTCGTTGGCGGTGGTGTCGTCGGCGGCTGGCTCGGCACCCGCGCAGCAAGCCGTCTTGCCAGGAAGCGCGGGGCGCTCAATCTGGTATTTTCGGCGATGATCCTTTCCGTGGCGACTTATATGCTTTATCACTCCTGGCACGCCCGATAACATCGCTCCATGAGACCTGAATCGCATAACGGCTGGATGAGCCGCAACGTCGCTCTCGCGAATGCGGGGAATGCTCTGGACGTCTATGCAAAAAACAGTTCGGAGACGGATAAGACATGGACCAGCCATTCCAGGATCGACGTATGGCTGGATCTGGAATACCTGACGCGGTGCCGCGTAGACCCTTGCCTGACCGGACGGCACGCCCGCTGCGTCGGAAGACCCTGGTGATCCACGATGTAGCTCGCTGCCTGTCTCTTCAGCGCGGGCGGAGCCGCTTCCTGTGGCGATATCCTGCAGGATCGCCTTGTCCAGGCCATAGCAGGTCAGCACTCGCATTCACTTAGGTGTGAAGCTGTATTGAACACGGCCTTATTTCCGAACGAAGCGCAGTACCGCATCGACAATCATCTCGCGATGGCGGCCGCGGAAGCGCGGACTTGACGGATCGCGCCCGAACGCTGCACCGAACGTATGGCGATTGCCGACGCGATGAAAGCACATCGAACTGATCAGCAAATGTAGATCGATCGGTTCGATGTCCTCGCGAAATACGCCCGACGCCACGCCGCGCGCGAGCAGCGCCTCGATAGAATGGATCACGCTGGCATTACGGCTTCGAAAGGTCTTCAGGCGCTCGATGTACTTTGCGCCGTGGATGTTCTCGATGGTTACGAGGCGCACGAAGTCGCGGTGGCGGTCGTGATAGTCGAAAGTGAACTCGACGAGCCGCCGCAAACCTTCTTCCGGGTCCAGCTCGTCGGTATGCAGGTCCTGCTCGAGCGCACGGATATCGCCGTAGACCTTGTCGAGCACCGCTTCGTACAGCCCTTCCTTGCTGCCGAAGTAGTAATAGAGCATGCGCTTGGTCGTGTGCGTTCGCTCGGCGATTGCATCGACACGAGCGCCCGCGAGACCCATCGCCGAGAATTCGGCGGTCGCGACGTCGAGGATATTGCGTTTGGTCTGCTCGGGATCGTACTTGCGTCGGCGTTCGGATGGAACGTCATTGCTTTTGGCCGAAGCCGCCCGTCTCGCCATGTTGTTGTGGCCCGCAGCAGAAAAAGGAGTGCGGCCGATTCTAACACGCCGACCGCAGCCCTCATGTGCTGCGCTCATCGCTCTATGTTCCCCCCCCCCGTGCGACTGAGGGACCCTCCGCGCCACGCCCGCCTACAGCTCGATCCGCTTGATGTCCCCGACAACGAAGATGTACGAGGCCGCCCCGATCAGCGCGACGACGCCGATGAACACGAGCGCCCAGACGAACGACCCCGTCGCGCCGACGATCAGGCCGACCACGAGCGGCGTTACGATGCCCGCGAGATTCGCCGCGAGATTGAAGATGCCGCCCGTGAGGCCGAGGAGGCCTGCCGGCGCGATATCGGACACGAGCGTCCAGCCGAGCGCGGCCATGCCCTGGGCGAAGAACGCGACCGACAGGATCGCAATCACGGCCACGTTGCTTTGCACGAAGTTCGCCAGAATGATCGACGACGCGAGCAGCAGACCGGCGATGATCGGCAGCTTGCGGGCCACGTTCGCGGAGATGCCACGGCGCAGCATCCAGTCGGAGAATGTGCCGCCGAACATCACGCCGATCGACGCGGCAATGAACGGCATGATCGCGAAGAAGCCGATCTTGAGCCAGCCCATGTGGCGTTCGGTGGCGAGATAGGTCGGAAACCACGTAAGGAAAAATACGAGCGTTGAATTACCCGCGAACTGGCCGAGACAGATGCCCGCGAGCTGACGACGGCGCACCAGCTGGCCTGCGAGGCGCCAATCGAAGCCCTTCTTGCGCGCAGCGCCCGCTTCCGCCTGTGCCGCCGCCTCCTCGTGACGCGTAACGCTGCCGCCTGCCTCGATGTGATCGAGTTCGGCACGATTGGCGGCCGGATGATCGTGTGGTTCGCGATAGAAGAGCCACCACACGAGGCCAAACACGAGGCCAACGCCGCCAACCACGTAGAACATGGAGCGCCAGCCATACGCGCCCATCAGCGCGAACAGCACGGGGCTGAAAAAAGCGAGGCCGATGTACTCGCCGACGGTATAGGTGCCCGTCGCAAACGCGCGCTCGCTTTGCGGAAACCACGTGGCCACCACGCGGCTATTGGTCGGAAAGCACGGCGATTCCGCGGCGCCGAGCGCGAGGCGGCACGCGAACAGCGCTCCCACGCCATTCACGAAGCCCTGCACCAGCGTGCAGAGCGACCAGAGCGTCATCGAGAGCCAGTAGGTGAATTTGCTGCCGAAGCGGTCGAGGAATACGCCGCCCGGAATCTGCGCGACCACGTAGCTCCACGAAAACGCGGAGAACACGAGGCCCATGAGCGCCGCGTTGATCCCAAGCTCTTTCGTCAACTGCGGCGCGGCGATGCCGAGCACGGTGCGATCGAGGTAGTTGATCATCGTGCCGACGGCCAGAAGACCGAGGATGCGATAACGCACCGTCGTGCGCCGCGCGGCGCCTTCAGCGGGAGCGGTGGAGAGGGTTTGCGCGTTGCCGCGCCCTGCTGATGCATCGTGTGCCATGTCTGTCTCCTGGTCGGTCGGAGTTGGCGCCTCCGGTCACCGTTTGTTATCAGCTGGCGTTGGCCGCCAGCATGGACTGAAAGTGCGCGAACACGCGCTCGGCGTCGGGTTCGACGCCCGTGAACAGGCGAAACGCGTCCACCGCCTGATACACCGCCATCCCGCCGCCGCTCAACGTGCGGCAGCCGAGCGCCTCCGCCGCTTCGAGAAGCGCCGTGCGGATTGGGAAATACACGACATCGGCGACCCACAGCCGTTCGTGCAGATGGTTGGCATCCAGCGGCAGGCCGGGCAGCTTCGACATGCCGGTCGGCGTCGCGTGTATCATGCCGGTGGCCGACGCAAGGGCTGCGTGCAGATCGCCCCCCGCGCTTACCTGCGCCGCCGGAAAGCGCGTCTGCAGTTCGGCGGCGAGCGACTGGGCTCGCGTCGCGTCGACGTCGAAGAGCGTGAGCGCGCGGGCACCCATCGTCAGTGCGGCATGCGCGACCGCTGTGCCCGCCCCCCCCGCCCCTAACTGCACCACCGCTTCGAGCGACGCACCCGGTAGACCGCGCTGGAACGCACGGGCGAAGCCGGACCAATCCGTGTTGTGGCCGATGCGTTTGCCATCTCGCAACAGCACCGTGTTCACGGCGCCCAGCGCACGCGCATCGTCGGATAGTTCGTCAAGGAGCGCAATCACCGCCTGCTTGCACGGATAGGTGATGTTCAACCCGTCGAAACCCATGCGCTGCGCGCTGTCGAGCAATTCGGGCAACGCCTGCGGCGTGAGCTCCAGCGCTTCGAGATCGATGCGGCGATAGACGACGTTCAAGCCAAGTTCGCGCCCTTCCTTTTCGTGCATCGCGGGCGTGAGCGAACTGCCGATGCCGCCGCCGATCAGACCGAAGAGCCAGGACTGCGCGGTCGCGCGCGCGCCGAGAGATGGGTTCGCTGTACTCATTGCGCCACCTTCTTCGCGAGAATCGTGGCCATGCGTTCGAGCGCCAGCACGTACCCCTGCGTACCGCATCCGATGATCACCGCCTCGGCAATGGGCGAGACGTACGACCGGTGCCGAAACGCCTCGCGCTTGTGGACGTTCGAGATATGCACCTCGATCACCGGCTTCGACACGCCGAGGAGCGCATCGGCAATCGCAACCGACGTATGCGTATACGCAGCCGGATTCATCACGATGCCGGCGAACTGCGTGCGGCTTTCGTGAATCCAGTCGATCAGTTGATGCTCGGCATTCGACTGGCGAAAGTCGATTTCGATGGATAGACGTGCGGCTGCCTCCCGGCACATCGTCTCGACGTCACTTAACGTTTCGGCGCCGTAGATCGCGGGTTCGCGCGTTCCCAGCAGATTGAGGTTGGGCCCGTTCAGGACCAGTACCGACGGTAATTGCATCACACAGACTCCACAACAGCTCGACAACCAGCACGGTGCATGCGCGTTTCATCGCCATCCTCAACCTCGCACGCGCCTTCCGCAATATGGCCGTCAGTGTGCCGCCAGCCGATGCCGAGGTCACCTGGGGTTTGCCACAATTTGTACTAACCAGTTAGTTCTGTGTATTCTTCGCACACTCCGGCGCGCTGGAATGAACCATGCGCACCTGAACCTCCTTCACGTCAGACGACGCACCTGTCATGCCGATGCCCAAGCCGCCTCAAGCCTCCTCCCACGCGCTGCGACGCTCGATTGCCACGGTGTCGGTCAGCGGCACGCTCGCGGAGAAGCTCGCCGCGATCCGCGCTGCGGGCTTCGAAGCCGTCGAGATCTTCGAGAACGATCTGCTTTACTTCGACGGATCGCCAACCGACGTGCGCAAGATGACCGCCGACCTCGGCCTCGATATCGTGCTGTACCAGCCGTTTCGCGACTTCGAGGGTGTCCCGCCCGAGCGTCTCGTGCGTAATGTCGAGCGTGTGAAGCACAAATTCGACGTCATGCATCAGCTCGGCACCGACCGTCTGCTGGTATGCAGCAACGTGTCGCCCGACACCATTTGCGACGACGCGCTCGCCGCGGAACAACTCGCCGTGCTCGCGCGGATCGCGGGTGAAGCTGGCGTGACGATCTGTTATGAAGCGCTTGCATGGGGACGCCATGTGCGCACATACGGCCATGCGTGGCAGCTCGTGAACGCCGTGGATCACAGCCACCTGACGCTTGCGCTCGACAGCTTCCATACGCTTTCGCTCGACGACTCACCTGAAGGGATCGCCGCCATTCCCGGCGAGCGCATCGGCTTTGTACAGATCGCCGACGCGCCTCGCATGCAAATGGACGTGCTCGAATGGAGCCGTCATTACCGTTGCTTTCCGGGCCAGGGCGATTTCGCGCTCAGCGATTTCACCGCGCAGGTCGTGAAGAGCGGTTATTCGGGCCCGCTGTCGCTGGAAATTTTCAACGACGGTTTTCGCGGTGCCCCGCCCGCGGCCACGGCCGCAGACGGTTACCGTTCGCTGCTGCTGCTCGAAGAAAACACGTGTGACGCATTGCATGCCGAACAGGTCGAAGCGCCTTCGCTCTGGCAGCCGCCCTCTGCGCCCGTGAACGCCCAGTGGCAGTTCCTTGAATTCGCGGTCGACGATTCAGCGCGCGCACAGGTCGCCGGCTGGCTTGAGAAACTGCGCTTTCGCCGCGCGGGTCAGCATCGCTCGAAAGACGTGACGCTCTATCAGCATGGCGCGGCTGCGATCGTGCTCAATGCGGAGCCCGATTCGTTCGCCAACGCATTTTTCCTGAGGCATGGACTCTCGCTATGCGCGTCAGCCTTTCGGGTCGACAATGCGCGCCTCGCGCTCGAACGCGCGGCGACCTTTGGCTATCGACCGTCGTCGGGACGCGTGGGTCCGAACGAGCGCGTCGTGCCCGCCGTGCAAGCGCCAGACGGTAGTCTCGACTACTTCGTGGACGAAGAGCCGGGGCAACCGACGATTTTCGAAGCGGACTTCGAACTCGCTGATATCGACGGTCCCGCTGAAGTCGGCCCGATCTCGGGAATCGATCACGTTAGCCTTTCGCTACCCGCAGGGTCGTTTGACACGTGGGTGCTGTTTCTGAAGTCCGTCTTCGGTCTCAATGCGAGCACCGCCGTACTACTGCCGGACCCCTATGGCCTCGTGCGGAGTCGCGCGCTCTTCAGCCACGACCGCGCATTGCGCATCGTGCTCAACGCATCCCTCGACCAGCATACGGCTACCGCCGAAACGGTACGCGCGTATCACGGCACCGGGCTCAGTCACGTGGCATTTGGCACCGGCGACATCGTCCGTACCGTGGTCGAATGCGAAGTGGCCGGTGTACCGCTTCTGCGTGTACCCGCGAACTATTACGATGATCTCGATGCGCGATTCGCACTCGATGGGGATTTCCTCGATTCGCTGCGCCAGCACAACCTGCTTTACGACCGCGACGAACGCGGTGGGGAATTCTTGCATGCGTACACGCAGACGCTGGATCGACGCTTTTTCCTCGAGTTTGTGGAACGGCGTGGTGGATACGACGGCTATGGGGCGCCCAATGCAGCCGTCAGACTCGCCGCGCAGGCTCGTCAGCGCGCGCACCTGGCAGGCGGCACAAACTGATCGTGCAAGCACATCCATTAGCGGCATCTCAGAGTAACCGCGCTTCGCGGGTTCCATACAACGGTGCATGCAAGTAGACACGCACCGTTGTCGCAATAGACTGACTAGCATTAGAAAACAAAACGGAGGCATATAACGATGAAAAAGGCAAATCTCAGTCTTCTTACGTTCCTGGCGACTGGCACTGCGCTCGTGGCAAATTCGGCGTTCGCGCAAAGTAGCGTCACCCTCTACGGTGCGGTCGATGACGCAATTACTTACGTCAACAATCAGAAGGGTGCTTCAAACGTCTATCTGCGTCAGGGCAACCTGTATGCGTCGAAATGGGGCTTGCAAGGAAAAGAAGATCTCGGTGGCGGCACGCTTGCGATCTTTGACCTGCAAAACGGATTCGATCCAAACACGGGCGCACTTTCATCGAGCAGCCGGATCTTCAACCGGCAGGCGTATGTGGGCTTGCAGAACCCGGGCGTCGGCACGCTGACGGCAGGCCGGCAGTACACGCCGTATTACCAGTTCGTTGGCCCGCTGACGGGCAGCAACTGGCTCACGGGCGCGACCGGTGCACATCCTGGCGACATCGACGGCCTCGACACCACGATACGCATCAACAACGCACTGATCTATACGACGCCCAACTGGTCCGGCCTGCAGGCGAGCGCCATGTATGCGTTCGGCGGCATTGCGGGCAGCACGGGCAAGGGTCAGACATGGAGTGCCGCGCTTCGCTATGCGAGCGGTCCATTTACGCTGGGCGCAGGCTATCTGCGTATGGATAACGTGCAATCGACGACGACAGCCTTCGACCCCGCGTCGACAGGCAGCTTCGGTGCGTCATCGTTAAATGCCGGTTACGTGTCGGCGAACGCTGTTCAACATATCGCGGTGGCCGGCAACTACACGATCGGCAGCCTGCTGCTCGGCGCGTCGTACTCGAACGTTCAGTATATTGCAGGCGGCAGGTCGATCTTCCGGGACACAGCGGTGTTTAACACGTGGGCAGCGCTGGCCGTGTATCGCTTTACACCGGCATTCGACGTCGGCGGCGGCATCGCGTACACGCTCGCATCGCGGGCGAACGGCGTCGCCAACGCGGCGCGCTATCAGCAATACTCGCTTAAGGAGTCGTACCACCTCTCGAAGCGCACCACCCTTTACGCGCTACAGGCGTACCAGCGCGCGAGCGGACAGACGCTCAGCGCAACTGGCGCAATCATCAATGCGGCGCCAGCCGTGGGCGATTCGCAGAATTCGACACCTTCTTCCACCCGGTCTCAGTTCGTGGGTATGGCGGGCATTGCGTTGTTGTTCTGATGCGAGGCCTGTGCGGGCCCAGTGGCCTGCGCCCCGGGCAGGTACATCGGAGGGGGAGCCCGACATCGATAGCTCGCCGCGCTGTCTCGACATGGCCCTGCCAGCGAAGGCATCGAACGCTTCCCGGCCGGCGTTCGGTGCTCTCACACGAGCGCGCTTTGACCAGAGCTGCTGCCCGGACATCCGCCGCTCCGATTCAGCGTCGATTCAGCCAGCGAGCGCCGTTCCCGCGTTGGCCAACGTCGATGACGCGTCCATCAGTCAGTCCGAAGAAGTCGGTGTGACCACAAACGCCCTGTTTGCGGTGTTGCCTGGCCGCCGCCTGCCACGCGATCGGTTCACCCTTGTATTCGAAAATCCTTTCGCCGGGTTCGAGCGTCATTAACGCGAATACGCCCCGTCCGTGCATGGACGAACGCCCGACCACCACACGTCGCCTCGGGAGTTTCGGCGAGCCGCAGCATCGTTAACTTAACGGTGCTCGCATGTCCTGAGTTACGGGGTCAACTCCAGTACCCTCTCTACTGCACAAGGCTCTAGTAGAACGATGTACGCAGCTACCCAGCCTCCCTCGAAAACGCACTGAAAGCCTGCGGCGATGCAGTGATTGCATCCGCTTTGGCATTGCCCCGGATTGCTGTAAACAACAGTCCGGCGAAGTCACTCGAATCACCGTGTCACATCCAGATTCGTGCGACTGCATTTTCGCGAGACCTCAATATGCGTATTCTCAATACGATAGCGGCTTACGCCATTCCGCTCGCTCCCCGTTCACTGGTCCGTAAAATCTCCCGCCGCCATATTGCCGGCGAAATGCTTTGCGATGCCCGCACGCGCATCGATGCGCTTCACGTAGCAGGCTTTCGAACGACTGTCGATGTGTTGGGCGAGACCGCGTTGTCGTCGGACCAGGCAGAGTCGATGACTCGTGATTGCCTCAACCTCGTTCATGCGCTCGGCGCCCGGAATAAGCGCAGCGAGCTGTCGATAAGCTGACCGCGCTGGGCCTGCATCTCGACGAAAACATGTGCACGGCGCGGGTCCTGGCAATTCTGCGGGCGGCAGCGTCGTACGGAACGCTTTCCTGAAATTCGAATCCGACGGATATCCCGTCGGAATCGCCCTGCAAGCCTATTTGACGCGTACCAGTGATGACATCGTTCCTCTGCAGGCACGCAGAAGCCGCATGCGCATTTGCA
>Ga0164242_10000425_pt1 | contig 51566 bp, 48 predicted proteins | sample OricomgcompostMG_FD_108783 | JGI IMG/M metagenome (GOLD analysis project Ga0164242, IMG submission 108783) | Miracle-Growth compost microbial communities from Emeryville, California, USA - Original compost - Miracle growth compost (MG) ...
ATGTCTGGTGACCTGTCCCAATTCCTTGTAAGGGCAGTGACATGGAAGTTGGCCGTATCCGCCTTGGCAAAATACACAATACTTCCGTCTGACCCATAGAAAATACCATCTTGCTAGATATACGCAATGTAGTCCCCATTTGGAGAGAATAGGAGGCTTGGAGACGCTCCTTGCGCGTCGAGATAGCTAGTCGTGCCCCTTGTATTTATACGGACCGCATCGCCGGTAGATCCATTCGATGGCACGTACCAAATCTAGCTACTTATAAAATTTGCTAATGGGAAGTTGATGTCCTTTGAGTGGAAGGCCACTTTGCTGCCGTTAGGTGCGAGGTCGTAGTCCTCCGGTCCGTCCAGATCAAAAGGACTCTCGGCGCATGTAACATTGCAGAAGCTAGTCACGTAGTTAGCGACATTGCCGCTCAGGGTATACGACCCGTCTTGAGGGGTGAGAAGGTGAGAATACCGCCGAAAACAGCATTTCGTGGCTCACTGAGATAATAGTTCCAGTGTTCCTGTCAGCCTTGAAACATATATAAGAAGTGACCCAATTATATCAGACATACCCAATGCCGAACGAATGTTGACGAGTATATCCTAGCTGTGCTCTTTGACTTGACAGATAGCCTCTCGTTGTAGGCAGTTCCGTTATGCCAGACATTTCCGTAGACAAAGAATTTAATATCTCCAGATGGTGCCAGTGTGGCCTTGAGGCCTCCGTAGGTGCCGGAAGGGAGGAGATCAAAACAGCACGCTCAAGGGAAGCAGCATCCGCGTGATAGAGGCTAATGTCACCATCGCCCTCTGCATTCGTGCTATTTATGTAGATTAAGCTAGTAGCATTCGGGCCGACAAACACCACCTCCGATACGTCGGAGCCTTCATACCACACGGAGACATGACCGATCTCCAGGTCCAAACGCTTCCATACCGTCGCACATGTAGAGGTGTCGAAAGAGTAGTTGGTCGCAGTGAAAATGGCGAAGTCCTATTTACATGAGATCAGCGCCGTTCACAACACAACGGGTTTCTCAGTAAGGCAACGCGAGACAGACACCTGATGGATTTGGAATAGCAGCGGAATATCGGTTTGCTGACATCAACCCCTCTGGAATAAGGGCATAGGCAGAGTAAGGCAGAGCGGTCAAAGCCACCGCTGCAGGCCATTCAATCGATTTACCCAGCTTCATAATCTGTTGTTTTCCTCAATCTGGAAGCACTGCCTCACTTCACTCGTCGGTCAACGCCGCTGTAACATCAATGAGGTGCATTCCAGGACTCATGAGTTAGTGAGTTGCACAGCAGTTATTTTGATCTGCATTCCTGACAATTCTGTCGCCAACGAGAAGAATGCTAGGGTAGATCTAACTCAGCTAATCAATGACCGTGCGAAACAATTTTCCTGCGGCATCAACGATTGGGTCCCTAAATGTGACAAATGTCTGGATTGAGCTGACATTTTCCAGGCTGCGTGAACGAATGATTGAATTGTATCTTTCCCCGTCACTTTCTCCCCTTCCTACTTCCTCATGACTATTTTTGGTACGTGGAGTAGAACTAAGCTGCTTTGTTCTTCTTTTTGGTGCTGGTGAGGGAATCGACTACCCTACCATATTCGACTCTTCGCCGTCGGGCGGAACCCCTATTTATGGGGTGGGCATAGATCTTCCTAGACTGGTTCATGCTGGATCCGGCGTGTCACTTTATCTTGACCGTGATATTGGTTTTGTGGCCTGTGGTTGACCAAAACTTTGACCATTTCCCGTGCCGTTGATGCCGACAGGGCCAAGCAACTAGTTGATGAGGTGATAGTTCTGTGTCGAAGCCGTGCCAACAAGGTGGATTTCGATATTCTTGGCATCTTGGCTACATTTTTTAACCATCTCGCTTCGTCTATGACTTGCCACTATCATTAAGCGCCCTGCTGATATTTTTTTCGAGATGTCCTAGGACCATGCAGTGCAAACAAGCATACGAGAATAAATTGTCAAGGGAAGTCTCTAGTCGCCCCTTCACAAGCGACATCTCTACAGTCAACACAAGGGCCTTAACTCGGTGTGATACGACGACGAAAAGTGATATTGAGATGCGGATATTCCTGAAGGCGTATCTAGCACAAACTAGCCGGTCCGCAAGTCTCTAAAGTTTACACCCATGCCTTCCGGAATTCGGTAACTATCTGAAATTGGTTTTGCAATGAATGCAGGTAAGACTATGACTGTGTTGTAGGAGAGTAGCTTATGTTAAAGTTGTTTTGCGTCCAACTTAAAGCCCAATACTGTAGATATGTCAAATATTCCAGGTTGTTTTAACAATTGATTTAAAATTTATTGTTTGTGGGGAGAAAATTTTCACGATAGCATCACTTTAATGTGTGGGTCCAAACCTTAGCCCAGATAAATGTCAAGCCAAGCTAATTGGGGGACTTGGCGGGCGATGAAATATGACTTCATGGGGTAAAAATTCTCAAAAATTCTCAATTTCCAGCAGCGCCCAGCAAATCTTCCTTCCCACATGGCATCATTCCACGATATTTCGACGACACGCATCGGTGCCTATGAGACCCACAGGGTGCCCGCTGCCTCCATCGAGCAGCTTGCCGCCTCTGCTCACATTGGATGACCTTACGGGAGAACAGATTTTCTCGGCCCTGAAGAGCTTGTCCACGCTCTACTGCCCGCTTTCTGCTTCTCTTTCCTTCGAACTAAACCCTGGAACCAAAACCCTATCGAATGCTACATCTACGTCCTCGCCGGATTCAGGTTATGCATCCGAGACTGACGATGAAGATGAAGGAAGCCTTGCCGCCATCCGCGCAGATGCATTCGAACGCACTTTCGCAGAGCGCTGGCTGACGGGGTTCATCGCGCGCGCAGACGAGTTGTCATGCCTTGACTCTGACGTGACTCGCCAGTGTGCTCTTGATCAAGCTTGTTACGTGCTGGAGTCCTTTTTCGCCGGCCCGGCAGGCGTTGACCAAGCGAATGAAGAAGATGAGAGCTTCACGCGACATTTTTCTTTCGTGTTAACTCCCCCAGCATCGAACGCGGGGCAAAATTCCATCGAGGTTCGGCTCAACGACAGATTGGCAGGATCGAATTCCGCTGTGGACTATGACGACGTTGGACTACAAAGCTGGGGAGCGTCCATCGTGCTGTCTAAGCTGATGTGTGTCTCTCCTGCACGGTTTGGCCTCACTCAACATGTGCTTGGTTCCTCACCACGCATCATCGAGTTGGGTGCTGGCACGGGACTTGTCAGTCTTGTGCTTGGGACTTTGCTACCTCGCCTCGGCCTTGCAAATTCGACAGTAATTGCGACGGACTACCACCCAGCTGTGCTTGCAAACTTGCAGTCCAACATTGCGGCTAACTTTCCACCCCATGGGCGGTTGCCGGTGGAGGCGACTCTTCTCGACTGGTCTGTACCCGCGCTGGGTCCTCTACTAGATGTTCCAGCAGATATGCTGATCGCGACCGACGTGGTTTATGCTCCTAAGCACGCAGTATGGTTACGTGACTGCGCCAGCCGCCTCCTCGCTCCGGACGGCGTATTCTGGCTCTTAATCTCGGTTCGCGAAACCGGTCGATTTGATGGGATTTACAAGACTGTTGGGGCCGCTATGACGGCAAATGACCGCCCCAGAGACAAAGACGGGCGTAGACTGACAATTATGGACGCAGAGAAGCTACAGAAGCGCAGTAGGATTGGGCGTAACGATGAGACGAGGTATACGTTATTCAAGATTGGGTGGGCATAAATAGACAATTGTAATAGGTTTCGACTGAATTTTAGGCGTCTTACATTTGACCATGACGCTGATGGCGATAGAGAGTTCGCTTTGAATGAATGGCTCAACCCTCAACTCTTTTATGGCTCGACAGTTCAACGGCCCTGTTGGAGGATCTGCTTGCCATCTTCAAGCTGCGGAACGGCTTGGGAGAAGACGATGAAGTCCCTCAGCCCATTGCCGATGCCCAAATTCGTGTTGTGTGTGAATGGAGTATTCAAAGCGGGTGGCGGCTCTGGCAATTGTCACCACTTAACTCTCGGTTGGCGGAGCCGATAGGATACCGCCTATGGTAGCCCCTATAGAGGTCTCTCAGGAGGCCTTTTGTTGTCAGGGACGAGAGGGTTCAGCCTTGAGTAATGGTGGGTTTTGGAAGCGGGGTCCCACTTGAGTTACGCAAGGACTCCGGTAGGAATGCACCGATAGATGAAGCACTGGAGATGATGATGGGGCAGAAATAGTACCTTAGATTCAGGGAGGAGAACGTGAGTGTAGATATCAATTGACAGGCCGAGGAAGGATTCGAATGTAAATGGCCAAAGGGGAAATATGCTGGGATTGCATCTTGAGGGCAAGGATCAGAATGCAGAAATGATCACTATTCGGCTAGTATATCTACATCTGTTTGGTCTGCTTAAAATAGTTCGTTGAAAAATATCGAAGACTAAAGGCAAGCAGAGTCCGTTTCATCTGTCCTCATCGATTTCCTGACGCAAGTGTTGGTATGGTTGGAAATGATATTACCTTTCCCCCACACTAGTCTATCGACCGACCCTTCTCTTCCAATTAAACGTATGACTTGATATCGCCTCGCTCTTCCCAAGAAGATATAATTCCTGTCGCCCGAGAATGAGTCATTGAATTGGCTGTATGGGTTGGGGAAGTTCACTTGCTAAAGCCGAAGCTCGGCACTCGGGGATGGGTAGTATCCACTTAGATTCAACGAGTGCAAATGCAGCAACTTATCCCTTAATAAAGAGTCCCCTGACTGTTTCCACCCACCTGCTTCTCGTCCCCTTCCCACTAAGTACCTGTCCATGATCCATATCTTGAAACCACAGCACACCTAAGCCATTACATTTCCATACTCCATCTTCCCAGTCCGCAGTATCTAGAATCCAATCATCCGAGCCCGTCAGATATGCCCCAATTGTTTTTGTGTTGACGATCACGTCTCTACCGGTCAGGATCACGGTCACGCGATGGCCCTCAATTTCCTCTTTCCACAAGACATTATCAGCCTAGACGAAGCGTCGGAATAGCATATACGAGACACCCATGTCCTTTGAGCCGAAGTAAGAGAGCAGGTATTCATCGACGTGGCTTGGTTCCCGACAGATCTGGAGTATTAAGTAATTGGTCAGTTGACATCGGCAGTGGGGACGTGGGAGAGACGTTAAAAAATTATACGCGACGACAGGGAGATGTAGTAGAAACGACACCGGGTCAACAAATAAAACTGGTCCAATATTTTGTGCAATCTGTGGAGTGCGCAGGAAATGGGTAGCAACCACGCTCCCGTAACTTCACATGGTCAATATCAATAACCAAGGCGCAAATAGAAGGAGAATGGACATGGATTCTTACGAATGTGACACCAGCATAAACATTTCCCACCCGTGTGATTTCAATATGCAATGGACCTCATCGCACATCTCATCTCTCAACATTGTCTCAGCTGTTACCCTAGAGCTTATAGACATGATCTCTATAGCAATGATCCCTATCTGCCCATCGGACGGACTCTAGATATATTCGACATTGAGTTCGGCCAAGAAACTTATATAAGGGTAAAGTCTAATACCGATGCCGTGAACAAAAAGGATTGGGAGACTCGTCTTGGAAAGGTGTGCTCGGTACCAATAAGTGAGGTTTCTCCCACGGGAGCAAGGGGCACCGAAGAGAGGGAGGGGTGCAGAGGGAAGATGGCGGTAAACTGGAGGAGCGGCGTCCGATAGAAGTTGAAGGAGTAGTATCGCAAATATATGACCGCAATCGTATCGACAGCAAACACGCCCTAGATAATAGTAAATTTAGTAGACTGTCTAGTATGGAGCGATTTGCTCATGCTATATCTCATTTTAGGAACTCACTAGATACCCCGCCAAGTTCCGATGTAACATTTCAATTTTTGTCGAGCGTCAATCTGAGGCACTGAGCGCTGCCACGCCCGGGTTCCAACTCCCTCCCCAACAACTTTCCATCTCTCCGACATACTTCTCTAGATGCTCGTCGTATACCGGATTAGGCTCACTCGTGTTCAAGAACGCCCACCGGAATAAGTCCTTGACGTTCTCCCGCTTAATCTCCGCCGCTGGCGCACCGCGGAACCATTTTCTCAGGTAGTAGTCCGGGTCTGGAATATTGCCCTGCCAGCGCCAGAACAAGCTTCAGCGAACGTTTCGAAGAGACAGTAAGGGATGCCTGGCAGCTCTCTGGAGATATGCTTTGAGCGGTAGATATATAGAGAGGTAGAAGATGGTCTCGAAAGTGAGCAACGAATCCAGTACGCGGGGTGACTGGAATGGAAGATGGACTAGTGAGCTGACTAGTGAATAGGCAATACCGAGACGGGCCAGGAGTTGCAGGAGGAATATACATGTCTGAATAAAAATGTAGTCTCGGGCGGATGTTCCTATCATGGCTATGGCGGACAAATATCGTCAGTGGTGGAGACTGAGGCGGCTTGATTGTGTCAATCAAGTAACGGTGCCTTGAAGGGGGTAATATTTGTTGCCATAGTCTTGGTGGAGGGGGGTTCACTTGAGTCCTCTGTAAAATAATGATGCTTATATCAGTAATATCGTGATTCAGCTACATCAAGGGCTCCGCAACGTTCATTTTGTTGAGCACGTATATCAGTTTGTTGGGAAGTCGAGTCTTGCCAGTTATTTTCGCGCCCTCCAGCTTATCGTTCATGACCCACATGGCAACTTTAAGCAAAAAAGAGACTCAAAAGCTGCAACGCGGTCAGCACACCTTTCCCACCCCAAGCACACCACGCCCACCGCAGAGGACCCACACAGGGGCCACACTGGGTTGGAAATGCGGTGACGGAGTGGTGAAGCGTATTGGGGCCCTCGCTAAAGGCCGTACGCTGACCTGAGTTGTATGTACCTACCTATGGTCTTGCAAATGCCCTACCTCTAGCAGGCTTCAAACCAAACGCAACGCCGGAAAATTCGTCTATACACGTGACTATCCCGAGGCTTGTTGCATGTCTGTATCTCCTTGCTACCCGACGATATCTTCTTTTTTTCCTGCACGTAGCCCGAAGCAACTCATTGGTCCTCGTCTGGCTAAATGAACCATGTTGGCTGTGGTCAGTGTCTCGGTAGATGAGCGCTCGAAGGATCAAGATCGATGTACCCATGGATGTGATAGTGCCTTTTGCTGTCCCAAATATGAACAGGGCTACAGTCATATCCTGGAAAGGTCGGAAATTGGTAAGAGATCTCATAGACTTGGAAGACTCGGATTGGCCAATAGCTTAATGGGTAGTAGTCTTCAAAAGAGTTGTGATACCAGTACTACGATAGCCAAATTAGCCGACTGTCTACTATAGAGGCCGATAGGCCAGATCGCCCGTAAACTATTTTTTCCAACCAGAAGTACAAGGACCTCTTGTACCTCCTACCCCCCTGCAATGTATCTCTACAGTCTTAATTAACTACTTTTACAGGGCTGAATTGACTGCGGAAGCCTGAATTCGCTACGTCCACAAGCCTGAAGTAACTACGTTCACAGGCCCGAATTGACTGCGTACGCAGGCCCGAATTGACCGCTTATACAGGCCCGAATTAACTACATTCGCAAGACCGAATTGACTACCTACACAGGGCTAAGTTGTCTGTGCGCACAGGCCTGAGTCAAGTGCATAGAGTTAGGGTTATCGATTGCAACCCTACGTCCTGTAACCCTAACCCTGTGTACGCGTATTAACAGGTAATTCAGGCCTGTATAAGCGGTCAATTCGGGCCTGCATAGGTAGTCAATTTAGGCTCGCGTACGCAGTCAATTCGGGCTTGTAAACGTAGTCAATTCGAGCCCTCTAACGTAGTTAATTTGGGCCTATATAAGTAGTCAATTCGGGCCCTCGAACGGAGTCAATTCAGGCTTGTAAGCGCAGTCAATTCAGCCCTACGCACGCAGTCAACCCAGGCCCGCGAATAATTACAGTCATTCGGGCCTGAATTGATTGCGTTTAAGGGCCCTGTCAAAGGACGGGGACCTATCTAGGTCCTTGATTGCAAGAGGCTGTTACTTCCAAACGTTGTGTGGAGCGGCGAATGGCAGAATTGAAATCTGAAAGCTGATTGGTCAAAGTTGGGTTTACGAACGATCTCCCCTATCAGCCTCCATAGTCTACCCTACAGGAGTTAAATTCCAACTTACTAGACGCCTCCGCTTAGTGTAAATAGCACGCCCTCCATCTCTCTCTTGTTGATTGTCACATTCGAGATAATCTTCCACGGAGGCAATGCCAGTAAAATATCGAAATCACCGGAATAGGCTGCTAGAGAAAGCTCTTATTGCGTACTGACCGGATGCAGGATGTTGGGGCTTCGGATTTTTTTTAGAGCGCGTCTCCGAGGACTCTAGGACCAGTCTCGGGTGACTGTAGGTGGCCTGTGCCCAGTTCCATACTAGCCACCAAGACGTCACTTCCCATAAAATCCTACTTTTTGAACGGAAATCCCAACTTTTCATTGTCGTCGCCATCGCTACTACTAATCTATCATCAACCCTATACAAAGAACGCAGTCAAGGCTCGCGTGCTAGTCACTGATGTTCCGGCCGGCGAAGGTAATGGATTAGTAGGCAGATGCTAATCTGCGGGGTGAACTGGGGTGATTAGCTGCGCTTTGGCCACCTCCTTTGACCCCTTTTTAGTGCTCTTGCCTCCCAATTTTCTATCAATGGGAATGCCAACCTCTACCTTTTCCAGACCCTGGGCTGAGTAAGTCAGAACGGCACCCACGGGTGGCCAAGCTAGGATCTCCGAAGATACTTCAGGCCAAAGCTGACGGAGAGGCCGAACCCTCCGATAAACACGAGCATGGTGGGTACGGTCGATTGGCAATGGTCATACATTCTGGCAAGGGTTCAGGACCCTCGGGGGCGGAGGGGCCATGTTTGGTCTGTGGAACCCTGTGACCACCCGTTTTGCTCGTCTGGGAATCGTCATCTTTTTACAAGGTTCCAGGTGATAGAATATTCCAAGTACGACGCCCTTGTTAAGTAAGATTTGGCAAATGATATTTAGAAATATCAAGAATGGAGATTGGTAACAATCATGATGGCCCCCTGAGATCATGGTGCTAGACAAATGGCCGCGGCCTTGTCTGTACTCGCCCTCAAATTGTCGCCTTTAGGATCTTGAAAACATCCTCGCGACTACCATGGTATCGCTCCTCTGCGGTCTTCCAGTTGATTACCTTCCAGACATTCTCGACGTACTCAGCTTTGCCGCTGAGATACTAATCTGTATGTTAGCACGTGGAGCTGGAATAAACTCCAAGAGGGCGCCCACTTGCCTGGAGATAATAAGCATGTTCCCACATATCCACCCCAAAGATGGGGACCTCCCCACCGACAACAGGGTCCTGGTCTTTCGTCGTCACGATCCGCAACCCCCTTCCCTCTTCCTTGATCAGCCACCCCCAGCCGCTACCCTGGATGCCCAACAGCGTCGCCGAGAAGATCTCCTTGAACCGCGGCAGGTTGCCCCAGGTGGCGGCAATGTCGGCAACAAGGGAGGCGGCTGCAGTCGTCGGGTTTGCGTCCGGGCTATCGGCGGGCGCCAGGTTCTGCCAGAACAAAGAGTGGTTTATGTGTCCGCCGGCGTTGAACTTGATGGTGGGTTGCAGGGCTACCTGGCTGGGAATGTCGTCTGCCTGGACGGCTGCTGCGTAGGACTGAACTGCCTTATTTAGGTTGGTTACGTATGTTTGGTGGTGCTTGCTGTGGTGCAGCTCCATGATCTGCTTTGAGATGTTGGGCTCGAGGGCCTTGTCGGCTGATAGTCAACATGGGGGTGCCGTGAGGGGATAATTAGGTGGGTCGGAGCAGGACTCACATCGTAGGCGTATGGTAGGGCCGGGAGGGAGTAGGTAGATGCAGACATGATGTAGGCGTTTCTTGGTTTGTATCGATGGTGCAATGCGGCTCGAGACAGACAATTGACTAGGGACGAGGGACGAGGACAAGGGAAAAGACCTAGGTAGCCGGCGTCTCCTGGGAGGGGTTCAAGTCAGCGGTGAGTAGATGGTTTATTGGAACTGGCAGAGGGAAAGTGGGAATGAGTGGGAATCTTCCCGGGATGGACACGGCTAGGGAGTGAGCCGTTTGCTTGGACCAATCCCGCTTTCCAGACGAGGCCTTAGATTGCTCTTTTGAGTCATGTTTTACCTCTATTGAAGCGTAAATGGTAGGAAACGGAGCTGGATCGAGCTTAGCTGGTTGTGTAAAGAAAATGTTCAGAATTGGGTCGGATATATCCTGTCCATCAGGAAGAACATGGACACTACCAGGATGGACCGGAAATGGACATTCAGCGCCACCATTGCAGACGTACGAGATCAACTAACTTTTAATCTACAAGAGAAACCCCGAGGTACCGGAATATAGTGAGTTATTGATTGCGTGTTTCTACTGTTAGGGTGCAAGTAATTCCCCGCAAACCTTCTCATTTGGCCTCTCTGACGCCCTTTTCTCCACCACGGAGGCCGCCAAGTAGGTACCTTGATGGGTAGCATCAGAAACAAAGGCTTCCAACATACCGCGCAACTTGATGGCCCTAGAAAGACAAATAAAGCTGACAAATGCACATGCGTCCATGTCGGAATTTGTTTCTCTACTCCGCCCTGGATGCTAAGCTAAAGTTAACTAGTCGGTTGAAACCGGAGGACCCTTTAGAGAGGGTAATGACCCGGGTATTCATGGCCAACGCCCCTCGAAGCTTTTGCATTTGAGAACGCAAGCATATGCGATGTCTGATTCCAATAGAGAGACTGCATGTTGCCAGTGGATTCATATGCACATCGGACTCCAATACGGCTCCAACGTGCAAGCCATGATGAATAGAAAACTTGTCGATATTCTCGCAGGCAGTCATCTTTTTAAATAGCATCACTGAGAAGCACTACTAGAAACAGGGGACTGAGTCACGGCTTGCAGTTCGGGATTGCATGACCGCCAAGTACGGGCCGAAGGACAGAAGGGAGGCTTGGGCAAACGGTTGCGAGCACATCTCACAAGATCTAGAGGCATCTCGGTCGTCAAACACCTCGAAATTAGCTGATAATTGTGGGGAAACCATGCCTAGGCACAGCACGGTGCTGTGTTACGCTTGCGCAAATGACCCGAGATGTCCCCATGGCCGCCGGGCCCCCGCCCCCTCCAACAGACCCGCCATACTACGGCGCCAAGAGCCACTGCCGATCGGCTGCCGTTGACATGGGCGATCATTTGCTAGGGGTGAGCGAGGTTGACTGACGGGAGGCTGCATTCAGGGGATGTGTTGGTTAGGAGAACGGACTGACCAACATCCCCGTTTGTCGTTGTCGCCGTTGCCATCAATTGAGCATAGCCCTGCTTATAGTCACTACCCCCGGCGCTTAGACCGTCATGGCTTTCCTCAATGCAACCGCCGGTGCGGGAAAGGTGGCTAGGATTGTATGCACTGCTGCTGCGCGACCGGTTTGCAGCAGAACAGCGAAGGCTGATCGCGAGTCTACCCGGCGCAGCACTTACGATCAGCTACCCGTAACAGAAGTAATGGCGGCGGCGGCTTCGATTCTAACAACACTGTCCTGCCGGCTCAACCTTGCGGTCAGCAATCTCGTTGCGAAGACATCTCGGACAAACATAAGCATGGCAAGACAGTAGCTACAATCGTCGTTCTAGCACCCTGTGCCCATCGACGAACCGTGCCGTAGACGGAGGGGGAGGAGAAAAGGATGATGGCGATGACCGAAACAAGACGACGTCGCTTCAGCACCGGCGGGACCATCTCTACGCTCTGCTGCAGACAAGGTAGAAGGACTCGTATGCCGGGTACTAAGGCCGGGGCGAGACGTCGCCGCCGCGCTGATGCCGGCTGGGCCAAGAGGTCGGCTGTGTGATTTGATGTCGGGGATTGTAATGATGATGGAGCAGGCGAGAATGTCGATTCTTGGTCTGGGCGCGGGCTACTTCGAATGCCCGAGGGGTTGACCTATGGGGTGAGCCGGTGAGGACATGGGTTTTTTTGGGATTTGATTTCGCTTGTCTGGGCAGAGTTAACGATCACTTATGTCTCGTTTTGGTTTCCTGGTTTCTCAATTTCATAGACTCATGGTGTAATGTAACTTGAGCGACTAAAGTTAAGAAGTGGTTGCGAGATAATTAGATTGTCAATATCGCCCGGGGTTTGTTTGGAGGCAAACTCGATTTAACCTACTTATTTCCACTACTATTGTGACGGGGGTTACATATTGCGAAACGACAACTGTCACAGGAAGACAGTTTGTCTGTTGCCCCTAGGTTGTGCGAGGTAGCAAGGATTTAGCTGGCACCCATGGCTCACTTGCTCACCCAACCGCTCGCTCGCCCAGCTTACACGACCCAGATGAACCTTAATCTGCGAAGGTCAGTAAACCAGCTCACCCTTAAATTTGCCCTCGTGGTTATCGCAAGCGTACACGCAGACCTCCACGTCAACAATCTTGACACGACGAGACGTCAACCCATTCAACAAACATCAACCTCTGCGGTTCAAGCTCCAATAGACAGATCGAGAGCTCTCCCCTTTAGCCCGATTGGATGCATGTCCTATACGACCGAGTGGCATATCTTCGGCGTACCAGATTCTTCCTCGAAGGGTTGTCTCAATAGGTACTCACGGCGACGGGGATATGTCAGAGGAGGGCAAGAAGTAGCGGGATGGCGGGGTGTCGGGGCGTTGGGTTTGACAAGGGACTCGACCTCTCGGTTCGTCTCCATCACTGCCACTCTCAAATTGGCAAAATTGTCTCTCAACGGTTGAACATCCCGCAGCCTGGCTTCGAACTTGGCGAGGCCGAAGAATGCACCCACGGCAGCTCCAATGCTTGGGTACCCATCCACAAAGAGCCGGAAGCTCGAAAGCCCGAGGAGGCTGTGCCGTCATCCCCGAAAGGACAGGAACACCATTAGGTTCACATTCCAGCGGTTCCTGTTTAACGGCGTTACTACTGCGATGCCCGACTCCTATGAGATCGGTCTACTATCCTAGAGATACTTCCTTTTAGAAAGTCCACGATGAGCCGGTCTTACTTGCCTCGGCGGACATGCGTCGGCAGTCGTGCAGCGTCGGATCCCCCACCGCGCGGACCTGTTCCGGTAGGATTGCCAGTCACGAAATCGTTCGAGATGGGGTGGGCCTCGTCGTGCTGGCCTCATTGCTCTGTCCTGAACGGCCTGTCGTCGTCCCACGGGATACGGGATGGCCTCGCTGGGGAAGATAATCGACCGCTCCTTCACTGGGCGGAACTGCGAGGGATTTCCACATGACACGCTAATGAGGATGCCGCCTAAGTCTTACGCACTTCCGTAAAGCCTCCTGTTAGTTCGCGTCGCACATATTTATGAGATTGCGATCACTAGCGGGCGATGCGCCACTTCGCTTAGAAAATGGCTCGGCTATAACATCGACAACGGGAAAATTTCCTGCGCCGCCCTCGCCGCCGCCCTCGCCGGGACAAACACACATGATTAGGCAGTCGTCTGCTCGTAGAGATATATCCGGCCCAGCCGGCGGCATAGCAGCTGCGAAATGATGCCGTTTCTCTGATTGGCAGCGGAAGACTTTACAAGCCGCCTTCCGCCTCCGCAACGCCAGCGGACAGCCCGAACTGGACGGCATACCTCCGAGGAAGCCGTATCTTTTGTCATGTTTATATAGATCCCCTTCCCCAGCCCCAATTATTCAAGGGATCGTCCGGCATCAAATTAAACATGACTACGAATGAAGTCAGCAAAGTTTTGGAATTATGAAAGAAGAATAATCTGGACATACCTTGCCCAAAGGCGCCGAAAGCTTCATCCAGCGGTAAATCCAGAGGTTGAACATTGGAGCCGATGGCATTCACGAGGTTAAACACTGGGTATGGCTCCACCCACTCGTCTCCGAACCTTCTTGAGTTATAGTCTTGCTGGAGCGGTGACAGCGGTGACTCCGAGTTGGCGGTCGACGGAACATGTAGGAGAGTCTCACCCTGGTGGTTTTGTCTGAACTCACGGTCCGTGAGGTTGTGCTGCCTCTCAGAAGCCGACAGTCCGGACTCGCACGTGTTGTTAACAGCATATGGTGGTTCAGCCGGGGGCTGATTTACCCCTTGTCCCTGATGCGTTTTTCGATCATCTTTAAAGACCATGTCGACCTCACGGTGCAGACTAAGCTTCAAGAGATCGCTGAGGAGCTGCTCGGCGTGGCGTGCGATTTGGCACCGGTGGCTAAGCGCCTTGGCTGCCTGAATGATCCGAAACACTCCAGCTTTTGCTTCCTGGGCGGTGTTACTGTACGGTTGACTGGTTGGGGGGATACAAAGTATGACCCCAGCGGTGAAAAGATGGACGAATATGAACGCCAAGCAGAACTCGTGCTCAAACTGCATAACTGGCGTCCGGGATATGCGAAGCGCTGCTTTGACGGACACATCAAAAGATCTCGAGATTAGGTTTACGGAACTCTGGGATATTCCTTGTCGGTATTCTGCTGACAGCCTGTGTTCTAGTAGCGGCCGATGTGCAAGTATGATGGCGGCATCGTAGGTGATTTGCAGCAACCACGCCTGCAGTTTAAGACGCAGGAGCGGAGATCCCGCGCCTGTTCCGCCATCCTCAAAGAGCTCTTGGAAGGTTAATACTTGTGGGCTATCATCGTCTAGCACGTCGCCGCTGTCGAGGGGCGGGGGAAGCGTTTTCCGCCACTCAGCCAACCGAGCATCGATGTGTTGTACGGCATCTATCAGGGATTGCAGGTCCTCCGCTGTCATGGGACTGTTTAGTTGCAGTAGCCTGAAAGTGGAGATGGTCGTTCTGATGATCTCGTACAATCTGTACTTGAGCCAGTGGAAAGTCAAAGCGGAAACCGCGCCTCTACCAACCTCATTCCGAATCCCGATCTCGCCGGAGCGGGGAACATCGATGGCCGTATCATCCATCTCCGCTAGCGGTAGCAAGTTGGAGAACGCCGGATCCAGCGACGCAGGCCTCCCATAGATTTGTGAGGCAAATGTGTCCGCGACAGTGACGTGATTCCAGCACCGGCGGCGAATCTGCGTGGAGATCTGATCGTCCGAATCCAACTCGCAATGCAATGCCAGAGCATAAGATGCTCTGACCGACATACCAATCATGGCCCACGCCAGGCTCGGCGAACCGTGAAATATGTAGAGCGCGCCAAGGAGCACGGTCACCTGGACAGTTTCGATGCAACTGTCGTCGAGTAGGTCCAGGAGATGCACCCGGACCTCTCCGATCATCTGGTTCACAAGCATCTGCGGGTTAGGCGAGACCGATTCGAGAAACTGCTGGCCCTGCGACGAGGTATTTTGGATAGCGCACTTGAGGCCGAGAGCGGCCACGGTCAGGGTGACGAGGATTTTGCTCATGTCCTCCCGCCGCCAAGCCGACGTCGATAAGATATCCCGCGCCTGGTTCATGAAAGACGGTCTGTGGAAGATCCAGATGAACCAATGCAACCTGTCAAAGTACACCTCGATCAGTTTCTCCATCACCGCCGGACCTGGCATTTGCATGGTCTGCAATTCCCATATTGGGCCGCTCGGTGAGCCTGATGAGGCGTCCCCGGGGATTGTGGAGCTTTTCGTAGGTGCGTGTGTCCCAAGATTCTCGTACATGTTCATGGCGAGAGATATCGTCGACCTGTTGGCGCCGAATTGCTGGGTCTCGATCGAGCCGGTGAGCTGCCGGGTCAACGGAGAGACCCGCTCCGGCGATATCTGGGCCGAGCCGGCCGATCGTCTCGCTGCTTCCGGTACAGCAGAGGTAGTCCGAGGCCGCCGGGCCACCCTAACTATGCCGCCCCCGTCATCGCCGGGGCCGTTGCTTGCCTTGCGCCGTCTTGGTGTCAATCCCGCCACCGGCCGGGGCTGGCACTCCATACCCGAGCGGACGCATGTGGTACATGGCTTGCTGTCATCACACTGCACTATTGGTTAACCTCCTCACGGCCCAGACATGGGGGTAACGACCAGCAACACGATAACGGCCTTATGTGTGCGCGGCGCGCTTACCTTCAGCTTTTGCCGGCGGCAACGTGCGCAGGCTGTGGAGACTCTGCCGAGTGGCCCGCCAGCGGACGACGTCGAGCTCATCTCAGTGAATCTATCTTTACGGTGGAAGTATGAATATTTGCGGTGGAACTTGGAGAGCCACAAATCCCACCGGATGTGAAGACTGAAGAGTGCATGACTCGGGCGAGGCTCGCATTTTAATCAACCGGATGCTGGTCCGGCATTTGGGCATTACTATTCGCCTCCCTGCGGATACTTGACAACTAGCTTCCCCGCAGTCCCCACCCCTTCGCCTCCTTGGCAACGATCCTTCTTAGCCCCTTGCGGCATTGGCCCCGCTTGGCCGGATATACACGTGTACAACGCTTCCGGTGGAAGCTGTTGGCCAAAACTGTGCGGGGATGATTTTACTACTGGCCGGTTTGTACATTCCATGTTGCAAGGGAAGGGACGCGGGGAAGACGCAGCCATCTTCGCCATAGGGTAGAAGAGAAGAGTTGATATTGTAATTAGTGTTTGCTTAATCGCCCATGTTCAATGCGCAGTTGCTCCGTCATGAGGATTGGCATGATTCGGGATCATTTTTCTCAACTCCATCTTTTCTCCGTCGTAACTCAGCTGGGCCTTGATTATCCAACGCGATGTCGTTTGAAGAAACCCCGAAACCTGGCCCACCCGCGCAAGCTGCCATGGCAAGCAGCGACGTGCTCGTCAATCAAACGACAGAAAACGCGGTGGAAGGGCTAAAAACAACCATCGAAGGACCAAAACGAGTGGGTAGACCGCGCTCCAAAGTAGCCTGTCGCGAATGTAGGCGTAGGAAGGTCAGGTGCGATGTGTACCAGCGGGGAGCGCCTTGCACCAACTGCCATTTAGACGGGAGTGAGTGTACTGTTCTCAAGAGAAGGTAAGCCCACCTACCAACTTCATCGTCTAGAATCTAGTACCTGACGACTCGTCCAGGCGCCGCAAACCGCACGAACACGAAACTGCACTAAACACATCTGAGACCATTGTGCCTCTTCTCAACGGCAAGTCCGGAGACGTTCCGAACCACTCACGTACAGGTAGCGGCCACCTCGCGAGACGCACATCCTCCAGCGATACTTGGTTGCTCGAAAATCAACAATCGGCGATAGACATGCTAGACGACATCATCTTAGATGGACATATCGATTGTCTTCATGCTCGGGCTGCGTCGGAATCATCCCTCGACAAATGCGACGCCATCACTGCAATCCCTAAAGTTCCGCTACCCCTGCAGGACCTACCCTCCTACATCCATTGCGACCTCTCCCATGTTTCAAAGGAGGACATTTCCTATCTTCAAGGAAAAGGGTGCTTTACGCTCCCCAGAAAGGAGCTCCTCGATGACCTACTCAAATGCTTCTTCGATTACGTCCATCCGAATGTACCATTCCTCGACGAACAAGAATTCTGGGAGACTTACCTGGATCGGGATTCACAGAGCCAACATTTTTATCACACTGATGGTTACCGCATCAGTTTGCTCTTGTTCCAGGCCGTCCTGTTTGCCGCCACAGCCTGTGCTCCCCTGAGCGTCTTACGCAGGGCCGGATACACCTCGCGCAGAGTCGCACGCCGGGTCGCATTCTACAGAGTTCGCGCCCTATACTCTCTGAATGCTGAGCGAGATAAGATAGTACTGCTCCAAGCACTACTGCTCATGTCATTCTGGCGAGGCGGCTCGGGAGAGGATAAAGACGGCTGGCACTGGTCCGGCCTAGCTATCTCCGTGGCAGCCGACTTGTGCCTACATCACCAGTCAGACGCGGACCTTACGCCGAGACATAGAACCCTGCGCAGGAGGTGCTGGTGGAGTTGTGTCCTGCGGGACCGACTGCTGGCCCTGTCGGAGCAACGCGCTCCCAGGATCCAGCTCGACCAGTACGATGTGCCCTTGTTGACTTTGGCGGATTACAACGTTGGTCTGCGATGCGCCATAAGCGAGCTCTCTCCGGAAGAAGAACTCGGAAAGAGAACTGCGCTATCAATGTTCTCTCTTCAGCTAATACGGCTCGTGTTGTGCATCGGTAACGGGTTCCCGTCCCATTCCAAAGTTCCGAGGAACTCTTCGCTACCCGCGTTGGAAACATGGACTCGAACCCGGCTGGCGACTCACAACAATCATAGCTCCATCACGGGTTTAGCGGACCTCGACTTCTGGAAATTGAACCTTCCTGAAGTTCTCCAGCGCCCCACTGATCCAGCAGGCGACGACACTGTACTGACTTGCATCCTCGTACACCGGAATACTCTGGAAATTTACTACCAGTAGGAAAACTCTTGGGAGTATTATGTTCGGAGAAACACGCTGATGAACCCTATTTAGCAAATTGATACTGGCTATTTGCGTGCCGCGTCTGCTTGTCGCCGCGTCCCAAGGCGAGCTAGAGCACAATTCAAGACTTGCCCGTCGTTCCTCGACCGCGCTTGCCGAGCGGTATGACGAGCTCGTCGATCGCGACTCCATTCACTGCCTTCCCGGCGAGTGTTTCGGATCTCCTACATGCCTAGACCAAACCAACACCCAGACTACACTGAGATTTGAACCAACACGAAGCAACGGGGTTCACATGGCCAGCGTATATTCGTCCGTGACCCCTGGGGTCGGCATGGTGCGTCCCCCGCGCATGCGGTGGACGACACCTAGTCCACCCACGTCCGAGATTCCAGCCCGGAGAGGGAACCAACGGACCCATACCACTGATTTTATGAGCCCAGTATCTGTCAACGGGCTCAACCAACCACATGTGCTCGCTCAAGAAGGGGCCGTAAAGGAGGATGGCCTCGACTCGACGACTGACATCATACCGGATGCCTTCTGGACTCTCGTGGACATCAGAAGTAGCGACGACATTTCTCGTTTCTCTGATCCGGCGGTAGACGAACCCAGCAGCGGCACATCAGATACTACGGCACCGACGCCGTCAACACTACCAACTGTCGACGCTCTGCTCTCTCCAGGATCGGCAAAGTTTGCGGAGGAATCAATTGAGGGTTCGTTGGATGTAACCGACAATGATTTGGCGACATGGACAAATATGGTGTGGTAGATAGAATCCGTTAAGTGTGCAAATGTGTGCTCTTAAGATGAAGTGGACTGATAATAACAAAAGCAACCCAAATGCTCCTGAGATGGGGCCTGTTTCCATCTCTCGCTCAACGGCGGCAGCACCTCTGAGTTGGAGAGTACCTCTTATACCCCATCCCCGGAATCCTCCTCTTCCACAGCGAGCGGGGGCTCACCAGCCCAACAATTCCACAACGGGATTAACGTCCGCTTGAATGGATAGCCTCCTGACGTAGTGCCTTCCGAAACGCCAAATGATCCCTAGCAATCTAGCGAGGTTGGCGAACCGCAACCCGCCCAAGAATCAAACGGACAAGCCAGTTTATCCCGTTGTGCATATTATATTTTATCTACCTATCCTGTATATTCCTGGAGTCGGTGAGACCCAGCTCTTGGAATTCTTCGACTTACAGCCCCAGCAGCGTCCTGCTACATTCTGGCGCATCTGGAGCTGCTTGCCGTCGAAAGCATCATGCAATATCCCTTGCTGAGAGTTTCTCAACGTTTCATGCCTTGTGGAAGATGGTAAGGATGCCGTCTTCTCGTTGAGGTGCCAAGGGTATTGGACGGGTGTAGTTGATAGCCCATCTCGATAGCAAAGATCTTGATCGCAGGGCCTCCGATGAAGATCGTTACTAAACATCTGGAGGCATTTCAGAAAAGAAGCAGCATCTAACGATCACCTGTTTAGTTTTAACAATCTGGACTCTGTTTTTAATCTAATTTTATTTTCGAGCCCATGCTGGCCGCATCGAGAGCGCGTTGCACAAAATGCCATCATAGCTTAGCCGTCACTTTATTAGACAAGCGAGCCCTCTCTCGGTCTCGAAGCAGCCTCCTCAGAATTTTCCCACTTGGGCTCTTTGGCACCTCTGCAAGGAATTCGACTCCGCCCCTCAGATGCTTGTGTTTCGACTTGTGCTGAGCGACCCAGTCCTTCAACTGCTGCTCCGCCACCGGGCGGTCGACATTGGAATCCTTCCTCAATACCACCAAAGCCTTCGGAACTTCGCCAGATTTGTCGTCGGGAACCGGGATAACGGCACAGTCCGCCACCAATGGATGGCCTAACAGGTGTCCTTCGAGTTCAGCAGGCGCAACCTGAAAGCCGGAGACCTTGATGAGTTCCTTCACTCGATCTACAACGAAAAGATGCGCATCTTTCGTCTGCGGGTGGAGTCTTATTTCAACCTCGTCCCCGGTTCTGAGCCACCCATCCGCAAACGTTTCTCGGGTCGCGTCTTCGTTCTTGTGGTAGCCCAGGGTGACATTGGGGCCTTTGACGAACAGCTCTCCCCTTTTGTTCGGCTCCCGAACTTCGTTGCCATGTGCATCTACAATTTTGATTTCTAGACCAGGGATGATACATCCACTAGAGCCATCGAAGACATCTTTGGGATGCGAAGAGATCACGGTTGCCGATTCCGTCATGCCGTATCCTTGGCCTAAAAGAACGTTGGGGTACCGTTTCCGTATCTGCGAAGAGAGTTCCTCTGACAGTGGTGCCGCGCCGCAGTACATCCTTTTGACTGATGGAAGGTCGAAAATTGTCGGGTCTTGCGCCAAGGCGGCTTGCTTAACCAGAGAAATAAGAATTGGAGGAACTACATAGAGTAAAGTCATACGGAATTTGTTGATGGCGTTAATGAGACTCATGAGTTCAAACTTGGCCATTGTGACAACTGTATCGCCGCGGAAGACGGGTACATGGGTGGTCAAGATGATCGAGTAAATGTGCGACTGAGGCAAGACCCCAAGTATGACATCCGGACGACTTCGGGACATAAATGTGGACTCGTAGCGTGTCATTTGGATGATGTTGGCAATGATATTGCGGTGAGATATCATCACCCCCTTTGGTGGCCCGGATGTGCCTGATGAGTAGCACAGATAGGCTGCTTGGTGACGGCCCTGTCCTTTTGACCACTGTATGCGTGGAAGAGGTGGGAGTTGGCGTCCTGCCGTAATCAAGTCTTCCAAGTCTAGAAAACTCTTAAGATTGGTCCCCGGGGCACCTGTATCTCCTGGGATGGGTATCAGGAAAATCCGAGATTCGGGAATACCGGCCAGCTTCGCGGCCTCAAGGGCCGTGTCCAAACGAGAAGGGCTAACAAGCAATCCGCGGGCTCCAGAATCCTTGAGTTGGTGTGCAAGCTCCGATGGTCGGAAAGCGACGTTCGCCGGGGTGATAACGCCATTGAGGCGATGTACAGCCCAGGCAAGGACGGGATTGTGGATCTGGGGCAGGTTAATTTTTGTCCACGTACGTTCGCTATCAGGAAGTCTCTTTTCATTTGAATTTTTTTGGCTTACGTTATTCACGGCAAACAGACCTACTACCCGTTGCCAGACATCCCCTGAGATATCTTGGATGCCAAGCTTACTTGCAAGTCCAACAGCAAGCCACTCGATCCGGCGCCGAGTCTCCGGGATGCTGAATCCGCTACCACTGACACTGTCGATAAAAAGCTCTCCGGAGTCTTCACATTTCCGAGGTCGAAATCTGTCGTCAAAAAGAAAGTCGGATAGCGGTATATCGTCGGGGATGTCGGCATCGCCGAGGCTGGGAGTCCACGAAGGACGGTAGAACGCCATGTTTGAAGCAAATTCGAACTCGAAGGAGCGGATGGCAGCACATCACACGACTGCGCAAAGAGAAAACCTTGTCATTTTCAATGCTGTTAGATATGTATGTCGTCCCAAGTCTACTGCAGTCCCATCAGCATTGTGTGCTCCCACTTGTGGGCCGGACCCGACCGGAAGAGCGGAGCTTCCGGTGGAACTCTACGAGAATGTCTCCATTACCGAATTTGGATCAATAAACCAACCAAATCTCCGGTGGCTTCTTTCTCCGCAACCACCCCCGCAATTTCCCCCGCATTGCCCGGCCTAGCGCCTCGGCGGTTGGATTTGTGGTGGCTTTGACCTCCAGCCGGCGCCCAATGGGATGTTGCCAAAATCTCCACGGAGGGAGGTGGACGACGTAATTATAGGATAGCCATTCTACTAGAACAGGGGTTTCATCACCCACATAAAAGCGCCCTATTGCTACTTATCTGAGCAAAGTATATAATGGGCTCACCTTCGGTGGAGATACCGACGGGAACCTTTCGAATGTCTGAATACCGTCCGCTGGAACAGCCATAAACTAACTACCTTGATTATTGTTGTGTCAATCATGTCGGACACTATGAGCCCGGCCAAGGCTGACCCAGCCATCGTGTCGAACGCGGACGAGAAACTGACGTCCTCCAACGATGACGGCCTCCCGCCTGATGTTGCTGCACTGATGGAAGAATTTTCTGGGCCCAAGTACGACCGGCTCATGCGCAAGATGGACATGCACCTTATTCCCATCGTGAGTTTGTCCAGCTGCACCTAGGTTATTTGCAACCACAGGAGACGCTGATATTTCCCCTTTTCTTCGCAGATTGCCGTCTTGTACCTTCTCGCATATCTGGACCGGTGAGTTGTGGTCCCACAATAGCCACCAAGGTACTGAATTCTGGACGGCTAACGTTCCAACAAGGGGTAACATCGGCAACGCACGGCTCGCTGATCTCGAAAAAGATCTAAAAATGACGGGCGAGCAATACAACGTGGCCCTGACAATCTTCTTCGTTTCCTACATTATCTTTGAGGTCCCGGCGAATATGGCCTTGAAATATCTCTCTCCCCGCGTCTGGAGTAAGTGTCGATATCTCCTGACCCAGAGTAAATTCTTGCTGATTATGTAGTCCCCGCAATCACCATCTTATGGGGAATTGTAATGACTTTAATGGGTGTGGTTCACAATTACGAAGGACTTCTTGCCGCGAGGTTCTTCCTTGGAGTCCCCGAAGCAGGCATCTTCCCTGCTTGTGCATACTATATCACCAGCTGGTACACAAGACATGAAGCCATGTACAGGACGGCATTGTTTTATGCCACGGCGTCTCTAGCGTGAGTAAAAAAGAAACCCACGCTCGTTGCGGCCTCGCATTGTTTCTAATAAATATTATTTTAGGGGCGCATTCTCCGGCTTGCTTGCCTACGCCATCACTTTGATGGACGGGGTCGGCGGACTTGGCGGCTGGCAATGGATATTCATACTAGAAGGGATCGTCACAGTCCTCGGTGGTGTACTTGCCTTTTTCACCATCTACAACGGACCGGATTCGGTATCGTGGTTGACAGACGAAGAGAAACGCTATCTCAAGGTGAAGCTGGCATATGATGGCAACAGGTCTGGCATGGGAGCTGTGGAGGATGGACCCAAGCGGAAGTATATCAAGGCCGCGTTTTTAGACTGGCAGGTCAGTATATATCCCCCCCCCCCCAACCATGTTCTTAAGCGTACTGACAGTAGAGACAGGTGTACCTCAGCGTCATTATTTACTTGGGAATCTCTGTGTCCACTTACGGGCTTGTCTTTGGGCTACCGACGATAATCTCAACACTGGTAAGGTTACTTCATACCTATACGGAAAACTTTCTAATCGTTTTCTTTTCCCCTCTGCTTCTATACAGGGATACACGTCACGACAGGCCCAGCTCATGACCATTCCACCCTATGTGACAGCTTGCGTTCTCACGATTGCGGTTGCTCATTTCTCGGACAAGTACAAGCAGCGCGGCTACTTCATCCTAGGTTCTTTAGCGCTGTCCCTTGTCGGCTTCATTATGGCAATTACCACTTCCGACAGTGCCAGTCTTGCCAAGGTAACCTATGCTGGCTGTTTTCTCGCCTGCTGTGGATTCTTCCCCGCCTTCCCGGGCGTTATATCATGGCTTGCAAACAACCTCGCTGGACCATACAAGCGAGCTATCGCTATGTCGCTACAGATATGTAAGCCGAAGGCCCCCATCCCAATCAATCTATGGGAAACATGGTAGCTAACTCGGCGGTTTTCCTAATAGCTCTCGGCAATACGGGCGGACTTATTGGTTCAAACATTTATCTCGCGAGAGAGAAGCCGAGCTATCATTTAGGTTATGGCATCTCAATTCTTTTCATTGGGCTCGGAATCATTGCTGCTACCGCTATGATTTTTATTCTTCGGGCTATCAATAAGAAGCGCGAGGTGTATGTTGCGGACAATGGTGGGCCGGATGGAGTTGTTGGCAAACATGGAGATGTGACGCTTGCGGAGATGGGGGACAGGAGCCCTTTGTTTAAGTACACCTTGTAATCAGTGGGCTAACCTCCACACTGCCTACCTACCTAAAGGTCTCCCCAATGATACTTCTTCTGCTACGTTCTAGACTCTTTTGTCAGATGCCGGTGATTGGGCGGATCAACTTACTACCCCAATTGATATGTTTGGGACATATCATGAATCCCTACGCCGGGTGGGAATGGAAGGCTTCCAGAAGAAGACGAAGTATCACTTGATGTTGCCCGTGGACTAATCAGGCGTCGGAATTGTTTTTGTCCCGCGCATCTTCGCCACCTCTCAAGTTACATACGTTGTTCTGTCCACGCGGGCGGCTAAAGTCGTTACATCTAGCTTCGGCGAACGAAACAATGGCGGAAAACACACGTAGCCGCTCTGACCACAAGGTTTCCAATGCCTCACTTGTCCCATCGCCGAAGACAGGTGAGAAACTGCGGAACAGCGACGAATCGCAAGGTATAAACGCAAGGCCATAGAAAACTGGACAACCTGCGGTATTGAAATGGACATGTTCCTTGATGAGACAATATGAGGGACTTTCGTTAGCGAACTGGAGAAGCCCAACCCTTTACACGCTTGGCTGGACGCAAAATGCCCACTAGAGCTGGCTTACGGAAGTCCTCACCTTCAGTGAACCCGGTTAAATGGCGAAGGACTGGATATATAGCGAGACCCAGGGCACTAGAGAGGGATTCTGATGTCTTTCCGCAAAGCCAAGCTACCCTGCGCAATACCAAGCCGATTACAACAAACCCAGCCGTGGCACCAGCCTCCATATCCAGATCCAGTACAGGGGCTTTGGCCTCATCCAGAGGCTCCACGGTACCCTAAGCTGCCACACAGTAAATAACAATACAGCTGAGAAAATCCTAGGTACCCCACAGGAGCTTTAACGACTTTAAATTGCAGGAACATTGACACGAGCTCGTTGCGGGCAATTTCGTGGGTGTCCCGTTCCGCCATGAAAATATCAGCACCGATTACTATCCACGATTTTCTCCCCTTATTACCTCTTCCTTCTATCTCGCTTGACATGTTGAACTCTATCTATTACAACCTAGAACATAGTTCTGCGGGATCGCACCATGCGAAACGCGTCCCTTCATTGGATTGGCTACTAATTACTATCCTTGGTACGGCTGTGAGACGTGCGATATAGCTTCGCTTTATAATTTGTAAGAACCCTGTCGCGTGTGTGCCTGTATCCATAGTCTTACCATGGTCGAGGGGATACACTGACCTCTTAGAGAATGGGGTCGAAGAGTATATAAGCCCCTTTCTGCCACCTAGTAGCCGTCGTCTTCTCTCCACCTAACTTCGAAATAACGCTCGTCAGATGTTTGGCGGCACCCCTTCCCCAGTCGGTTCCTACCTCTCCCGCGCCATTTCCCACGACCCTCGCGAATATGCAATGTGTATTTACGGTTCCTCTCCTCCTGCCTGCCAACATGAGTGCAGGGTACCTGGTCCCAAACCCGCCTGGTAAGCACAATGTCACAATGACGACTGGGGCCCTCATCGACTACACCCGCAAGGACCCCTTTGCCGGAACGCCAATGCCTCGGGCATTGATGCTATCGGTCTTTCAACCTGCAACGTGCGCATTCACTGTTCCCGTCCCGTACATGCCCAACAAAACCGCTGATTACCAGGGACCATTTCTCCAAAAGATCTTCAATACATCCGTCAACCTCACACCCCTCATCCTGGAAGCTCGCCTGCCAGGGTGTTCGGACCCCTACAGTTGCTCACACCTTGGTGACGGCCCCATCCTGATCTTCTCCCTTGTGTACAGCATCCCTCGCCTCTATTGTAATGTCCTTGCCTTCGCCATCGCCCCAGCGAGGGCTTCATAGTCATCACTATCGATCACCCCGAGGACGCTGACATTATGATCTATCCCGATGGCCACGTAGTCTACAACAACGACACCACACAGAGCATACTTTCCATGAAGGAACACCTACCAATTCGCGCCACTGACGCATCCTTTGTTATCGACCAGCTGAGCAACGCGACCGCCACAGCCGAGCTGCTCCCTCAACGCGGCCTCGACCATTCCTGACCGATCGCGTCGCTATGCTGGGACACTCTCTGGGCGGCGTCGCCGCCGTCATAGCTGCCAGCCAGGACCACCGCCTTCGCGCCGCGGTCAATTGGGACGGCACCTTCATAGAATCGCTGCCCCCGTCAGGAGTATTCCAGCCAGTGCTACTCATGTCCCACGGGAAAGCCGATGCCAGCTGGCCGGCAACATGGCCGCTGCTGAAGAGGGCGAAACTGTGGGTCGATATCGCGAACACGACGCACGAGACATTCTCGGATGTCCTCACGTTGTTGCAGGCGGCTGGGGAGGACACTGCGGCATTGGCAGGTCTACTGGGTACGATTGCGCCAGCCGAGATGGTGCGGATCCTGGTGACGTATACGGCCATGTGGATGAATGGGGTGTTGGCAGGCAAGGAAGGAAGGAGGGTTGCTCTCAGGACAGGAGCCGGGTAAGTTCCCAGAGGTCTCGACCATAATGAAAGGGAAACTTTTAAAATGATGAGAGACATCTCGATGGCCCGTGGTCGAGTTTGTTCAAAAGTTCTCAGCCATTGAGGAGGACCTGTGCACTATTTCTAGGTTTGGAGGTATGTGTGACCTTGTGGTAAGCCTAACACTTAATGGCTAAGCTTGGCACCCAGGAGATAGGAAAACTAAAATACTATCACATTTACCCCTATTCTTTAATAATTTACATCTCGCTTATTCATTTACCTTGAAATCATGTTCCATACCTAGCTTACGTGCCTAAGGGGGCCATTAGGATTCATCGCACTGCCCCTGGGTAGGTAAGCAAATACTAATAATGGGCGCAGCCGTCGAGTGCTGGTAGAGAGGAGGGATTTCGGCCCGAGGACGCACTAAATCCTGACACTACTAATCTTGCACGGGGCTGATAGACCTTTACTCTTACATCACATTTGCCACGTCAGATCTGTGGCAATCATGGAGACGCTTCCAAAAAGTCACCAGCCCTCTATAAGTCCGAGATCCGGCAGTGAATCGTCCGCTCCCACATCAAAGCGGTCTCGCGTCGTTGTTTCGCAGTCGAAACGAGGCTGCGTGACTTGCAAGTGTGGGTTTTACTCACTCTGCCATCTTGGCCCCAATTTGACTACTGACCAGATGCAGGACACGCCGGGTCAAGTGTGACGAGCAAAAGCCTCTGTGCCGGCGATGCGTCCAAGCAGGTCGACTATGTGGCGGTTACACTCGCGAAAGTAAGTCATCATCGGCTTTGCAGCCTGCTCTGAAGATGGGTGTCACAGCGGACAGCCATACGGAGAGGCTTGGCTATCTCACAGCTAATGTGCTATCTCTGGACGACAACGGCCATCCTCTGCAAGGAGATGATGTCTGGAGACGCATATTTTCTCCAGCTATCGAATCAAGTCGAATGTGTCAAGGCCGCTGCTGCCGCATTTGGGGCTGCATAAAAATCATCGCTCAATAACGCCACCAGAACAGGCCCTTGTTCCGCCTGGCGTTACTACGGCTTGGCCCTGGCAAGGCTCCAGTCAGATTCTAATAACGAGACTGTCGGTCCAGAGTCCCTGGCTCTAGCATCAATGATCCTAGCCTGCGTCGAAATTCTAAGCCAACACGAGCAAAATGCATTCGCCCATTTTCTTGGGGCCGTACAGATCCTAACCATGACCTATCAGCATCGCCAGAGAGCTTCATCTCACGACATTCTCAGCACAATTAGAGACGCGCTAGTCAAAATTAACCTCTTGCTTGGCAGCTCCGCTCTGTCCCAGACGCCGGAACTTATGTTCCTGGAATCTCAAGAATTATCCACCGGAGACGATGCGTTGTGAGCCGGAGCTTGCTATTAACGCCGCGATGCTATGCCTTCACCGATCGTATCAATTCGTAGAGTCGGCTGACCAGCTGCGGTACACGTATCCAAGCTGGAAAGAGCATGATCCCATCATGTGCAGGGGTCAATTTGATGCTGTTGCCCAATGCCGTTCGGTTCTCGATGGCCTTGTAGCGCTTTCCACGAAACTGCAAGCCCAATATTCGTCCGCGACGTCTACGCTGAGAGATTCGGAGACGCTGGCGGAGATATATGCTATTCGCACGCAGCTGACGTCGACTATAATCTTCATCCTATGTGTCCACAATCGATATGAAACGGCGTACGATGAACACCAAGACCTATTCCGAAGCATCACTGAGTGATGCGGCAGCGTCGGCGCGGCTGAGGCGGCGGACCAAACTGAGCGCCTTCAAACGCTCCTCAATGTGTGCTGGCATTGTTAGCCCTCTCTTCATTGTGAGTATGAAGTGCAGATCCGCCGCTGCGCGCTTTAGCAACGACGATGCTCAACGAACAACATCGCGAGGGCCCTGCCGATGGGCAAATTCTGGCGGCAATCGGTGCTCAATTGGCTGCCCATGAGATGTCTGCCAGTGTGCCTTCTCCCCCCCGCGCTCCCTTGGCTGCCTGCAACGTCTTCGAGGAGCAGAGGGTTCACGGCTACTCGGTGGCCCCTCCAAGATTAAATAGCGAGAGCCGCCGCGTCGTTGACGTTGTTTTCAGCCGGCCAAACCCGCCTTTTGCGCAAGGGTGGGGTCGTGTTGATTACTCCTACTCAGATGGCTGGATCTACTGGTCGGAACCTATCTATATATAGACTCGTACAATTGTCGCGGCACTGCCTCTGTGTACAAAAGCCGCGCACCGCAAGTGTCTCCTTGATGGCATGCGGTAGATCCGCGGCAACGAACCGGCCCTGGAGTTTGCTGTTGATCTTGAGTCGGTGGCTTTTCTTCTCCTCAAAGACCCTGTCAGACAGCGACTCATCGACAGTCATCTGCAGGCGTGCAGGCGTCCCGGCATGACGGCATTCACCCCGCCGGTGTTAGTGCCACCGATGAAGTCGAAGTAGTTGCGGGGCGGGGGCTTAAAATTAGCTGCAGGAGGTTGGAGAGGTCATATAGAAGGAGGGCATTGATGATGACAAATATGTTGAATGCGGGGGCGAGGATCTGTCTTGGTTAGCATCGGTGATGGCGGAAGAAATGTGGGGGGGAGACAGGGGGGCGCAAAACACGCCCTAGTATATATGTCCCGCAAGCAGATTAGGACCCGTGGTCGCTCCTGCACCATCGTGGCTCCAGCTTCCCTCATCAACAGCAACCGCTCTGTGAGGCGGCGTACAACGTCTCCGTAGCTAGCCATGCCCATTTTTCCACTGGCCGCCTGACACTGCAGGTCCTCGCCGGCACTGATACGGCCATCGGCATCTTGGTCTTCGCCTCGCAGAAGCGGCGGCACGCGATCAGGCTGTTCAGGTATGTGGCCCGTGAGTAGGTTCGAGACAAAGCAACACGGTTGTTGATGTCGTGGGGCATCTCCACCCCGGCGACGGTAGGAGGTTAGCATACTAGCAGGAGATTAGTACGCCGGCGGGAGGTAGAAAGGTAAAAAGCAAGAGAAGAAGAGAGATTTTTAATTCTTCATTTTATTTGAATGGAGACCATCTTAGACCTCCCATCGCCTGCGGTGGCCTGTTCTTTTCTGCTAGTTTTATTACTGGATTTGGATCTAGACTATTGAGTCTCTTTAGTCTATTAACCTAGCAGGTGTTATTAGCTCCTACCTAAAGAACTATAGCTGTAGCGAATTTCGTCAGAGCGGCATCTGCTTGCTAACAGCTATTACGAGTGTAGCGATATCAACCAGATAATAAATATAGGGGTTATGTCTCGTAATAATCTTCTTGACATAATGATTGCCTGCCTGCGCTGTGATAGTTTCGATACTGAATGGCCTGGAGACAAGGGTTGACAGTTTTACTACGGCTGGATTATTCCAGCTTGACGAACGGACGTTCTTAGTTTTGGAAAGTCACTTTAGCAAAATCCCCCATCCGTCGGTTCTTTGGGACCAGGACACCGATATTAATCCCTGCCCGTAGCTTGGCCGCATGCGCGAACTTGAAAATCCATATGGTGTGCATGGAGGAGCCAGCGCGGCATGGGTGATTACACTACGTTACTCCAAGGTCGTACGAGAGTAAGTACCTATCAAAAAGGACATTTGGCTAGCACAATATGACCAGGGCTTCAACTTTCCTGGTATTCTCAGGTGCAGATAGACGCTAGAATCACGTGGGTTTTAATTGAATAAAATACAATTTGTCGGAAGATAACAGCTCTAGTAGCTGTATCGGAACCAGGGGTTTTCAAGGTCGGTCAGATCTCTAAAGCCGGCCAACGCTTTCTCTTCCTCGCTCACATTTTGCAAGCCGTTCTCTATTATTTTTCTTTCCTTGAGCTTGTTCTGTGCCGCCAAGTACAAACCAAAGGTTATCAGCACCGCAATCTCTACGCAGTACGATACCATTATCGCAATGATGCCCGATCGGTACGTTGGTGCTTCGTTCGAGATGAAGGCGAATGGGCCGATGATGTTTCCAACACAGTAAGAAACGAAGAAACTGGCGTTGACCACCGTCCGCTTGGTACTGCCAGCGGTGTTGGACACGAACAAGGACATGCAGATGGAAAAGGATGCAGTGTAAAATGCAGTGAGCTAGAATAGTCAAGAAACCCTCGTCAGCTTGAAAGATCTTCATTAGTAGTTGGGTGCGGCATGGGGGTTACTCACGTAATAGCAACCGAGAAGTGCTGAACTATTGTTTGCTCTAGGCGGACAATAGATCAAGATGACCCCGATCAAGGCTGGAATCACGTACATGACACCGACAACACATCGCTTTTGTCCTGGCAGCCATTTTTGCAAGTACATAGAAGAAAGAACAGCAAACGAGATGATGAAGCCATAGGGTATCTGGAGCAGCGTGGTGTTCAGTTGGGAGTAGCCAAAACCTTGAATGATCAAGGTTCCGAAGTTGCTGACAGAGCCGTTCACGACCTGGGTAGAGAGCCCAAAGACTACGCAGAACCAGGTTTTCGGGTCTGTGAGAGCCTCGATGACTTGCTTCCACTTGATGGTAGTGTTCTTTATGCCTGATTGGTTGGAACGAAGGCGTTCGATTGCGAGTTTCTGTTCGTCGTGAGAGAGCCACCGGCTAGAAGCCAGATGTGTCAGCCATGGTGTCGTTAAATTCAACATATAGTAGGGAGGGTTACTCACGCATTCGTCGGGTTATCCGCAATGAGGAAGAAGAGAACGACTCCCCATGCTGAGGATACCACACCCACGATAATAAATTGAAACCTCCAGTTGGCCAGGCCACCCTGAATCTGACCAATTCCAAATGCAATCAGACCCCCCATTGCGCTGGCTAGACCTAGGAACGTCGACCAGTATCCAATTCGAATAGGTTGCTCCTCAACTGTGTAAAACATGGCTGTGATAAGGAGAAAGGCTGGCGTCGAGCACGACTCGAGCATTCCAAGGATGAACCTCAACGCAGCAAGGGAGCCAAAGGAAGAGCATGCTCCCATTGCAGCACAAGCGACGCCCCATATTATGATGTTACCAGCCATCCACTTCCCAGCTGGCAGCTTTTGCATGGCAAAACTTGTGACATATTCGAACTGTGGAGGGGGATATCAGCGATGTAGTGCAACAACCGTAGACCGTTGATGTCATACCGCGATGTATCCGAAATAGAAAATAGAACCTAATTCGAGAAGTTAGCAGTCTGGCAATATCAATCAATAGTGAGAGAGTATTACCTAACCAGCTATAATCCGTCCCTACGAGCCCAACGTCTTGTCTAAGTCCAAAGAGAGCAGCTGGAAAAATGGGTGAGCATTTCTAGTCCTCGTTCATTTAGGTTAACCGCGATATACATACCATAACTCAGAGTGCTCTTGTCAATATAGGTGATAAAATATGTAATGGCAATGAGCGGTATGACGTGTCGATCGATCTTCCGAACGAGTCTTCGTTCGGCATGGGGGTCGAGTTCGTTGGTGATGGAGTCAATACGAGTTAAAATCGTCAAAGCTACATCTTGATCCTCGGGGGCCGGCTTATTGATGATTTCAATGTCTCCACTGGCGCCATGATGGCCATTCGATTGCTCGACTTGATCTGTTTCCGGCTTTTCCGACATTGCTCCTGGTTGGACTAGTATGTCCCGCTTGAATGAGAGTTAGAATGAATGTGGAAGAGTGTCGAGTGCGAAGTGCGCAGAACGAAGGAGTTTAAATACCATAGGGCTAGCTGGAGAGCAGCTCTAAATTACCGGGTAACTGTGCCCTCTTGACAACTGAATTACGACCGATTACCACGTTGGAAATGGTATGAGCACAAATGGGTGTGAGGATTGCTGTCAAGCTAGCCTGCAAGGACGAGCCGACCATGGGGAAGTGACACCTCACGCGGGGTTTGAAATTGGGGTCAAGCTAAATTAGGAATAGACTTAGCATCGCATTTCGTGAGAATAGCAAATGAGGAGGCATCTCCACGGGACGGAGCCGCCGAAGCGCGATTGTGGCGAAAGCTGGGGGAGTTTTGTGGGGGGACTTCAAGGCCCTTTGAGCCTATCTCTAGTTCCCGTATCCCGACGGCACGCGGCACGCGGTACACAGCACACGGCACGCGGCACACGGACATGTAGGCCCAAGTTGGGTCACTCCTACCATCCAATCCAGCGCTAGGTTTCGAGTGCTGCGCCCACACTAGAGAGGCCTCGCTCGACTAGCAACGTTATGCGATGGACATCGCGTGACGCACGTCGATCGATCCGATAACCACTAATAACCAGTCACACACCTAGCTGGACAGGGAGTCTCGTCTAAGGTATACACAATACTCTATGTCGCAAGTGCAGCCGGCCCTGTGAAATCCCGCACGGCATACAAGAGACCACTTTCATAGCTGAGGTTCAAACACAGACAGCACCAAAGCTCCGCCACCACCCAAAGAGGGGCAAAGACAAAAAAAATGGCTGGACAAAGTAAAGATTGGCCGTCCTTTGATGCCCTCACCATAGACCCTGCTGGCCCGCCTGGTAATGCTTGGGGTCTCTGGGGAAAGGATGACGAACTTGGCATGCTCAACCATTTGACAACGGAAGTGGCGATAAGAGCGTCCCAGGAAGTTATCCATGGCATCCGCATCCCTCTTGATCACCCCATGGACAAGTTCAACTTGCCAGCCTTTGGTCGTCAACCCTTTCACCAGGAGATTCGTCACAAGGCGCCAAGATCGGTACACGATGACATCTTGACATTCAACACCCAGTCCAGTACACAATGGGATGGCTTCCGTCACTACGGTAAGTCCCCCCTGGATCCTCTCTTTGCATTGGTACTCTCTGTGATTGGCTGACGCATTTGCAGGAAACCAAAAGCTCAAGTTGTATTATAACGGACGAACACAGGATGACATTGCCAAGACCACACAACTCGGTATTCACAGTAAGTTGAAACTTCTTTTATTTCTTTTACACGTGGCCGTCCCCGGATATTGCTCTCATTGTCTTATTTTGCATGGCTTCTAACCTTGATAATCAAAAAGACTGGGTCAATGCGGGAGGTATCTTCGGACGCGGTGTCCTGGTCGACTACCTAAGCTGGGCAGAGTCCCAGAACATTGAAATCAAAGGCACCACCACGACGTCCATCACGTTGGACGAGGTTCTGGCCTGTGCCAAGCACCAAAACCTCACATTCCAGCCCGGCGACATTCTCTTCATCCGCACTGGGTGGGCTAGGAGCTTCTTCGCGCTTTCCGAGGAGGAGGTCACGTCGCTGTTCTCTGTGAAAGATCCCCCCGCCATCGGGCTCGAGTCGGGCCCGGATATTTTGCAGTGGCTGTGGGAGAACAAGTTCGCGGCCGTTGCGGGTGATCAGCCCAGTCTCGAGGCTTGGCCTTGCCAGGACCTGGATCATTGGTTGCACGAGTGGCTGTTGGCCGGATGGGGAATGCCGATTGGCGAGCTGTTCGACCTCGAACGCTTGGCGGCCGAGTGCAAGAGAGTAGGGAAGTGGAGTTTCTTGTTTAGTAGCATGCCTATACATGTAAGTTTACTTCCTAGTCACTTTACATTGATGGGTTGTTGGCTAATGAACACGCTATCGTCTAGGTTCCTGGAGGTGTTGCCAGTCCGCCTAATTCTTTGGCGGTTTTGTGAATACTGGTTTGAATTTATTGTAGCTTACATAGTAACCCAAAAATATCATGGTAGAAGCTTACCCTTAACCCTTAGGCGAAGTAAGCTGAAAGTGAACCGGATAGACTAAGACATTTCCGAAGTGAAGGTCTTGTTATCTAGTTATGAAACATCATTTATCATGGCCTATAACAATAAACGACAACCTAGTAAACTGGAAATGCTCCCTCCCAACCTATAACGGAACAAGATTTAATACGTCGCTTACAACTAACTCAGGTGCTAGGCTCGCATCCTCTGGCAGAGAATCCACCTCTTCTATGTGGATCGCCTCTAGCGTGTCTAGCTGCGACTTTACCATCGCAGCAGTCATGTAGTGGTCATGGCGTTTCTCCAATCGCTTGATCAACACCGATTCTTCCTCACCGAGCATGATGAAGTGCGTCTTCACGCTACCGTCACCGGCAAGATTCCTCAACTGATCTCTGTACTCTTGTCGTAGTGCAGAACAGCTGAGCACCACGTTCTTCTGTCCATCATCGCGGATCAGCTTCAGGGCGGCAGCCTTGAGACGAGCAAGCCAAATGGCCCGATCAATGGGATCTAACGGCTGCTTGCTAGCCATCTTTGCGATTGATCGTTCATCATGATGTGAATCGCCTTCGATCAATGGACACTGGAGCTTGTCGGCAACCAGCGCCCCAATGGTGGACTTCCCGACACCGCAGGGGCCGCCTATCACAAGAACGTTGGATACCGGCGTTGCTAACGACACACCTGGCAAGGATATGCCCCTTGATACCAGCAGTCCTGCCCAAGACGTTTGGGAGATACTTCTGATAAACTTTTGAACCTGCTCAGTATCAATCGCTCCGATCTCTGTCAGACAAGGGGAGAGCGCTTCGGCACCGGCCGTTTCATAGTTAAGACCCGGTCTGTGGATAACATCGTTGTCGTATTTTGAGGCAAAGAAGTCGACCAATTTGATGGGAGGGTTTTGGACGGGGTCTGGATCCGAGGACCGGAGGCGTGAGATCCATTCACGCTGCGAGACCTCGTCGAACTGAAGACCCGAAGCTCTCAGTGCAGGCAAGAGATCATTCGTCCAGTGGAATGACTTTGGGTTGACGACGTTGAAGAGAGTCTGAGTGCTGTCGGAGAAAGACAGATCAACTACAGCGTGTGCCACAACGTTCACGGGCAACCATCTGGGGTATTCGTCCAGAGACGGCAATGCCCCAATAGTGATCGCAGCCTGGATCATGATAGGAATCGCCTCGGTGTCGTTCCAGATACCATGATCGGTGTCGCCGCAGATCTGTCCAATCCTCAGCACTCGGGCCCTTATTCCTGTGGATTGCGCTGCCCTCTCCACCAAGGTTTCTGTCACCAGTTTCGACTGTGCGTAGCCAATGCCCTGAGCATACTCGAGAGATTCGGGGACAGCCTCAGGAACGAAGCCACCAGGTGTCCGGGCCACCGTGCTGACCGAAGAGCAGAAACTGAAAGACGCGGGGGTTGGTTGCTTTGCCCGGAGGGCAAGAAGCATGAGATTCTTCGCACCAGCAATGCAATCGTCTTCGAAACTTCGAAGTTGTTTGTTAAAATTGACCGACCATGCACAGTGAATGATATCAGTAACTTGGTCACAGATGACGTCGTACATATCACTGTCAATTCCCAACTTATCCTCAGCAAAGTTCGACGGCAGTGCCTTTATTTTCCTCAGCTCTGGAACTGTCACGCGCTGAAGGAGAAGCCTCTCTTGCAAAGATTTCAACACTCTGACACGGGCTGTGGCAGCATCCTTGGCTCGCACCAAAGCGTGCACTGTTTTGACCTCTGGGTCGTGAACCAGCCGGGCGATGAGATGGGCACCTAATGATCCAGTGGCTCCGGTGACAACAACGTATCTCCCATCGTTGGCCTTCTCAACAGGCACATGGGCAGGGAACTGGGCGTACTTTTCGATCAGATCTCTCATGTCGTCTTCAACCCGTACTGTACTCATCTTCTCGCCAGTGCGGATGCAGTACAACTTCTTGGCAAGCTGAGTAATCGATGGGTTCTCGAAGACTACATTCTGGCTAAGAGATTGCCCGCCGAGGTCGAGATCTTTGAAGGTCGATCGAAGTCGAATAGCTTGTAGAGAATCCATGCCTAGGGAGAAGAAGTCGGTCGTGTTGGTAACACTACTCGGATCTCTAACAACCATTACACCGAGAAACTTGTCCCGTACAAATGTGGACAGCTCATCCACAGAGAGCTGCAGCGTTCCATTAGAGGTTCGCTCCAAGTCTTCGTAGGCGGATTCGATTTCGCTGGTGAACTGCTTGTAGAATCCCTGCCGAATGAGAGTCCCCTTGTCTGTTTGAGGGAACTTGGTGGCGTACGGTAGAACCTTGACCATCTCCGGGATGATTTGTGCGTATGACGGGCTCTCTTGGTTGCATTTCTCCACTGTCGGCCAGATTCTCCGAAGAAATTCGTTCTCTGGTAGGTCTTGCGCGGACTCGGAACGGATGATGATCATTCCTAGCTGTGGCTTTCCTGCTCCAAAGACCACATCATCCTGTACGTTCGGGTTTTGGCGTACGGCTTGTTCCATGGATAGAGGAATAACCTTTTCGCCATTGACCAGAACAAGGGTGTCATCCGCTCTGCCACCAAATTTCCAGGCATTGGGGATGGTTGGATGGGGCTCGAAGAGATCCTTTGTCGCGTAAGAGCCATCATCACGATTGGTGGCAACCTTGGATTTCCAGCCATCAAGGATGACGAGTTCATGCAAGTCCCCACCCTGCGGCTCCCACCGAACGTATGGTTGAAGTGCCTCGTGTACGCGGACGTAGTTCCACGCTTTATCACAGGCTGGCCTGAAACTCGTCATGAGTTGTCCGGTCTCGGTTGTGCCGTAATGACTGATCAAGTTGACTCCATTCTCAACTAATAAATCGCCTAGAGCATCCGGGCAGGCTGAGCCGCCAAACATGACCACCTTCAAGGCCGCAAGAACGGAAATTCCGCCAGGTGTTTCGGAGAGCAGCTTAAGTGCGTAGGGGACGCCATAAAAGATCTCAAAGCTGTGACGTTGGAAGATGGATAGCAGTGTATCTTGGGTCAGCGGCAGGTCCGCATTGTACATGTGAACTTGCTTGCACGATGTAATCGCACGAAGCACGCTGCTGAGACCGTGCGCGTGGAAGAGGGGAAGTGTGATAAAACCCTTCATGTTCATATTGTTTTCATAACTGGGAGAACTGTCAGAGCGCTTGCTTTCTCACATAGATTGGCTGAGGGTAAACATACTTTCTCAATGCAGCATTGTGAGTCTGGTAGATAGGTTTCGGCATACCAGTGCTCCCTGACGAATGAATGACCCAGGAGATCTTGCCGTTCTCTACCGCAAGATCCAATGGGTTAGCGACATAGGCAGTTGACTCCGAATACTGTTGATTTGTGAGTCGCTCAATGGCGGAAAGGGTCGGTATTGACTTCTTCAGAGTTTCAATCGTCTCTGAGAATTTGGGGTAGTAGATGATATTGGAGCAATTCGTAGCTGTAAGAAGAGACGAGTATGCAGCATCTGAGATTCTCGTCGACAGGAAGAGAACGGTGCATCCCAGTCTCGATAAGGCTAGGGCGTTGATCAGATAGTCAAAGTCGCTAGGTCCGAGAATAGCCACCACCATCTCGGGCTCTGTTGATGCTTGTCGAAGTGTCATGTGACTTGCCAGACTCCCAGAGGCATTTTTGGAATACCTCTGCAGGTCGAAGTACGTATAGTCAACATATTCGACTCCCGAAAATGGATAAGAGACGATTGGCTGCGAAGGTAGCTCCTCGGCCCTGATGTCAATCAACTCTGCAATGGTGCGTGGCTGCCGCTGCTGAGGCAGGTCGGCTGATGGCCCAACACCATTGGTCAATGTGACAGCATCGTGGAAAACAGGGCTCTCCACGGCGGTAGGAGGAGGAATGAAGATCTTTGCGGTTGCCATGTTGTTGCTGTCTTGGGGTTGGTCATGGATCCGAAGAATCATGCTGGCATCGTGGGTACAGTTGACCTTATCTATTTCAACAGAACAGATGCTTTGTGTCGGCAGGTGAGGTCAACCAATGGCGGGTTGTGAAGAACTGATGACAAGAGGAACCTCTATCGCCTCGTAGATTCGGAGCACGAGCACCGCCAGGCTCCACATGCTCATGAGCTGTGGGCCCGACATACGGCTAGGCCGTGGTTGAGGAGTGACCCCACGCACAAGGGTGATGGTAGTTCGCAAGCTGGCCAGGTCGGCAGACGGCCTGGGCGGACGGGACGGCTTTACCGGATATTGGAAGTAGTAACAGGTATAGGGAACGCCGACAACAGCCCCCCGCGGCGACCAGTTTCTATCAAGGATCTCGCGGACTCTACCCACAATAATGCGGGGTGTTATTGGTCATGTATTTCATCGTGCCCGCCCCACTTTATGTAAGCGCTCTCGCAAGCTCCCTAAGTCACTTTAGGTGGGGGCGGGCACGATTAGCAGAAAAAATGTCTGGTCATTACCGCCGGTAACAACTGGCAGGGATATTCCCTCTTGCCTTAATCCTAGTTGATCCCGCCGGTAACAACTGATAGAGGATATTCCCTCCTGTCTTAACCCTCACCTCCCCCAACTGATCCCGCCGGTAAGTCAGCTCTCCCGCCGGAAGTGCGTGCAGGTTTGAATAGGCGGGGTACGTCGCGGCTTAACAATGTAAGTGGCGCTTGCTTGAATTGCTTCCGTGATAGGACTAACGAACTCAAGTTTAGGCAATAGTTGCCATCTGTTTCCCTGGGCGCGTCGGACTACGGTAGATGTAGTGTGGGTGTGGTGGCCGAAGTGGGTTCGTGAAAAGACGAGTCATTGGGGCGAGTGAGTGGATTCTGTCCGTGTCGTCATTGTTTCATGAACGCGTGAGCTTGAGCGACGTTCCGATTTATATGCTCGGGGAGGAGACCTTAATTCTCATAGAAGTGTTTTACCATAATCACCCCGTCCCCCGTCTGTAATACCAACAGCAGCTCGAACAGCTCCTTCTACACCGAACAAAAGCTCGAAAAGTCCAGCCAGAAAGAGCCGTTGGTCAACATGGCTCTTAACAGGACATTCACACTCAACACGGGAGCCAAAATCCCCGCAGTGGGTTTTGGGACCTGGCAGGCAGCTCCTCTCGAGGTCGAGAAGGCCGTCGAAATTGCCCTGCGTGCCGGCTATCGTCACATTGACTGTGCGGCCATCTACCGTAACGAAACCGAGGTTGGGGCAGGCATCAAGAAATCAGGGGTCCCCAGATCGGAGATCTTCGTCACAACCAAACTGTGGAACACAAAGCACGAGCCAGAGGATGTCGAGGCGGCTTTGGACAAGTCGCTGGCAGATTTAGGTCTTGACTACTGTGATCTTTACCTGATGCATTGGCCTTTGTAAGTTGTCGATTCGTGCATAATACCCGTATCTATTGTTGTCATGTTGCTGACTAACTCATCTGAATTCAGGGCTTTTGCGGCAGGTGACAAGTTTTTCCCTCTCGACAAGGATGGCGTCTTCCGGCTGAGTTCTACCCACTTCTCAGACACGTGGGCAGCTATGGAGAAGCTCTTAGCGACTGGCAAGACAAAAGCTATTGGTATCTCCAACTTTAACGTCCGCCGTATTAAGGAGCTCCTAGCTACCGCTAGGGTTGTGCCGGCGACGAACCAGATCGAGGCGCACCCTTACATCCAACAGCAGGAGCTCTTCGACCTGTGCAAGTCCCACAATATCCTGATCGAAGCTTACTCTCCGCTCGGAAACAACCAGACGGGCGAGGCCCGCACCGTAGACGATGCGACCGTGCACGCGGTTGGAGATCGCCTCGGTATGGACGCCGGCCAAGTTCTGGTAAGCTGGGGAGTCCAGCGCGGCACCGTCGTCCTACCGAAGAGTGTGACAGAGAAGAGAATCCAAGGCAACTTCCAAGACAAGATTCTGCCTGACTTTGAATTTAACGAGTTGAACAAGCTCGAGAGACACAAGCGATTTAACAACCCTAGCATGCGGTGGGGCTACGACATCTTCGACGAGGATGGTGGTGACGCCAAGGTAGCCGAGTGCGCAAAGGGGTATGGAGAAGAAAACAAGACGAAGTTCACGGTATAGGAACATAGACATTATAATTACGGGATATTATAGGCAACTGAGCAGTAAAGACATTCACCGGGAAAGCGGGCAGTAGGCAAAGTGTTTTGTAGTGTACCTAAATACCAAGTGCAGACAATGTCAATTATTTACTGTGAATTATGATAGAACCAGGTAGCTTGCTCTCCTCCAAATGCACCGAGTTGATCCAAGTATTGCCACGGCGTGGCATCTTCAAAAAGATTGAAATCGGCCGACGAGCTCGGCGTGAACCCCGTCGCATCGAGGCTTGCACTTGAACTTTGTCCCATTGGCACCTCGTTTAGAGCAGACGGATTCCAGCCATTCTCTAGCATGTTTTGAATGTGATAGACTTGGCCAAGTCTTCCATCTTCGGCTGGCTCTATGACGCCCTGCGGTGGGGCATCTGGAGTTGTTACTGTTGCTAGAACTGGCCGGCTTTGGCGGGGTTTGTTTTTATTGTTTGCTCGATTCCTAAGGTGATTAAGCAGATCATGATGGCGTTGTGCCAGAGACCCGGGCTGTGCAATGCGGGCCAAGTACTGTTGAACATCTTCTGCTTTCCGAAAATGAACACTGGTACGACTCACACTCTCCTGTTCATTTACGCGAAGTCGACTCCGTGAGCACTGTATCTTGTACATGAAAAGCGTTGATATTGCACAGAGGGCAATGTACTGGGTAAACCAAAACGCTTCGTAAAGCCGATCGCGTTGCATCAGCTCGTGTGCCACGTCGACAATGGTGGTGATGCTATCCATACATATTTGGATGGTCCTTGAACGTTGTTCTTTCAGCTGGTCGTTCAATGAAGAAGTGCGTCCGGAATCATCCGTCAAAATGCAGCGACGGGTAGCTAAGACTCGGGCATGCGCTAGCGCAAGCTTGAGAACCGTATTCTGACGTTCCCACATAGACGAGCCCACAAGGGTGGGCTCTCTGGGTTTGAGGAAGTGAGGAAGCGCATTCTCGACATCTTGCAGCAGCCTCAAGGACTCCTGCGCGTGGTGTATGAGTTGTGGCTCAGTCAGGTTTGTCAATGAGTAGAGAACGTCGTTGTTACGAGCCATAACTCGTGCCAAGTTGCAATGATGGATTGCAGCCTCTAGGTTTCCGTGATGTGGTACGAGTGCAACATCGGTCGTCGCCTCTAGAACATCGTCATCGATATTGATAGGATACTCCTGATCAAAATCTTTTTCTTGAAACGACCGCGGGCGTCCAAGAATCACGCTCAAATATCCGTCCACCACGTATATGCACCAAAAGACTCTTTTGCAGCCTTCGGTTTCAATGGCGTCTAGCTTCAATCGTTTGGTTGCATATCGCCGGTGTAATCCCAATGCTGTCACCAGAGTTGTTGTAAATCCAAATACGAAGCGGCATTCGTTGACTCGAGAGGTGCCCAAGAGGTATAGACAGACGGCAGTTCGGGCTTGTACGCTCGAGAGGGTTGCTGGTCCAGGTTCGTTTTCGAGCAACCATTTTGCTTGCTGGTAGTATGACTGTCCTGATTGAGGAGCTCTCCTCTCGATATCCAATACCTTCTCGGAGGAAGGGCTTAATAAGAGTGCTTGTGACCAGACGAGTAGCACACATGCAGCCTTGGATGAGGGCAGAGCTTTGTTGTGAATCAGACTCTTCATCCAATCTTCCACGGAAGGTCTGTGCAAGAATCGGTATGTCGGGGTAGCAAAACGGAAGTAATGATCCCTTAGGAATTGTTAGTCGGTCTTAGATCACAGACAATGGTGGATTCACACATACAGTAACAGTTTACCATCTTCAATCTCTGGATAGGGACACGGAGCTATCCGGATAGGAACGGGATCGCCATGGCAAACGAGCGGAACTTGTGTGCTGGAGGCCTGGACACCACCATTGGGGCCAGATCCTTCTTGCCAACGGTATAGAAATGACACGCCGGAGTTCGATCCAATATGAAGCCCACGATCAAACGTGGCCGATGCATCTTGAGAGTTCCTACGAGAATTTCTGGAGCTTTGCGCTAGCGGATTCAATTCCACCGGCCCTCTATTGGGAGCAATGGACTCCTCAGTTGGCCCCCTGCTCTCGATTGGAATGATTGGCGATGCCGACCGGGGCAACGCTTGCTCACGCATGGGCTCATACTTGCATTCGATATCCTCCTCTTTGCACGCAGCACACGTAGGCGCTTCTCCCGTACATCGTATCTTGCGACTATGACATCTATCAGCTCTCAGGTCCACAAGCAGAAGCAGGCATTGCCCAAAAAGATCAGCGACCGCCCGGCGGTAAGAAGCCTACCAGGGTGTCACACTGAAGACCACGCCCGCTGCATTCCTTCAGGGCCCACATACCGTCTACAGAACGCGCAAGCCCGCGATGCTCTGGGGTGCTTAAGCTTTCGTTTCTTCTGCGGCCGTTGGGCCTGGTCTATTGGGGACGACAAAGCTTGCTGAAGTTCTGCCATCTTGGTACCCACCCGGGAGGATTGTTGATGGAAGGGAGTTCCCGTTGTCGCAGTTACCGTGGTAGAGGAGGGAAGGACTACAATCGCGGCTTGCAGAAAAAAATCCCGTAAGCCGGCGGATGGTTGAAGTGCTCCGCATTGCCCCGCACCGCACTTCTACTCCAACTTTACGTCACGCTCGCGGGGACTCCTCCCCAAAGAAATGGCTGGCTTCCGCTGAAATGGCTGAATGTGACCCTCGGGATCCACAGTTGCCCATAGTGCGGCCCTTGCCCCCCTTCCAGCCGACGGAAACTCCTTTCATCGAGTTTAGCGGCCCCCTCGTCCCGCCGGCACAATATTGAACCCACTTGGCTACAACCCAGAAGCCAGTTGGCCAGTTGGCTAGGACCGGCAGGAATGGCGGGTCATACGTTTCATCAATATACACAGTAATTATTATGAGTGAGTTTGCCCGGTGGATTCGGTACGGACGTACTTCTCGCTTAATTGACCCCTGCAAAAAGTGAAGCCAGAGATTTTACTCTGTATCGTCTTTTCAATCCCCGACTGGGGGGAAAGTTTTGCTCCACACTACGTACCCACCGGGAGAGGATATACCCCCTGGGGGAGGATGCTAACGAGTGCTGGGCCTTGAGCGTGATGGGGTACTCCGCACGAGTCACGGCTCTTGCCCGAGGGGGTGGGATCTGGAGTACCCAGGGCAAATCGGGGGGTTTTCATAGCGCAAGCATTGACTTTCTTGTTGAGACGGGCCAGTCAGCCCACAACTCAGGCTTTGTGTGTCTCACCCTCTTCCCCCAGGAGATCACATAGATGGTTGGCCCATGAAGAAAGACGGAGGCGAAAGTTTGGGCCTTCTAAGTATCAACCTTAGACACAGCCGCTTCGAATTACCAATTTTCCATCATCCGCTTTAGCCAGCGGCTCATTCGCACAGAATGGATCTTTCCATGGACAAAAAAGACGGAGATTCTGAGTTCGTCGAGAACGCTACGGCGATCGACGAAGTCCGCGCTATCTGTTCATTCCAAGGACCTGGAGCCGAGGAGATAAAGAAGTTGGAGAAAACCTGTAAGTTCCCCTTAGGCTCTGTAAAGGCAAGAAACCAAGCCCATCGTCTATAATGGTTCGAAAGATCGACCTTCACCTTATCTTATGCATGTTTTGGCTGTTCATCCTCAATGTCCTGGATCGCCCCAATATTGCCAATGCTAAGCTTGGCGACTTGTAAAAGGACTTGAATATGACCAACACAGGGCACCAGACTGCTGTATCAACTCTTGTATGTTCATCGTTGGGTCGCACCCCTTTATAGTGAGACTCTTGTTTTGGTACTCGTCTGACCTCACCGCCTATTTAGTTGTTGGATACCTCCTCGGCCAAATCCCCAGCAACATCATTCTCGCAAACTCAAACCATCCATTTATATTCCAACGACCATGATAATTTGGGGATCGATCTCAGCCCTCACAGTCTTGACTACGAACTTTGCTGGTATCTTAGCCCTTTTCTATTCGGTGCTTCTTGGGCTTGCTGAATCTCCTTTTCTTTGGAGCTTTGTAGGTTGATGCCCGATTCCTAAATATATGGCTCAACCGTGGAGAGTAATTGGTTTTGATGAACTAACACCTCGGCAGACTATTGATCAGTTCATGGTATAAGCCTGGCGAATTCATGCCCCGCGTGGCATTGATGTACTGCGGAAACACCGTTGCAAACGGTTTCGGTGGGTTTCGCACCTGGTATTCTTGATGACCTACACAACGTCTGGGGTATTGAAGGTTGGCGGTATGTATTCCGTGATGTATACTTGATGATAGGGATCAATGAAACTAATTAGTCCTGTCTTGCAGACGGCTCTATATCAGCGAGGGTACCGCGGCAGTCGTTGTTCATACTTCGTCCTACCGGATTTCCCTCGATCAGGCTCGAACGATGGCTCACCGAACGAGAACAATGACGGAGTGGAATACACCAAGGAAAGTATCATCGCCGCCATTACCGACCCCCAAAGTCTGGTGCTTGGTCTTCATCCAAATCTGCCTCCTATCATCGCAAACCTGGACATACTTCTTCCCAACCATTGTCAAGACTCTAGGAACAATAGCACCATCGCCTTCATCGTAACGGCGCCTGGCTACTTCTCCGGATTCTTCACGACTATGGGCAACGCTCTGCTTGCGCAGAAGACGATCGGATCATGCGGCCCATCTTGATCATGTGGCCCCTCGCCATTGATATCGACAGCATCATGTTGTCCACGTCCACCCCCATACGTTATGCCGGCATGTTCATCGTGTGTGCGGGCTCGTGCCCGACCTTCAATGTCGTCCAGGCCTGGGTAGGAAGTACTGTTCCCAGAACCCGAACGAAGCGCGCAGTTACGTACGCCCTGATCAACATGTTTGGTAACTTGTCCAACATCTACGCCGTCTATTTATTCCCGTATTCCTCCGCACGGCCGTTCGTTTTTGATGGGGTAACGCTATCTTGCTTCACTGCTGGCGGGGTTATCGCCATTGAGTTATGTGCACTCTGCTTGCGTCATCTCAACAAGAAGGCGGTGAGAGACGAGGCCTTGAAGGAATTACTAGGTTCAAGTGCATGTACTCAAGATCCTGATGATCTATAACCAAGACTCGGGGGGCGTTTTGGTATGAATATAAGCACGATACACATGGGCATCTGCAATATCTTTCCTAGGTAGTTATATAGAGGTGGGCATACAGCAAAGCTGACAATGACAAGAACTACCTCACTTACTGCGTAGCATTCTTTATAGAACTTTTTTGGCTCTCCCACAGCTCTTCACCCTACACCGACACTCGTCAACATTCTGTCCTTTTTAATTTTCTAGCTAGAGCTATATTACAATGTAACAACACCCTCCCATGATATCGCCATAAAAATCGTTCACTAAATCTAAGATGTGGCATGACAAAGATGATATCTGATAGAAGTACTATCAATTTCTACGCTCCAACTCTTTTTCACTCCACTTATGGTTGAATGGAAGGTTTTAGAGCTGATATACATGTTAATGGACTAAGAACTCCTGAAGTGCTAGTCCCTCGGTCTCTGCCACCAGGTGCGGATCAATAAATTCTCCCTCCATGATGCCATCAATCCAAGCCGTTCCCACCATCTTGTAATAGCCATGCCCTCCAGGTGATGCTGGTGCCTCCTTCGTCAAGACAAGCGGCAGCCGGACTTGTGGTGGGACGGTCACTATATCGCCATCTTTGATCCCGGCAACGCCGACTCCAAAGCAACCGCCCTCAGTCACCAGGAAAGTCTTGCCCACCAGGTCCCATGAGGAATCCTGGATCATATACCAGCAACTGCCCTTCCTCGACGAGTCATTCTCAAACATGGCCTCGAACGTCTCGACGATCTCTTTTGGGGAAAAGTCCGACTTCCTCACATGATGGATCACGCAAGCGTAAGCCAACCTGGTTACCAGATTATCAGCCTTTCGCATCTGCTTTGCTAAGCTCTGGTTGGGTAAGGCACTGACCGGAGTCCTCAGAAGCCCTTCGATCTGCCGCAGCACCTCCGCCGCCGTTGATCCGAAATGAAAGGCCACCTTGCATGCCCCCATATTCCTTCCCCACAAATTCAGCGTTTTCAGATCGTCGGAGACCCGCGCCGGCGGTGGCTCGTCCCACTTGCGGAGAGATGGCGCAGTTCTGTCGCCAACAGCGCGATGTATGTTGGGTGAGTCGATATCCGCCTGCGCGAAATCTGGCACCCACGATGGGTATGTTGTATCGGAAAGCCGGTCATCGCGCAACCCGAACGAGCTCCACATGATCGGCCCGCGCTCGTAATTCACCATGAACGCGGCCGTCTCGAGCGTGACAGTCTTGATAGGTTTGAAGTAGTCCGGGGGATACACCTCCTGCACCGCTGGCACCATGCCATACAGGGCAAATACCTTGTCGCGCGCGTCAAAGCACTGGCGCTCGGCGGTGGTGATTACCAGGTACATGAGTGGACTCTCCTTGTTTCGCCAGGGCTCGCGGGCCCTCTTGGGCGAGACAATCGCGTTCTTCCTGGCGGCCGTACTCTTCTCTCGAATCGTCTTTCCCACCGTTTCCACCCGCAGTGCAAAGTCTTGTTCCTTCTTGCTGAGCGTGTGCCATTTCCGCGCGCCGTCAAGATACGGTGGTTGCGAGAGGGTCGTCAGCGCCCTGTAGCCGGCTTCGTGAATCATGTCCTCCGTGGCGCCCAGCATCGTGGTTGCCCGGAAACTGATACTGCCACAGTGACAAACCGGCTCATCGCTCGGGAGACGGTACTCCTGAAACGTCCACATGCGGTTCCAGTATGGCAGTGCGAGGAGCTCAAAGTAACCCTCCAGAGCGCGTATCGTAGCCCAGTATTTCTCAACTTTAGTTCGGTTCGAGACCAGCGCCTTCGCGTCCAGCTTCAGCCAATACGAAGACGCGTAGGTGAACTCTTTGGCGGCATAAGTATGCGCCCACGAGACGGCGAGCTCAATATTCGGCGTCGAGGGTCCAAGCCACACGACGACAGCGCGGGCAGCCGAGTAGAGTTGCGCCATCTGCGGAACTTGGATGTTCTTCTCGGGGACGTCGTCCTGGTTAATGCAGATGGCGTCAACCCAAAGCGTGCGAGTCTTTTGGTCGTCTCGGAGCGTGCGCAGTGCGGCCTCGAGGTTGACCGTAACGCTATGAGGTGCGCCGTTGACAGTGACGGGCTTCTTGATCGAGGCATCTCCCCAGACGTAAGACAGCGCTTCAAATTCGGGCGGATTATCTAGTGAGACTGTTTGCAGAGTACATTCAATAGGTTGGTCTCTCTTCCTTGGCAATACCAGGAGAAGGCGAATCTCCTTCCTCTGCGGATCGAGGGTATCATATTGAAGCATGGTGGTAAACGAAAGATTGTTCCAAGATGACCGACTTGAGACAGTGGTGTTAGAATCTTTGGTGGAGCAAGGGTATTGGGTTCCTCTCGGGTACACACACAGACAGCAGCCATTTGGGCGCCAGGCACCCAGGCAGGCAGGCAGAAGTCTTGGCAAACAGGTAATTACAAGGATAAATAGGGCCAGAACAGCCCACGAAGTATAATTAGATGACACTATCTTCATTTCATGTTACCCAAGCTAGACCAACTGGCACGCAACCGAAGTACCCGTGACTTCCGACTGCACTGCATTCCAACAAATGGAAGTAATATCATCCAAATAGTAAAGTGTGCCCCGTTTCCTCTTGAAAAGGCTGGGCTTCGAGCTATTTAACTACGGCTTCCCATCATCGACCTGGTCCTTTCTCTAGATACCCTGTTACGATCAGGAAGAGCCCGTTTTACTAAAGGTTTAGTGCGGCAACTTATCCTTTAATGTAGGGGTTCAAACAAGTGAGACCGTTATGGAAACTCCATGTTACCTAGTTAGAGGGACCTGGCCGTCTGAGTGTTGTAAGACCATTCCGGGCCGTTATAAGGCCACTGTATCAATACCCGATATCTGGTTTCACTTCTAATAAATATAAGTCGATCGTGTTTGTGGGGATATATGTAACCAATTGTTCACATGCTAACATAGTGGTTACTGCTCTAGATTCAAACTAACCAGGTAATAAAAGAAGTTTTTGAGCAGACTCTGTGCTCATTGTATGTCTGCAGTGTCAACTCCAAGCTCACCTGGATTGGTGGGTGCCTCTAGCATTGCCAATCCGACGTCTTGACTTCAAGGTAACCCTGACGGCCTCGAAGGCGGCGGAGCTACCGGTGAACGCTCCCATCGCCGTGATGGTCATTCTGAACTCGAACTAGTGGTGGATCTACATCATGGTCCCGAGCCACTCCGAGAATAGCGACGCACATCCAACTCCCTTGGTCATGCTGCCACAGGTACAGGCACGCAATTGAACAGGCCACCCCCACAGTCAATCGGAGGTACGAGCACCTGAGCAGGATGGTGAGTTTGGATATCAGTTCAGTATCATCAACTCCTCTAGCGGCGCGCATCCTCGTGAACTTCTTCGTGGGCAGACTTCTGATGTTCCTAGCCACAGCAGCCATCGCCTGGCTCATGGACGGAACAATGGGTGTACGCCCACAGCATTTGGTTGGTGAATATGCTAACGAGGTGGCAACTGGAGGTGGTAGTATATCTCGCTAACACTGGGACAGGCCCACATATATGACCCTGATCAGATCGTTGAAGCCGATCACCATTGATCCCCTCACAGTAGAGTCGAACCTCTCCCAGAACTCCAGGGCCCACACCTTCTGTATCATGCCCCTAGTCGCTTGCATGATCCCGCGTCAGTTATCATTCCCACCGTGTTCGGCTTGATTCTAACTCTAGAGAGATCAACTCCATTCTCCTGCCTTGGTCCACGACACGTTCACATTGATATTTCTATCGAGTGCTCAAAACCGGCGTGATCCCGTGCGGTTGTAGTTTACGACACTGACCCGATGATGATAGCCGGCCGCGTCACCATCAAGGATAGTGGTTTTCGTTAGTGGTTATGCGCATGCACATCCTGATGTCCATTTACATATAGCTCGTGGTGTTCGAGGACTTGGTCGTCGGAGCGATTCCGCCCACCTGCCCACAGGTACTGCTGCCTGGTGTCGCAAAAATGGCCATGGCCCAGTTTATGGCCATTAGCATGGCCTAACGGGCGATCCTAGACAGCGATCACCATACCGGTAAGGCCCTGCTATGGTTGTCCGTGGATGTCTACAGTCTTGACTTTGAAGCAACTCTATGGCCGAACGAGGTCTTGTCCAGAGTTGGCTTGCCCTCTATCCTCTTGGCCGAGCATGTGATTGAGACAGCAATAGTGCCCAAGGTAAGGGGGAAGTTCTTGTTCAACATTTTTATCACATTGCTGAGGTCGTGGCACTCACGACCTGTCCCCTATCGCTCTGACACATGCACGTGGCTCTGAACGACGATACGCCCCGTAAAGCGTTATTCCAGTAGTGTCTCTTGTGGGTGTCACTTGGGACGTGCATCTACCGAACTTCTTGCTCAGGGTGTTGAACAGGGGGACGAAGGGTAGGCAGGCCGACAGATTGTAGCGAAGAGGTAACCGGTTCTGCGACTGTTCATATGACTGGCCCTCGTCGGCGTGAGTACGTTCGGTACCACTCTCTCGGTCACAATGCCCTTCGAGGTCCTCTGGTTAATCCACTGGTTGATCCCCCGGTTGACCAGCAAATGCCCCCCACTTCAACCACGGCGGCATCCTCGTAATAGCATAAGGAACCGGTGCTGTCGTACTCCTCAGGTCTAATGCCTACGCAGTTGTCGGCAATGTCCAGGTTAGAGACGTAGGCCGCCTCCGTAGAGATGATGCTCCTACTCTCGTCGCCACCAACAAACTCTGTGGCCGGGTCTATAATGTTACCCCTTGTGTTGCTCACAGGTCGGATCGGGAGTACGGTTGTCTTGGCCTTGTTGATGACGTCCGTCCGCTCCTACAATTACAGCAGCTCTCTCTGCTTAGCACAAATACTCCCGCTGGCAACCGCGATCAAGTTGGCATCGGCTTTAATAGCACTGAGCGTGCGGATGCCGGTGGTCTTCCAGTTGGCCGTCTTGGTGGGATCGACCAGCAGTTTGAGAGTGAGATTCTTGGTAGATACTACATTGTACTAGGTTGGAAACTCCTTCTACCATTGTGTCAATGCCCAGTATCGGATTTTAGTTCCACTACAATTCGTTTTGCCCGTATTGCATCTGCCGAAATTTTGCGTCACTGCAAACATACTTGCCCGGATTTTTCACGCCGTCGTACAAGCCAACCCATTTGTTTGCCTGCACAAGGAGCTTTCTTGACTTGGTCGTCACTCCTATCAAAACCAGAATCGGGAAATCTCTAGAAGTCGTACAACTATCCAGAACCGGAGGGAAGCCTCGGGAGAGAAGGAAGAAGAAGAGACGTCCCTGTTCCGCGCGATAGGCTTTGGAGTAAGCTCGGCTAGGTGAAATGGCTTGCGCGTTGAGTTGAGACCCAGCTCAACGAGATCCCTCTCCGCAAATGTGTCCATCACCAACCAAACTAAACGTACCGTGGCCAGTGAAGAAGGCTGAATGGGAATGTCCTGATACTGTGAAGTGATCCTGTGAAGTGAGGCTACGTTGAGGGTGCGTTGCGCCCCGTAACGTTGCTTCACCAACAGGATCAAAACAACAACAAAAGGTCGTATTAAGTAAGTGATCAGTCAGGCCCGCAGGCCCCTGACTAATCCAACAGGTCAACTGCCTTTTAAGCTGTTAAACAGAGGAAAAACAAATCAATTGCGTACTGATCAAAAGAGTGGTAGGTGATATCCCTTGACTCGAAAGTCAAGGGAAATCGAGTCTAATTACAATTAGAGAAAAGTCACGTGAAAATTACGTCGCACCGTCTGATCAGTCTGGGACTGACCTCTCTCTCCACCAGTCCCACAATAATCCCTCATGTTTGAATTTAACCCTATATATTCTCTCCTTATCCTTAGCTAAATTAGTAAAGAGAACTCTTTTTAAAAAAGG
>Ga0164242_10000426_pt1 | contig 51484 bp, 45 predicted proteins | sample OricomgcompostMG_FD_108783 | JGI IMG/M metagenome (GOLD analysis project Ga0164242, IMG submission 108783) | Miracle-Growth compost microbial communities from Emeryville, California, USA - Original compost - Miracle growth compost (MG) ...
CGCTCCATCACGCGAGGAACTCCCATCTCACTCTCGATGAGATAGACCGGATCAGCGTCCTCGACAACACGGCAGCTTCGCGGGCCGCCGTGAGTACCCAAGACGACCTCGTCTCTGCCTTCTGAGCTGGCGAGCCATGCTGCGACACAGCGCGTGCCATTACCAGAGAGTTCAGCCTCGCTACCGTCAGCATTGAACAAACGCAAGAAGAACTCGCCATTCGGCCTGCGCTCCAGGAATTCGATTCCATCGGCGCCAATACTTGTATTCCGCCTACAGAGCTTACGCGCGAGTGCGGCGTGCTGGCGTGCCGCGGCACTCTCCTCCAGGACGAGGAAATCGTTACCGCATGCGTGTGCTTTTACAAAGGGGATCATTGCTTCCTATTCTTCCTCAGAATCACGAAACACCACAACCTGCTCGGTCGTCCCGCTGCTGCGAAGCTGGCTGAACAGCTCCGCGTGGCGGTTCCGCGTCGCCTGAATCACAAAGGACATCCTCTCGAACCCCTCAGTGCTCTCGTGGTGTTGCACCTTCAAAGGGATTCCCATGCGATCGAGCACGCTGAGGACACAGACGTACATCGCCTTGCGATCGGTCCCGCGCACCTCATAGAGCATGGCGACGTGCTTCCAGCCAGCTCTGGATTCAACATATCCCACCATAGCGAGCGCAATCAGGGTGATGATGGTCGCCAGAACAGCTTCAACGTAGAGGCCTGCACCGCAAGCCATCCCGATGGAAGCGACAACAAAGACGGTTGCAGCGCTGGTCAGGCCCAACACACGATCGCGCGTATGGAGGATGATGCCGGCGCCGAGAAAACCGATTCCCTGCACGATGTTGGAGGCTACGCGGCCTTTGTCGGGATTTGATTCTCCCGCCAATACTGCCGAGAGGAGCGTGAAGAAGGCGCAGCCCAGGCAGAGCAGAAGATTCGTTCGCAGGCCGGCAGCTTTATGTCGCCATTCCCGCTCGAGGCCAATCATGCCGCCTAGAATGCACGCTGTCAGCAAACGGGCTGCGGTGCCTGTGGACAATAACTCCTGATCGATCTGGCTGAAGTGAAACTGGGGGACGAGCATCTGATCTGCGACAGATGGTAGCATCTCGCGCGGTATTTCATGCTCGCTCCGCTCAATTCACTGAAAGTGAGACGAGCGATAGAAACGGGCGCATGGCTGACCGGTCGTACAGAGAACGGAAAGCTCCGTGAGACCTTCAGGGTGGGCTGCTATAGCGGAAGAGACCGGGTCACCGGCGATGGCGACTACATAGGCAGCATGCCTGGAAGGATCAGCCAGCGCCGCCTTCCAGCTATCGTAGTCCGTTTCGCTGATGGTCTGCTTCAGCGGAATCCCAGCCATCTGCAAGGCGCCAACGTGGTCCGAGTTGTACATCAGAATCGGAACTCCCGCTGGAAAGCTCTTGATCTCGTTCGCAATCGCCTGCTCGAACGCAACGCGAGTCGTCGAGTTGACCATGGCTTCCTTGAGGACCAGGGGCACGCGATACATCATTGCAATCGTGTTCAGCGCTATGAGCAGCAGGGCCGCCGGCGGCATGAGCCGTACGAGCAGAGGCTGTGAGACGGCGGCGTGCTCCTGCATCCAATTCAGCGTGATGCAGGTAAAGACGACGAAAGCCGGTAGCATCTCCACGCCGTATCGCGAGTTGTAGAAGGAGTGAGGAAAGAGCGGCGGGATAAAGATTGGAATCGAGCCGTAGGAGATGGAGTAGATGTAGAACGGCAGCGGGACCCACAGCAGGGTCGAAACGGTATCGAGACGACGCCGAACGGCAATGACCAGGCCCCCGAAGGCGAGCGCAGCCACAGCAAACCCTGTCTCCCATGCCGATGTATCCAACTGCGCCGTACGCAGATAAACGACTGCAGCCCAGAACGGATTATGCCAGCCGGGGTGATGCACTCCTGCTTTCGAGGTCTTCTGCTCGATGGCAAGCGCTGAGTACGGGCCGCGCATGAAGTCCAGCGGATCGTGGAAATAATGCTGATTGTAGGCGAGCCAGGCAATCGGCCCTGCGATGGCCAGAAACGTAAAGATGCCAAAGGCGACGTTTACGGTACGGCGCACCTTTAGATTGCGAAAGAGCTTCCAGGTGACGACGCACCACACAGCCGCTCCGAAGATCCAGCCGTCATAGCGCGTAAGTACCGCCGCCAGGATAAAGATCCCCAGCGCGATGAGCCTGCCTTTAACCGCAGGCAAACGCGAGTCGTCGATTGCAGAGGAGCACTCCATCGCAAGCAGCGTCATCCAGATGACGATCGCGAGAAACAGCGGCTCCGTCATTGCTGTGGTCGACAGATAGAGCAGGTTGGGGTTCAGCGCATAGAAGAGCGTTGCGACCGTGGCCCACTGCGGCGGAACGATGCGTCTTGCCAGCCGGTAAAGACCGGCAACGCTGAGAACGTAGGCCAGAAGCGATGGCCACGCGCCCGCCAGACCGGTCTGCCACCATTCCATCTTCTGAACAAAGGGCACCATCAGCAGGTGAGGCAGGGGGAGCCACACACCACCGAGTTGAACCAGGCCGGGATTCCGCGTGTCCAGTATCCTGCGAGCGATTCCCAGATGGGCGACAGCATCACCATAGAGCAGAAGATAGTGCCGACCCAGGCAAACAATCAGCGCAGCAAACGCGAAGGCGATGGCCGCTACGGCATACGGCATCGCCTCTTCGCGTTTCGATGGGCGTACCTCAAAGCTGAGCGGTGGCAGGTCATCGCTGGCTTTGTCCCGCGAATTTGGTCTACGACCTCTCATACTCTAGGTGCGAGATCTCCTTAAAGAGCCTGAATCGCTCGTCGATTTCCTCCTGGGTGATATTCTGCAGACGCTCGGTTCCGAAGCGCTCCACCGCAAAGGAACCCATCACCCCTCCGTAGAACATCGCCGTGCGAAATACCGTAGGCGTCAGTTCCTGTTGCGAGGCGAGGTAGCCGTAGAAGCCGCCGGCGAAGGAGTCGCCGGCACCGGTCGGGTCCACTACCTCGGCCAGTGGAAGTGCCGGGGCGCGAAAAGGATGCAGAGCGCGGAACCCTGGGGAGAAAGAGCCTGAACCGAAAAAGGCCGTCGCCCCATATTCGCCGTGCTTCACGATAAGGGTCTTCGGCCCCATGTCGAGCACCTTCCTGGCAGCAAGAACGAGGTTCTGATCCTCTGCTAGCATCCGGACCTCGCCATCGTTGATCAACAGAACATCCAGTTCGCGCAGCACCTTCGCCAGGTTCGCAGCGTGAGCGGAGATCCAGTAGTTCATCGTATCTCCACATACCCTGCGCACGTTCGGCATCTGTTGACGAACCCGCGCCTGCAGGACCGGGTCGATGTTGGCGAGGAAAAGAAAATCGCTGTCCTTGTACGATTCGGGGATCTTTGGATCGAAGTTCTGAAATACGTTCAGATCGGTCTCAATGGTATGCGCCTCATTGAGGTTCTTCACATATGAGCCGGACCAGTGAAAGCTGAGGCCATCGGCGCGCTCCAGACCGCGCGTGTCGATGCCGCGGCGGGTGAAAACCGCCTCGTGTTCTTCTGTGAAGTCCTGGCCAACGACAGCAATCACGCGAACATCGGTGAAGTAGCTGGCTGCAAGCGCGAAGTGAGTGGCCGCACCTCCGAGACAATTCTCTACTCTTCCGCTGGGAGTTTCGATACTGTCAAATGCGACCGATCCTACGACCAGAATGGACATGAATCCTCTTTCTCAAAATGTGCGGTTCGAACTTCGTCACGCATGATTAAAGGTACTTTTCAAGCAGCGGCCATAGCTTCTGGCGCGTTTCGGCAGGGATCGTCGTTTTATCGGTGAGGATGGCGTATTTGAGCGCATCGCCGCAGGCACAGGTCCTCTCGGCGGGGAGCGCAGCGACGGCGGCGCGCACGACCTTTTCGGCGTTCCGGGAATTCTGGTGCATTACAGCGACGATCTGATCAACGGTGACATCATCATGTCCCTCGCGCCAGCAATCGTAGTCGGTCACCATCGCCATGGTGGCATAACAGATCTCCGCCTCGCGGGCCAGCTTGGCTTCCTGGAGGTTCGTCATGCCAATGACGTCCGCTCCCCAGCTGCGATAGAGGTTCGATTCTGCGCGAGTGGAGAATTGCGGCCCTTCCATGCAGACATAGGTTCCCCCGCTCCTGCCAACAACGCCAATATCGTCACATGCCTTCTGGAAAGCCTGCGATACGGTAGCGCAAACCGGGTCGCCGAAGGCCACGTGCGCCACAATACCCTCTCCGAAGAAGGTCGAGGTACGCGCATAGGTGCGATCAATGAACTGGTCCGGCATCACGAAGTCGGTCGGCTTGTGCTCTTCCTTGAGCGATCCCACGGCGGAGACGGATAGGATGCGATCGACTCCGAGCATCTTCATCCCGAAGATGTTGGCACGGAAGTTGAGTTCAGTCGGCAGAAGACGGTGTCCGCGTCCATGGCGCGCAAGAAAAGCGACCTTACGGCCTTCCAGAGTTCCTAAAACGAAGGCATCGGAGGGATCTCCGAAGGGCGTCGTCAGCTTCTGCTCGCGCACGTCTGTCAGCCCCGGCATCCCATACAGTCCGCTGCCGCCAATGATTCCAATCTCGGCCTTATGCAAAGTAAATGTCTCCTATTTTGCTGCAGGCTCAGATCTGCTGAACCTTTGGGAAGTATATCGTTCACGCAATGCAGGCTTCATGACCCCGTAGGAGCCCAGCAAACGCGCAAACGAAAGCGTCGGCTCACGATAGGTTTGTGCCACGCGAACCGGCCCCTGCGGCTGCTCGTCCCGGATGCTGTCGCGCAATTTGCGGGCGAGAGCAAGGTCGAATCCCTCACTTACAAATACCGTAGAACCCGAGATAGACAGCAGTACATCACCTTCATTCGTGGAATAGACCTGCTCGTTTGCTGACGCCTCATCCTTCTGCCGCCGTGTCAGCGTGGAATATTTCCTCGGAAGCTGGTTAGCGTACACGCGCAAAAAGGAGCTTGCTGAATCGGGGTTCTTCCACTGAGAGTAGTAGAGCAGCCCGATAGACGCTACGCTCTCCTTCTCCGCGGCGCTGGCAGATTTCCGTTGCGCAGCATAGTAGACGCCGCCATTCCACTCGGGGGCGAGTCCGTCAGCCATCTCACGGCCCCCGAACAGCTCCACCAGGATGCGAACGTCCAGCTCACCCATGACGCCCAGATCGTAGGGCGCCCAATCGCTGCCCAGCAGGGGATGAATATCCGGCATGCGCAGCACCGGAACCGGAACATGCGCGATGTACTGCTCCGGATGAAGGACCTCGAAGCTCGAGGAGGGTGGATTCGCCAGCACTCCGGAGAAGGCGGCATCTTTGCCGCCCTTCAGCAAAACGAAGTGCTCGAAGTTGAGGCCATCCGTGTAAGGAAAGAGCAGCGACTCCTGTAGCAGGAGAGGCGCGCGGGCAAGAACAGGAGAGCCGGAGGTGTCAGCGACCATTCCCTTCAGTCGGGCCATCATCTCCGGCGGAGCATCGGCCAGCGCCTTTCCTGATGGCTGCAGCGTGTAATCGATAAAGGTTGCCATCGCCTGCCCCTCGGCAACTGCCTCCCTCGCGGTGTCTGCCTCGTCCACCTGGATGTGGCGATTATCATCCTGTACGTTGTGCGAGGGGCCTTCGAGACTCACATCCGACCACTTCGTCAGGTTCACTTTCTGATCCTGAAGGGCGTGAGTAAGTTCGTGTGCGAGGACAGGCTTCTGCTCATCCGGCTCAATCCAGTCCAGCAGGTTCACCGTTTTGGTCTTGTTGTCGTAGAAACCGGCGATCTGCTCAGTCAGCAGCGATAGGAGGAAGGGCCTTAGATGAAAGTCGCGATCGAGAAGCCCAAATTTCTTCAAGACCAGTTCGGAGCGTTGCATCCGGCGCGTGCTTTCGTCTTCATCGAACTTCTTCTTGAGATACTTTGTGACTTCATCCCGCGAGATCAATTTCCGCTTAACGCTGTGCTTGATGGGCAGCTTTGTATCTGAGGACACGAAGCTCAGAATCTGGTCGACAGACCGAAGCAGATCTTTCGCCTCCTGTCGGGTCATGGGGGCATGACTTTTTGCGTCGTCGGCCTTACTCTGCCCCGGCACCTGCCCCAGGCCAGCGAGTCCACAGCCCGTCACCAGAATGGAACCTGACACCCATCGTGCAATCTTTCCCGCGTTTTTCCTGACCATCCTCGACTGCAAACCTGCCTCTCTGTCGGACCGCTATAATCAAGTGTACGCAGAGTTCGGTCAAGCCGTCGCGTTGCCACCATGACGATAGCAACCTCTTCCAACACGCCCGCTGCTATCCCCCACTCCTCTGATCCCCAGCTCGAAGCGCTTCTGCATGGGGTGGGTTTTGCTCCGTTAGATCAGACGGGATGGATCAGGGTGACGGGTTCGGATCGAGTTCGCTGGCTGAACGGAATGGCGACCAATTCCGTTCAGGGGCTCGCGTCAGGTAGCGGCGCATATAACTTTTTCCTTAATGCGCAGGGACGGATTCAGGGGGACGCAAATATCTTCGCGCTCGATGATTCCGTGATGATCGAGACGACGCGCCCGCAAATCGCCGTGCTGATTCCCTATCTGGATCACTACATCATCATGGACGATGTGGAGTTGGCCGACATAAGCGGCAGCCGCCACGGCCTGACAGTGATTGGGCCCCTAGCTGCCCCGCTTCTCGCCAGGATCGGCTTCTCCGCGATCGCACAAGAAGAGTTAAAGATTGAATCTCATCGCTGGGAGGTGGCCGCAGTGGATGTTCTGCGCGCGTATGGGCCTCTTGTGCCCCGGTACGAGATCTGGGTTGAAGATCCGGAGGACCTGCTCAAGTTGCAAAGCATCCTTGAATCCGCAGGAGCAACCCGCGTTGAGCCGCAAGCGAAGGAGTATCTCCGCCTGATTGAAGGGACCCCGCTCTACGGCGCGGATATTCGCGATCGTGACCTCCCACAGGAGACGAACCAGGCCCGGGCACTGCACTTCAACAAAGGATGCTATCTCGGCCAGGAGATCGTTGAGCGTATTCGTTCGCGAGGGAATGTGCATCGCACGTTTTCTGCATTTCGACTCGAAGGGAGCCTCCCCGCTCCTGGGACGGCGCTTATGGCTGCCGACAAATCGGTGGGCGAGCTGACCAGTGTGGCTGCCCTGCCAATCGACAGCGGGACCGGAGCCAAACTTGAAATCGGTCTCGGCTATGTGCGCCGCGAGGCGCGCGACCGCCATAATTTCCTTCACTATGAAGGTGGAATCGCACATCCGGCGCCATCGCCTTTTTTTCAGGCTGGCGACAGACCCCTTCTCTAAAGCATCAGATTCAAAAGCGAGACCAAAATGTCTGAACAGAACAAACCTTTCGTCATCACTGACCGCCGCAAATTCAATCTTGATGGCGAACTTCGCCCCGACGCTCCGCTCTCACCGGAGGAGCCTGAAGAACGCGAGAAAGAACAGACGGCAGAGCCCATTGCGGTAGCGCCTCCATCACCAGGCGAATCCGGCCTGCACGAGGAATCGGAAGAGATTCCGGAGGAGATGCTTGCGGGTCCGACCCCGGAGCAGATGTCTCAGGCCGAGTCCGCCTACAAGGCCACTGCAGAGCGCCTGGACCTCGCCATTCGCGCTGCAAATCCGGGTGCCGACCATCCTCCAGCAATGAGCTTCGAAACGTTGGTGCAGTCCATTTACATGACCACGATCGTTCAGCTGGGGGGAGCCACTCCGGAAGGTCAGCAGCCGCAGGTCGACCTGATGGGTGCCCGTCAGAGCATCGAAATGCTGGGCGTCCTGGAAGAGAAGACAAGGGGCAATTTGTCAGAGACCGAGCAGCGCCTGCTGGAGAGCGCACTGTTTGAACTTCGCATGGGATTCCTTGAGATTACACAGGCACTGGCTCGATCGGCCGCGGCAAAGGCGGGCGGCCCCGCTCCCGGGCCCAGTATCGTTCGGTAACGATGGAAGCGACTCTCACGTTTCTCGGTACGGGTACCTCCATGGGGGTTCCCACACTAGGGTGCGATTGCGCCGTCTGTGCTTCGGCAGCGTCGCATGCGGGCGATCCCCGCAATCGGCGAACGCGTCCTTCGCTGCGTCTAAGCTACAACCATCACATCGTTCTGATCGACACGGGGCCGGACTTCCACGCCCAAGCCATCCGCGAGAATATCCGCCACATCGATGCTGTGCTCTACACCCATGGCCATGCCGACCATGTGCTCGGTTTTGACGATCTGCGTCCCCTCAGCTTTCAGTTGAAGCAGAACCTGCCGGTCTATGCCGACACGGAGACAGCCGATACATTGCGCAGGATATTCGACTACACCTTTCGTGAGCGAGATCGCTATTCGACGGCCGCACGGGTCACTATCCACCCGCTGGATGAGTCGGCTGCGGGGGCCGGTACTGACCTCTTCGGAGCCTGCTTCCAACGCATCCCCGTAACGCATGGAACGCAGACTATCACCGGATATCGCTTCGGCTCTGCAGCCTACCTTACCGACATGAGCGACATTCCTGCTGAAAGCCTTCCACTTCTTCAGGGCCTCGATATTCTCATCCTCGACGCTCTCCGCCGGCAGCCGCATCCCAGCCACTCGCATCTGGAGCGATCGCTGGCGTTCGTGGAACAGCTGAAACCACGGAGAGCTTTCTTTACTCACATCAGCCACGACCTCGACCATGCCTCCACGGAGGCCGATTTTCCTCCTTACGTCAGGCTTGCCTACGATGGGCTTCAGCTCAACTTCGAGATCGCATAGATGACAGACAGAAGAGGCATGCAGATCTTCCGTTCACTCTCTGAGGTCCCTGCCGCCTTAGGTCCTACGGTCGCGACCATTGGGAACTTCGACGGCGTTCATCGTGGCCACCAGAAGGTGATCCACGAAGTCATAGCGCGGGCGCATCATCTCGACACAAGTTCACTGGCTATCACCTTCGATCCACACCCTGCTCGCATCCTTCATCCGGAGAGCCGGCGTCCTCTCATCACTCCGCTTCATCAGAAGCTGGAACTGCTGTCTGAAACGGGCCTTAACGCAACGCTGGTACTTCCGTTCAATGAGGAGCTTTCGCATACGACCGCTCGCGACTTCGCCCAGACAACGCTCAGAGGCCGCTTAAAAGTCGTTGAACTGCACGAAGGAGATAACTTTCGCTTTGGATACCGGGCAGAAGCCGGAGTGGAATCGCTTGATGCGCTGGGACATGAATTGGGCTTTCGTGTAGTTATCGATTCGCCCCAAATTCTGCGCGGTGCTCCCGTATCTTCGACTCGTATCCGTCAGCTTATCGCTGCCGGCGATGTAAGCGGGGCACGCGCTCTTCTTGGAAGGCCCTTTGAAATCGTAAGCCGACCCTCACCAGGTCGCGGCTACGGCACACGCTATACCGTTCCGACGATCAACCTCGCGCCGTATGATGAGCTGATCCCAGCCATTGGTGTGTACATTACTGCGCTTACTGTTGCGGGCGAATGTTTTCAGGCAGTCACCAACGTAGGCAATCGTCCTACCTTCGGTGAGGACTCCTTCACGATCGAGTCGCACATCCTCAACTTCCATCCGATTGATCTCGACGATAAGACCAGCCTTCACCTTGCCTTTCTGAAACGACTTCGGGATGAAGTGCAGTGGCCTTCTCCAGAGGCCTTACGCGAGCAGATTGGGCGAGACGTGCGCCGGGCACAGCGCTACTTCTCGCTCTGCGGGAGGCGCACTTCGGAGGAGCACTCTTTGTAACCAGCGAAGCGGATCAGTGTGAGGGGACGGATGACCGAGGTCCGCTGTTGGAGTCTTCGCTCTCGTCTGAGCGGTCTTCTGGAACGTGATTTGCTGTCGGGGCGACCGTGTGGACGGCAACAGCAAGCTGCTTTTTGGGAGTGTTGTCGGAAGGGAAATGCTCCTCAGGCTTATTTGCGATTGCAGCCTGCATGAACTCCATCCAGACAGGAAGGGCTGCGCGCGCACCGGTCTCCTTGTCACCCAGCGACTGACGACTGTCATAGCCGATCCACGTGCCGCATGTGACCGAAGGCGAAAATCCGATAAACCATGCGTCCGTGTAGTTGTTTGTCGTGCCGGTTTTTCCCCCCAGGGGATGATTCAGCTGTGAAGCTCGCGCCGCGGTTCCCATACGCACCACCGCCTGGAAGAGCTGCATCATGGTTCGCGCCGTCTCCACGGAGATCACCTCGCGTACATCAACAGGCTTCTCATCCAGCGGGAGGCCATCGGCCTGAGTCACCTTACGGATGTAGTGAGGCTCGATGCGTATGCCATCGTTGGGAAACACACTGTAGGCGCCCACCTGGTCATAGAGCGATATGTCCGCTGAGCCGAGGGCTACCGGGAGAAAGGCTGGGATATCGCTGGTCACTCCAAAGCGGTGGGCGGTATCGATGACCCTGCGAATTCCCACGTGTGAGGCCAGCTTGAGCGCAGGGATATTGCGCGATTCCGCAAAGGCGTATGTCAGCGAGATTGGACCTAGGTAGTTGGCTTCATAGTTGTGCGGCGTATAGGGTCCACTTGGGGTTGGAAACGTCGTGGGGCTGTCCACGACAATGTCCGTCGGTTTCGCGCCCGCCTCAATTGCGGTCGTGTAAACGTAGGGCTTGAATGAAGACCCGACCTGGCGCTTTGCCTGGGTAGCACGGTTGAACTGGGATAAGGCGAAGTCGCGCCCACCCACCATAGCAACCACTTCTCCAGTCGCATTATCGACAGCCATCAAAGACCCCTGCGCGCCGGAGTCCTGTTCAAGCGACGCCTTCCATGTTCCCCCCCCTCCCTGCTGAAGGATCTTGACATAAACGAGGTCGCCATTGCGCAGAAAGCTGTCGGCGGTAGGAAAGGTAGTCCATTTCCAATCTTCAGGTGTCAGAACAGCGATCTCGGTTCCCAGCTTAACGGTCACCCGTTTGGGCTCCACGGCAGTAATGACGCCGTGCACATAGATCCCTCGCGTAATGGGACCGGCCCAGTCCGGGTGCTTGTAGGTTTCCAGGTCTTCGCCGGACAAGATGATGTTCGGAAGATCTCCCTTCCAACCTTCACGTCTCTCATAGGTTGCCAGCCCATCAAGGACCGCCTTATTCGCTACGGCCTGCAGATCGAGATCCAGGGTTGTATAGACGCGCAGACCAGCTCCATGTACTTCTTCAACCCCATACTCCTTCTCAAGCTGCCGTCTGACTTCCTCCACGAAGTAGGGCGCGATGCTGTTTGGCGGTGATTGAATATGCAGGCCCAAGGGAGCAGCCCTCGACTTCTCCTCCTGCTCAGCGGTGATCTTTCCGTCCTGCTTCAGTTCGCTCAGAACAAGATTGCGCCGCTTCAGTGCGCGGTCGGGATGACGGACGGGAGAATAGTACTCCGGCCCTTTCGGGAGGGCCGCAAGCAAGGCCGCTTCCGGCAACGTCAGATCTCGCACATGCTTGTTGAAGTAATACTCCGCACCTGCCTCAAAACCGTACGTCCCTCGTCCCAGGTAGATCTGGTTGGCATACAGCTCGAAGATCTGGTTCTTCGTGAACCTTCTCTCAATCTGCATCGAGAGGATGACTTCCTGGAACTTTCTGCCGAAGGTCTTTTCATTAGAAAGGAAGAGGTTTCGGGAGAGCTGCATGGTTAGGGTAGACGCTCCCTGCGCCTTACCCTGCGAATGAAGATCGCGGTAGGCTGCACCCAGCGCCCGAACCAGGTTGACGCCCCAGTTGCTCTCAAAGCTCTTGTCTTCAATCGACAGGATCGCCTGCTTTAGGACCGGAGGAAATTCAGAATAAGGAACTACGACACGTCGCTCCAGAGCGAATGAACCGAAGGGACGGCCATGCACATCCACCAGTTCGGTCGTCGTGTTGGGGTGATAACGAGTAAGATCGTCGATCTCCGGCAGGTCAATCGAGTAGACCAGCATCAGCCCGCAAAGCGCTCCCAGGACAGCCGACAGCGACAAGAGCACATAGAAGGTGACCAGGCGGGCACGTCGACGGCTGGGATACTCTCTCCACTCCAGCAGGTGTCGAAGGACGCGCAGCCAGGATGGATCGATCTGTGTCTTGGCTGAACTCTCTTCGCGTCTGTATAGGCTCGGCACTGCCCTTCACCATAGCATGTCCAGACAGGCCCAGCAGATCAGGCGCCGCCGACGTGATCGAGTCAAAGAATTTTTGTTGAGGAAGCCTAAGCGGCTTTGCTCTTCAACAAATCGAGCGCTTTGTTCAGCTGCTCATCCACCGAGATGCCGGGCTTCTTTGTCTCAGGCTGCTTGGATTCGGGCACCGCGGCGTCTTCGTCGATCGGCTCATTGTCCTCAATGTTTGAAGCCACAAGCACTCCTGGCGTGACGCCTTCATCTTCCAGCTTCTTCCCGGAGGGCGATTCGTACTTGGCAACCGACAGGATCAGGGCCGCACCGTCAGGGAGCTCAAATGTCTTTTGCTGCGATCCCTCGCCAAAGGTCCTCTCGCCCACCACCTCTGCACGATGGTTATCCATTAACGCTGCCGCAACAATCTCGGCAGGTCCTGCGGTTCCCCGATTGACCAGCACAACCGCAGGCGCTGTCGTATTGATCGCTTTGGAGGCCTCGGCACTGAAGACCTGCTTGTCGACCTTCTGTCCCTCCAGCGTCGTGATCGTTCCACTCTTCAGTAGCAGATTCGCCAGCCGGATGGCCTCGGAGTTTTCTCCGGCGGCTACATCCCGCAGATCCAGCAGGATCTTTTTATTCCCTGCCTTCTGCATGCCTTTCAACTTTGCCTCGACCTGCTGCACATGCTCGTGGTCCAGAAGGATCGGCTTCAGGTAAAGGATGGAAGAGTTTTCATATATCGTCTCTCCGACGGCGGGCTCCGACACCAGCGTACGCGTCATTGTGACCTTCTCCGGAGTGGCCTTGCGCGGACGAACAACAGCAATCGATAGCTCGCTTCCGGGCTGGCCTTCCAGCATCATCCGGATCATCGCCAGTGAGATGTTGCGCGTGTCCTGGTCTCCGATTGCTTCAATGATGTCGCCGTCATTCAGATTCGCCTTATCGGCAGGGCTTCCCGGAACCACCGAGACTACCGTGGCGTATCCCCAGCGCTTGGAGACGTTGATGCCGACCTGGGCCTTGCCTCCTCGATCCGACTTATAGGCTTTGTAATCGGCGGCTGAGAGATAACTCGAGTCTGAGTCCAGCGATTCGAGCAAACCACGGAGCGCACCGTCCGTAACGTCGGAGATATTTGGTTCCTCCACGTAGTCGGTCTGGATATGTCGAAGTACCTCGCTGTACACATTGATCTGCTTGTACGCTCCGTCCTGGTCATCGGTGGCTGCATTCACGCCGCTGGAGTTGATCCCCAGAAAGACGGTGAGCACCAGAACGACCGATACGGAAAGCAGAAGGATCTTCGAAATCTTCGGCATAGCGATAGAACTCTCCAGGGCAAAGACCACCCGACAGGCGTTAGACGAAACACCCTGGTGAAATGATACTCTCGTACCAAGATTCCGCGATATGGGTAGGGGAGCTATGGTGGCGGTGGACAGAATCGAACTGTCGACCTACGGGTTATGAGTCCGTCGCTCTAACCATCTGAGCTACACCGCCGGTAGAAGAGAGCCGTACCCACAGAAAAACCATCGCGAATCGGGGAGAGTCGCTTCTGGCACAGCCAGGTTCCATTATACTTGATTCCACGTTGTCGGAAAAGCCTATCGAAAACCTCGCTATGCGAGTCGTAGGCGTTATTCCGGCGCGCCTCGCTTCTACCCGTCTGCCGCGCAAGATCCTGCGGCCAATAGCTGGTCGCCCCATGCTTGCGTGGGTATGGGAAGCGGCCAAAGCCTGTCCGCAACTGGATCAACTGCTGGTCGCCACCGATTCCGAAGAAATCGCGGATCTGTGTCGCGCAAACGGGTGGGATTGCGAGTTGACCTCTCCTGACCTCGCCAGCGGCACCGATCGCGTCCACGCCATCTCCCAGAGAATAGAGGCCGACATCTACGTCAACATCCAGGGAGACGAACCTCTCCTGAAGCCCGAGCACCTCACTGCTCTGCTTCAACCCTTCGCCAAACCAAATGTGGAAGTGACTACCCTTAAGGTGGCATGTACGCCTGAGAACATTCACAATCCAAACGCGGTGAAGGTCGTCACTGCCGCGGATGGAAGGGCACTCTACTTCTCGCGAGCGACGATCCCCTATAACCGCGATGGTCATCCTGCGCTCTACTGGAAACACATTGGCCTGTACGCTTATCGAAAAAAGGCGTTGCAGCGCTTCCCCACGTTACCCGCCAGCGCACTGGAGCATACCGAACGCCTGGAGCAGTTACGGTTCCTAGAAAACGGCGTCAGCCTTTATGTAGAGCCAACTCCTTTCGATACCATCGGGGTTGATACCGAGGAAGACCTGCGGCTGGTGGAATCAGTGCTAATGCGCTAGAGCTTCTCAGCGAGGAAGCTCAGCTGCAGACCGTCGGCGACGGCCTTTGCGGTCACTTTTTCAAGCGATCTCACAACCCAGTCTGCCTGCTGGAGCTGCTGCAGACTGTGTGTACCAACAACCCCCAGGACGCGAGAACCTGCAGCTTTCCCTGCACCCACCCCCGACGGGGCGTCCTCGACGACGACGCACTCTTCAGGTGCCCATCCCAGAAGCTCGGCACCTTTCCTGTACGGCTCCGGATCAGGCTTGCCCCGCACCACGTCGTCGGCGCTCACAATGCGTTCCGGCGCCGGCAGGCCAGCAGCTTCCAAGCGTCCCAGCATAAGGCGTTTTGTTGCCGAGGTGACAATGGCCCACTTCTCCGGAGGAAGACTCTCCAGTAATTCCTTTGCTCCCGGAAGTACGGTAAGGTCGGCGGTGTCGTCAATCTCCAGGTCTTCGATGACACGGAGACCTTCCAGCGGGTCGATATCAGGACGCAGGCTGCGAACGATATCAATGGCCCGGACACCATGAGGGACTTCATAGGTATCGGCATTTGGAATGCCATACTGCTTTGCCCAGATTCTCCAGCAACGAATCACAGATCCGATCGAGCTGATCAAAACTCCATCCATGTCAAAGAGCAGACCCTTCGTCTCTACGCTTACAACTTCGCTCAAACCTTAGCTCCCTTCAACACGAAGGCCCTGGCCTCTTCAAGAACCTTGTTTACCGACTCAACCGAACAGCTTTCACAATAGACGCGCAGCAGTGGCTCCGTACCCGAAGCACGCAAGAGCAACCAGGTCTCTGCGGCGTTCGGCTTCCCGCTGCATTCCGGATTGTCGAGGAAAAACTTGATTCCATCCAGGTTCTCGGTGCGCAAAACCTTCATCCCCGCCAGTTCCCACACACCCGCTTTCGCCCGAGCTATGGCCGACTGCTTCACTGGCTCATCGATGTGCATGTCGATGCGACCATACTCATGCGTGCCGAACTCATTTTGCAGCATCGTAACCAGCTGGCCGAGCGTCTTCCTTTCGTCAGCCATCACGTTGGCCAGCAGCAGCGAATTCAGCAGACCGTCACGCTCGGGCAGGTGCCTGCTGATGCCAATGCCTCCCGATTCTTCACCGCCGATCAGAACCTCTCTTTCAAGCATCAGGTCAACGACATACTTGAAGCCGATTCCATGCTCGTTGAGATTGCGGCCATACTTCGCAGCGATGCGATCGATCATCTTCGTCGTATTGAAGGCGCGCGTCACCTCTCCCGGCCACTTCTTCCGCTCCAGAAGCCACCACAGCAGAATCGAGAATATTTTGTGGGCATCGACCACATTGCCGTGTTCATCGACCGCACCGATACGGTCGGCATCTCCGTCGGTGATTAGCCCTGCGGCACATCCTTCTCTCACAACTGCTTCCTGCGTGGCCTTGATGTGCGGCAGAATCGGTTCCGGGTTAATGCCGGGAAATGCGGGGTTCACCTCGTTGCGAATCTCAACGAACGGAATGCCAGCACGGCAGAAGATTCCCGCAAGTACACCGCGTCCAGCTCCATACATTACGTCGATCAGGAACTTCGATCCGCTCGCCCGAATCGCCGCCAGATCAATGAACTGCTCAAGCGCCGCAATGTACTCCGGCTGAAAATCCACCTCTTCGATCGGAGCCGATTTCTGCGCCCGCGGAGCCGGAGCTTCAAGATAGCTCTCAATCGCGGACATGATGGAAGGCTTACCCGATCCTCCATAGCTCGCCTTATACTTGACGCCGTTCCACTCTGCAGGATTATGGCTGGAGGTGATCATCACGCCACCAGCGGCCCTCCTGTGCCGCACAGCAAACGACAGCGCGGGAGTAGGGGTGATTCCGCTAGCGAGCTGAACCGGAATACCAGCTTTTGAGAGTTCCTCAGCCGCCACCAGCGCAAAAGAGCGCGAGGCAAAGCGAGTGTCCCAACCAACGCAGACGCCTGCATCTGCGTTCTCCTGTTCCAGAACATAGCGCGCGATTGCCGCCGCTGCTACCCGGACATTCGCGTATGTGAAGTCATCGGCGATGATGCCGCGCCACCCATCCGTGCCAAACCTCACCACCGTCTTCGTCTCTGCCATAACTGTTGCGCTCTTTGAGATCTGACCCTCTTTGCCGATTTCGAGACCAGGCCGATTGCCGGGTGCACCCGCACCTTCTTGAGCCCTACACAAGGTCTTCCCGGCCCACCTGCTTCAGCTCAGCAACAACCTTCCCCACATCCTGGGAACGCTCCCGGGTTGTAATCAGAAGAGCATCCTCCGTCTCTACGACAACCAGATCACTCACCCCTACCAGCGCCACCGCCTTGCCGGGAGCATACACATAATTGCCTTCCGAATCGATATCGACGCAGGGTTGATTCGTCTTATCGAAGACATTCTTACTGCCCAGGTCCTCAGGGTCGCAATTGGCTACATGCTCGTGGAGTGCCGACCAGCAGCCAAGATCATTCCAGCAGAAATCACCCGGCAAACAGTAGATCTCCGACTCACTCTCGCCTTTGGCCGATCGCGGTTCCAGCACAGCATAGTCGATCGAAATGTTTTCGCACAGGGGATAAACCTCAGCAAAGACCTGCGCGAACTCCGGCGTCCCGTACGCCGTCGCTATCTTTTCCATCCGGGTAGCAATACCCGGACTGTGCTCGCGGATAGCGCTCGTCAGAGTCTTCACACTCCACAGAAACATGCCGCTGTTCCACGCGAAATTGCCGGAGGCGACAAATGCCTCGGCCAGCGCCCTGTGCGGCTTCTCCGTGAAGCGCTTGACCTTGTGGACTTCAATGCCTTGTACAGGCTCGGCGACTTCGCCATATTCGATGTAGCCGTAGCCGGTTTCGGGCTTCGTTGCAGGAACTCCAAGCACGACAATCTTTTCGCCGCTTGCCGCCAATAGAACGCCGGCCTTCACAATCTCTGCAAATCGCGCAGCATTCTTCACGACGTGGTCGGACGGGAAAATCCCAATCACAGTGTCAGGCTGCGTCTTTTCCAGTAAAAAGGCGGCTAAGGCACACGCAGGTGCCGTATTCCGGGCCGCAGGCTCGCTCAAAATGTGCTCTTTCGAGATACCGGGAAGCTGCTCGACGATGGCATCTCGCAAGAGGTCATTCGTAATGACCCAAATATCTTCCGCCGCTGCGACCGGCAGCAAGCGATCGACCGTCTGCTGGATCATGGTTCGCTCACCATCCAGCGCCAGCACCTGCTTTGCGCGCGACCGCCGGCTTCGTGGCCAGAAGCGGGTGCCACTACCGCCGGCAAGAATCACGGGAGCGAAACGAAATGCTGCCTCAGTCGTCTGCGCCTGGCCTTCTCTCATGCTTCCTCGTCTCAGTCAAAAAGACCGCATTGGTGTCTCCCAATGCGGCCCTCTTCCAGATAGCAAATTCTAGCCAAGCTTCGCCAAGTACTCGCGCATCCGCTTGACGCCCTCGTCCACAACGTCAGCCGATACGGCATAAGACAAGCGGATGTGCTCCCTTGTCCCGAAGGCCTCGCCTGGAACCACAACCACGTGCGCCTCGCTGAGCAGCTTGGCTGCAAGGTCAGTCGCCGAGGTGATTCCGCCCTTCCCAAGAAAGTTCTTAACATTGGGATAGACATAGAACGCACCTTCAGGAACCGTGCAGGTCAGCCCCGGGATCGTCTTGAAGCCTTCCAGCACGCGATCACGCAGCTTGATATAGTCCGCACGCATCTCCGCGACGCACTCCTGCGATCCGCTGACCGCAGCGATCGAAGCCCGCTGAACCATGCTGGCGGTGTTGGACGTGCTCTGCGACTGCAGCTTGCTCATCGCCGCAATAATCGGCTTCGGCCCCAGCGCGAATCCGGCGCGCCAGCCAGTCATGGCATAGGTCTTTGAGAGCGAGCCCAGGACGACAACGTGCTCCTTGCAGTCCTTGAAGCTGCCGCCGCTAACGATATTTCCGGTGAAGTTCAGGTAGACGTAGCACTCATCCAGCAGCACGAAGATGTCGCGCTGGTGCGCCAGCCGAACGATCGCCTCCAGGTCCTCCGGCGAGACAACCGCACCCGAGGGGTTCGAGGGCGTGTTGAGGATGATCGCCTTTGTCTTGGGCGTAATCGCCGCCTCAATCATTTTTGCGGTCACGCGGAAGTTGTCTGCCTCGTTAGTCTCGACCGGAACCACCACGCCTCCGGCGTACTGAATGATGTCCTTGAACGAGACCCAGTAGGGAACCGGAAGAATCACCTCGTCGCCGTGGTCTACCAATACCTGGACGGCGTTGAACAGAGCCAGCTTGCCGCCCGTCGTGAAGACGCACTCCTCAGGAGTGTAGGCGGATCCAAAGTCTGCCGCATGGCGGTCAACGATGGCCTTTCGAATCTCAGGAATGCCGGCAACATTCGTATAGCGGGTGAAGTTCTTCTCAATCGCATCAATCGCCGCGTCCTTAATATGACGGGGAGTGGAAAAGTGCGGTTCGCCCGCGCCGAAGTCCGCCAGGTCAACACCTTCGGACTTCAGCTTCAGTGCCGCAGCCGTGATCGCCATTGTTGCAGAAACTTCAATGCGGCCGATGCGGTCCGCAAAGATCTTGGTTGCCGTTGCTGTGCTCATGCCTCTAGTGTGTCAGATTTATGCACCGAGATAAAGCGCTTACATCGTGCTCGAAACGGAACATCCGCTGCTTCTGTTACGATTTCGGCCAAACAGAATTAAAGCGAATCCGTACCTGCCGTTTCCTTCGGGAAACACTACGCATCCGCTCCGTTCACACTCAATTAAAAGGATTTAGGTGGGATATGGTTCGTTTTCCCTTTTCCGGCTCGCAATGCCTGGCTGCCGTTGCCGCTCTGGCCGGTGCGCTGTTTCCTGCTTACGCACAGCAGCCCCTCAAAACCCTTCTGGTCGACGTCGATCATCGCCCAGCTATGTCCCTCAATGGACAGTGGCATTACCTGGTCGACCAGCCCCCGGCCCGCGGGCTCTACACCCTGGACGGCAAGGTTCGTGACAACGGCTATGCCCTGAATACCCACCCGAATATATCGAGCGGACCTCATAACGAGGAATACGACTTCTCGACCGCCCCTACCATGAAGATCCCCAGCGACTGGAACAGTCAGGACCCAACGTTGTTCCGCTACGAAGGCGTCGTCTGGTTCCAGCGGGACTTCGACTTCCAGCCCCGACCCGGCACCCGCACCTTCCTCCACATCGGCGCTGCCAATTACAAATCCTTCGTCTGGGTAAACCAGAAGCGCATCTGCGACCACGAGGGCGGCTTCACGCCCTTCGACTGCGAGGTCACCCAGGCCCTCAAGCCCGGCGCAAATTTCGTCGTAATCGCCGTCGATTCCACCCGCAACGTCGACCAGATTCCCAGCATCGGCATCGACTGGTTCAACTACGGCGGCCTCCATCGCGATGTCTCGCTTGTCACCGTGCCTGATCACTTCATCGACGACTATGACATTCACCTGAAGCACGGACCGACCTTCTCCCCCGCCGATGCTGATACCCTCACGGGCTATGTCCACGTGGAGGGCGCACCTGCCGGGACCAGCGTAAAGATCAAGGTTCCCGAGGCCGGGGTGGACACGGAAGCGAAGACCGACAGCGAAGGCCGCGCGCCGTTCGAAGTGAAGGCAAAAAGTCTCAACCTCTGGTCTCCGGAGACACCGAAGCTCTATAAGGTCGAACTCTCCTCCGGGCAGGACTCCCTCACCGACGACATCGGGTTTCGCGATATTCGCGTCGATGGCACCAAAATTCTGCTGAACGGCAAGCCCATCTTCCTGCAGGGTGCCAATATGCACGCCGAGGCGCCGTATCGCGGCGGACGCGTCAATAACGATGAGGACGTGAAGAACATCTTCGGTTTCCTGAAGGATCTCAACGCAAATTTCGTTCGGCTGTGCCACTATCCCCACGACGAGCGCATGGAGCGCGAAGCCGATCGCGACGGCGTCATGATCTGGTCCGAGATCCCGATCTGGCAGCGCATCTCCTACGAGAAGCCCGAGGTCTACGCCAAGGCCGTCGCCATGCTCAAAGAGATGATCCGCCGCGACCGGAACAAGGCCTCAGTGATCATGTGGTCGGTCTCCAACGAAACGCCCAACATGCCCGCGCGTACGAAGTTCCTTACGGACCTGGCCAATGAGGCCCGGCAACTCGACTCCACCCGCCCCATCACCTCCGCCCTCATCGGACCCCACGCCAAAGGCAACCAGATGGTCCAGAACGATCCCCTGATCAATGCGCTCGATATCGTTGGGCAAAATGAGTACGTCGGCTGGTACGAGGGTAAACCCGAGGACGCCGACACCATGGTCTGGACGCTCCCCAACAAACCTGTCCTGATGTCAGAGTTCGGAGCCGAAGCCAAATATGGTGTTCACGGACCGAAGAATGAGCGCTGGGCAGAAGAACAGCAGGTCAACGTCTACCAGCATCAATTCGTCATGATCAACAAGATGCCGCAGGTTCGGGGCCTGATCCCGTGGGTCCTGATGGACTTCCGTTCGCCCACCCGCAACATCCCGAAGCTGCAGGATGGCTATAACCGCAAAGGTCTCTTCTCCGAGAAGGGCGAGAAGAAGCAGGCCTTCTACCTCTTCCAGAAGGTCTACAAAGAACACTCTGTAGGAAAGCCCGAGTAAGCAAGGCCCGCAGTCCAACAGAAAAGGAGCGGCGCAGTGCCGCTCCTTTTCTGTGCTCTTGTGATGCGTGATTAGAAGAGAATCTTCGCTCCCAGCTGCAATTGCCGCGGAGGAAACGCCGAGGAGATCGTTCCGAAGTTTGTGTTGCTGATGTTGAGATTCAGTCCGTTGAAGTTCGTCCTGTTCAGGATGTTGAATGCATCTGCCTGAACCTTCACCCTTACACGTTCCGTTACCGGAAAGAACTTCGACAAAGTGGCGTCGGTCTGTGCCAGGCCAGGACCCTCAATGGGAGCATACGGAGCATTCCCGAAGCGGGCTTCTGTCTTGGGAACCTCCACAAACGGCCGCTGCGTATCATTGCAGCCTTTGCCGCTTCCATTGTTCAGGTAGCCGCAGACACCCGCATGCGGGTTGTAGATGCGAACACCCGGTACACGATCAGGACGCACGTTGCCAAGATTGACTCGCGACGTACCCTGCACGTTGTAGTAGGCGCCGCTCTGCAGGCGGGCTACACCGCTGATCTGCCAGCCTCCCAGAGTCTGACGGATGACGAAGTTATGACCCTTGAGGTCCGGAGCCTGCACAACAAAGGTGGCGACGAACGCGTGACGGCGGTCGTTCGACAGCGGTCCGTAGTTGTAGTGCAAATCCGTCCAATTCTCCAGCGTCTGGTTGTTTCCGTTGGAATCACCCAGCGCCTTCGCAAAGGTATACGCCAGCGTGAAGGTTGTGAAGCCAGCGCGCTTGGACGCAAACACCTGCAAGGCGTTGTAGTTGTAGTTCGAATCGAAGCGGTTGGATCCGATGGAGGTATAGCCCTTATAGGGGTTGAAGATCGCAGTGGACGAGTAAGGTGTCGAGCTGTTTGCGTTCGCCACGACTGCCTGCAGGTTGGGGAAGTTGACGTTTGGCTGACGCAGCTGATGATGAGCGACGCTGCCCACATAATTCATCTCCATCAGGACCGTGCGGGTGATCTGTCGCTGGAATCCGAAGCTGTACTGCCAGGTATAGGGATTCTTGTTCTGGGGGTCGATCGCGCTGATCGATCCCTGCAGACCGGTGTTGTTAGCAGAAAGCGAGCTTATCGTCGCCAGGTTACCGGTGTCGAACTGCACATTCTTCAGGAACGGCGGCAGGTTCAGCTGGCTGAAGATCAGGTTGCCCTGCGCGCGATAGAAGAACAATCCGATCCCACCGCGAATGGTCGTCTTATCATTCGCTGCATACGCGAATCCGAAACGCGGTCCGACGGCTCCGTTCATCTTGTAGAAGCCGCGAGGAGCACCTGTCGGAATCAGCGGGAACAGTGAGGTATCCACATTCGGAACCCGAATCTGCTGATCCGAAGGAACACCATTGCCCGCACGAATCAGGCCGTTATATGGGTTACCGGAGCCTGGAACGATGCGACCGTTCGTAGTCACGGTGACAGCATTGTTGGGGTTGTACACCGAGCTATCGAAGTTTGAAGCGTTGTTGCCCTGCAGATAGAAGGGCTGGATCCACTGGTAACGCAACCCGAGCTCAAGGCTCAGCTTGCGCGTTGTTCTCCAGCTATCCTGCACAAACCCTTCAATCTGGTTGAAGCGGAAGTGCCCCATTGGATCGGCACTGGCCTCAGAATAGCTCTGGAAGTTTCCAAGGAACGCATCTGCCATCGAGTAGCAGGTCGTGTTCGAAGTCGCATTACGGCACAAACTCGAAGTCGGAACTACATTGAACGTAGCGTCTCCGGTGTAGTTGGAGCGGCCGTTCTGATCGACACGATCACGAATATACGCCCCGCCAAACTTGAAGGTGTGGTCACCCTTCACCCAGGTGATTGTGTCGGCTACCTGGATGTCGGTAGAAGGCGACAGCAGCGCGAAATTCGGCCCCTGGAAAGGAGCGTAGTTCGTAACATTCACGATGGGAATGCCGTTCGGATACGGTCCCACTCCAGGAAACAGCTTCTGGTACTGGAAGCCATAGGTCTCCCGCTTCCAGTTATCTCCATAAGGCGGAATGCGCTGCGCGGCCCAGCTCGCGTTTGCCGTCGCCTGGTTGATCAGGTTGGGGCTTGCCGTCCACGTCCAGGAGACCAGATAGCTCTGTCCAGGGCGATTTCTGGTCGTCGGCGTCGTGTTCAAAATTCCACCGTTCGAGAACGTTCCGAAGGGGTCGATCAAAGTGTTCTGATCGTGAATCCAGCGACCAAACACCGAATTCTTCTGATTCACAACATAATCAAGGCGGATAAGGTCCTGATGAAAGTTGAGAGGATTCGACGGCGCCAGTGTCAGGTTGTTGTTCGGGATACCGCCGTCCCTGAAGCTCAGCCCGGCAGCCGAGATCTTCCTGTAAACGTCCGCAATCGCCTTCCCGTCCGGTGTCATTAGCGACGCGATGTTGTTATTCGGAATCGGTTGCGAGGTACCAGGATAATAGAGCTGCACCGGATTAGAACTCGCCAGCAGCGCCGAGAAGTCTCCATTCAGCATGGCCGTTGTAGGAACGGTGAAGGTCCGCGCTACCGCCTGCTGACGAAGCCTCTTCCACTCTTCGCCTAGAAAGAAGAAGAGTTTGTCATGGATGACTGGGCCTCCTACGAAGAAGCCAAAGTCGTTATAGATGAGTTGCGTCTTCTGTTTTGCGATGTAGTTGGTCGCATCGAGGTAGCTGTTGCGGTGGAATTCGAAAGCACCGCCGTGAAACGCGTTGGTTCCGCTCTTGGTGACAATATTGAAGGTCGGGCCTGAGGTACGGCCATACTCTGCTGAGGCGTTCGAGGTATCGATCTTCACCTCCTGGATGAAGTCCGGTCCCACGTTGTTCATCAGCGAGCCGTTCGAACCCGCCACCTGGTTGTAGGCTCCGTCCACCGTAAGGTTGTTCGTGTCGCTCCGGTTTCCGTTGATCGTCTGGTTGTTCGCTGCCAGCGAAGTCGTTACCGAGAAGATGTCAGGATTCGTAACAACTGCACCCGGCACCAGCGTCAGCAACTGCGTGTAGTTGCGGCCATTCAGCGCGAGGTTATCGACCTGCTTCGAGTCGATCACACGGGCCAACTCGCCAGAGGTCGTATTGAGAGTCTCGATCGCGCCGCCCTGCACCTCTACCGTCTCACTCGTCTGGCCGACAGTAAGTGTAAAGTTCGACGTCACTTTTGCGTCCGCGCTAATGGAGACGTCGGACTGTTTCGCCGTCTGAAATCCGATCTTCGTGACCGTGATGGAATAGAGGCCGATGGGCAGGTTCGTCGCGATATAGTTCCCGTTCGCGTCAGAGTTCACCGAACGGGTCGCCTGCGTATTCATTGATGTAATTGTGATGGCGGCGTCGGGAACAGCCGCCCCTGTCGGGTCCAGCACCATGCCTGAGATCTGACCGAAGCTGCTCTGCGCGTACGCGCTCACAGCTGAGAAACTGAGTCCGATAGCCAGCAGCAGGACACACCACGCCGCGCGAAATCTGATTTGCATCTCACAACCTCCAAAAGAATGGTTCAAGCCGCCTTCATAAGGACCGCTATCGTTCAGCAATCTCTTTGAAGTTCGTTATTATCCGACATGCGTGCTGCCGGTACGCTCGCGAAAGGGAAGATTTATTCCAAGCGCAGGCCATTAATTCGTATTCCGTACATACTTGTCAAGAACTTCGAATCGGGCGGATCTTGATGCAATTTTCAGGACTGTTACGTTTTAGTAGAACCCCGCAGAGTTATCGCTAAAGTTGTCGCGGATCGTTCATCTCAAGTATGGTGAGCGCATCTTTGCATTGGTGGAAATGACCTTGTCCAACCTCCGGGAACCCCAAACCACACGACGCAGATTTATCAGCGGAGCGCTCGCGCTCGGTGCCGCCCCGGCCATTCCAGCAGCAGCACAGTATATCCCGCAGTCGGCATCTGGCACAGACGATCGCACCTACTGGATCGAAGTTGTGCGCAGGGTCTCCCACCCTGTGCTCGAAGCCCTCAGCAAGGGTAAACTACGCGCCACCATGCCCGTCGAAGCGGCCCTGGGGGTGGAGCAGGAACGCCGCAAGTCCACGCACCTCGAGGCCTTTGGTCGCCTGATCAGCGGCCTAGCTCCGTGGCTTGAGGCCGACATGCATAGCAGCTCAGAAGTCGCTTTGCAGGCCCAGTATCGCGACTGGTCTCGCATTGGTCTTCGGAACGGTACCGATCCATCCTCCCCGGATTACATGAACTTCGGCACCACTCCACAGTCCGTCGTCGACGCCGCCTTTCTGATCCTAGGTATTCTCCGCGCACCAAAGCAACTATGGGAGCCGCTCGACCACTCCACCCGCGCGAATATCATCAAGGCCCTTCAGGCGACCCGCCAGGTTCTGCCCGGCCAATCCAACTGGCTCCTGTTTTCCGCAATGGTCGAAGCCGGCCTCTGCTTCATGGGCGAGCAGTGGGACGCGCTTCGCGTGGACTACGCCCTGGAGATGCACCGGGAGTGGTTCCTCGGCGACGGAACCTATGGCGATGGCGCTCATTTCCACTGGGACTACTACAACAGCTTCGTCATCCAGCCGATGCTGATGCAGGTCCTGGATACCGTCCCCGCCCGCTCTGCCATGTGGAAGGCATTCAAGCCCGTCGTCCTCGAGCGTGCCCGCCGGTACGCCGCCATCCAGGAGAGGCTAATCAGCCCCGAGGCGACCTACCCCGCCATCGGCCGCTCCATTACGTACCGCTTCGGCGCCTTTCATTTGCTCAGCGATATCAGCTTGCGCCGGCAGCTTCCGGAGCCAGTCTCACCCGAGCAGGTGCGTTGCGCTCTGACTGCCGTCATGCGCCGCATGATCGAGCGCCCCGGCACCTTCGACTCCAAAGGATGGCTCACCATCGGATTCGCTGGCCACCAACCGCATCTGGGAGAGACCTACATCTCCACCGGAAGCCTCTATCTCTGCGCCGCAGCCTGGCTGCCGCTCGGCCTTTCTGCGAGCGACCTATTCTGGGCAGGACCGGCCAAGAAGTGGACTCAGGCAAAGATATGGTCCGGCGAAGACGCTCCCGCCGATCACGCATCATCCGCTTAGTCCGTCCTCACATTCGCTGACCGGGTATTATTTCGCCGATGCGCTCATTGAGAAAACTCTGCTTCGTCGCCGCTCCAGTTCTTCTTTCCGCAGTAGCCTTCGCGCAATCCCGGAGCGATAGCAACTGGGCAAACATCGGAGGCTCGCCGCAGAACACCCACTACTCCGCGCTGCGCGAGATCAATGGCTCGAACGTCGCACGGCTGCAGGTCGCATGGAAGTTCGACACCGGCGAGACCGGTGGCCTTGAGACCACTCCGCTCGTCATCGACGGAGTGCTTTACGGCATCACTCCATCGCAGAAGATCATCGCGCTGGACGCCGCTACTGGCAGGCTCCTGTGGAAGTTCGACTCTGCGGTCAAAGGCACCGGTCCCGACCGCGGCCTCACCTACTGGAAGGGCCCTGGAAACGAGAAACGCCTCTTCGTCGGAATCGCAAACTTCGTCTACGCACTCGATCCTGCAACCGGAAAGGTCATCCCCGGCTTCGGAGAGAATGGCAGAATCGATCTTCGTGAGGGCCTGGGCCGCGACCCGGAGCAGCAATCCATCTCGCTCTCCACTCCCGGGGTGATCTACAAAGATCTGCTGATCGTGGGGGGCCGCCTGCCCGAGACCGCTCCTGCCCCTCCCGGCGACATTCGCGCCTTCGATGTCCATACGGGCAAACAGCGGTGGATATTCCACACGATTCCGCATCCCGGCGAACCAGGCTACGAGAGCTGGCCTCCGGACGCCTGGAAGACGGCCGGAGGCGCTAATAACTGGGCTGGCATGGCCGTCGATCCTACCCGCGGCATCGTCTATGTGCCCACCGGCTCCGCTGTCCCGGACTTCTACGGAGCCTCTCGTGTTGGAGACGACCTGTACGCCAACACGCTCCTCGCCCTCGACGCCGCTACGGGAAAACTCCTCTGGCACTTCCAGGGAGTCCATCACGACATCTGGGACCGCGACTTCCCCTCAGCTCCGGTCCTCGCAACCATCACCCGCGACGGGCGCAGCGTTGATGCCATCGCGCAGACGACGAAACAAGGAGTGCTCTATCTCTTCGACCGCACCACCGGAAGACCCCTCTTCCCCATCGAAGAGCACCCTGCTCCCCCGAGCAGCGTCCCCGGCGAGGTTGCCGCCAGGACGCAACCCCGCCCTGTCGCCCCCGAACCCTTCGCTCCGCAAACCGTAACAGAGGCGACCCTGACCAACCGCACTCCTGCAGCGCACGCCTGGGCCGTCCAACGCCTGCGTGAGATGCGCAACGAGGGGCAGTTCGTGCCGTTCACGACGGGCAAAGATACGCTCATGTCTCCCAGCTTTGAGGGTGGCGCAGAGTGGGGCGGCCCTGCCTTCGATCCCCAGACGGGAATCCTCTATATCAACGCCAACAACCACGCCTCGATGGCCGCGCTCGCGACTCACACCGGCGGCTCGCCGGGCCGCACGACGTACCTTTCCCAGTGCAGCGTCTGCCACGGTGACCACCGGCAGGGCTCTCCACCTGAGTTCCCAACGCTGCTCGGGATTACCAAAAGACTGACGCCGGAACAGATCGTTGCCACCATTCACCAAGGCAAGGGCCGCATGCCTGCCTTTCCGTTCGAAGGAAAGCAGTTGGCAGATCTGCTGCAATATCTGTCAACCTCGTCCGAGACGATCGCTTCGGGTCCACCGGCAGAAGAGCAGGCCGGTCGCCCCAGCCATGCCGCAGAATCCGCCACCTCCAAATACACGTTAACCGGCTATCGTCGTTTCAACGATCCGGACGGCTATCCGGCAACAGCTCCCCCATGGGGAACCCTGAATGCCCTGGATCTCACCTCCGGGAAGTATCTCTGGAAGATTCCGCTGGGACAGTATCCCGAGCTGGCGGCCAAAGGTATGGCAGACACCGGCAGCGAGAACTACGGAGGACCGCTGGTTACCGCCGGCGGTGTGCTGTTCATTGCAGCCACCAACTTCGACCACAAGATCCGGGCCTTCGACAAAACGACCGGAAAGCTACTGTGGGAGAGCGTCTTACCCTTCGCCGGGAACGCCACCCCTGCCACCTACCAGGTCCATGGCCGCCAGTACCTCGTCATCGCTGCAGGTGGCTCGAGCCTGAACCCTCGCGGACCTATCGGAGGAGTGTATGTCGCTTTCACGCTTCCGAGATGAGGCGAAAAGCTTGCACAATCTACTTGTCTCTAGCGACCTTAGCCTTCAGCCGCGCCTCCACCAGCGGAGGTACAAGCGAGGACACATCGCCTCCCAGCTGAAACACACTCTTGATCAGCCTTGAGCTGACGTAGGTGTACTTCTCCGCGGGCATCATAAACAGCGTCTCTATCTCGGGAGCGAGCTTTCGGTTCATCATCGCCATCTGGAACTCATACTCATAGTCAGAGATAGCGCGAATGCCGCGCAGGACTGCGGTCGCGCCCTGTTCCCGGCAGAAGTCCACCAGCAGGCCATCAAAGGTCGCCACGGAGACATTCCCCAGGCCGCTTGTCGCCTCCGTAATCATCTCTACTCGCTCCGGAACCGTGAACAGAGGCGGGGCCTTCTCGGCGTTTCGCAGAATAGCCACGACCAGGTGATCGACGATCTTTGCGCCTCTGGCGATCAGGTCCAGATGGCCGTTCGTCAGCGGGTCGAATGTGCCAGGATAGATTGCCTTTACCATATGCATTCTCAAGCAGCATACCGTTCGGCGCGAAAAAAATCCGGCTGCCTGTAGTCTTCGCTCCGTTGCTCCCGTCTGTTTTGATATCTGGACCGGCAACTGAATCGCCGCTCCGAACGATACGCATGTCGACCAGGACCCCAACCGCCGATCTCTTCACGCAGACCTCCGAGGCCGCCGCTGGAGCGCTTCCAACGCCTTTCGACGACCTGGGTGCCGTTGTGGAAGCTCATCGTCTGCGCGTCTATCGTTTCCTGCTCGCCTCGCTGCGCGATGCCGATGTCGCGGAGACTCTCACTCAGGAGACATTTCTCCGCGCATGGAACTCGCGGTCCAGCTTTCGCGGCGAATGCTCGCTGGCAACCTGGCTCACCCGTATCGCGCTGAACCTCCTTCGCGATCACACCCGGACCAACCGTTTTCGCTTCTGGCGCAGGGTCTCGGCGCAGGCCGTCGATGCGACAGAGATTGCATCCTTTCTGCCGCACCGGGACTCAGCCCTTGACACCCGACTGATTGCAACCGAGCAGGTTGGCCTCCTCTGGCAGGCCGTCGATACCCTCTCCGAACGTCAGCGCACTATCTTCCTCCTCCGATTCGTCGAGGAGATGGAACTCTCCGAGATCGGTGCCGCCACAGGCCTGCCGCTGAGCACCGTCAAGAGCCACCTGTATCGTGCCCTCGCCCACATCCGCGAACGTTATTCGAAACTCTCAAGGAAAGCCGTATGAATTCCATCGACCACCTGACCGAGGAACAGTTCTACGATCTCGTGATTTCCAACCCCACAGACAGCTCCGTGGAGGTTCAGCACCTGCGCGATCACCTTTTGCGATGCCCCGAATGCGCGGCAGAGCTGGCATTTCTTCGTCAGCCGCTCGCCGATTTCCGTTCCTCTGTTACTGCCTGGGCAGACCATCACTCCAACAACCGCTCGTGGACGAGAACGTCTCATCCGAGTTCCTTTGCGATGTTGTCCGCCTGGCTTCTTGCGGCAGCCGCGCTCATCCTTGTGATCGCTCTTCCGTTCGCAGCACATCGCAAACCGGCCACGATTGCGTACCGCCACGCCACCTATTCCGATACAAAACCTTCTGCTGCCTCCTCCGCCACGATCGGAGATGAAGCCCTGCTTGAGGAGGTAAACCAGACCGTCTCCTCCTCGATTCCAACCCCCATGCAACCGTTGGCTGACCCTACCGGTGCTGCCGGAAACAAGATCGACTCCAACTCAAGGAACTGATATGACCCGCTCCTCTTTCTTTACGCTCGCTCTCCTCGGACTGGTCTGCGTTTTGTCCTCATCTGCCGAACCGCCAGCGATTCAATCTGCCCCGGCGCCTGCGCCATCTGCCGCTCCAGCCCCGGCGGTCTCCCCGAGGCCCCCCAGACCTCCCCGCAATGTGCAGTTCAGATCTGTTGATATAGCCCCGGGAAGAGGCGCCGGAATGCGCATCGCGCCTCCCGGAATGTGGTGGAAAAATCCTGATCTGGCCCAGAAGATCTCTCTCACGGCGGATCAGCAGAAGCGCATGGATGACATCTTTCAGCAAAGCCGTCTTCAGCTGATCGATCTGAAGGCCAACGTCGAAAAGCAGGAGGTCATGCTTGAGCCCATGCTCTCGGCCAACCCTCCCGACACCAACAAGGTGCTCGCCCAGATTGACCGGGTCGCCAGCGCCCGGGCCGAGCTCGAAAAAGCCAATGCCCGCATGCTGCTAGGCATTCGCGGTGTGCTCTCCGCCGACCAGTGGACCAAGCTGCAGGAAGAGCAGCGTGAAAATCGCCGCTTTCTGTTTCACTTCAAAGGAGGCCCGGATGGGCGTGGTCCCCACCCTGGAGGACACGGCCCAGACAGCCTGATGATCCAGCCCGGCATGCTCCATCAGCTGCAGATCGCTCCTGTAGGCCCGCTCAGTCTGCTCGCTCCTCCCGCGCTGCCGGATGCTGGCCCGGAGACGGGATTCGTGATCGGCGGCGTCTCTCCTCCAGATGGCCCGGAATCCGATCTCGACCCGCCACCGGCAGTACTTGATCTCGACCGTTAGAACAGTTGTCTGTAAAGCAAAAGGCTCCCGCCCAGTGCGAGAGCCTTTCCTGTCTCCGACTCGTGATTACGAACGTTTGCCTTTGACGGCCTCGGTGGCCGCAGCCGCTCCGTTGGCCGGAACCGCGGGAACTTCGGGTGTAGCTTCGGCAGGCGCAATATTCAGCTTTCTACGAACATCGCCGTCGATACGGGCGAAGATGTCCTTGTTCTCCTTCAGGAAATTGCGGACGTTCTCTCGTCCCTGCCCGATGCGCTCACCGGAGTAGCTGTACCAGGCGCCGCTCTTTTCAACGACCCCATGGAGAACCGCCAGGTCCAGAACATCGCCTTCCCGCGAGATTCCCTCGCCATACAGAATGTCGAACTCCGCATCGCGAAACGGAGCCGCGACCTTGTTCTTGACGACCTTCACCTTGGTCCGCGAACCGGTAACAACATCGCCTTCCTTGACGGCGCCAATCCTGCGGATGTCGATACGGACGGATGAGTAGAACTTCAGGGCGCGGCCGCCGGTCGTGGTCTCAGGATTGCCGAACATTACGCCGATCTTGTCGCGGATCTGGTTGATAAAGATCAGGCAGGTGCGCGACTTCGACACGGTTCCGGTCAGCTTGCGCAGCGCCTGGCTCATCAGGCGGGCCTGAAGGCCCATGTGCGAGTCGCCCATCTCGCCGTCGAGCTCGGCCTTGGGGACCAGCGCTGCAACCGAATCGACCACCAGGACATCGATCGCTCCCGAACGCACCAGAGCCTCTACTATCTCCAGCGCCTGTTCGCCGTAGTCCGGCTGCGAGACCAGAAGATTGTCGGTATCGACCCCAAGCTTCTTCGCATAGACCGGATCCAGCGCGTGCTCGGCATCTACGAATGCAGCCAGACCGCCGGCCTTCTGGGCCTCCGCCACAATCTGCAGGGTGAGGGTCGTCTTACCCGAGGACTCAGGGCCAAAGATCTCAACCACACGCCCGCGCGGAACGCCACCAACACCGAGAGCAGCATCGAACGAGATGGATCCCGTGGAGATGACCGAGATGGGAACGATGGCCTCTTTAGCTCCCAGCCTCATGATGGAGCCCTTGCCAAACTGCTTTTCAAGCTGCGAAAGAGCTGTCTCTATAGCCTTGTTGCGATCATCTGCCACGTAATGTTCTCCCTGAAGAAACGTCAAAGCGGATTCTAGCATTTAATTGCACAGGAGCAAAGAAAAAGCGAATAGAAACAGAATCTCTCGATGGCTGACCGCGCTTTTCACCGCCTGCTATCCTAGCGGCACTTTCAAAACGTCATCGCTACGAGGGACTCGGACCAATGAGGAAGAGGCCGTATCTCGAGCGAAATACGATCCTGCATCCATCCGACGCAATCATGAATTACGAGCATTTCCTGGAGCTGAATCCACAGAACAACAATACCCGAATGAAATTGAAGGATCTGCAGCAATAACTTTGATTCGGCAATCCGGATGGTGTGGATTTTCAGGATCGTTCGCCGAGCAGGACGTTGGCAACCGACGCCAACTTCACACCGGCATAAGGATCGAGAAGACGGTGCCCCGATGTTTGGGATTGATGCAGCTGCGAACCCGAACGGACCAACGGTTCTTCCTGGCAAGTTCCTGAATGACCCACAACCCCAGGCCTGTCCCGGTTTCACCCTTTGTCGTAACGAATGGCTCGAAGATCGTCGGCAGCAAATTAGGATCTATCCCCGATCCGGTATCTGCAATGCTGAGATTTAGCCGCGTGTCTCCCGATCCGTTCGCATTCCGCTGCTGAGAGATCCTTAGGCGTAGATTTCCGCCCATTCGCATAGCGTCCAGCGAATTTCCAATGAAATTGGCCATTATTTGTCGAAGCTCTCCGGGGTTCGCCTCGATAAAGGTATTTCCTGTACGCACTTCCTTGTGCACAGTGATATTTGCGGCCAGCAGACGCGACTTATATAGCGCGAGAATGGAATCCAGCACGGCACTCACATCGACTTGTACCGGCCTATTGGGTTCCCGGTAGTAGCGCAGGGTATGTTTTGTGATCTCTGTAACTCGAGCCAGCTCCTGCTCTGCCTGCTCCAGATAGATCGCCCTTCGATCCGGGGAGGATTCGGAACGTAGGAGATAAAGCAGGTTAGTAACGGATTCCAGAGGGTTATTGATCTCATGAGCGATACTCGCCGCCAAACGTCCAGTCACGGCGAGCTTCTCTGAGAGTCGGAGCGCCTCTTGAGCTCGCTCCATCTGCAGCATCTGATCCCTTACCTGATACTGCCGCTGACGTCCTCGCAGCGCCGCCTCGAGCGTGCTGAGCAGAGTCTCGGGGCGAAGAGGACGCTCGAGAAGAAAAACATTTCCGAGCGGTCTCCGCAACTGACGGAGGCGTTCGCTCTCTGCGGTGACTCGACCGCCCGCGACCAGAAGAATGACTGGAAAGTCGGACCAGGGAGGCTGCTGCTTCAGCACCAGCTCTAAATCGAGAATGGCGCTGCCCAGCAGCGCCTCTTCGCAAATGATGGCAGCTCCTGCGCCGCCGCGGACGTTATCACTCAGCTCTGAGACAGACTCCGCCACATGGCATGGCTTTCCTAGCCTTTCCAGCAGGGCTGCAATCAATTGCGCATCTCGTCCTGTAGGCGCCAGAATAAGGGTGCGCCTTTCGGGAAAATCTGTGTCAGTCGCGCCGATCAGAACGCCCCCTAAATCTTAGAACCTATAAATTTCGGGCTTCCGGTGAGAACACCTTCGAACTCCGTTAAAGGCTCTCCGACCTTGATCGCACCTTTACTCAAGATCAGCTCTCGAATGGTACGTTCATGGGGGCCACTGCGTTTCTTCACCACTGAGAGCGCCTGCCGTATGGTACCTCCACTCTCGAAATAGCGGAAAAGGAGAACCGTGTCGGCAAGATAGCTCACGTCGATGGGACTTTCCGTAACTCCAATGAAGCCATGCTGTGCAAGCGTGAGCAAGGTGGCGATTCCCTGCTGTCCAAGATAAGCAAGCAGTTCATGCAACTGCATGGCGAGGAACTGCTCATGCGGCATCGCATTCAGAAAACCATTCATGCTATCAATCACGACAAGTCGAAGATTTTGTTCATCGACCAATCGTCTGATATTTGAAACGAACTCGCCCGGGGAGAGCTCCGCCGGGTCAATCTGCTGGATCTCCAGCATTCCGCTTTCCAGCAACCCGGTCGGGTCCATTCCCAGCCCGCACGCCCGCTCAATCAGAGTGCCGAAGGACTCATCGAAGGTAAAGATGACGGCTTTTTCACCCCGCCGGGCAGCAGAGAAAGCGTACCGAAGTGCGATGGTTGACTTCCCGCAACCCGCCGGACCTGTCAATAGCGTACTTGTCCCTGTATCGATGCCTCCGCAGAAGAGATCATCGAGTTCCTTGATGCCGCTCGGCACAGGTTTTTGCTCAAATCCGGGCTTGTGCTCCGACGCAATAAGACGTGGATAGATAGCAATGCCACCGGTTTTGATGGTGTAGTCATGAAAGCCCTCACGGAAGTGAGATCCGCGGAGCTTATGCACTTCCATACGGCGTCTCTTGATACCGAAATCGCGCTCCAGACTCTGCATCTTGATCACGCCGTGCGCGATACTTTGGAGCTGCAAATCGTTCGAATTCCCCTCTGCCGTTCTGTCATCCAGCAGAAGCACCGTGCAGCAGCGGCCCGCAAAGTACCGCTTCAGGGCAAGGATCTGGCGCCTGTAGCGGAGCGGGTCACGAGCTATCATGCGAAATTCAGAGAGAGAATCAAACACGACACGTTGCGGGTCCACTTCTTCAACCTGCTTCAAAATGGAGGTCATCGTGTCTGCCAGTTCGACTTCCGATGGGTGGAAGACGGTGTATTGAGACTCTGCACTCAGATCCTCATCCGGCGGGACCATTTCATAGATTGCAATCTGATCCAGGGACCATCCATGGGATTCGGCGACCTGCTCCAGTTCCTGCTTCGATTCGGACAGAGTGATGTACATCCCTTTTTCGCCACTCTTAAGCCCCTGAAGCAGAAACTGCAATGCCAATGTGGTCTTCCCTGTCCCCGGGTCACCCTCGACCAGGTACAGGTGACCAGTGGGAATTCCTCCCTCGAGGATATCGTCCAATCCTTCTACCCCGGTGTGCAGCCGGGTTTCCTTTTTTCCTTTACTTCTTTCAGGTGAAATCTCGAGCGAAGAAGAAATTATCCGGTTCCCTCGTTCGCCGTTCCCTGGGAGCCCCTCACTCATTCCTTTTCCCTCCTCACGCTTATGATGCGATTTAGCCTGGCACGACTGCCACACCATGGCATGGATGGCGCGATGACTAGAGATTAGCTCTTAGAATCGGTATTCCTTCTCGTTATTTAGAGCCTTTGCAGGGTCAACGCCGCAGCAGATCTATCGGCTCATTAACATCCTCAATCCGGAAATGTTGGGCGAGTGCAGGGTGCCGGTCGGCAATTGCACGATACATCTCCCAGGCAACCCGCCTGTAACTGAAGTGGCCTGCGACCCCGGACCGAAGCTCTGCGATGTAGAGCGCCTCGGCAAAATCCATCTTGAACATCGAGCGGCACCGCGTTCCCAGTGGAAGGCAGTACTGCGCGGATTGCGCAGCTTCGGAAACCCCGGAGTCGCGCAGGCTGCGGAAGGCAGCAAACGCCGCCCCCATCGCCGCGCTGTATTCCTTCTCCAAACCAGCCTCGGCCAGCGTCGGCTGCCCCGGACAGACCGGCTCCTCGTACCCGTGAGCGTCTGTGTAGCCCTGAAGAAGCTGCACGCAGCGACGGTGACGATGCATGTCCCGGAAGCCCCCGATGTCCATCAGGATGTCAAAACGGAAACTTTGCCCTGCGCTGAAGGCCCGCAGAAGCTCATCGTGACGGCCGCGATGCTTCGTTCCCAAGGCAACCAGCTCATCGCGGCGCGTAGCCGAGAGCGCAGCCACATTCGACCTTAGCTGCCGATACGAGTGGTGGCAATTGGGATAGAGCAGCGACGTTGCCAGCTCCACCTCGAGTGGCTCCGAATTATCCAGAAGATCGACCACAGGTGCGGCTTCGATCGCCTGCCCAGCCATCAAATCCATGGCTGCTGCAGCAAGCTCCTGCCTGCTCTCCCTTTGATAGATATTCTCCACGGCATATTTCACCAGCGTTGGTGCGGTCTTGACCGGACGGAGCAGCATCTCGGTTGCGCGCTCTCCGCACAACGCATGGACCGAACCAATCTCCTCGCAAAGGACCTGGGCGTCGGCTCGATAGACGTTCCATGCCGGCTCTGTCGCTGCCACACGCAGCTTCTCGGCGATCTGCCGAACCTCGGCGAACGGGCTGGTCAGCAGGCGCGAGACCTGTGTCTCCAGCGTCCTCGCGTTCACAATCTGTCCAAGAGACGTATTGGTCGCCAACGGCAGAAGATACCTCGCAACATCGAAGGCTCGTGCCTTGAGGGTCCGGTCATACGCATCCGGCTTCATGGTCTCCGGCCGGGCGATCGCTCCCTTCAATGCCTCGAGCATTCCTGCCGAGATGTTCTGGTAACTCCGAAAGAGATCCTCGATTGCGTGCGTGAACTCTCCCGTTCGCTCACCGAGGTTGGGCGTGTACCAGCCGGAGCGGCGGAAATCCTGATAACGCGTCGAGCGCTCCTGTCCGTCCCACCGCTGCTCATCCACCAATTCGATAGCTGCCAGCAGGCTCAAACGCTCGATGGCAAAGGGAATGTGAGCAAGATCAGCGATCGAACGGTGGCCATACTGAAAATAGAACGTGTTCAGAAACTGCTCGGCCCGCTGGGCGCTGATCTCGACCAGCGATTCCTTCATGCTCAAGGAAGAGCGGGAATATTTGGCCATTGCATAGGCCAGGACTTCGGGGTCGGCTCCATGGATCGCATAGACGTCTGTCTCAGCAGAGGGGGAAGGGATTTTTTCGTCCGGCATGGTGAACCTCAGGATACAGTCACCCCACCGGTCGCGTCTCCGGAGAAGTTCATCGTCCTCCCGGGACGAAGTACCACGCTGTCACACCGCAGCTCGCTTGTGCCCTTCGTATAATTTGTAGGCATACATCGGAGGTTCATTGAGCAATCGCATCGCACTCGTCACAGGAGCGTCGCAGGGTATTGGCCGCGCCGTCGCGCTGGAGCTGGCTCGCCGCGGAGCCCACGTCGCTCTCGCCGCAAGGAATGTGGAAAAGTTGGCTGCCGTCGAGGCCGAAATCACAGCAGCCGGAGGAAACGCAAAGGCCTTCGCGCTCGACGTCGCGAACGAGGAGTCCATCAAGAACGGAGTCAAAGCTGTCGTCGAACACTTCGGCAAGGTTGAAATTCTCATCAACAACGCCGGAATCACCCGCGACATGCTCTCCATGCGGATGAAGCGTGCCGACTGGGACGATGTCCTGATGACCAACCTTACTGGCGCCTTCCTGACCTCGCAGGCAGTGATGTCTTCCATGGTCAAAAATCGCTGGGGACGCATCATTAATGTCACCTCCGTCGTCGGCGAGATGGGTCAGGCAGGCCAGGCGAACTACGCGGCTTCGAAGGCCGGGCTGATCGGTCTGACCAAGTCCCTGGCCCGCGAGCTCGCCAGCAGGACCATTACCGTAAACGCCGTCGCGCCGGGCTTCATCGAGACCGCCATGACGGCCGTCCTGACAGAAGAGCAGAAGAAGATGAACGCTCAGTACATTCCGCTTGGCCGCGTCGGAACCGACTCCGAGGTCGCCCATGCAGTCGCCTTCCTCGCCTCGGAGGAGGCGAGCTATATCACCGGTCATACGCTCGACGTGAACGGTGGAATGCACATGGGGTAAGCCCCCGGAGCACGCAGATGGCAATTGTCATTCGTGAGGCCAGGAGTGCCTCCGAAGTCGCAACAACGCGTCAGCTGATGCGCGACTACGGAGACTACCTGGCGCACAATCCTTCAGGGGCCGAGAGCATCTGTCTGACCAACTACGAGCAGGAGCTCGAGCGGCTTCCTCAGGGATACGCCGTCATCCTGCTGGCGCTGGTCGACGATCAAGCCGCCGGATGCGTTGCCCTGCGTAGACTCGAATGGCACCCACCAGCCTGCGAGATGAAGCGGCTCTGGGTCGGAGACGGCTTTCGTGGATTGGGCCTCGGCCGCCGTCTGATCGAAGAGGCGATCGACTGGGCGGCCTCGCATGGATTCGCCTCGATGTATCTGGATACGGTGCCTGCGGCAATGCCGGATGCGGTTCGACTCTATACCGCTCTCGGATTTGCCCCGGTCGAGCGCTACAACGCCAATCCCGTCGAGGGGCTAGCGTTCTTTGCGAGAGATCTTCAGTAATGTCCGATAATGTGAAAATCTTTGTTGCTGTAAGAGGTTCCTTCTTGATGAGGGGTTCAAGTAAAACTTAAACAAATCACCTCATCCTGCACGATGTGAACCTCCGGTGGTACAAACACCAATCCTTCCCAAAGATAGGGATTGACCCTTGCCATCGTGGCTGTTTACTTTGTGGCTAATGGGAACCATGCAAACACTTTCTGCCGACCTTCAAACCGAGTCCCCTGAAGCTCTATCCATTGCGATGAACATCGGAAACACCATCCGGGGCTATCGCCTTCAGAAGGGTATGTCCCAGGGCGATATCGAAAAACGAACCGGGCTGCTCCGCTGTTATCTCTCGCGGGTCGAGAACGGCCACACCGTTCCCTCGCTCGAGACCCTGCAGAAGATCGCTCGTGCGCTCGACCTGCAGCTCGCCGAATTCTTCGCCGAAGAGGTAGTCAGCAAGGAGATGTCCTCCCTGCACCTGGATGAGGACGAGATCCGTTTTCTGACGCAGGTACAGCGCTACTCCGCCAACCTGAGTGAGAATGACCGGCGCCTGCTGCTGGCCATGGTGCGTAAGTTCGCCCAGACCGCCCTCAGCTAATCCAAACTGATCCTGAACAGACCGCTACCGCAGGTTCGCAATCCAATGCCCGAACAGAGCCAGAAGCAGCGCTGCAATTGCGAACGTGAGCTTCTGGCGCGCAAGATAGCGCGTTCGGCCGCTGGTCATGCGGGGCACGAGTGGCACGCCGAGGGCCAGGCCTGAGAGGAATCCTCCGACATGCGCCGAGTTGTCGATGCGGATCAGCGGTAGCACGATGGTCGCGAGTCCGATGACCAGATTCAGCCCTGCAAACTGGATGACGGAACGACGCAGGCGATAAAGTTCAAACGCCGGAATGGGAAGCTTGCGATTGGACAGAAGTACGATCAGTATCCCGGCAATCCCGAAGACTGCTCCGGATGCACCTGCTCCCACAGAGACCACGTCGCGCATCAGGATATTGACCAGCAGGCTCAGCAGATTGCCTGCGACTCCGGTGAGAAGATAAACGGCTCCCATTCCCCAGGGCCCCAGAAGCGGCTCTCCCAGCAACCCCAGGTTCCAGAGACACCACATATTGGTTAAAAGATGGATCAGCCCGACATGTACAAAGATCGCACTCAGAAGCCGATACCACTGACCGTGAAGCACCAGCAGAGGGACGTTTGCGCCGAAGTGAATGAGCTGCGCCGGCGTTGGCGTGGCCGGGTCGACGCCATGCAGCACCATCCACAGATAAACCGCGCAGTTGATTCCGACCAGAACATAGGTTCCCGGAGCCGATAGAATGCTGCGGGTTCGGCGCCGTGGAGCCGGAACATCTTCTGCTATGTAAGCACCCGGAGGGTCGCCGTGCGGGGGGAGGACCTCGCCTTCAGGCTGATAAGAGGATGACATGGAGTCTTTCCTTCTAAGCTACCAAACCCTGAAGCAGATACGAAGGCCAGTGCAGAAACCAGGGCCCAAAGGAACCCTGGGCGTTGCGGCTCCTGTCGAAGTTCAGGCTGCTTTGGTGAAGCGGTTACGAAGATCGGAGGGGATGTGCTGCTGAACGATCTCTCCCAAGTACCCGGGAAGGGGCGTGGCCACCGCCACCAGGACCCATAACAGGGTTGAAAGCACCAACCCGATTACAGCTACGGCCTCAAGCGAGATGGCGACTGCATGAGCCTGGTTGAGGTGCAGTTCGACCTTTCCGATGTGCGTGATCAACTCGAACCGATGGATGAGCACTGCGGCGAGCAGAAATGCCACGATCGAAAGGGTGCTTATCGAGATCAGAAGGACGTCGATCGTCCGGGCTGCACGCTGACGGCGCCTGCAGTGACTGCATTCTGCGAAGTGCTGCTCATAGTCCGTTCTCATGGCTGCCGATATCCCCGAGATGTCGTACCGCCATCCCGAAAGGATCGCACCGACTACCTGGTCTGTACAGGCGGCGCGGTGTTGACGATTTGAATCAGCAGGTTGTAATGCAAGTTTTTTCATCGTTTGTTGAGACTTTTATTCTACCGCTTTTGATAGTCCCGAATGACGAAAGATTCTTCTTCTGCGTAGCAGAGCATGTACCCGTGCTCTGCCAGAACCATCTAAGCTACTGACTTAAATGCAGATAGGGTTGATAGGCGCCGCTTGCTCCGCCAGCACAATTCGATTACCGAGCAGGGTAGGATGGTTCATCATCGCCTGTTCGGCGGTCATTCTGGCCAGCTCCGGGGCATTATTGGATTCTGAGAGATGCCCTAGCACCACATAGGCTGCGCTTCCGTCGTAATCGCGCTCGAGAAACTCCGCTGTCGCCAGGTTCGACAAGTGACCCACCCGAGACAACACGCGCTGCTTCACGCTCCAGGGGTACGGTCCATCCTTCAGCATCTCAAGATCGTGGTTGGATTCAAGCAGCAGGACATCGATGCGCTTGAGCGCTGCCTTCACATTCGGCGGCATGTAGCCCAGGTCCGTGGCGACTGCCATGCGCACACCTTCGGAAGAGAAGACAAAACCACATGGGTCGGCGGCATCGTGCGGAATCGTAAAAGGGGTCACTTCAATGTCGCCGATGCAAAACTGCCGTCCTGAGTGGAAGTACTCCACCGCAGGCAGAAATGCAGGATCCGCCTTTGCCTTGGATGTAGAGGTCTCAGGCTCGTCCGGTTCTCCGCATGTTGTCCCGGTACGATCCGCTTCCACCGCAGCCGACATGCTGTCACAGATTCCCTGCTCAGGTGCGGAGCCCTCGGCGACGGCGCGGGCACGGGCCTCCTTCTCCTGCTGCACATGGATCAGCCACTGGGCATAGGACATCGTCGTGCGCGGCTTCATCATCCTGACCCACGCCCTGTGCGTAGGCTCGGTGAAGTAAACAGGGATGCCCAGCTTTCTGGCAAGGACGCCCAGTCCGGTGACGTGGTCCTGATGCTCGTGCGTGATCAGGATGGCGTCGAGTTTCGAAGGATCCTCGCCCACCATGGCCATGCGCCGCACCAGTTCACGGCACGAAAGGCCTGCATCCACCAGAACTCGTGTCTTCGAAGAAGAGATGACGGTGCTGTTCCCTTTTGAGCCAGAGGCGAGCACTGTCATTTGCATCATGGCTCTACGATACGCCGGATTGTTGTGAGTTTTTCAGAGAGGTTACTGGTGTGATTCCCCCGGCGATGTCATGACAGGCATCACGCGAACGATGTCACAGAGAAGGATCGAGTGTCCCGCATCGCTCTTTCGCAGCCAGCCACCTTTCCCACCGGGGACTACTTCAATGCCAAACAGATCGGGGGTCTCGCCTTCGTCGATGACAAAGAGGACCTGCAGCACCAGGTGTTCACCCTGGATGGTCTCCAGCATGACTACCTGGTCAAGCAGCGACGGGAGTGAAGCCCGTTCACGATCAGTCACTTTTGCAGCGTGGAGCGCAGAGGGGCAAGGAAGTTTACTGTCGAACGCAAAACCACCTCATCGCGCTGGTTGAAGGCCAGAGTCCGCGTGCGGACGACTCCGTAATCTGGACGGGAGTTGGAGTGCCGCACGCCAACCACTTCAATTTCGGTGCGGATGGCATCGCCAGGACGAACCGGCTGGGTCCAACGCATCTCCTCTACACCGGCGCCGATCATGCCCCCGGCTACAGGGACCGACTGGACGCGCAGACGCATCACAATCGCCGCGGTCAACCATCCGGATGCCGCCAGTCCTTTGAAAAAGGAGCCTTCGCCGGCGGCCTCATCCAGATGGAAGGGCTGCGGGTCATACTTCTGGCCAAACTCCTTGATCTCTTCGGCGGTCACCTTGGCGCTCGCAACCGAGTTCATCTTCTGGCCGACGTAAAAATCCTCAAAGTACATCTCTTTCGGCATGGAATCTCCCTGCACGGTAGTGTACCTGCACCAGCGCGGAGCTGGCAGGGTTACGCGTAGGTATAAAAGCCGTGTCCAGTTTTCCGGCCAAGCCAACCGGCATCCACCATGCGGATCAGCAGCGGACAGGGCCTGTACTTCGGGTCACCGGTTCCCTCCTCCAGCACGCGCATGATGTCGAGGCACACGTCGAGCCCGATGAAGTCCGCCAGGGTGAGCGGTCCCATAGGATGAGCCATCCCGAGTTGAAAGATCCTGTCCACAGACTCGGGAGTCGCCACCCCCTCCATGACCGCAAAGATCGCCTCGTTGATAAGTGGCATCAGGACACGATTGGAGACGAAGCCGGCCGCGTCGTTGACCTCGACCGGAGTCTTGCCCAGTGCGAGCGATAGCGCATGGACACTATCGTAGGTCTCCTGGCTGGTTTGGAGACCCCGGATGACTTCGACAAGCTGCATCATCGGAACAGGATTGAAGAAGTGCATCCCGACCACCTTTCCGGGGCGGGAGGTCTGCGCTGCGAGTTTTGTGATTGAGATGGAACTGGTATTACTAGCGAGGATCACATCAGGGCGAAGGATGCGATCGAGCTCGCGAAAGATATCGCGTTTGATCTCGAACCTTTCTGTCGCCGCCTCGATCGCAAGATCACAGACAGAGAGAGCCCCACAGTCGACGGTCAGCTCGATGCGGCTATGCGCGGCATCTGCTTCCGCTTGCGTGATCTTCTCTTTGGCAACTTCGCGGTCGAGGTTCTTTCCGATCGTTGCCAGCCCTCGGTCCAGCAGATTCTGGGCGACATCGCACAGGAGCACCCGGAAGCCGGATCGCGCAGCGACTTGCGCGATGCCATTGCCCATCGTTCCTGCGCCCAGTACGGCAACGATTCTGATCTCGTTCATACGCTCGCTCTCTTCTAAGCTCGAGTAAGCTCAAGCCGGGACAAAGCCTACCAGCAGGACCGTAATGTTATCGTTGCCGCCTCGCGCGTTGGCAGCTTCCACCAATTGCCGGCAGACAAGCTGAAGCGCACCAGCTGTGATCTCCACGGGCATCCGGCAAAGAATTTTTGTGATGTCCCCTTCCGAGATCTCACGTGTCAGGCCGTCTGAGGCGAGCAGGTACAGATCGCCCTCCTGCGGGCAATGGCCTTGAATATCGGGCTCGACTGCCGGCTCTGTGCCGACTGCGCGGGTGATGACATTTCGCATCGGAGACGCGAGCGCCTGCGCCGCCGTGATCTGGCCGGCGCGAACCTGCTCCTCAACCAGCGAGTGGTCCACCGTGAGCTGCTCCAGCGTCCTCTGACGCCAACGATAGCAACGGCTGTCACCTACGTGGACCAGCCATAGCGAAGGGGCAGAGTGTCTGCCAACGTTATCGGTGCTCGGCTCCTGATCTCCAGCGTGGACCAGGGCGACGAGTGTGGTACCCATCCCGGCCAGGTGCGCCGTCTTGCGGGACTGCTGATAAACCGCGCGGTTTGCTGCCTGAACCGCGGCATCGATAACAGAACGGAGATTGGAGGACCGGAGGCTATCGACGGCTCGGCTCAGCGAAATTTGAGAAACGAAGGTCTCGGCCGCAAGGTGGCTGGCAATCTCGCCGCCCGCCGCTCCCCCCATCCCATCGCAGACCACGAAGACGCTACTGAGAGGTGAGGCGGCGCAAGCATCCTCGTTATGACGTCTCACCTGCCCGCGGTCCGACAGCATTGCGAAGATCGTTCGAATCGGCATCCCTCCCCTCTCGTTTTCCTGCTCGCAGAAAACGATACACGCCGACCGGAAGAAGGCAAAGACTGAGTTACTGTTGAGAAGAAGATGAAAGCGATCGGCTCGTCGAAACCTGGGAACCGCATTCTGACGCGGGACAATCTGAACGTTCTGCGCAAGATGGAGAGCGAATCCGTCGAGTTGATCTACATTGACCCGCCCTTTAATACCGGGCGCGTCCAGAAACGCCCCCAACTGCGAACCGTCCGTGATGAGGCTGGAGACCGGACAGGCTTTGGAGGTCGCCGGTATCGCACGGAAAAGATAGCCTCCAAGGGCGCACAGAACGGTTATCAGGACCAGTTCGATGACTTCCCAGGATTTCTGAGACCCCGCCTCGCGGAGGCATACCGGATACTCAAACCGGAGGGTTCGCTCTTCTTTCACATCGATTACCGCGAAGTGCACTATTGCAAGGTGCTGCTGGACGAGATCTTCAGCAACGGCGGTGCGGTCCGAGGCCGCGACTGCTTCCAAAATGAGATCATCTGGGCCTACGACTATGGAGCTCGTGCGAAGAAGCGCTGGCCGGCCAAACACGATAACATCCTCTGGTACACGAAGGACCCGAAGCGTTACACCTTTAACCTGGAGGCGTCGGACCGCATTCCCTACATGGCGCCGGGGCTGGTAGGAGCGGAGAAAGCATCGCGCGGCAAAACTCCCACCGATGTCTGGTGGCACACCATCGTCTCTCCCACTGGCAAGGAAAAGACCGGCTATGCGACACAGAAGCCGCTGGGGATTTTGGAGCGGATCGTGAAGGTTCACTCAAACCCTGGCGACACGGTGCTGGACTTCTTCGCCGGAAGCGGAACGACAGGGGAAGCTGCGGCGAAGCACGGGCGGCGCTTCCTTCTGATCGATAAGAATGCGGATGCGGTCAGAATCATGAAGCGGCGATTGGCTGCTTACCTGCGCTAAGTCTCAGATGTTCTGCGGGGCGACGGCCTTGAATCCGTAGGTCTCGTAGCGGGTGTTGAGCTTTCCATCAGCGACGGTCACCACGGTAAATCCTTCCGGGGTTCCCATGCGGGTTCCCTTCCACCAGTTTCCGGAGACAGCGCCGCAGGTAATGTAGGGGATGCCGTGCCATTCCACGCGCTCGTTGATGTGGGTGTGGCCCTGAAGGACTCCGAGGACATTGTGGCCTTCGAAGAGCGTGATCACCTCAGCAGAGTTCGCCACAGACATGCCGTGATGCGCCGGGGGCGTCGTGGGAACAGGAACATAGGAATCGAACGCAGTCACCAATGGGATGTGGACGGAGACAACAATCGGCGTTCCCGCGGGGATAGAGGCGAGGTCCTGTTTGATCCAGTCCATCTGGGTGGCATCAATCCGGCCCTCGTAGGAGCGGTCGGAGGTGATCCCGATGGAATCCAGCACGAGGAAGTGGTGGCCCTTGTGGTTGAACGAGTAGTAGGGCTTGCCGAAGCGATCACTGAAGAGCTTTTTGCCGTAAAGCGGATCCGTTGGCGAGACTCCGCTCTGCGGGAAGATGCCGACTACGTCGTGATTGCCGATGGTGTGGTGCACCTTCATGCCGAGGTCCTGCTCGGTCTTCTCGTAGAGATCGAAGAGTGACAACGCACGCTGCTTTGGCACCGCCAGTGAATCGAAGACATGATCTCCGCCCTGGATGGCGAAGTCAGCCCGGATGCTGCGCGCCTTTTTGAAGGCCATATCCGTTCCCCTGGCGGCATCCAGCTCGGGCTGGATATGAGTGTCGGTTAGAAACAGGAAGGTAAATGGCTCCTGCTGGGGAGCAGCAAGGACAGAATACGGGGCAGCGGCAGCGACGCCAGTGGCGCCGAGCAGGGTAAGGAACTCGCGGCGGGTAGTCACGCCGCCATCTTATGCCGAATTTGTGACAGTACGAAGAAACGACAAGCCGTGGAAACGAAATATCGCCATTGTCAGCAGAGAGATACAGCGGGGAAAAGTTTAGAATCGAGCGATGAAGTATCTGGTGGCTCTGCTAGCAGTCGCGGGCATCGTTGTGTCGTCGATGGCCCTGCATGTGCACTACATGGATCCCTCACAGGCGCCACCCTGCGCTATCACGGAGAGATTCGACTGTGGAGCGGTGAACCATAGCCGGTTTGCTGTGTTTCCACCGCGCTCGTTTGATGAGCCCCCTACGGGCGGGCGTCATATTCCGATCGCCACCATCGGAATTATCGGCTATGTCGCGATTGCCGTGTTTGCGCTTGCGGGATGGTGGTGGCTGACCTTTCAGGCTTCGCTTGTAGGATTTCTCTGCGCCTGTTTCCTCAGCTACCTTGAGGCATTCATTATGGAGAAATGGTGCATCTACTGCTTATGGTCCCAGGGAATTATGACGGCAATTCTTCTGCTTACGGCAGTTGTGCTCGCCATCAGGACTGTTCGAACGCGACGTTATACACACTAGAAAGGTGGAATTCAACGGATGTGGCCTAGAGTGCTGAAGCAGCTTGTAGAGCTGTTACCCCATATTTCCCGGCTGGTTCCCGTCGCGGAACGCTATTTTTCCACGAAGGCTTCGGGGGACCGCTCCAACGAGCTTGCCCTGGCCGCACTGGCTGAAGGCATGCAGTCAGACCTGGGGCAGGTAACGAAGGCGAACGCAGGACTCTACCGCCAGATCCAGGAGCAGGGAGCGCTGATTACCGGCGTCGGCGACGAGGTCCGTCAGGTCCGCACCGCTCTCGATACTTTCGACCGGAAGATCGCTGCGCTGGAGCAGCGGGTGAACTCGCTCCAGGTCTGGATCCGTGTCGGCATCAGCGTGATCGTCGTCCTTCTGCTGGTTATTCTGGGCCTGATGCTCAGCAGGTAGTAGCTCCCGGTCCAGAGAGCGTAAAATCGCCATATGGGAATCAGCCGCGAAGAGGCCCTGGACTGCTTCAGGAGCGATGATCTGATCGGGATTGGCATGGAGGCCGATGCGGTTCGCCGCCGGCTGCATCCTGAGGGCGTCGTCAGCTACATCATCGACCGCAACATCAACTACACCAACTTCTGTACCGAGTACTGCACCTTCTGTGCCTTCTATCGCCCGTTGAAGGGAAAGATGGCATCGGAGGGCTACATCCTGGACTTCGATACGATCTACCAGAAGATCGCCGAGACCGTGGAGATGGGCGGGACGGGCGTGCTGATGCAGGGTGGTCTGCATCCAGACCTGAAGATTGACTGGTTTGAAAAGCTGTTTCGCGGTATCAAGGAGCGGTTCCCGCAGATATGGCTGCACTGCCTTTCCGCCAGCGAGATTCTTGCCATTGCGGAGTATTCGGAGCTGAGCCTGCGGGACACGATCATGCGGTTGCGCGAGGCGGGTCTGCAGTCCATCCCGGGCGGCGGCGCCGAAATTCTGGATGACGAGGTGCGGCACCGTATCGCCCGACTGAAGTGCAAGACCGAAGACTGGGTCTCCGTCCATCGCACCGCGCACGAGCTGGGCATGCGGACGACCGCGACCATGATGTTTGGGGTGGGTGAGATCTTCGAGCAGCGGGTGAATCACTTTGAGGTGGTGCGGCGGCTGCAGGAGGAGACGGGCGGATTTACCGCCTTCATTCCTTGGAGCTTCCAGCCGAACAATACCGCCCTGGGTGGCCGAGGATGGGCCGAGGCGACCTCGGTCGAGTACCTGAAGACGCTGGCGATCTCCCGGATGTACCTGGACAATATCGAAAACGTGCAGTCGAGCTGGGTTACGCAGGGCCTCAAGGTCCTGCAGATGGGCCTGCGCTTTGGCGGAAACGATGTGGGATCGGTCATGCTGGAGGAGAACGTCGTAAAGGCAGCCGGAACGGCGAACTGCACGACGGAGGAAGAGCTGCGCCGCATTATCCGCGACGCCGGGTTCAAGCCAGTACAGCGCGATACCCTGTATCGAACGATGTTCCTGAATTAAGCGGCAAGCAGACGATTGAGGCTGGGATTCACGTAAAATCGGTTCGATAGAATTCAGCTTTTCTGGAGCAGTAGCCTGTCCCTTTCGTCCTCATTCCTGACCTCGGCCCTTGGGCTGTTTGTGGCCCCGCATGGGTTTGGCCACTATTGGAAGTCGCATTACCTCGATCAGACGTTCAAGGGCCTCTACCGCTGGAATGCCTTCGATACCTGGCTGCTGATCCCGTATTTCATCGTGATGGTGATTCTGGCGTTTTACGGCATTCACCGTTACCAGCTTGTCTGGCTGTATTACAAGAACCGCAAGAACGCCACCAAATGGGACCAGCCGCCATCGCGCTGGGCTGAGGGCGAGCTTCCTTTCGTAACCATCCAGCTCCCCATCTATAACGAGCAGTTCGTCATTGACCGCCTGATTGACGCCTGTTGCAAGCTCAACTACCCACGCGATCGGTTCGAGATCCAGGTGCTGGATGACTCAACCGATGAGACGACCGAGGTAGCGCGGCAGATTGTCGAGCGCTATGCCGCGGGATTTCCTGGCATGGACCCGCAGCCAATCGTCTATATCCACAGGACCAATCGTCACGGCTACAAGGCCGGGGCTCTGGATGCCGGGCTAAAGGTCGCGCGCGGCGAGTTCGTCGCGATCTTCGACGCGGATTTTGTTCCTCCCCGTGAGTGGGTGATGCAGGTGATCCACCACTTCGCCGAGCCCAATATCGGTATGGTACAGACGCGGTGGACGCATCTGAACCGCGACTATAGTTTCCTGACGAATGTTGAGGCCATCATGCTGGACGGCCACTTCGTGCTGGAGCATGGCGGCCGCTCACGCGCCGGAGTCTTCTTCAACTTCAATGGAACCGCCGGAATGTGGCGTCATAAGACGATAGGGAGCGCGGGCGGGTGGCAGCACGACACGCTCACCGAAGATACCGACCTGAGCTATCGTGCGCAGATGGTCGGCTGGCAGTTCAAGTATCTGCAGGATGTTGAGTGCCCTGCTGAACTTCCCATTGAGATGACTGCCTTCAAGACTCAGCAGGCTCGGTGGGCCAAAGGCCTGATCCAGACCGGCAAAAAAATTTTGCCGCGCGTGATGAAGAGCGATGCTCCGTGGCATACGAAGCTCGAGGCCTGGTATCACCTGACCGCAAACATCAGCTATCCGCTGATGATTATCTTGAGTGTGCTGCTGATGCCAGCGATGATTATCCGGAGCTGGCAAGGTCTGCTGCAGATGCTCCTGATCGACCTTCCGCTGTTTATGGCGAGCACAATGTCGATCTCCAGCTTCTATCTCGTCAGCCAGAAGGAGCTGTTCCCGAAGAGCTGGGGCAGGACCATCCTTTATCTTCCCTTCCTGATGGCTCTGGGCGTGGGCCTAACGATCACCAACACGAAGGCCGTCCTGGAAGCGCTGTTCGGTGTGCAGAGCGCGTTTGCACGAACCCCGAAGTACCGCGTGAACAAGAAGGGCGAGAAGAGCCAGGCCAAGAAGTACCGCAAGCGGCTTGGGATTATCCCCTGGATCGAGCTTGCGATCGGCAGCTACTTCGCCTTGACGGTGTGGTACGCCATCTCGACGGAGAACTACTTCACAGTTCCCTTCCTCGTGCTCTTCGTCTTCGGCTACTGGTATACAGGCCTGCTGAGCCTGCTGCAGGGACGGTTTGAGCGTTTTGGAACGGCCGGGCAGGAGTTCCACGAGAAGCCGTACCCGATGGGAATCTAAACCGGTGGACCTACAAAACTGGATAAATCACCATCCGGCCGCTACTTCATTAGGTTTTATTCTCTAATTTGCCCGCTCTGGTCGATTGTCAGTTTTTGCTCAGTTTCATTTCAGGATGTAAGCTCCATATCGCTTTGCAGCCAAAGATCGAATACAGGCTTCATATGCCCTCAGACGGGGACAATCCAGCTTCCGCCGCCAAAGCTCCACAGCCTTTACTGCCAATCTTAGATCTTGGCAGCCGAGAGGCTGGCTCGATCCCAATCTTCATTTAAGGCTCGTCCCGACCCCTGGCGACGCCGTAAATTTCTCAATGAATTGCAAAATACCGAGTATGGCGATGCCGTCCGCGGCACAAAACGGAAAGATCAAGGCAGCGGGTATCCATTTTGATGTCCATGGCACCGCGATGATCGCATATAGATGAACGAGACTAATGATGATGATCGTTGGCCAAAACCACACCCTGTCGTGTAGTTCCCATCTGATCTTTGCTGCTATTACAATTGCTCCGGATAAAATCCATCCTGCACGCGCGCTCCCAGGCTTTCCAAAATAAAGGAAAATTAAGCAAATAGGAGAGGTTGCCAATGGCAACAAGAACACCCACGATGTAGTTATCGGCCTTTTATCTTTTATATTGGACACTTACCACCACTCTTACATTCGCGATATCATCCCGCCGTCGAGGCCCAAATTCCAAAGGGCCGCTGCACCGGCTACATATTGCCCAACGCCTGAATTGCTAAGAACTTCTACCTAGATACTAGTTGACGGGTGGAACTTCCGTTAGGTTGTTGGATGCTATAACGCCTTATGGCTCGGGAGTGGCCCAGATGGCCCTATAACTAGCAATGTTATTCGTGTTTCGTATTGGACATCCTGCTCTTTTGTTCCGTGGTCAGAAATCGAAGTTCTTTCTGAAAAGAAGTTTCTACTTTCCGCACCCAACCTCTTATTCTCCATCGGCAGAACCCGGATTAGATTGATGCTCAAAAACAGCAATAGCATCGAAAACTTTTGAAGGCAAGAGATGTGCAATGAAGATTCGAATCATACTGACATTGTTTCTACTGGGAAGCTGGAGTTCAGTATTCGCTCTGGAGTCAGTTCCAAAGGCTGAGTATCACCAGCGTCGCATAGCCTTGGCGGCCCGAATGAAGACAGGCGTCGCGATTCTGTTTGCGAACGAAGAGCCCTCGCTTGAGTACCAGGACTTTCGCCAGGACGAAGACTTCTACTACTTGACTGGCTGGAATGAACCTGGGGCTGCGATCGTGATCATCCCGCCTGCGGATGCACAGCCTGAAACCCCGGGAACGGGCCTTGGTGGTCGCGCGGCGCAGGCGTATCGTGAAGTTCTCTTCCTTCCCTCACGCATTCCACGCATGGAGAAGTACACGGGCGCGAAGATGGATGCCGCGACTCCAGATGTCGCCGCGATCACTGGCTTCGACGAAGTGCTTCCGATGACCGAGCTGCCGGCTGTACTGAACAAGCTGGCGTTGTCGGATCGAATGAGGATGCGGAACGTGTGGGCAGAGAAGAATTCACCGCCTACGGATGCGGTGCTTGGTTTTGTCGCGACAACGCTTCGCATGCCTGCAATCGATATTGCGGAAGATGTCTCCCAACCGCTGATGGAGATGCGCGCGATTAAATCGCCGGCAGAGGTGGATCTGATCCGCAAAGCTTCGAACGCATCGACTGCGGCGCAGCTTGCAGGGATGCGCTCGATCAAGCCCGGCGTTCGTGAACGCACTGTGGCTGGCATTGAGATTGAGAAGATGATGCAGGAGGGCTGTGAGCGACCGAGCTATCCGGCGATCGTAGGCTCCGGGCCGAACTCAACGATGCTGCACTACAGCGAGAACTCGCGCACGATGAAATCAGGCGACCTGGTTGTGATCGATGAGGCGGGCGAGTACAGCATGTATGCCTCTGACATCACGCGGACGATGCCGGTCAGCGGA
>Ga0164242_10000427_pt1 | contig 51472 bp, 39 predicted proteins | sample OricomgcompostMG_FD_108783 | JGI IMG/M metagenome (GOLD analysis project Ga0164242, IMG submission 108783) | Miracle-Growth compost microbial communities from Emeryville, California, USA - Original compost - Miracle growth compost (MG) ...
AGTATGCTGAAAGAAATGATAGTCAAAACAATAAAGGTAATCAGCACATACAAATAATCTCGTTCTAACAAGAAGGCGATTAAGGAAAAAATCACCCGCGTTAGGGGTGTAAGAATCAAAAATACGATACCAAGTTCTATAATGTAGTAACCTCTCCCGTTGGCAATGCCAATGAACGTATCTCTGATAAGGTGGATAATGCTTTCATCTTTCTCTACAAAAGGATAGCCTATAAAAATATTATGGTGCTGCCCACGCCTATAGAGATATACCATGCCTCCGATAAAGACAATACTAAGTGATATATAAACGCCCCACCGCAATATATTTCCGATGGATAGAGAAATGTCTCTATCTTTAATATCTTTCAGATGGCTCATATGCCTGTTTATTTTCGATGTTAAATGCCTCCCGTAAATCCTTTATAGATCATGTCAATGGCTACCATCAGAATGAGAATTGAGAATATAAGACGGAGCTTTTTTGTCTCGGATTTCAGAAGAATGCCTGCACCTATGATCGCTCCTATTAAGACACCCAGCACAACTGGCATGCACAACTGGGGATTAATATATCCTTTTTGCAGATAAATAAAAGCTCCCGCTGCTGCTGTTACTCCAATCATAAAATTGCTGGTAGTTGTTGAGACCTTAAAAGGTATCCGCATGATGTTGTCCATTGCAATTACCTTCATCGCCCCAGATCCGATGCCTAGTAGGCCGGATAGGATGCCAGCGAGAATCATCACAAAAAAGCCTCCGATCACGTTTTTCACTCCATAGGTTAACGTGCGGTCGTGAGAAATCGGATAAGAGCCGTTTAATTTAAGCTTGCTTGCGAGTTTGCTACTTATTTTCTCGTTTGGCTCGACGTTTTTTCGTAAGGAGTTAACGGCCGAGAGAATCAAGATTAAACCAAAAATGATAGCAACGATGGTGGTTGGAACTAGTTTGGATGCGACCAGTAATGCACCGCATACTGCTCCCATGGTTGTGGCTATTTCAAGGAACATCCCTATTCGCATATTCGATACTCCTTCCTTCACATATGCCGCTGCAGAACCTGATGATGTAGCGATGACCGCAACCAACGCAGTGCCAATGGCATAATGGAAATCAATACCCAGATAATTCAATAGTGGAATAATAATCACACCGCCTCCAAGTCCGGTAAGAGATCCTATTAATCCAGCGAATATCGACCCGCCCAAAATAACAAAACTGAAGACCAAAATACTCATCTAAATGCGGAGATTTATGATATCCGACAAATATAACTCTTAAAGTATTGAAACATTGTTTCTGTATGATAAATCTCCAGAATGATATTATGAATGGAAGTCTAATAGGTGGTCTATATACCCTATCAATTTAATATGCAATACTTCAGTAACAAAATAAGCAACCTTAGGACTATATCTAGGCACCTCGGGTGTAGTTTTCGTAATCTTTTATAATTCATTTCAATAAGTTTGAAATAATAGTTTCGGTTAAATTATGGTTTCAAAATAACTGCAACTTATTAACCAGAAGTCCTTATCTACCGAGGAGTATGGTCTGAGCGCGTCAATTCAACATTGGTATGCACCTGCGCCGGATTATTAAGTTCTAGTGGCTAACGCCTTAAAAGATGTTTTTGGTTTTAAGCAATAGTAGCGGCATCCTTTAACTTGATTCTAATCTTGGAGGGCAATAATCGTAAGCTATAAATGAGAAATTTTAAATATCCTTTTGGGGAATAGCCTCCACTTCTAATAACAGTTCACCTTTAGTGACAAAGCTTAAATTCTCCAAATAAGATCGCCAATTCATATCCATAAGAAAAACAACCTTGCAAATCACATAGTATTAAGCTTTTTAACGCCTTTTCTCTGGTCAAAATCTTGCTGTCCAAATTACCAGATTTGAAAATACTCACATAATCTTTTAGCCAGGTCGCTTCGTGCCATAAGATTTTTTCAATTGAAATATTATCTTTTAATGGCCAAAAGATCAAACGGCGGTTATCGCCCAGCTGCCCATGCCAAAAATATTACCTCATAATTTGGAAAAGTAAAAACTCAAAAAGGGCCGTCCTCGAAATGACGACCTTTTTATTTACTAGAGAATAGTTTTAACATAAAACTAGGGAATTTCTATAGGGCCTTTCAAGGGCAGCGTATCCGAAAGAAAAGTCGGACATCCTTTTTGGACGAGTTAAAGGGAAACCTTACTAAACGTATGGATGAAAGCGATTTGAATCCGAGAGGAAATTGAATTAGATCTTATTCAAGATATCCTGTTAGTCTACCTACCGTAATGCTAATAAAGTTGTATGTCTCATAGGCGTGGAAAGTTAGCACGGCGTACGCCATACAATGCTTCACGATGAGCACTAAAGCAGGTGGACATTTTGATATCATAATAATTTTAACGCCGGAATAAGGGTTGATGATAGGGTATTGCTCACGATATTCGATGATATTTTAAAATCAATATCTTCCCTTTTTGTATATTTACGCTGTATTGTGTCAGTGGGATAGTATTTGACTGACGCAATGCTAGGAACATTAACTATTGACTAGAATTTCCTTTTGAATATTCATGAAGTTTGGATCAGCAGAGAAATAATTATAATGGATCAGAATAGAACTGATTTAAAGGACAAAGTTTTCCTTATTACCGGTGGCACGTCAGGGGTGGGAAAAGCTACTGCAATTGGTCTTGCAAAAAGAGGAGCTAAAATTGTAATTATTAGCCGAAGTATAGAGCAAAGCCACATGGTATTAGAAGAAATTGTCCAACGAACAGGTAATGACCGCGGGGAATATCTGATTGCGGACCTTTCTCTTCAATCTTCTATTCGGGCCGTTGCGGACGAATTTAAGAGGAAATATGACAATCTGCACTTTTTGGCAAACTGTGTAGGAGCTGTTTTCAATGAAAAGCAAATGACGAAAGAGGGAATCGAAAGAAGTTTTGCTATTAATTATATGAGCCATTTTGGGCTTACTACTAAATTGCTTGATATATTAAAAGCAAGCGGGCCATCGAGAATAGTCACCGTGACGGGCAATCCTGCTTTTCTAAAGAATGCCAAGGTAAATTTTGAAGACATACAGTCGGTTCAAAATTTCAATGGACTGCGGGCTACTGCCAGGGCCATGTTTGCAAGACTATTCTTTACATTTGAATTAGCTAAAAGACTTCAACGCGAAAACGTAACTGCCAACGCTTTCAATCCTGGTGTAATTAAATCAAATCTAACTGCAAACTCTCCCTGGTACATAAGACTTTTAACGGTCTTTTACAGGCCCTTTCAAAAAGATATCTGTGACATAAGCACGTATCTCGCTACATCAGAGGAAGTTGATGACATTTCTGGAGGATTTTTCAACCATGATAGGAAAATAGTCCCTTTTCAGGAAAGATTTGATCCGGCTGTGGGTGAAAAGTTATGGGCAGTAAGTGAACAATTGATACAAAATACGTTATAGTATTTCAGAATAAAAAAGGTTGATTTAATGGGGGCTAAAAACCATAAGTTATTATCCTGTAAATTATGAGAATGCAAAAATTCTTTGGATCCTCTTGTAACGGATGCTAACTTAGAAACCATTCAAGAGCCGCTATTTTAACTACATGCGGAAATAGTATCCGACCTAATATCCGGTATTTTGACCGGATATACCATCTGCTTAAATTTTGCCGCCTAACAAACAAATAATAATTATTATCTATTTTTTGAATATTTTTGCATCAAGTTTTGGTGCTTCGTTCTTAGTTCTTTAGGAACGCAGTGAAAAGGGAATCAGGTGTAAATCCTGAACAGACCCGCTACTGTAAGCGCTATAAAGTTTTGGACAACACACATTTCCACTGTTCGCCATCCGGCGGATGGGAAGGAAGTTCAAAGCAGCGTAAGTCAGGAGACCTGCCAAAATGTTAAAATACAAGGCTTTCGGGGAATAAAGCCAGTATAAACACGTTGGTGCAGGTCGGCTGTTTCGCCCAAATCTACATTTCACCCGTTTATATTACGACTCCGAATGCCGTTTAATTACGGTTGGAATGAAAGCGCTTTTACCCGCGAAACTTTTACTGTTCCTCTTTTTCTGTACTTGCGCCATTAAAAGTTTAGCGCAACATCAGGATACTACAAATATATCCATTCTTGATTCCGTGGTGGTAACTGGTAACCGGATTACTAATGAAATGATTCCTGTTCAAACGCTTTCGGGTGCAGCATTAAAGAGCATAAGTGTTCATTCCGTGGCTGACGCCATCCGCTACTTTTCCGGTGTACAGGTCAAGGATTACGGGGGCATTGGGGGCCTGAAAACCGTGAACATACGGAGCCTAGGGAGCCAACATGTAGGCGTTTTTTATGACGGAATCGAGCTCGACGATGCTCAGAACGGCACAGTAGACTTGGGACGGTTTTCGCTCGATAACATGGCTTCTGTCTCCCTATACAATGGCCAGAAGAGTGCTATTTTTCAGACGGCAAAAGACTTCGCCTCCGCTGGCTCCATCTATATGGCCTCCCATATCCCCGAATTCTTGGAAGGGAAGACCGACCATTACAAAGCCACGTTAAAGGGAGGCTCTTTTGGAACGATCAACCCATCGGTAGTATGGGAACATAAACTCAATAATCATTTAAATGCTTCATTTAACGCCGAATACCTCTATACCAACGGCAGGTACAGGTTTAGTTATGCCAAGAAGGACGGATATGATACCAGTGAACTTCGAAAAAACGACGATGTCCGTTACCTACGGTTGGAAGGCGGCCTGTATGGTAATATAAAGGACGGAGAATGGAAAGCAAAGGTATACTGGTATAATTCCGAGCGGGGGTATCCAGGCGCCGCTGTACGGGAAAACCCTGGGAAATTTCCTCATCAGGACAGGCAGTGGGACAACAATGTTTTTGTGCAAGCCTCACTAAGGGAAAAAATCACTGCTCTATACAGCTTGCAGCTGAATGGCAAATACTCAAATAGCTACCTGCATTATCTGTCCGACCCTCGCCTGGATGTTACCACTATGTATGTGAATAACCACTACCGGCAACAGGAGGTCTATCTTTCGTCGGCTAATCTGTTTACCATTCTACCCTTCTGGAGCGTCAATGTGTCCGGCGACTTCCAGTTCAATACCTTAAATGCCGACCAGGTTGGTTTTGTCTATCCCAGGCGCTATACCGGCCTTGGGGCTATCGCTACGTCCCTTGATTTCCATAGGGTAAAAATACAGGCATCGATGCTGGGAACCTTTGTTCATGACGCCACTAAAGTACCTAACAGCGCGGCCGGGAACAAAGATGAATATACCCCTTCGCTGATATTCTCCTACAGGCCCTGGGAAGCGCAGGATCTCAATTTTCGTGCGTTTTACAAGCGCATTTTCCGCATGCCTACCCTTAACGATCTGTACTACACATTCATTGGCAACAAAAACCTGGACCCGGAATATACTATGCAATATGACGCTGGCGTAACCTATGGGCGCGATCTTTTTGCTCCGGTGCTGCGCAGGATAGAAGGGCAGGTAGACGCTTATTTTAACCAGGTGAAAAACAAAATAATCGCCATGCCCACCTCTAATCAATTTCGCTGGACCATGATCAACCTGGGCTATACAGAAATCAGGGGTATCGACCTAACCCTTCGGGCTGACTGGCAATTACCTGACTCCATAACACTGCATACCCGTTTTAGCTATACCTACCAGAAAGCACAGGATTTTACAGACCCAAGCAGTCCCTATTATGGCGGTCAGATTCCCTATATCCCCTGGAATAGCGGATCGGTGGTTATCAATGGCAGTCTTAAGAGCTGGACGCTAAATTACAGTTTTATATATACAGGCGAACGCTACGAATCGGTAGCGAATATCCCTGAAAATCATGCAAGGCCCTGGTATACACACGATATATCGGGCTCTAAAATAATTAAATATAAGAATAATGAAATCCGGCTGACCCTTGAAGTCAACAATCTTTTTAATCAACAGTATGAGGTGGTCCAGTGGTACCCAATGCCGGGCACCAATTTCAAAGGTATCGTCAGCATAACCCTTTAAAAGAACTACTCACTATATAAATAAATAAAACATATGCATCCATATTTTAGAAATGTAGCCTTACTTTTCTTGCTGATTACGGGTTCATTATATTCCTGCCGCAAGGACGATACGGTTACCCCGCCCGCAACCACGCCCGTGGCTTCTGGAGCACCCGGTTCTATCAAAGGCTTCTTTTTGCTCAATGAAGCCAATATGGGTAGTAACAAAGCCTCTCTGGATTACTTTGACTATGAATCAGGTAATTATTTGAAAGACATTTTCCCTGCTCGTAACCCTGGCATTGTTAAGGAACTGGGAGACGTAGGCAATGATATCCAAATCTACGGGGATAAGCTATATGCAATTATCAATGTCTCCAATTTGGTCGAGGTCATGGACGTCCATACTGCCAAGCAAATTGCTACCATTGCTATCCCGAATTGTCGATATATCACCTTCGATAAAGGGTACGCTTATGTGAGCTCTTATGCCGGGCCGGTAAAAATTGATCCCAATGCCCGTCTGGGTTATGTGGCCCGCATAGATACCTCGAGCCTGACCGTGAAAGACACCTGTGTTGTCGGATATCAGCCGGAGGAAATGGTGATCCGTAACAACAAGCTGTATGTGGCCAATTCCGGTGGCTACCGGGTACCCAACTATGACAATACGGTCTCCGTTATCGACTTGAATACATTTAAGGAGACTTCAAAAATTACCGTGGGTATCAACTTGCAGCACATGAAGCTGGATAGTTATGGTGACATTTATGTCAGCTCAAGGGGCAATTATGAAGACATTCCTTCCAACCTGTATATTATTAACGGGGCTGACCAGGTCTCCGATGTCCTCAATCTGCCTGTCAGCAATATGACTATTTGCGGTGACTCCCTATATGCTTATAGTACAGAATGGAGCAATATCACCAACAGTAATACTATTGCCTATGCGATTGTCAATACCAGTGAAAAAGGCGTCGTATCGAGGAACTTTATCACAGATGGTACGGATAAAAAGATCACAATTCCCTATGGTATTGCCATAAACCCTGAAACAAGAGAAATATTTGTGACAGATGCCAAGGACTATGTAACGCCGGGACGACTGTATTGCTTTACCCCCGAAGGCAAATACAAATGGGACGTAGAAACCGGTGATATCCCTGCACATATCGTATTTACGCGTACCAGATTAAGTGGCTTATAACTTTTTAAATAAAATAAGATGAAGTTGCTCTACAATTTAAGATGGCTATTTATCCTATCGTTTTTCGCCCAGATGCTGTCCTGCTCTAAAGAGCACGACATGCCTGAAAACGATGACCTATCGGTAGCATTTTCTTCGACCACAGGAGAATATAAGGTTAAAACGGGTAAAACAGTTACGCTTTCGGCTAGTGTGACTGATGCCATTCATCCAGTATATTCCTGGAAGCTGGATGGTAAAATAATCTCTACGGACACTACCTGTCTTTTTAATGGAGATAAGACTGGCGAGTATTTTTTGACCTTTCAGGTAGATGCGGAGAATGGCTCTGTGGAAAAGCAGGTCAAAGTGTCTGTCTTGGAAAAACTTCCCCCCGAAATTGATATGACAGCCGCCATTATTGCCTGGGCGGGGCAGGATACGAAACTCACGGCGAATGTAAAGTACGCGGATAGTGCCAGTTATGCCTGGCGTCTGAACGGCAATATTGTAAGCAGTGATAGTAATTACATTCTCAATCAAACCGCCCTCGGCACGAACACCCTTACTTTAAAGGTGACAACCGAAGATGGCGAGGACTTAAAAGTATTTACCGTAACGGTACTGCCGCTCCCTGTGCCTCAACTGTTTTTCGATGATGGGCATTACCGTGTAACTTCTAATGAAGACCATCATAGAAAAATGACCGTTCCTTTAGGTAAGAGTCTGGTTTTAGCTCCTGTCATCTCTAATATCGCCAATCCAATAACTTTTGAATGGACCGTGGATGGGGCAGTACAAACTGCTACAGATGAATACTTGAATTTTACACCCGCCGCCAAAGGATCATACACTATCACGGTCACGGAGAAAAGCACGTCTGCCAGAGCTACGGTACAAGTGGAGTGTGTGGCGCCAGAAGGCACTTACTTCCGTCCAAAAGTTGCCGGAGATAAGGCGAGTGCAGCCAATGGTTTTGATTTTGTACCAGCTCCGGGGCAATTTATCAATTACCAGATAGGTTCGACGAAGGCCAAGGCGCTTCAGGACCTGCAAACAGCACTAGACAATACATCAGCTCCTTACATAGGTGCGTATGGTGGTTATTTCATCGTCGGGTTCGATCACAGTGTCAATAACGTGGAGGGAAAGGCAGACCTGAGAATAGACGGAAATGCTTTTGCTGGATGGAATGAACCGGGTATCGTGTGGGTGATGCAGGATGAAAATGGCAACGGGCTTCCGGATGATACGTGGTATGAACTAAAAGGCAGTGAAACCGGAAAATCCGGCACCAAAGAGCGTTATGCTATCACCTACTACCGGCCTACCGCTCCGAATTCAGATGTCTTATGGACAGATAATTTTGGTAACACGGGGACAGTAGACTACAACGGTTATCATTCCCAGCAGTACTATTTCCCCATGTTTATCACGGAAAGCTCCTATACTTTGACAGGAACCCGACTAGCTTCCACCTTTGTGGTGGAAAACGGTGTAGATGGCAGCCTGGGATATCCCTGGGGCTATGTGGACAATGTCGGCGACGGTTCAAAAGTTAGCTTTTGGATCGAAGACGCCATTAAGGCGGACGGAACACCAGCCAATCTGAAATATATTGATTTTGTTAAAGTACACACTGCCATGATCGGACAGGGCGCCGCGGTAGGCGAAATCTCCACGGAAGCGGGTGTGCCGATAGACCTGAATTTTTAATCAACCATAACGATCTCGTATGAAATCATTACAGATAAAGAGAAACCTTCTGTTACTATTACTGGCAGCGGCTATGATGCTTGGCTCTTGCCGTAAGGATAATGACCTCTTCAAGGGAGAAGATAATTTTATTACCTCCTTTACTTTGAAGATAGGTGAGACTATTTTCACAGCGGCTTTCACAGACAGCACCATTACGGTGACTGCTCCGGAAGGGTTTTCATTGGATAGTGCGAAGGCTGAAGTGAAATTAAGTGAAAATGCTTCTATATACCCGGACCCGTCGGAGATTACCGAGTGGAATGATGAAATGCAATTCGTCGTAAAAGCCTATAACGGTACACAAAAGATCTACCGATATAAGGTGGATCGAAAAAGCATTTATGAACAAAACAGTGTGGTGCTCACCACACAGGCAGATGTGGATGCTTTCGGCCAACAAGGTGTGACAGAGATCGGCGGCAGCCTTATTATCGGAAGCACCGCAGGTACGGATTCCATCACCTCTTTAGCCGCTTTGTATCGGTTAAAAAGAATCGATTATTCCTTAATTATTAATCCCACTTACGCGGCGAGGGATGTCGTGGGACTGGATAATCTCTCGACCATCGGTGACGCACTCCAGGTCCAGTCTGTCGACAGCCTCTCCAGCCTGGCGCTTCCCAAATTGGAAACTGTCGGAAGCATATATATTAAGAGCACCGGGCCACTAACGGTCGATTTTCCCAGCCTGAGCAAGGTTTCCAAATCGCTGGACCTGGAAGTTCCGCTGGCTGGGGCGTCCTTCCCGGCTCTACGTGAGGTGGGCGGTAAGGTCACTTATTATTCCGGAACGAATTCAGCCACCTATCTCCCTATTATCTCATTTCCCAGCCTAAAACAGGCAGGTAGCTTGATGTTTTATTATTTTACCAACGTTACAAAAATAGAACTGCCAGAACTTGAGAAAACCGGCGATATAGACCTGATGAATTTGCCGAAATTATATGAGATCAACTGTGCGAAGCTGCAAATGGCTTCGGGAACAATTAGTATTCCTGCTACTTCGAGCCTGACAGAGGTAAGTTTTCCTGAACTGGTGATTTGTGGTGGATTGAAGGTTGAAACAAAGACGATCAATACGCTGGATTTACCCTTATTGAAAACCGTTTCAGGGGATATTTCTGTCAGTTATGCTTCCCTTGACGGTATAAGAAGCCTCACTTCCCTTACAGAGGTTACAGGTGAACTCTTACTTGGGGAATTGCCTAAAATGAATGGATTGGGTATTCCGGCATCCTTGAAAAATATTGGCAAGCTCACTTTGAACAACCGTACCGTCGTCGCTCCTGCGGAAATTAATGTGAAGGGACTCAATATTGGTGAATTGAACCTCCAGGTGGGTGCGCCGGTAAAGCTCATCGGCGATGATATATTTAAAGGCACGCTAACCGTTAATCCTTCCTTATTGACCACTTTTCCCACGCTGGAAGGGTTTAAAGAAGTCGATTCCATTGGTTTTGGAGGCTATATTGCCTATATCAATGATCTGCAAATCAAAGGGATCGAGAAGATTGACAAAGGTTTCTGGATGCCAAATAATAATGTACGCATCTTTAGCATGCCGGACCTGAAAGAGGTGGTGGGTGATTTTACCATCAATCATTTTAATCAGGTGACGCAACCTGTTGTTGAATTCCCCAAATTGCAGAAAGTCGGCGGTAGCTTCAATGTCAAAGTGGAATCCACCGATGTTACCACGCTGCAGTTTCCGGACCTATCCTCAATAGGTGGTGACTGCATGATCGGTACAGGTTTCGACAACCGCTGTCTTTCGACGCTGCTGTTCCCATCACTGGCAACAGTGGGTAGGAAATTAACCATCTATGCGGAGTCCTATCCTGCCTATTCCAATACCCGCATCGTCGACCTTAATGGGTTCAGCGCATTAAAGCAGGTAGATTCGGTTGAAGTGAACGGCCAGGCGGCACTGGTTTCCTTTGAAGGCTTGAAAAGCGCACTGTCATCCTTTACTGCTGCGAATTGGTCCGCATCTAACAATGCTTACAATCCTTCCTATTCAGACCTGGTAGTGGGTAAATGGACAAAACCCTGATTGATCAATACGAAAAACAAAAATGATGAAAATTAGTATAAACATATGGATGGGCCTTATACTGGCAGTCATGTTCGTCGGCAGTTGCCGTAAAGACAACAACCGTTTTAAAGGCACTGATAACAGCCTGGTGTCTTTTCACCTGGAACAAGCAGGTACAGTGCTGGAGGCCACCATCTTTCAGGACAGCGTTATCCTTACGGTGCCGACAAGTTTTTCGCTTTCGGGAGCCAAGGCTACGATGGAGCTTAGTGAAAATGCCCGAATCGCACCCGATCCCGCCACAATTACCGACTGGGACACGGTTCAGCATTTCGTGGTAACTTCTTACAATGGAACAGAGCGGGATTATACCTATAGTGTACAGCGGAATGTGCTGTCCAGTGATGGCGATATCCTGCTTGCTACCCAGGCGGATGTAGCTGCCTTAGGAGCATCGGGAATCGGCCGGATCAACGGAAGTTTGATCATCGGAAAATCAGCAGGGTCGGATAGCATCTATTCTCTTGCTCCTTTGTCCGGCATTACAAGCGTTGCCTCCGATCTTATTATTAATTCGACTTACGCAGGTAGGGACCTGGTTGGACTGGAAAACCTGAAAACAACAGGCTCCTTTCAGATTGGTCCGGATAAAGCATCTAACCAAATAGGAGCCCGCATGAACCTTGATACGATCTATCTTCCTAAATTAACAGCCGTCATGTCTGATATGATCATCAATGGAGTCGAAATGAAGATATTGAACTTCCCTGAACTGACAAAAATAGACGGGGGCCTGCAGTTGGTTTATCTCGATTCCCTGAAGGAGATGGCATTCCCTAAAGTACAAAGCATTCTTCAAAATGTGCTTATTCAGGGATCCTCAAAATCAGACAATTTGCAAACCATTAATTTCCCTTCGCTGGCGGGTATTGGAGGAACTATTACCATTACACAATGGCCACAGCTTGCTACAGTGAAATTTCCTGTTCTGTTGAAAGCGGTATCTATGAGTATTATTTCCTTTCCTAGCCTTACAAGTGTTGAAGCTCCCTTGCTGCAAAACGTAAGGGGAGATGCAAATTTCTCGGGCAACCCGCAACTTAAGGTCTTGGATCTTTCTGCGCTTAAAACGGTCGGTGGAAATTTCTACCTACAGAACGCCCCCGTGCTAGATAATTTAAACGGGCTCAAAAACCTGACTACCGTCGGCAGGAATTTAAGCCTGTACACGTTGAGCTCCATCAAGGATATAAATGGCCTGAAAGCATTGCAATCCGTTGGCGGAGACGTAAATCTATCCGGTTTTCTCCAAATGAATGATGACAACCTGAGCGGGCTTTTCTCTCTTAAATCAATCGGCGGCGCTTTGTCTATTTCACAGGTCCCTTTTAAAAAGTTTTCGGGTCTTGGCCTGACGGATATCAAATCATTATCAATTGATGGAAGCGGTATTTCTACCATACAGGAAATTGATATAAGTAGCCTTGATATACAAAACAGCCTGTCGCTAACCAATATTTCCAGTTCATTTAAGCTGAGCGGCAAGGACGTGTATGATTGCTCAGTTTCCTTGCAGAACTGCAATATTGACATGGCTAAAAATATGAGGGGTTTTAAGGAAATAGAAGACTTCACCTACCAATATTATACAACGGATCCTACTGTTAGTGATGAGGCACTTCCCATCCAGAAGGTGACCAATAATTTTACCCTATATCTATCCGCCTATAGTAGTTTCAGCCTACCAGACTTGGAAGAGGTGGGCGGAGCCTTCAATGTCACCATTAATACGAAAATGAACCTGGTCATTCCGATTTTGAAAAGTTCTGGAAAAATAGTGATGACACTTACAGGATCTGATATGGATGTCTTTTCATTGCCATCATTGGAAATGGTCCATGGGGACTGTACTTTCAACACAGGGAATCTAACCAGCTCTGTTGGTGACATCGAAGCACTGAAACTTACTACCATCGATGGCATATTAACAGTATCGGGGCAATATGCCGGCTATGAAAATACAAGACTGACCAACTTGAATGGCTTTTCTTCCCTGACAAGCGTAAAGGGAGTGACCATAAGCTATATTAAGGAGCTGACAGACTTCAGTGGCCTGAAAAATGCATTGCCGTCGTTCCCCGCGGAAAAATGGTTTGTAACAGGGAATAAATACAATCCCACTTACCAGGATATGCTTGACGGAAAGTATATACAACCCGAATAAATTCAGCATATGAAAAAAGATAAAAAATTAAACTTGCGTTTTGGTACGATCACTGCTCTCATCCTGCTGGCAGCTTTCAGCCGTATTGTTCCGCACATGCCGAACTTTTCGCCACTGGGAGCAATGGGGTTATTGGGTGTGACGCATTTTCAAAGGAAATGGCAGTCGTTTTTAATCGTCGTTGCGGCTGTCTGGTTAAGCGACCTGTTTATCAATAATGTTATTTATGCAAAGTATTATTCGACCTTTACTTGGTTTTATAGCGTATTTTACTGGATATATGCCACCTATCTGCTGATCGTCCTGGCAGGGATCGTTATTTTAAAGAAGATAACGGTGATGAGAATAATAGCGGCTTCACTTGCTGCAACAACTATCTTCTTTTTGGTTACGAACTTCATCTGCTGGCCTGGCAGTAGCCCATACTCGCATGATTTTAGTGGCATGATGATCTGCTACGCAGCCGGAATTCCTTTTTTAAAAGAAACATTTTCGGGCGATTTGTCTTACAGTGGTATTTTGTTTGGCGGCGTTGCATTGGCCCAAAGACAATGGCCTGCGCTAAAGATGAAATATGAATAAGCATGAAATGAAACATTGCGCTAGGTGCAGAACTTTATTTGAATGTAAGATGGGGGATGTGGCTAACTGCCAATGCAATAGTGTAGAGATTTCTGAAGAAGCTAGGGAATTCTTGAAAGGCACTTCTTATGACGACTGCTTATGTCGCAACTGCATGGCGGAAATTGACCAAATGGTTAAGTTCAGACTTCAGCACAGTTTCCCGATACAGCGGGAATTAATGGTAGAGGGCCTGCATTATTATATTGATAACGATTATTTTGTTTTTACGGAGCTATATCATTTGCAAAGAGGATATTGCTGCGGAAATAATTGCCGGCATTGCGCTTATGGAAATAAAAGACAATAATATAAATTTGGAGGGGAATATTCACCTGAAAGGAGCGTGTGCTTAATGGAAGATCCAACGAAAACGCTTTACCTTCTGGGTGAGCAGCATAGGATTGTTGGCATATCAGGTTTTACGGTACGCCCTGCGCAATAGCGCTAAAGCCCGATCCGGTGGTAGGGTTTTCAGATATACAGGCAGACATGGCAAAAAGAGCTGATAGCCAGGGGCATCGCCGTCTGGATAAATAATTACAGGAGCGTAGAGGGTATTTTTACAATGATAGCACAAATTGACAGCGTTCGATCCGTTAATATCGGGTATCTGCTGGGTAAGTGAGCTGACCGAGTTGGCCGGTAGTATTGATATCTACAAAGGAAGCAAGTCGTTTCCCTTGACATAATAGAATTGGAATTGATTAAGTAATTTAGTTTCTTCACAAAGCCCGGGCTTCCATGTGATTGTTAAAATAACTGCGTCATTCTCTTCGGTGGTTTTTAATAATGAAGGCAATCTGTAAGTTACAATAGCCATTAAAACATTGGTTCTGGATAAGAAAATTGAAACTTTGATTTCCTAAATACATATCCTAAGAAGTAGACGCTTATATAAATAAATTTATGATAATGCAGGATGCTGGAGGTTGGAAAAGTCACATCTAATTTATTGCCCAACAAAGAATAGCCAAATGGAAAGCTTTCGGCAAATATGATATTGGGACCAATAAATTCCATTTAGGGTAAATATAATTCCGTATGGGGTAATAGCCGAGGTGCCATTTTCCGCGTTTGGTAATTATTTTTCCTCAGAGGGCCAATATGATTCCTGAGATTTGTGGCGTTTCATTTTTTTTGATTAAAACGTCGTTAAAATATGTGCGAGTTAAAAAAGTAATTGTAGAAGGGGAAGGTTACGTAGCACAATGTCCAGACTGCCACTCCGTAGAGATAGCATTTGGTACATCACTGATCCAGTTCGGCTATGTCCACTGGTGGGGTTTTAGCCGTTATATATCTGATGCTCGTTATCATTCTTACAATGCTGAGAATAAGCACTTAAAAAATATTACCCTCCACTTAGGCGGAAATGGGCCACTTCAAATGGTACTGACGGCCAATGAGTTAAGAGAATTATGTGATTTGGTAGAACAGGCTGATAACGAAATAAAGACAATAAGTCTTTTGGAGATGTTTAGTAGCTGAATTCTTTCTTGGTGTGAGAGTCTATAGTGCATATCAAATAGTAGCCAGCCGGAAAATATAGAAATAGGGGATGGTCAAAGTAAGAAATAAAAGATGCTCATGATCTTCCGCGATTGTCACTACTATTTTGGGATGGATTGCTTTTGTCGCTGTTGTTTTAAAGGGAGGCACGGGTTTCCCCAAGTGGTTAGCGTTAGTCAATCCGATAGTTTTGGTAATCATTTCCTCATTTTTAACCAATCTTCTCCGAGACTCAGCAAAGGACTTATTAGATGGAGCGGGTATTAACATTGGCTATTTTTTACCTTATGTGCTTTCCACCCTGCCTATTTTTAGTAATGGAAAATTAGCATATGAACAAGGCTGATTACAAAGCGATAGCAGAACAGTTGCGGTGTCCCAGCGGTAGCTTGGGAGAGCAAACGGCTGATAATATGTTTCGAACTAATGGAAACATGATTAACGAGACGATTGATATGCTGGATATTCGTCCCAATGGCCGGGTACTTGAGATTGGCTTTGGTAGCGCCCGGCACCTACCTTATTTGCTGGGGCAGGCAGCGGGAATTACCTATTTTGGTCTGGACATGTCGGAACTGATGGTGGACCTGGCCAGAGCAAATAACGGGCGATTGATAAGGGATGGTGTTGTCAGGTTTTTAAAGGTAACGGGGGATGCGGGCTTGGATTTCCCAGAAGGTTATTTTGCCAGTTCATTTTCCGTCAATACTCTTTACTTCTGGAAGCAGCCCATACAGCATCTTAAAGAGATAAACCGCGTATTGAAGCGCGAGGGGCTGCTGGCACTGTCTTTCGTGCCCGTAGATTTTGCCAGAACCCTTCCTTTTACTCGACATGGGTTTTCCCTTTATTCTCCAACAGAAGTAGAGCATTTACTCCTTGAGTCGGGTTTTAGCCGCATTTACCAATATGGATATAAAGAAAAGACGATTAGCAATAGCGGTCAAGAAATGATCAGGCCATTTGTCATCGTCACAGGAACGAAAATATGAAACGAACTATCTTATCTCTCATATTATTCATTTTGACATGGGGTCTCATTTATGCACAGAAAGCAGAAACCATTACCCTTCGGGGTAGTATCATTGATTCCGTATCGAAAAAGCCGATTGGCGGAGCTGTCGTAAACTGGTTGAACGGCAAAGGCCAAAGACTGGCCACGGGTGTTACCCTGGATAATGGACATTTTGAACTGAAAAGTAGTAATTCTACCGAAGGAGGAAGCCTGTATATTCAAAATATAGGATATGGCCTTCTTCATCTGCCGGTTGCTGCAGTTGTGTTATCGGGTAATGGAGACTTGGGCATGCTCTATCTGCATCCTCTGTATCATGGACTAAAAGAAGTTACAGTTTCCGCCCAAAAGCGAGCTTACCGGATCGAGCCGGATAAACGGGTATTTAACGTGGCAAGCGCCCTGGTATCAAAAGGAGGTACCATCGCAGAAGTGTTCAGGCAGGTACCGGGGGTTACCGTCAGTCCCTCAGGAAAACTCACCCTCCGGAACAGCACACCCGTAGTACTCGTAGACGGCAAAAGAACCGAGCTTTCCCTGGATCAGATACCTGCCGACCAGGTTGAGTCCATCGAGATCATCACCAATCCTTCCGCTAAATATGATGCTTCGGGAAATAGCGGCATTATCAATATCATTACCAAAAAAAATCGTAAGCCGGGCATCAACGGCACGGTAAATGCTAACTGGAGCACCATACCTGAATACAATGCCTACGGTGACCTGAACATCTCCAAAGGAGCCTTTCGGCTGAACCTGAATTACCTGCAGCACGGCCACCGCTCGGAATACAAAGAGACCCTGAACCGGGACGACCTGTTGGGTAATACTAATTTGTCCCAGCATGGCCGAAGCGTGACCCATGGGCCCTTCCGCAGGGGAAAATTTGCACTGGATTGGCTGCCCGATAAATACAATGTGCTCAGCCTATCCGGCGACGTAGGCGGTGGTAATTTTCACACCCGCTATGATCAGTTCAGCAATTATGCGGGTAAAGATGGAGATGTGGATTCCGGCGCTTCGCGGATCACCGAGGTGGAAGAGGATTTCCGCTTTGCCCATGCGGGCCTTGATTACAGCCGGCAGTTTGTCAAGGCCAATGAACAGATTACGGCAAGCCTGAGCCTGGAAACTTATAAAGGGCCCAATGTCGGCAGCTACTACATGCAGTACCATGATGAGCAGGATGTCTCGACAGGACTTCCCCTGTTGCAGCAATACAGTGGCGGTATCCATGCCCATACCATCGTCCTGCGGTCGGATTATGCCGACCCTTTGAGGAATGGAAAAGCCAAGTTGGAAACAGGCTTCAAGATCACTTGGCATAAGGATCATAACCAGAACCTGATGCAGGATTATGATTACGCTGCCGGGAAATACCAGACAGGCTCTTATGCCACCTACAACTTCAGGTATGAGGATCCCACTTATGCTGCTTATGGCAATTACAGCGAAAAATACGGAAGATTTTCCTACATGGCGGGGTTGCGTTTCGAACAGTACAATTATCAGGGCCTGATGATAGATAGCGGTATTTCGATCACTTATCATAACCCCGGATTATACCCCAGCCTGTTTCTTACCGAAGAGATCGGCCGCAACAGTGAGTTGCATCTGAACTATTCCAGGAGGGTCAACAGGCCGGCCTTTGATGAAATATCGCCACTCACCGATTATTCCAACCCACAAAACCTGTTCCGGGGGAACCCGAGATTGCAGTCGGAGCATACCAACCTCGTTGAATTTTCTTACAACCGCCAGGCAGGTAAAGTAGACGTGATGGCAACCTTGTATATGCGCAATACCAACCATGCCATCACCACCTTTACAGTAGCGATTGCGCCGGATACGCTGCTGACTACCTATATTAACGCGCGCTACAACAATACCTATGGAGGAGAGCTGGTGCTGAAAATCCCGGTAGCAAACTGGTGGAACATTACGGCCAATGCCAACCTGTTTGATACGCATATTGCCACTGCCGAGCTGCCGAATGGACTTGACAACAACGGCTTTGGCTGGTTTGCAAAGTTGAATTCTCATACCCGTCTGCCAGAAGATATTACGCTGGAATTGTCTGCAGATTATGAAGCGCCGAAGGTGGTGCCGCAAGGCAAAACGCTTAGCACGGGATCCGTGGACTTTGCCATGGGCAAAAGCTTCTTAAAAAATAGAAATGCCACAATTACTCTGAGTGTTACCGATATTTTTAACACCGACCAAGACAGAACACGCACATCCCTGTCGAAGCAGTTCAGCCAGGTGAATACCCAGAAGTATCTTACTCGCATGTTCCGGATCAATTTTAGTTACCAGTTCGGATCAGCCGATAAGACTGCCGTAAAACATGCAACGGACAGTGTAGGAGGGGAGGTGCCTTAAAGCACTAATGTCAGTAATAGCCAATAAACAGAATACAATTTTAACAACATATACTTAACATTATGAAAAAGATTCTTTCACTTGCTGTCGCCGTTTCGTTCTTTTTATTCGGTTGTTCGAATGGATCCCAACAAAAAAGTAATGCCGGTAATACGGATTCTTCTGCATTGCAGGAGAACGGATATTCAAAAGTTGCTGTAATAGATTCTCTTCGACTTGAATGGACGGGGTACAAAACAACTTCGAAAACTCCCGTAAAAGGAGTATTCAATACCTTAACTCTGGAGGGGGAAGATAAGAGTGGCAAGACGCCCCGGGAGGTGCTCGATGGAGCGACAGCTACTGCCACGGTTGCCAGCCTTTTTTCAGATAATGAGGAAAGAGATTCAAAGCTTATTAAGATATTTTTCGGCGCTATGAATGAAACGCCTATTTTGAAAGCTGCATTACATTTCAAGGACAATAAACCTTATTTATCTATAACGATGAATGGGGTGACCAAAGACATTGAAGTAGCTGATTCCTTTGAAAATAACATCTATACGCTGGAGGGAAATATGAAATTATCCGACTTCAATGCTCAAAAGGCGCTACAGGCACTCAACAAGGCCTGTTTAGATTTGCATAAAGGAGCAGACGGGATCAGCAAAACATGGGATGATGTTCATTTTAAGGGCGCCGTTTATTTTGCACCCAGTTTTGGAAAATAGATTATGCGCTACGTTGCTATAGATGAATGGGTAGCGGTCCATTACGCCGGAATTACAGATAGTAAGTACGTGAGCTGACGTTGCATTCTTTGCTAACTGGTTCGCTGTCGGCGTCACACTGACCGGCATCCTTTGCATCCAACTAAAACTAACGAATTGAGAATAGGTTGTTGAAGTTAAGCGCTAAATCTGAACATCGAATGTCTGGTCCGAACTGACGCTGATGCCTTGGCTAGTTGATATAACAACCTTTTCCCCTGATTTTCCAGACACTTTTGTGGTGCGTTCGCAAAGTAAATGCATTGAGTAAAACTGTGTCCGATAATTTGGATGTCACAGCAAATGCCTATCTATCTAATGCGCATACCGCTTCTATTGAACTACCGGGAGGTAACAATAATTGTTTTAGCTGGTTTGCAAAAAGTTAACTTCCTTACCCTTCTGCTCAAAGATATTACAATGGAACGTTCGGAAAATTAGACGCTCAGAAGATCGTTATGCGATGTATGGCGTTGATTTCCATGTCACTTGATTTTGACCTGGAGACGGTTAAAAAAAATACAACAAACTCTAATCCTTACAGATATTTTCAATATTGATCGCGACAGGAAACATACCTCAATTGCAGAGAGGTTTAGCCAGGGAGATACTGAAAGGTATCGTGTGCGCATATTCAGAATAAACTGTAATGATTAATTTGGATTAAAGGATAAAACACGCATAGAATAGCCTATGGAAAAGCCAAAGAATGGAGCGCCTTAAATATAATGTATTGCCTCTGGCGGTCCCGTCGGCACGGCCGGTTTTCTGTATGGTCTGTAATATGGTATATGATTAATTAAAAATACGGGCGGCCTGAACGGCAGCCTGTAACAGGCGATTTTGGAGAAATCTACGTCAAGGTATCATAACACAGCGGACGATGGGATAACTATACTTTTGGTCGGACTATCACCTGAAAGAATTCCCTCCGTGGTAAATTTTATTCCCCATAAGATTATTGTGTAATCTGATTCTTCATAATCTTTGCGCCGTTGATCAGTTACTCCTGGTCAGCCTATCCGGAATGCGCCGAAAGGTATTTAATGCATTAAATCATATCAACAATGACAATAAAAATTACATTTATGATGCTGGCATTTTGCAGTATTGCCAGCGCCACTTATGGGCAAACAGGAATAATCAAAGGAACAATCACCAGCAGCGACGGGAAACCTGCTCCAAACATCAATGTGAGCATTGAACAAGCTAACTTAGGTGCTGCCAGTAGCGATAACGGCACATACATCATCCACAATGTGCCTTCAGGCCAACTGACATTGAAGGTTTCTGCGGTCGGAATAGTAACGCAACAAAAAAAAATCACCGTGATTTCCAGTTCCAAACTCACTGTTGATTTTGTGGTCAGTGCAACCTCCAGGCAACTAAGAGTAGTTACGGTGAATGCTGGCAGTAACAAGTTTGCCGATAAAGAAAGTGACGATGTGTCTAAGATGCCGCTAAAAGACCTGGAAAATCCCCAAGTCTATACCACAGTTACTAACGCACTAATGAATGAGCAACTGATCGTTCGGTATTCCGATGCGTTGAAGAACGTGCCTGGAGTGATCATGCAGTTGGAGAATAATATTGCAGGTGGCACGGTTACGACCCGTGGTTTTTCTGTTGAGTCCTATCTCAGGAATGGTGTCCCTGGCATTGTCAGCGATGTGACCATTGATCCGGCAAATATAGAGAAGATAGAGGCCATTAAAGGCCCTTCCGGTGCTTTATTTGGCAGCAGCCTGGTGTCTTATGGAGGGCTATTCAACAGAGTTACCAAAAAGCCTTTTGACTCTCTCAAAGGGGAAATTTCTTATACCGGAGGAGGCTATGGGCTCAGCCGACTCACTACTGATATCAACACCCCTTTAAACAAAGGCAAGACTTTGCTTTTCCGCGTTAACCTGGCTTTGCACCACGAGGGAGGCTACCAGGATGCAGGCTTTGAATCTTATGCTTTCGTTGCTCCCTCCCTGACGTACAAGATAGATGAAAGAACTGCTGTTTCAATAGATGGTGAATATACCACTGAGCGGGCTAACAACTTTTACAGGATATTTGTAGATGGATCAAATGCTACAGGTGTAAGAAGTCCTAAAGACCTGAAGATTGATTTTCACAGGCGATTTATTCCTGATGGTATTTTCATCAAGCCGAAGCAAGCCAATATATTTTTGAAACTGGATCATCGCTTTTCTTCGAAATGGACTTCGCGTACTAATGTGAGTTATCTTAATGGCACCGAGTCAGGTAATAGCGGCTATATGTCAGTGGATTCCGGAAATGATTCTCTCTCTCGCATGTTAAGTCATGAAGACTACTATAACAGTTATGCGACGGATATACAACAAAATTTTAACGGGGATTTCAAAATAGGTGGCATGAGAAACCGCGTGTTACTGGGTGCGGAATTTTATACGCTGATCAATAAGTACAGCACGACATTCACTGTATTTGACAAGCTGGATGCCATAACGCCGGGAGAAGAGTATGTAAAACTGACAGAAGCGGCATTGATGGATAAAGTTAAGGATAATGTATATTCCGTTGGAAGTTCCTTGCAAAATACATACAGCGGCTATATACAGGATATTTTAAATATCACTCCTAAGTTTCTGGCTATGGCCAGCCTTCGATGGGATTATTTTGATAATAAGGGCATCAAAGATATCGTCAGTGATGAAAGTTCAGGTGTTTATCATCAATCTGCTTTTTCTCCAAAGTTTGGTGTTATCTACCAGATAGTGCAGGATCGCCTGTCTCTGTTTGGGAACTATATGAATGGCTTTTCCAACAATGCCCCGCAAAAGCAACCCGATGGCTCAACCAGCGCTTTCAAACCTTCCCAGGCTAACCAATGGGAAGGCGGGATAAAGGTAAACATGTATGAAGATAAGCTGACGGGAAGCCTGAGTTATTATGATATCATAGTAAAAAATGTGCTGCGAAGCGATTATCCTGACAGACCTGAATTTACCGTACAGGATGGGGATCAATACAGCAAAGGGATAGAAGCGCAGATTACAGCAATGCCGTTTCAGGGCTTCAATGCTATTGCCGGTTATGCCTACAATAAAAGCCGGTATGAAAAAATAGATAAAACGGTAGATGGTTACCGTCCGAGCAGTGCCGGACCGGCTAATATGGCCAATGTATGGCTTAGTTATCACCTGGCTAAAGGTCCTTTGAGCGGCTTTGGGATCGGCCTTGGAGGCAATTATGCAGACAAGAACGGCGTAATCGTCGACCAGACAGATACTTATTATCTGCCTTCGTTTACTGTACTTAATGCTTCTTTATCCTTTACTGGTGCCCGTTATTCAATTGAGCTGAAGCTGGATAATCTGACCAATGAGACTTACTGGGTGGGCTGGGGGACCACCATTCCACAGATGCCCAGGAGGTTCTCAGCTAGGTTTGCAGTGAATTTCTAGCGATACACTAATAGAAACATTAGCGATAAGATTTTGATATAGGCAAATTGTCTTGTATCTAATGATAGGAAATAATTATAATGGCCTAAGAATTCCCTCCGTAATGAAATTTATTTCCGATAGGATTAATGTAAAGGCTGATTATTTTTAATCTGTGGGCCGCTTATAACATGCTCTATATCAGCCAATCCTGGAACCGACGCAACAGATCTAACACATTCAATCATATCAACAATGACAATAAAAATGACATTCATCATGCTGGCTTTGTGCAGTATTGCCAGCATCGCCTATGGACAAACAGGTATAGTCAAAGGAATGATCACCAGTAGCGATGGGAAACCTGCTCCAAACATCAATGTGAGCATTGAACAAACTAATTTAGGTGCAATCAGTAGTGATGACGGCACATATACCATCCACCATGTGCCTTCAGGCCAACTGACAATGAAGGTTTCTGCTGTCGGAATAGCAATACAACAAAAAGAAATCACTACGATTTCTAGTTCCACACTTACTGTTGATTTTGTGGTCAATGCCACTTCCAGGCAACTAAAAACGGTTACGGTGAATGCCGGCAGTAGCAAGTTTGTCGATGAAGAAAGCGACTACGTGGCTAAAATGCCTTTAAAGAACCTGGAAAACCCGCAGGTATATAGCGTAGTTACCGGCGCATTAATGAAAGAACAGGTGATAACCGATTATACGCAGGCATTAAACAATATTCCCGGTGCAATGGGAACAACGGTAGGCGATGGTAATGGTGGTAATTATGTTACCATGCGTGGCTTTTATACAACAGGTGGTTTTCGTGACGGGCTGGCTTCTGTGCAAAATGCAGGAGCAGACCCAGTTAACATCGAAAAAATAGAAGCGATTAAGGGGCCTACAGGTACTTTGTTTGGTTCTACTACTTCGTATGGAGGATTGATAAACAGAGTTACAAAAAAACCGTATGATTCTACTGGAGGTGAGATTAATTATTTTTATGGCACAAATGAACTTAACCGTCTGACCGTTGATTACAATACACCACTGAATAAAGATAAAAGCATTCTTTTTCGTGTAAACGGCGCTTTACATAATGAAAACAGTTTTCAAGATTATGGCTATAAGCATAATGTCACTATCGACCCAAGCTTTCTTTTTCGCATTTCAGATAAGCTGAATATCGTCTTAAATACGGAGCTGTATAATTCGCACTGGACGCAATCTTATTACATGGGTACATATCCGTCAGGAATAACGAATATAAAACAGCTTCCCATAGGCTATAAGCAATCTCTTACAGGTAATTCGCTGGAAACGAATACCAGCACTATCAACAACTATATTAAGGCAGAATATACTATTTCCCCACACTGGAAATCCGTAACAGCTTTTAGCACTATGCAAAACAAATGGCAGCCCGAATATTTTCTGTGGTATGACTTTATTTCCAATGATTCTGTTACAAGAAGTATCTCTAAAACACAAATGACTGTTTTTAATTCATCGGATATACAACAGAACTTTATGGGAGATTTCAACGTGGGCAATATTAGAAACAGAGTGGTTGCCGGTGTAGATTATTATTACTATAAACAAGACATGAACAATTATAATGACGTGATGTACGATACGATTGCATTACCCAGTGCAGCCGTTTCGCCGATTTCAACAGCAAAATTGGATGAACTTGTTTTAGGCCAGCATTTAAACAATTATAAATCTTCGCAAAACACATTCGCTGTGTATGCTTCAGACGCGGTAAACATTACTGAGAATTTTATAGCGATGGCAAGTCTGCGCGTAGACCACTTTCATAATGGAGCATCGATAAATGGAGGTGAGATAGATAAATCGAATGTTTATAATCAAACAGCTTTATCGCCGAAATTTGGATTGGTTTATCAACCCGTAAAAAACCATATTTCTATTTTTGCTAGTTATACCAACGCATTCAGCAATAATGGCCCAACCACGCAGCCGGATGGTAGTATTACTTCTTTTAAGCCTGAAAACGCAAACCAGTTTGAAGGTGGTGTAAAGACCGATGCATTTAATCAAAGAATAAGCGGTTCGATAAGCTATTTCAATATTCTGGTGAAAGATAAAATACGACTCGACAACTCGTTAAATAGGTACGTTCAGGATGGAAGCCAGCGAAATGCAGGCGTTGAAGTAGATATAAAAGCCAGTCCGTTTAGCAGGTTCAATATTGTTGCAGGCTATACGCATTTAAAATCAAGATATCTTAAGGTAGAAGAAGACTTAAAAGGAAAAACGCCTTCTTTTACAGCGGATGATGTAGCAAATTTTTGGATTGATTACAGCTTTAAAAATAGTATCGGTGTTGCGTTTGGGGGAAATTATGTGGGAGAATGGTTCGGCAATTCGGCCAACACATTTGTAATACCAGCCTATACCGTTTTAAATGCTTCTGTATTTTACCAATTCCATAGTATGCGCTTGGCCTTGAAGGTAAACAATATTGGCAACAAACAATATTGGGATGGAAACGAATTGCCTCAGCCGTTGAGACAGTTTGTAGGAAATATTTCTTATGACTTTTAATAAATTCACTGAGCAACTACGCTACTAGCTCGGAGGCCGGTCCAAGCTAGTGGCGTTTATTATCAGCACTGCGGGACGTTGTCATGTATTCATTGATAAAATGCAAAATATCATCTATACCAGTCACAACAACGGAAATAATCCGTTCCTTATTTGTTACCTTCTACAACCACAGACAGGATAGTTGCTTTTGATTTACGTTATAAAAGGCTATTTGCGTATTTGGTTTGGGTTAACTCCGAAATGCTTTTTAAAAGCCCTTGTAAAATGGGATACATATTTATAACCCATTAGCATAGCCACTTCCGATACTGGCTCTCCTTTCGCTAGTAATTCCATAGATTGCTTCATTTTTTCAAAAAGGAGAAACCCAAAGACAGTAGTCCCAAATACTTCCTTAAAATGTCTTTTTAAGTACGCTTCATTGGTTCCGACCTGATGAGCAAGATCAAGAAGCGAAAGTGGCGTCTGGATATTCGAAATAAGGATACTTTTAACCTCGTGCATTCGCTGAATATCAATAGGTCGAAGTTTCGGATATTTATTCGGGATGTTTGACTTCAATTCGAAGGCTTCCAATTCTAAAGCCAGTAATTCACCCAGCTTGCTTCTAAAGTAGAGTTGCTTATATCTTCCCTCCAGGGGACAATTCAACATGTCATATAAAATGGCAGTGCTTTTTGCTTTAATAAATAAATTCAGTTCGCTCATAGAAGCTGGTTGATTGCCCTCTATGCATTTGGCTAACACCGGAAAAAAGGAATGATCTTCAGGCAGGTGTTTTAACATCATTTCAGGACTGATACTTAACTCAAAAATTTCAAGCCTCTCTTCTGGTTCCCATGTAAGATGAATCTGGTCTTTCGGTAATATGAGATAATTAAACTCGTGCTTTTTAAAGGAAGCGAGAATATTCTTGCCGCCATTTATTTCATATTTTTTGGTCCCACTAATTGTATAACTAAGTTGTATAAATGGATGATTATTTTTTATAATAATCTGGCCTGGTTCAGATGATTGAATGTTGATATAACTGAAGTTTATACCGTCTGGTGATGTTAATTCAAATACAGTTCCTTCATGTCCGTTTTTGCTAATTTCCCTGTAAGATTCCTTTAACGTGTCTTTGCTCGCCTGATAGATATCAAATATGCAAACCATAGCAGATGGGTGTTGGGTTGGGATTTCTATCGGCCTTTAGTATCTTTCTCATAATGACTCAATTAAATCGAGTCAACAATATTAATTGCTTTCATTATGTGGGGATGCTCAAATCAGGAAAAAAAATATCCTGCCCGGAAATTCTATCCCAAATTGTATTCTAGTGGAGAAGATTTTCCTTATATGGTAATTATAATTCCGTTTATGGTAATTTAGATACTGTGGGGACAGGAAAATCTGTCCTTTCACCACCGGGCGATTATTTGTTCTTTGTGGATACATCAAAAATAAACCGTCTGTTAGGCGCACGAGAGAGATAACAGCCTTAAAGATAGGCGAGGAGAATAACGGCGACTTCAAAAAATAGGAGAAGGAAGGCAAGTATCTAACCGGGCTAATATTTTCCAATTCAAATACCTATTATTTCATTATCGCGTTGGGATCGTATCTCACAATATATTGATCCAAATGGTCCTTCCCCAACGCATAATTATAGGTTGTAACAAAAATGAAAGCCGTCGCCATAGCGATAATAATCAGAATGGTATACTGAGGATAATAAAATAACGGTATTAAAAGTAGTAGGTCGTTTAGTATGACTATAGGATAGTTGTTCCAGCCAGGATGCAAAGCCCGTCTCCCTAAATAATCCATGTATAGTTTAGCAAAGATGTTCCTTTTCGGGTAGTTGTTTTTCCGCATAGGATGGAAAGTTAATTACAACTTTAAGCTTTGATTTAAATAATTAAAAATCTTATGTGTGACTATCAAAGGCTTCATTTTGATGAAAGCACTGGCTACGTAATACGTTGTAATAAGTGCAAAAATATTCAAGTAGGTTTCGGCAATACCATTTTAACACTAGATGAAATGGGTTTTATCAATTTCCTTGAAAAGCTGAAGGTGATAGCTTGGGCCTTTAAAGAACTTCCAAACAAGCAGCTTAAACAAATACAGATCCCTATGCCAGATTTTGGATTCATTCTTCTTTTTAGCCAAAACGAACTGTTGGCTCTGATTCATATGTTGGATTATGCCGATGCTGAATTGAAATATCTCCTAATGATTGAATTATTCGACTTTAGTGGCCAGGTTTAGCCCAGAGTCGGGCCTTAGAAAAAGATTATGTTTAATAACGGCATAATATGTTGATATTCAAGTTTATTGTAAAATTCCAACCGAAAAATCCCTCATAAAAGTTCCCGGAAGGGCATTTTTTTTTCCCCGAATGATTAAATATTGAAAAGACCTTTGCGGAAAATAGTCCGAATACGTGTCAAAAGAATTCTCCTTTGTTTCATCCTGTGCGCTTTATACATCGTTTATCTGCAACAATGCTAACGGCATCCTTTTAAAGGCAGTAAAGCGTTTTAAAAGAAACAAAGGCCAAGAATGTTTATTGGTGCCGGCCCATTTTTGATCATAAATAAGTGAAATAATTGTATGTCAATCGTTGTTCTTCGAATTATTATTAAAATATATTTATTGTTTGCACTAGTAGCCTTTTTCCCAACCAAGATTTTTGCGAAGGGAAGAAAGGACGATAAAGGCAGGATTCAAGGGGTTGTGACTACCAGTGATGGGAAACCTGCAGCTGCCGTAATTGTACGAATCCAAGAAACAAACTTCACTACGTTAACCGGGGAAGACGGTAGCTTTTCATTTACCAATTTGACCCCCGGGGAATATACCATTGCGATTTCTCTTATAGGCTATAAGACAACGACTCAGCATATTATCGTAAAAGATAATCGGGCAACCACCGTTTTACTACAATTAGAGGTTTCTAAGAGCCAGTTACAGGAAGTTACGATAACGGGTAGCAGCAACAAATTCATGGCAAACAGCAGTGATGATATCGGTAAGCTTCGGATGAAGAACCTGGAAAACCCGCAGGTATACAATGTCGTAACCAATGCCCTCATGAAAGAGCAGATGCTCACCAATTTTAATGATGCGCTCAGAAATGTCCCAGGCCTTACCAAGCTATTTACCGGAGGAGGAGATTTCAATACCACTTTTGTTTCCAGAGGCTTTGCCACCACAGCCAATCTTCGCAATGGCATTTCTGCTGCCAATACTTCAGATTTAGACCCCGCCAATATTGAGAAGATAGAGGTGCTCAAGGGTCCTGCCGGCACCTTGTTTGGTAGCACGCTGGTTTCCTGGGGTGGTTTGATTAACCGGGTGACCAAACAACCCTATGGTCATTTGGGTGGCGAGATTGCCTATACTGCCGGCAGCTATGGATTAAGCCGCTTTACGGGAGATGTCAATCTTCCTTTTAATAAGGATTCGAGCTTGTTATTCAGGTTAAATGCTGCCCATACTGAGCAAGGCAGTTTTATGGACTACGGGTTTACCAAGAGTACTTTTATCGCACCAACCCTGGTATATAAGCCCAGTGAAAGGCTGACCATTTCACTGGAGGCCGAGTTTTATCAAAGGGAGGGAACTTCATATCCCAGTTTTTTCATATTTGACTCCATGGTGGCCCGATCTCCCAAGGATCTGAACATGGCCTATAAAAGATCCTTTACCACCAATGAAATCAATTTTAACTCACCGACAACTGACTTCTTTGGCCAGATCAAATACAAACTTTCTTCTCACTGGACATCGCAAACGGCCGTTTCCATTGCCCGTGGCGTTAATAATGGTCTTTACCAGTGGGATAATTTTTTGTCTGGAAATGCGGACAGTCTCATAAGGACCATAACCGATTGGGAAGGTAACATAACGACCACCACAGAGATACAACAAAATTTTATCAGCGACTATACCTGGGGTAAATTGCGAAACCGCCTGGTAGCTGGTCTTGATTTTTATAATTCCACCGGTGTTGGAAATTACTATTATATTACTTTCGATACCCTTAGTGTTAACAATCCCGGGCCGGCATACCTCAACCTAACTCCCAGTAAGCTGACCCAAATGAAAGCGGGCGGCACGGTAGGCCCTTATGCCAGCAATGATGATAAGCAATATGTCTATGCAGCATACGTATCGGATGCCTTTAATTTAACGGATAACCTAATTATCAATGCGGCCTTGCGTGTTGACCATTTTGACAACAAAGGACTACTGGACCCCATTACCGCTAAGACCCGCGGTGGCTATGCACAAACAGCCTTGTCTCCTAAATTCGGTATTGTATACCAGCCACTAAAAGACAAGATTGCCCTGTTTGCCAATTACTCAAATGGCTTTCAGAATAACAGCGGTGTCGACTTCAACGGAAATGCCTTTAGACCCTCCAATGGCAACCAGGTGGAAGCGGGTGTTAAGATAGATATATGGCAGCATAAGATTTCTGGTACAGTCAGTTATTATAATATTCATGCAGCAGACCTCTTAGAGAACGACCCCTATCATAGTGGCTTTTCCATCCAGGATGCCAAACAGACGAGTAAGGGTTTTGAGGCTAGCATTATAGCAGCGCCCTTTGCCGGTTTTAACCTGGTAGCCGGTTATAGTTATAATAATAAGATATACCAGGGGGCAGGCGATAATGCAGGATCACCCGGCAATACAGTCAACCTATATGCCAGCTATCACTTGCCGGATAGACTCGTAAAAGGGCTTGGTATTAGTTTCGGTGGAAATTATGCAGGCGAAGTATTGCCTTCTGCAGGCACCTTTGCCCTTCCCGCCTATACCATATTAAATGCTTCGCTATTTTATGACAGACTCCATTACCGGATCGGTATAAAAATAGATAACCTGACGAATCAGCAGTATTGGATTGGCTGGTATGACATGGAGCCGCAAATGCTTCGGAATATTTCGGCTACTGTGGCCATTAAGTTTTAGGACAGATCCCATGTAATACATTTCATATTTATGTCAAGTATAGGAATGGCTTTATAAAATCAAACGATCATGTTTAAAGTAAAAAACATAAGGAAGTGGTTTTGGGTACATAAATGGACAAGCCTCATTTGTACGTTGTTTCTGCTTGAATTATGTATTACCGGGTTGCCGCTTATCTTTTTGGAACAAATTGACAACTGGATCAATCCTCCACTATCATATGCCTCGTTACCTGCTAACACACCTATGGCTAACTTGGATAGTATTGTTAATATTTCAAAACAGCATTATCCAAAGCAGTTCGTCAGATCCGTCTACGTAGATGATGATGAACCAGCTGTATATGTGTATATGACTCCGACCATGAAGCCAGACGATGATCTGGGGCATTCTATCCAGTTTGATAGTCGTACAGCAAAAATATTAAAAGACAATCCGCCTTTTTCTCAGCAACCCGAAACGTTCCTGGGGGTAATGCTATCTCTACATATTGACTTGTTTATGGGGCTGCCAGGGGAATTATTTCTGTGTCTTATGGGGGTCTTATTTGTGGCTGCCATTTTTTCAGGGCTGGTACTTTATGGTCCGTTTATGAAGAAACTGGACTTTGGCACGGTGCGATATAACCGTTCCCGCCGGCTAAAATGGCTGGACTTGCATAATCTGTTGGGTATTGTGATAGCAGCATGGATAACAGTGGTGGGACTGACAGGGATCATGAACGACCTGGCTGTCCCCTTATTTGGGCTCTGGAATAATACAGAAGTAAAAGCGTTACTACAATCTCAACAGGGAAAAGGATCCCTGCCACAAAGTGAACTAAGCTCCGTACAAGCAGCTTTTGATACCGCCAGACGAACGCTTCCCGGCATGACGGTGACCAGCATCGTATTTCCAGACGATCAGGGAAAGCCAAGCCGCCCCTATCATTATCTGTTATGGGCTCATGGGAACGAGCCGTTGACATCTCAATTGTTTTATCCCATGTTGGTAGACGCGCGCACTGGCCGTTTAACTGCGGTCGTAAAAATGCCATGGTATCTGCGTTCTTTAGAGGTCTCACGCCCGTTACATTTCGGCAATTATGGTGGTCTACCTTTAAAGATCATTTGGGCACTCTTTGATATTGGAGCGATCATATTATTAATTAGCGGTCTATGTATTTGGTTCGCCCGCCGAAAGTCCAGGGAAGCATGGCTGGAAAAAATCTTAGACAGTGAATCTATCAATAATCACGAAAATGTATACTAGAAACTATTCTCGTATTTGGGGAAAGCCTTTGATGCTGGCTATCCTGATTATATTCGGCCTGTTGGCAGCGCTGCTAGGCACGGGCGTATGGCATTTATGCTCATGGATTACATTATGTGTGCCTGTCTTAACGATTATTATATTTACCCTTAAGCCAAAATTAGAAAGACTTCACAAGAGCCATTGTAGGTATAGCCACCCATAGGTTAATACGAAATAGATATACGCTAAATCCATAGAAAAAGATACCATATCTAGAGATTTCCTTCTGTGGCAAATTCTTTTCCCTCTCTGGACGAGTTGTTAATAATATGCCGATTATTTTTGCGCCGGTCAAATTCGATGATCGATAACCACTATAATTTTCATTCGATTAACTTATATACATTCAAATGAAACATTTGATCACTACTGACCAAATTTGTCACTCGCTCAATTTCATTTTAAACGGCTTTTGCTTTAGGGGCAAGATAGTGATGTACCATAAGTACTCCAGTGCCATCCAAAGGCTAGTTAGAATCTATCGGCGATTAGAAAAAGAATCAATATTATCTACCATACAATAATTAATGATGACCCACTATAAATATTTAAGCCTTCTTACAATTAATATGTTGTTCTTCTTTTCTGCTGTTTTCGGACAGCAATCATCTAGCATATATGGAAAAGTCACTACAAAGGATGGAAAACCTGCTTCTTTTATTACCATAAGTGTTGAACAAACTAAAAGAGGGGCCATAAGCAATGAGAAAGGGGAATATACGATTAAGAATATACAACCAGGCAGTTGGGTTATAAGCACCTCTGCCGTCGGCATAGCCGGACAACAAAGGAAGATTCTGTTAATAGGGGGCCAAAACCTGGAAGTCAACTTTGTTATTAATGAGACGGCTCAGCAATTAAAAACGGTCACTGTAAATGCAAGATTGAATCGATTTGCCGAAAAACAAAGCGATAATATTGCCAGAATGCCCTTGTCCGACCTGGAAAACTCACAAGTCTATAATGTGGTGACCAATTCTCTGATGAAAGAGCGTACCATTACAAATTACTCGGAAGTATTTTATAATGTACCAGCCGTGTCACCACCAAGTATAACACCATCCCGTGGCAATGAATTTTTCATGAGAGGTTTCTATGGAGGTGCTGAATTCAAAGATGGCATGACCTATGATGCCGGGGAGGGTGAAGACCCCGTCAATCTGGAGCGCATAGAAATACTCAAAGGTCCTTCGGCCACACTTTTTGGAAGTGCTAACGGATCATTCGGCGGTATCATCAATAACGTTACCAAGATTCCCTTTGACTCCTTAGGGGGATCCTTCAGCTATTCTATCGGTAGTTGGGGACTTAGTCGGCTGACTTTGGACTTTAATACGCCTCTGAATAAAGATTCGACCCTTCGATTCCGAATCAACGGCGCCCGACACTGGGAGAATTCCTTTGAAGATTATGGTTTTAAACATACTTACACAGTTGCCCCAACAATACTGTACAAGCCTAATAGTAGACTGACCTTTAGATTAAGTGGCGAATTCTATAGCCAAAATTCCACCATGTGGCAATGGTACTCATTTGGACCGGATGTCACTATCAAAAATATCAAGGACCTGAAAGCGCCTTATAGCCGTTCGGCGGCAGGAGACCAGATGCTGCAACAATGGAGTGATAATCGAATATTTGGGGAGGCTGATTATAAATTATCCGGTCACTGGAAATCCACAACCAAATTTACGCAAGGCTTCTATTACCGTCCTCAGAGCTACTATATGAACGGTAACCAGTATATCAATGATTCCACCATGACAAGATGGATTATGGGGGCCAGGCCGCAACTCGGGACAACGACAGAAGTTCAACAAAACTTTAATGGTGATTTCAAAATCGGGGAACTGCGAAACAGGTTATTAATAGGATTGGATGTGTTAAGCCAGCAATACAAGTCATCCTTTGTAGGCGTCTATCAGGACACTCTTGTTATGAATGATCCAAGTTCGTTGGTAAACGTTTCCCGCGAAAAAATAATAAATTCGTTTTATATGGTTCCTGGGGAAAACCATTACATTTCGGTCTTTTATGACTACAGTGCTTATGTCTCCGATGTGTTGAATATCACAGATCGCCTTACAGCCATGGCGAGCCTTCGCTTTGACAGGTATGACAATAAAAACTCCGTAAATAACGGCATTAAACAAAGCGATGGATATCAGCAGAACGCGTTATCCCCCAAATTTGGCCTGGTTTACCAGGTGGTAAAAAATGAAGTATCCTTATTTGCCAATTACATGAATGGTTTCTCCAACAATGCCCCTCAAAACGACGGGTCAAAGATGGTTACCTATAAACCCTCTCAGGCAAACCAGTGGGAAGGTGGGGTGAAAATGGATCTTTTCCAAGGAAAACTATCTTCTACATTGAGCTATTATAACATAGATGTCAAAAATGCGCTGCGAAGCATCCCAACCTCGCAAATCTCCATACAGGACGGAACAGAGAAAAGCAAGGGATTTGAAGCTGAGATCATCGCCAATCCGGTTAAAGGTTTGAATCTTATGGCTGGCTATGGATATAATGACGCTAAATATACCAGGGCGAGCGAAGGTCAACAGAACCTTTCTTTAGGATCGCCTAAAAACATGGCTAATTTTTACGGAAGCTATAAGATCCTTAACGGTATCTGCCAAGGTCTAGGTGTCAGTTTTGGCGCCAACTATATCGGAGAAAGCAGCTTTCAATATCCGGTAATGATTCCATCTTACTTGACCTGTAATGCCTCGGTCATGTATGACAGGCCAAAATACAACCTGTCTTTTAAGATTAATAACTTGTCCGATGAAAAGTACTGGTCATGGAATTTCATCCAGCCCCAGCCTCCAAGGAATTTTGTCGCAAGCGTTACTTATAAGTTTTAAATCAATGCATTACCTAAAATAGCATACCTGCCCTGATGATTGCATCCTTGGTCCGTCCCCTCCTTCCGGGCTATGGGTGCTTGCACTGACTATTAAAGTATTGGATAAAAATAAATAGGCATTTTTCCTTTTAGGGTCATTTATTTTCCCGATTAGGACGCCTAAAGCAAGAATTACCAAATATTTTTATGTAGCCTTGGTTACACGGTGTTATTACTTCAGCCTATTACCGCACAAAGAGAATATTAATAAGCAATAAAGGACTACACATGCCCAGAATACCTAAATGGTTTGGCAATGCAATGGAGACTGTCTTTAGTGGAATGATCCATCCAGTAACGGTCACAAAAACTGAATTCCTTGACGAAAAGCTATTGAAAGTTTGCTTTCAAGGCGATTTTAGTAAAATAAATTTTATACCTGGAAATGTAATTGAGTTTCGTGTAAGCGATAACGAGTTTAGACATTATACTCCTTCTGTATTTGATGTAGAGCATGGTGTATGTGAGATTTTATTCTATTTGCATGACGGAGGTATAGGTAGTAACTGGGTTACGCAGTTAAGTGCAAATGATTGCATAAAACTAATTGGTCCAGGGGGAAAAATAAATTACAACGAAAAATTAAAGCATCACTTTTTCTTTGGCGATGAGACCTCTCTTAGCCTATTTTATTGCATGAAGAATGCGGTATTAAAAAATAATCAGACCTATTTATGCGTTCTTGAAATGGATGAAGAGCATGAAGACTGGCCCGGGCAGTTAGGTATATTGGCGGATATTGTCCCAAAATCACATAATGATCCAGCCAAAGCGGCAATAATCAAAATTGAAGATCTTCAGCATGATATAAGGTCACATGATCCATTTTGGGAAGACATTGTATTTTATTTAACGGGACGGGCGAAATCAATCCAGGCAGTCCGTAAGGTCATACTCTCCTGGGGTATCTCGACAAAAAGAATTCAAACTGAGCCATACTGGGCAGAAGGTAAAAAGGGGCTATAACAATACCTCGATGTGCCAACACCTCGAAAATTATAAAGAAAAATATGTGCGAGTTCAATCAATTTTATTTTAGCGAAGAAGGCTATGTTGCATATTGCAAAAACTGTAAATATTTTCAATTGGCATTCGGCAGTACATTGCTTACGCTAACGGAAAGCGACTTCAATGTATTACACAACTTGACTGAACAACTGATAGTAGCAAGAAACGACTATGTCGATGAAGAAATAAAACAAGTCATTATTCCGACGCCCTACCCAGGTATGAATATGTTACTGACAATAAAGGAACTTCGTCAATTGGACATCATGCTTGAGGAAGCCGAAAATGAAATGGCATCCCAGGCCCTACTAACCTTATTTAATGAGATTCACTAATCGACAGTGATGTATAATAGGAAAGTGTATAAGAAATTGGGAGAACCGCCATGCCCGCAACGGCGCCATAACTTCGCGTGTCAAGCGCCCCCGATTAAACGCAGTAAAAACATAGATTTTACAATAATAGTAACCAAGCGAAAAAGTTACTTGGTTACGACGGTCTTTTCCCCGACCGATCCAAATGGAATACGAATCCTTAAACTTATATTCCGTCCCAGATCATCCATATAGTAACGGAACCTATTTAGGTAGTCACGATAGGATACATTGGTTAGGTTTGTCGCAGACAGTTCAATTTCAATTTTTTGCGACTTAATTGGCACTAAACAGCCTATGTCAGCGCTCCACAAAACATATCCCGGTGGCGGTGATTGAAAGTCACTATTCGGTGGAACACGAGATTGCCTGCTGACGATGGTATTTTGGATACTCATAAAGAGGTTTTCAAGCCTTTTCCAAGAAGGGACTGTATACCTGACTGTATTATCATAACGATCAGCAGGAACGTTGATAAGCCAATCATGTATAGTGTTATTTCGAGCACGAACTAATGATGTTTTAGAAATTAGCATAAATTGTGGTAGAAATTGATAAGAAAGGTTTAAATCGGTGCCGGCAAAAGATGCATTTACTTGTGTATAGGTATAGGAAGGGAAAGCACCTTGTAACGTTTGAATAAATTTTAAGTCAGGTTGAGCATAGATATAATGATGATAATAATTATAATAAAAAATAATCTGAGCCTCCATTTTTTTACTTTCATAATGAAGTGAAAAACTATTATCATATGATTTCTCAAGAGTCAACGAGGTATCACCTTTTTCAAAGGAGGCAGCACTTTGATGAATACCATTAGCAAATAATTCGATTACTTCTGGAGGTCTCCAGGCTGTTCCAAAATTATAGATAGCAGATAGTTTATTGCTAATACTATAGGTTGCTCCCAGCGTTACTGTACTATTACTCCAGTTATAAGTCGGCGTAGTCTTTATCAGCGTATTTGGATCTAGTTTATAAGCTCTAAGCCATCGAAAGTCATAGCGGTACCCTCCTTCAAATAAAAACTTGTTTATCGGTAATTTTTCGATGATAAAGGCGCCTCCTCCGTAATTTCGGAAATTGGGGACTAACTCCTGATAGGCTGTGTGCTCCTGAAGATTCCCTTGCGTAATGAAGTTAATCCCTATACTTCCGGTTATCTTTTTCTTGATCACGGGCTCATCCCATATCATATCCGTGGTGTTTGTAATGAGCTGAAAGTATAGATCAGGAGGATTTAGTGCCGCCAAAGAATCGTTCCATGAAATATCCCTGTCGTATTCTTCCCGAATGTCTTTTTGTCTGGCGTACATTAACTCAATCTTTCCCATTTTCTGCAACTGAATAAATCCGTTTGTTTTAAATAATTTATGGTTTACCTTTTGATAGGGTCGTTCGGTCGCATAAGTAAACGTGGCTTTTTCTATAGGAGAAGTTGCTGCCATTGCATCTTGCAGATCCTGTACCGACCCCGTGGCTGAAGCGGATGCAATTCCTATTTTTGTGTAAAACTGACTATAGTATCCCGTCAATCCCCAATTAGCATGGGAGTATTGTATGTCGGCTGAATAGTCATTTTCGTAGAATCCGGTATTTTTCATGAAATAATGAGCGGTCTTGGCATTTCCTGTTTTTTTGGAGGTGCCCTGTAAGCGCCAACTGAGGCCCTTTAATTCATTTTTACCAGTTCCCTCTACCATCCCGGAAGCCGCACCCATGTTACCATTGGTCATTCCTACCAGATTAACTTCTCCGTCTACTCCTGGGGTTGAACGTAGATCTTTGGGCTCGACCAAAACGGCTCCTCCTAATGCATCTGATCCATAACGAATACTGGCTGCTCCTTTAATGACCGTTATTTTGGTAGCTATAAACGGATCGATCTCAGGCGCATGATCATTCCCCCATTGTTGGCCTTCCTGGCGGACACCATTGTTCAAGATTAATATGCGATCTCCATATACGCCATGAATAACCGGCTTTGAAATAGATGGCCCTGTTTGAATGCTGTTGACGCCATTTATGCCCTTTAACGACTCTCCAAGCGATAATCCACGTGTCTGCTCCAATGCCTGTCCGCTTAGCTCATTTCTAATAGCCGTGCTGATTTGGGCTCTTTCTATCAATCGACCTTTTACGGTAATATGTGTCAGTTGGGTTTTTTGACTTGCCAAGACAACATCGACATGTATCGTTCGGAAAACGTTCAAAATTGTATCAACGGTACGATAGCCAAGATATTTAATGACCACCTCATATGCACCAGGGCAAAGATCATTGATTGCGAAGTCACCTTTACCGTCAGCAAAAACGCCTTGCTTTGTTTTAGGGAGGTAAATAGAAACCACATCCGACGGTATATCAGTAGCGTCACTGGCATGTATGTGTCCAAATAATGATAAACTGCATTCTGACTGTGCCTTTAGCGCGAGGCCCATAAGACTGAAACAAGCGACAAATAATAGTGATTTTATGCTCCACATAATAAAACTATAACCCGCCAAAATATATTTGGCGGGTAGTTAAAAAATAAGAGATCATTACTTTTTGCTGAAGCAATAGGCCACGCCAAGCGATATATTGATACCTGTTAATGGTTGATGATATTCATTGACAAGTCGCCCTGCTTTATTCTGCCGATTTGTATTTTCGATCTGAAAGTCAGGATTCGAGTAAAAGTAGTCTGCCCTGAGATTGATTGCAATTTGCTTAATAACAGGATAGCTGATGCCTACCCCTAGATCAAATCCAAAGCTATTTGCCGTTGATTCCTTTTGCTCAAATGTCCCATCATCAATGTCAGCGTCCATTACATCTACAGCTACCAGTGGCGTAGTCGCATGGGTTATCCCCGCCAGCGCCCTTGCTGTAATTGATATGGGATGTGCTGGAAAGTTAAAATAGAGCCCAGGCAAGAAATTCCATAGCCTGTAGCTTCCCGCGGTCGTCGTTACCTGGTCAACGTCAAATGCATCCTGATAACCGGCGGAAAGTCCATTTATATCCCTGGTTTTATAGCTGGAATAATTGACCAAGGCGCCTACCCCGATATGTTTGGAGAAAAAATATGCTCCGTCGATCGCTACCTGTGGTCCCGCTCCGGCAAATCCAGATTTGTTATCCTCATAATTAGTCTTACTCCAGTTGCCCATAGGCAGCGAGATCCCTCCATTGACCCCTATAAAGCTAGGGGCTTTATCCTGCGCCACGGCTGAAACGGACGAGAAGAGTATGCATGTAATAAAGACTGTTCTTAGTGATCTCATGATAAATGATTTAATGAATTGAATTACAATAGATTTACTGAATCGTCACCTTGAAATTTACATCCAGATCCGATGACCCCGGAGGATAGGTACCATCCTTCACATTAGGCTGATGGCGCAGTACTACGCGGAGCCAACCGGCGCTGGTCGTCCCGGTGACAAAGGAATCGGTTAGTCCAACCTGCAAGGGAGGGGTATTAGCGTCCACATCGGTTCTTGTTACTACAAGATTTAAATATGGGCCCGTAGAGCTAGTCTGAGTTCCCGGAATATTGGTAGTGGTCGCGCTGATAACCAAGTTTGCGGGCGAGATTGGCGTGGGTTGAAAGAAAAACAGATGATAATTTTGTCTTTCTTTTATTTCATCGCTAACTACGTCAGCGGGTGTTTTTGTCTCATCCAGCAAAATAACCTGGCCGTCATAAGTACTATTGGGCTTCAGGTTCAATACAGCGAGGCTGGTATCCGGAGGATTGGCTTCAGTAGGGTCCAGTTGCCTCCAGATCGCCGTATGCGTATCTGTAGGGTCCTGAGAATTTTGAAGTTTTAATTCAACAGTTGTTAGAAACTCATTTCCTGGAGGCGCCGGGGTTACCACTTGCTCCTTTTTATTGCAACTGCTGTAGGCAAATGAGAATATAAGAAGACCCATGACCGGGATCTTACTTTTGGACAAAAAAGTATTTTTCATCTTGTTAATTTTAACGGTAAAAAAGTCGCGTGACCTATATACTATATAGGATCATTATAAGAGAAATTCTTATTCGATGGCTAACTATAGGATTAATAATTTAAATCTGATGATTGGCGATCCAAGAATCCATCCTAAGAGTTAAAGAAAAACATAGCGATTATTCTATAGAAATCCCCTTACCCTATTTGGGATTAAACCTAAAGACGAGAAATGCCATACTATTTTAGAGATAGTATCTGGAAGTCAACAAGAGGAGGGAGGCCCTCTGAGATAATAATAATGAGTAAAATAACTCGTTATTGAGACAGCGGGGTATACAAATAAGATGTTGTATTCCGCAGCGCTTATGTAATGGATAACTAATTGGCCAGGAATGGTGGGAGAGAGCGATATTCTTAAAAAGTCACAGTGAATGTGTATTTTGCTTACACCAGCATGCTTATGGTAATGGTCGACTGTGTCCTTGTGTGAAAGCAGTTCATCGTGGATAAAATCATGCGGAGTGCTAGCGAAGAAAAAAGTCGCTACCATTAGCCCCCACATAATTTTAATAAATACTGGCTGTCTTGACTCCACGATTGAACTACTTTAATCTAACAAAGATATACCATTATTGAACAATAGAGATTGCCATTTATCATAGAATTTGAAGCGGCGAATAATATGAAGCCATCCCCATAGAAAAGAGGACGTTCCAATAAGGTTTCATTTTAGGCCAGCTTGATACCATTTTATTGCAAATATATCGATTATTGGATAAATGAAACTAAATTGCATTTAATTCAATATCAAAAAGTACTTTAACCGATTTGATACAATGTTAATATTACCTAAAAGTTCCATAAGGAAACACCTTTTATACCTATTCATTAGCTTTCCATTTCTTTTTTTGTTACCTCAAGGCCTTGAAGCTGCAATTAACACGCCTTATTTCAATCATGTGACTCTATCATTGGGACTGGTTTCGCCGCCAGATCACGGCACTGCGTTCTCAATTTATGGTTTTGACATATCTAAATATCAATCGAAAGTAGAATGGGACAAAATAAGGCAGGAAAAGGCAGTCCATAATGCTTTAACCTTCGTATTTATAAAAGCTGTCGAGGGCATATCCATAACGGATGATTTTTTTACCTCTAATTGGCATGAGGCTAGAAAGTATGGGATCATCAGGGGTGCATATGAATTTTTCTATCCTCAACTTGATCCAATTCTGCAAGCTAAAAACTTTGAGCGAAACGTTCATTTGAAAAAAGGCGATTTGCCGCCCGTCATAGATGTCGAAGTATCTGGCGGAAAATCGGCTAAAGAAATCCGGAAATCCGTGCATAGGTGGCTAAATGCGATAAAAAGACATTACGGTGTAAATCCAATCATATATACCAATGCTCATTTCTATAGAAATTATTTAGGTAGAGAATTCGACCAGTATCCGCTCTGGATTTCTCATTATACAACAACTCAACCTGATATACAAAGGAAATGGCTGTTCTGGCAGCGCACCAACTTAAAAAGAATTTCGGGAATTCATACCGTAGTGGATTTCGATGTATTTAATGGAAATAGCCGGAATTTAATGGGCGTATTACTTCCCTAGCAAAAAAGATTACTTATTTAATATTTTTTGCCCTTTTTTCATATTTTAAATGCAACTTAATTGCATTTATGCTATATTTGCATTCTAAATTATGAAGGAATGGTCTACCTGTATCTGGTCTGGATCGTCATTGCAACGATCATCGGAGGCTTTATACCCCTTTTATATAAAAATATTCCAGCGGCATTGCTAGTATGCCTGTATGCGTTTACCGGCACTTTTCTCTTGGGCATAACATTAGGAGATTTAATGCCCGAAGTATTTAAAGGAATAGGGTCAGCTGCAGGAATAATGATAATATTTGGTTTCTTTACCCAGTATGCGATACAGGCTCTTTTTCCGGGTGTGGAGCATGGGACGGGATTGGGGAAGACCGGCACTACTAACCTTGGTTTTCCTGCCTTGTTAGCCGGATTGTCCGTCCACGCTTTTACAGGGGGAATCCCGCTTGGATTAGCCTATACAGAACCAGCTATATTGCAGAGCCTAGCGATGGCGATATTGGTACATAAACTCCCAGAGTCGCTTACATTAATGCTTCTGATATCTGATAGAAAATCAAAAAGAGGCAGAAATATACTGATCCTATGTCTTTTTGCCCTTATGACGCCTTCAGGCACCTTTTTGGCCATTGCCATTCATAAGGAATTCCTTCTCAACTTACAGTTTATCAATTATATCATGGCTTTTGTAATAGGGGCATTTTTGCAAATTTCAACTGTTATTTTGTCAAAAGCCGACGATGCGCTTCATCATCTCAAGAAGGAAAAGTCAATAGCCGTATCCCTGGGACTTATGTTTGTTATAATCACATTGTGGGTATCCTAATAATATGTCTGATGATAATCATTCGCTTCAATATTAAAAACCTGATTTTTGTTTTTGGTTTTTTACTCCTATTAAGTGCTTGTCACAGCCATCGTGCAAAAAGTAGTAATACATCATCACCGCATTCAGTGAAGCATGAGGTCCCATCATTTAATTCAGATAGCGCATATGCTAATGTTGCCAGACAGGTTGCTTTTGGTCCAAGGGTTCCAGGGTCAATAGCACATAAGAATTGTGGGCGTTGGTTAATAGCTATGATGAAACAATTATCCGATACCCTATACCTTCAAAAGACTACTGTTACAACTTTTCAGGATAAAAATCTGCCCTGTGTCAATATTATTGCGTCATTTAATCCGAAAAACGCCTTTAGGGTCCTTCTGTTAGCCCACTGGGATACGCGTCCCTGGGCAGATCACGATACAGTCAGTCGGGATCAACCGATCGATGGGGCAGACGATGGAGCAAGTGGTGTTGCCGTATGCCTTGAGCTGGCGAGGCTATTGCATACAACAAAAGTTTCAGAGGGTGTAGATATCCTGCTAACCGATGTCGAAGATTATGGATCCGATACAGGTGTGAATAGCGAAAATAGTTGGGGATTGGGAACACAGTACTGGGCTAAAAACCCACACGTAGCTAATTATTCAGCTAATTGGGGCATCTTGTTGGATATGGTAGGCGGCTCCGGGTCCCAATTCCGCATGGAGGGTGTAACAAAGCACTACGCAAGCCATGTTGCAAATATGATTTGGGATGCCGGGAATGATCTCGGATTTTCTTATTATTTTCCCTATGATGACCCAAACCAGGCAAGTATCATTGATGACCATTATTTTATTGATAAACTCACCAACATTCCCACTGCAGATATTATTGCCTTAAGACCTGATGGTAGCTTTCCTCCTTATCATCATACCCATAGAGATAATATGAAGATCATTAGCAAAGAAACGTTGATGGCGGTGGGCCAAACGCTAACCAGTATGCTTTATACTTATCAATCAAATTAGCATAAGTGACCTCAGTAAGACTCCGGTCTATCTATTATATTTTGAGTCGTATCCCGGGGTCCACGTCCTTTCAGGTATATTAACCAAAATCCGATCAAGATGCATGGGATACTTAGTAACTGGCCCATATCGAATGGCAGATGCTTTTCAAAAGGTTCTTGATCAGCTTTAAAAAATTCAATAAAAAACCGCATCAAAAAAAGAATGAGGAGAAACCAGCCAAATACAAGACCATTTTTTCTTCCGTCCTTTACTTTCTTGTATATAATTTTCAGAATAACAAAAAGAGAAAAATACAATAAAGCCTCATAAATCTGTGAAGGATGTCTTGGAATCATATCTACGCGTTCAAATATAAAGGCCCACGGCACGTGGCTGGGTTTACCAATAATCTCTGAATTCATCAGATTTCCCAATCTAACCATTCCTCCGGCGATTGGCACGGCAAGACAAAGCCGGTCTAAAAGCCATAAAAGCGGGGTATCATACCTGCGCGAAAAAAGGTATGCTCCTATGAATATCCCCAATGCTGCTCCATGACTGGCAAGGCCCTGGTAACCTGTAAATATAAAGTTCTTTGTCCATGGCATTCCCTGCCATGGAAGAATAATCTCCAGAGGGTGTGATAAAAAGTAGGCGGGTTCATAAAACAGGCAGTGACCTAGCCTGGCTCCTGCGACGGTACCAATAATGATATAAATAGCCAGTTTTCCGAATAGTTCGTCCGTGATATTTTCCGTTTTAAACAGGCGATGTAGGAAGATATATGAAAATAATATGCCTCCTGTAAAGAGGATCGAATAATACCTCAATGAGAGAAACCCAAGTTTGAAAATAACTGGGTTTATTCTCCAGTGTATATATAATAGATGCATCATAACAGAGCCAATTAATAATTAGAATTTGTCAGGTTTCCTTTAAGTGCGGCAGTTTATAGGTAGTCAGGCACTCCCTTAATAGCTCTTCAAACCCTTTTCGTTTTAAATACTTACCGATAAAGACAATTCGACTAATCCGATCTTCCCCAGTTTTCCAAGATGCTCCCTCAGATACCTCTAAAAAAGTGGCCACGGACTGTAGCACAACTTTATTGCTGTTTTGTTCAGCTTGTATTATTCCCTTCACCCTGTATATATATTCTGTCTGTAAATTCAGTAGAAGCATTAGGTGCAACTGAAGCTTTTCCACGTTAAACGTTTCCGAGAAACTAAAACTCAAGGATGTAATATCGTGATCATGATTATGGGACTGGTGATGATGATGGTGGTCATCATCATGGTGATCATGATTTTCATAATGGGTAAGCCATTGTTGATCCTTTTTGTTATCGTTTCTAATAAAGTCTGAAATTTCCTTTAAGGGATAACCTAATATTTTATTTCCGGTCATAACGCTGGCTAAAGGGTTAATTTCTTCTAATAAAGTCTTTATGTTGTTCACTTTTGAGGCATTGACACTATCTGTTTTATTAATTATCAATATATCGCTGAAGCTAATTTGCCTGATAGCCTCATCTGTTTTGGATAGAAACGTTTCGATTAGCATGATATCTACCAGACCAATAACCCGTTCTAAACGATAATACTTACTGACGGACTGGTTTATTAGGAATGGAACAGCGATTTTGGCAGGGTCTGCAATGCCCGTTGTCTCAATTACTAATTCATCGAATGTTTCATTTCTATTTCCCAATTCTTCAAGAAGTGTGAAGAGATCTTCATTCAGATTACAGCAAAGACAGCCATTATTGAATTCAAATATTTTATTGTCAGGAGCAATAACCAGCTCACTGTCTATTCCCTCTTCACCAAATTCATTTTCAATAATGAGTACTCTTCTCCCGTTTTCCCGATAAAATGAATGAAAATGATTTAGAAAGGTAGTCTTCCCTGCTCCAAGAAATCCGGTGATGATCGTCACGGGTTTTGGGATCATTTTTTTTCGCATTTTAAATATCTATTTTTAGTTAGCATCTGCAATATGGTCCGGTTTAAAGAGCGGGAAAGTCATCTCGCCATCGTTTTTTTTCCCAGTGAACTGCTTCCTCCTCGCTAAGTAAGCATTCAGTAATCGCATTTTTATATGCTTCCTTGTCCATTCCCTGGCCTATAAAGACCAACTCATTCATCCTGTCGCCCCACGTCTTACTCCATCTGCTTTCAATATCTTGCTGATTGTCGACAGACGAAGCGTAGCGTGAACGCTCTTTAAATGGCATGCTACACCACCATATCCCCGCTTTTTCTACCCTGAGGCTTTCTCCCGCCTGGCTGAAGTTAATGGCGATTTTTGGACGGGAACTAAGCCAGAACAAACCTTTGGCTCGAATGATATTCCGGGGATATTTGGCATTGATAAAATGCCACCACCGTTCTGGATGGAATGGACGTTGACTTCGAAAGACAAATGATGAAATCCCATATTCTTCAGTTTCGGGGGTATGGCTATCACGCTCTAACTCCCTTATCCAGGCGTCAGCGTCTTGCGCGCTTTCAGCGTTAAATAACCTGGTAAATAAGATTTGACTGGGATCTACTTTACCAAATACGGATCGGATGATTCTGGCACTTGGATTCAAAAGACGGATGGTTGCCTCTAATAGCCCTTTAGTTTGCTCGTTAACAAGATCAGCCTTATTAAGTACTATCACGTTTGCAAATTCTACTTGGTCTGTCAGTAGATTTACAATGGTCCTTTCATCCCCGGGATCCGTTAAATTCCGATCCGATAATAAGGATGCGGTACTAAAGTCTTTTATAAAATTAAAGCAATCCACTACCGTAACCATGGTATCGATGTAGCTGAACTGAGAGAGACCCCGTCCATTATTTCCCAATCCAAAACTGAAAGTTTGGGCTACAGGTACCGGTTCTGAAATGCCTGTACTCTCTATTAACAGATAATCGAATCTCTTTTCCATAGCCAGCCGCTCTACTTCTGCAATTAGATCCTCTCGTAATGTACAGCAGATACAACCATTGCTCATCTCTACCAGTTTCTCCTCTGTGCGGGAAAGCGTATTTTCCTTTTCTACAAGTTTAGAGTCTATATTTACCTCACTCATATCGTTAACAATCACAGCCACCTTTAGGCCTTCTTTATTGTGCAGAATATGATTTAGCAGCGTTGTTTTACCGGATCCGAGGAATCCGCTTAATACCGTAACTGGCAATTTTGTATCCATTATTTATTTATTTGTTTAGGTATCTTTAGTTGTACACATCCAAGGAGAGCATTTTAATAATCATTTCAATCTTAAATGACGAAATCCCCAATATAATTACCAGAATAACTTTTATGCTCGGGCTTTACGTGGATATTCGATATCTATAGCCGTGCTCAACATATTGCATGGGCAGCCATTCTTAAAGGGATAAAAGCAAAGCGACAAGTAAAAACAACACTGTGGCAAATATACAGATAATTCAATAAACGCAACATAATTGCATTTATTATTTTCTCTGTAGTTTGAGGTATATTGCTATAAGGTTAATAAAGCGGAAGTCCAATTAGGAAAAATAATAGTGAAGGGATGATTATGTTCAAAGTATATATTCAAATAAATAGTTTATAATGGTGATTCTGCAAAAAAAGGGCCCCAGGGGGCCCTTTCATAACAGGAGTCAACATTTAGGAGGAATCCTAATCGCCAACAAATAAAAAAACATTATTAACTATTATTTTTACAAATATAGTAATTATTATTAATTAACGCAACTTTGTAACATTTATTTTTATTTAGAGGGTAATGGCTTACCCACATGTAATTATGTAGTATCTTTGTTTTTAATTTATCGTTAAGCCATGAGACATATCCAAGAGAAATTTGAGGAGTTATTGGAAAAACACGGATTAAAAAAGACCCCATCCCGCTTGAGTGTATTAAATATCCTTTCTTCAAGGGAGGTTGCAACTTCAGAATTGTACCTTGAACAGAAGTTGGGCGATAAAGTTAACCGGGTAACCTTATACCGTATATTAAAGACATTTGAGGGTAAAGGGATTATACATAAGGTTCTGGACCAAAATGGAACTGCCAATTATGCTGTTTGTTCACCTCAATGTAATGAATGGCATCACCACGATGAGCATTTGCATTTTAACTGTGTAGTGTGCAATAAGGTATATTGCTTGGACAATATTGAATTCCCTGATGTCAAAATACCCAGGGGGTTTAAACTGGAATCCGTTAACTATACTGCTTCAGGTATCTGTAAACAATGCCGTAAGAGTGCCGATACTAAAAACTAAAAAGTCCTTTATCTCTTGACTCCAACCAAACTTAGATGGTCATTTTCTGCTATAGCTTAGCTTTTTCGCTTAGTTTCTTCGCTTAGCTTTTCTCTCGAATTTAGCCGCTGGAATATCTTTTGCGAGACTCTTTACTTTGATTAAAGCTCCATATTGCTTAAAAAAGCGATACTGTGGCTAACATTTATTTATGTATTTTTTAACAAATGCCATATAGTTGCATTTACTAAATAACTATTATATTTGCAACAGTATTGCGTTAATAGAAGTTTACATCCTTTTAACAATCAGTTTATGATTAAAGAAAGGCAAGGTTTTTACGGAGTCCATTCCATTAGTGATCTATTTCAGAGTTTTCCTATAACTGGTATTAAATAGCCTATGAGTGATCCGCTTTATCTGGCCGTTGCTATTGATTGTCTTATTGATGGATCAGACGGTAGCCTCAAAGGAACTTGCTGAAAGGTTGTTAGTTTATCAGAGTAATAGGTTGCCATGGCTATCCCATATAAATACTGTCAAAGTCATTTCATATTTGGACACGCTGCACCTCCATGAAGTGGATACAATGCACATCCCATATTCTAAGGATACTCTAAGCGCGCCTGTGAAATATCATGCGGATGACTCTATGGTGATTGATATCCACAATCGAACCGTTCACCTATACGGGAAAGTACAGGTAGATTATAATCAGATTAACCTTAAGGCGGCTATAGTTGATTATAATCAAGCAAATAACCATTTAAAAGCACGCTTCCGATTGGATACCTCCGGAAATCGTAAAGGGGCACCAATTTTTTCCCAAAAAGGCCAGCAACCGTTCCAATCCGATTCTATGCTCTATGATTTTAAAAGTGAAAAGGGGAAAATTTATAATACCATTACACAGCAAGGGGAGAGTTACATTTATAGTGAGCAGGCCAAAAAGCAATCGGACAATACCATCTTTTTGTACAATGTAAGGTTTACAACTTGCGATGATGATCCGCCGGACTTCGACTTCAAGGCGAAAAAAGTCAAAATTATTCCCAATAAATTACTCATTTCCGGTTTGGCAAATATGGAAGTGATGCAAGTACCCACCCCCTTATTTATACCTTTTGCTATTTTCCCTCTAAGCAACGGGCAGCGGACGGGGCTTCTCCCGCCTACCTATGAGGCGAGCCAGCAGAAAGGAGTCGGGCTAGTTAACGGAGGGTATTATTTCGGGCTGGGCGATTATGCGGATTTGACGGTGAGGGGAGATGTTTACTCCTATGGCAGTTGGGGTTTGACGTTGAATCCGCGCTATTTTAAGCGATATCATTACAGCGGATCTTTTATGCTCAGCATTAACACTACGCGGTTCGGGGATCCGGAGACGCCAGATTTTACCAAATCCAAGGATTTTCGCATCATGTGGACGCATTCCATGGACAGTAAGGCCTATCCAGGTGTTTCCTTTTCCGCTAGCGTGAATGCCGGGACCTCTACATATAATTACTACAACGTCACTGACGCGCAGACCAGGCTTAACAATATCTTGAGCTCTTCCATTGCCTTTTCAAAAAACTGGACAGGTTCTCCTTTTAACCTCACCTTAAGTGCCAATCATAGTCAGAATACCAGTACCCGTCAGGTTAACATAACCCTGCCGGAGATGGCCTTTAATATGAATACAATCTATCCGTTGCAGCCAAAGGGTTTCGTCGGCAGTCCTAAATGGTATCAGAAGATAGGCGTGGGCTATGCGCTAAGTTTCCAGAATGCGGCCAATTTCGCAGATTCCCAGTTTCTGAGGCCCGGCTTCTTTAAGACCTTCCAGACCAGTATTCAGCATCAGGTGCCTATCTCCCTGACATTGCCGGCTTTCCGGTTTTTGACAATCTCTCCGGGGGTGAGCTATACGGAGCGCTGGTTCACAAAAAAGCAGGTACTCTCTTTCGATCCAAAGCAAAACCAACTGGATACGACTATCATCCCGGGCTTTTATACAGCCCGTCAGATGAGCACCAGTCTTTCTCTTTCCTCGGCGGTGTATGGGATGTTCCAGTTTAATAAACGCAACAAAGATGCGAAGATCCAAGCTATCCGACATGTCATGCGCCCCAGTATCAGCTTCAGCTTCATGCCGGATATGAATAGCCAATATTACTATACGCAGAAGGTGGATACCGCCTCATCCGTTCCCGAGCAGACGTTTAACTATTTTCAGGGAATCGGGTACGGGGCGTTTTCGCCCGGCAAAACAGGCTCTATATCCTTCAGTCTTGATAATAACCTGGAGATGAAGATGAAAAGCAAAAAGGATACGGCCAATGGGGGGATCAAAAAGATTAAGCTCCTGGATGGTTTCGGCATCAATACGTCCTATAACCTGATGGCAGATTCTTTCCAGTTGAGCCCTTTTTCCGTATATGCGCGCACGACTTTGTTCGATAAGGTCAATATTTCAGCACAGGGAGTAGTAGATCCTTATGTATACGACCAATATGGCGTGCGGATCGACAAATATGTCTGGCAAGAAGGAAAAACATCACTCGGCACTCTACGTAATGGCTCGATCAGTGTCAGTACTTCGTTTAAGTCTCAGGAAAGAAAAGACGGCCAGAAGCCCGTGAACCATCAGGAGTCGGAAATGCCCGGAGAGAACCCGATGGAGCAAGAGCAGAACAGAATCAACCAGATGAACGAGAATCCGGGAGATTATGTTGACTTCAGTATCCCCTGGTCGGTCAACCTGTCGTACAGCCTTAATTTTAACAAGACCAGGACCCCAGACTATAAGCGGGACACTACCATATTCGTGCAATCGCTCAATTTTAGCGGCGATTTCAGTCTTACGCCCAAATGGAAAATAGGATTTTCCAGTGGAGTAGACTTTGTCCATAAGAAACTGACCTATACTACTTTCAATATTACTCGGGATCTAAACTGCTGGCGGATGTCTATTAATGTAGTGCCCTTGGGCTTCTATAAATCATTTAGTATTACGCTGAGTCCCACCGCAGGTATCCTGCATGATCTTCGAATCAATCGTACGCGCCAGTTCTATGATGTTTTTGACAATACAAAATAGGCAGTTTACCATATTAGTTTTTCGTTATTATGTTGTAATTCCATTAATAGATCAAAAGATATCGTTTTGAAAGCCTGGCCTGCGCTTTATATCATCATTTTGAATGTTGTTACTTGCTTTACCCTGCTTCAAACGACTGAGGCTCAGGTGTCTTATGCGTTCAGGGACAATAAGGGACAGTGGGATCCTGTGGTGATGTACCGCAGTGAGGTGCCCGGCGGTTACCTCTACCTCAGAAAGGACGGTTTTACCTGCGAACTGCTGGATCAAAAAGACATGGCCGACTTGGATAATTATTTTCACGGCGCTCCCTACAAAACCGATTCCGCCGGGGGCGGTATGTATATTCCCGGGCCGGGACATCATTCCTCCTTCTCCGGTCTTCCCGCGGGTGGGACGACGGCCCGGAATGCCGCGGGCGGGGTCAGCATCCATGCCTATGCCTATCATGTCAATTTCCTGGATCCGGAGCCGGGTCTGACACTGGTTCCCGACCACCCGGGCACCACCCGCTATAATTACCTGATCGGAAGAGACTCCGCCAAATGGGGCAGAAACGTGACGGATTATGGCGGCGTGACCTATAAAAATCTCTATAGCCATATCGATGCCCGTGTGTATGCCATTGCCTCGGGCCTGAAATACGATATCATCGCCTACCCCGGCAGCGACCCC
>Ga0164242_10000428_pt1 | contig 51304 bp, 49 predicted proteins | sample OricomgcompostMG_FD_108783 | JGI IMG/M metagenome (GOLD analysis project Ga0164242, IMG submission 108783) | Miracle-Growth compost microbial communities from Emeryville, California, USA - Original compost - Miracle growth compost (MG) ...
CCTTCGTGCCGGTGAAGTCGATCGACGAAGTTCTCGAAGTGGCGCTGACCCACAAAGTGACTCCGATCGAAACGACCCATACCGTCCACGGCGGAGACATTCAGGAAAACCGCACCACGACCAACAAAGGCAAAAAGCAGAAGCCGGTCGCGGCGGCCGAGCCTGCGGTGGCTAAAGCTCACAAACGATCTTAAAAGAGAATCGGGCCCATTCTTGGGAAGCAATGCGGCGTCACGCGATGACGCAGTATTACTTCCCAAGGATGGGCCCGACCTCTATAATAGGATCTCTATCATGAACATTTTGTTCCTCTGTCTGTTGCTCATCACCTGTTCGTTTATTTTCTCGGCCAGCGAAATCGCCCTCTTCTCTCTTTCACGTCTTCAACTCAAACAAATCAAAGACCAATCCGAAGCGCTCTTTCGTCGTATCCGGACCCTCATTCACGACTCGTTCGGGCTTTTGATCACTGTTTTACTCTTCAACGAAATGCTCAACATCGCGCTGGGCTCGGTACTCACGAGCCACGTGGTCGAACCGCTCCACTTCGGATGGAAGGCGCAGATCCTGGTCGGGATCCTGATCACCACGCCGATCACCCTCATCTGTTGCGAATTGACCCCGAAGGTGGTCGCCACCCGCGCGAACCGGATGGTCGTCTCGGTGTTCCTTCCGATCGTTTACACGTTTTATCTGGCGACCAAGCCACTCGTCGCTCTGATTAAATTTTTCTTGCCCCAACAGCCGGTCAAAGAGCTGCACCAGCTGCACGAAGAAGACTTCATCATCCTGGCCGAAGAGCAGACCGAAACGGGCGATCTGCACGAAACCGAACTGGAACTCATTAAAAACGTCTTCGAGATGGACGATACCCGCGTCGAGCAACTGTCGACACCGATCCGCAAGATCGTGACCGTCCCCGAAAGCGCCACGGTCGAACAGGCGGCGCACCTGCTTTTGCGCGATAAAATTTATTCACGCGTCCCCGTCCACGGAAAAACGAAGGATGACATCGTGGGCGTGATCCTCACGAAAGACCTGGTGGAAATCAAAATCAATCCCGACATTCGCACCGAGCCCATCATGAGCATCGCCAAAGAACCGCTTATCATCTCGGGGACGCTTTCGATCGACTCGCTTTTTCGGAAGATGAAATCGAAAAAAGTTCAGATCGCGTTCGTGAAGAATGCGGCCGGCAAGATCACGGGTTTGATCACGCTTCAGGACATCCTGGACGCGCTGATCGAGGAGGCGTTCGAAGAATGAGCGCCTTTTCTCCGATCGTCGCCGTCCTCGTTTTCATCATCCTCGCCGTCGAGGGGTTTTTCTCGGGCTCGGAGCTCGCGCTTCTTTCGGCCGATCGCCTGCAGCTGAAGAAAAAAACCAAGCAGGGAGACCGCGGGGCGCAGCTCGCGCTTCGTCTGCTGAAATCGCCCGATCGCATCCTTTCGACGACCCTGCTCATGACCAGCACCTGTGTCATGGCCATTACCGTGCTCCTCACCCTTGAATTTCGCCGTCTTTACGGCGAGCACGGCGAATGGTATGCCGTGCTGACCGGCTCGGGACTCGTCATCGTGCTCGGCGAACTGATCCCGAAATTCTTTTACCGAAAGTGGTCGTCGGTCCTCGCGCCGAAAGTGTCGCGGCCGATTTTTTACGCCCAAAAGATCCTCTCCCCTTTTCTGCAACTGACCACGATCTACACCTCGCAGATTGCCCGCTTCATGCAGCCGATCGAACAGATGTGGAGCGGCCGGCGGCAAAACGGCAAGGACGAGCTTCAGGTTTTGCTGACCAACGACGCGGGCGACAGCCAGATCAAATCGAATGAAAAGCGACTCATCCGTAAAATTCTCAAATTCCGCGACAAGATCGCAAAAGACGGCCTCGTGCCACTCGTACAAGTCGATGCCATCGAAAAAATCGCAAACCTTCAAGAGGCCTTCGAACTTTACGAGAACAAAAAACATTCGCGCTTGCCCGTCTATGACGACCGCATCGACAACATCGTCGGAGTGCTCGAACTGAACCAGGTGATCAAGGTCGCCGACATGAAGCTTCCGATCGAGCGCTTCATCCGCGAGGCCTACTACGTGGCCGAAACGCAGAAGCTCGAAGACGTCCTGAACGAGATGATCGAAATGGACTCGCAAATGGCGATCGTGGTGGACGAACATGGCGGAGCCGTCGGAATTTTGACGAGAGAAGATATTTTCGAGCAGATCGTGGGCGACCTGGAAGACGAAGACGATCCCGAAACGAAGCTCATCCGCCCCGCAGGCCCTCAAAAATGGGTGATCCGTGCGCGCACGACCGTGGCCAAGGTGAACGAAGAACTCGGACTCGACCTTCCTGAAGGCGATTACGACACGCTCAGCGGGTTTTTGCTCCGTCAATTTTCTCGCATCCCCGACTCGGGCGACGAGCTTTATTACGATACCCGCGCGGGCCAGCTGCATTTTATCGTCCGCGAGGCCTCGTCGAGACGAATCGAAAGCGTGAGCATTGAAAGAATCCCGAATGAATCGTAAAATAGAGGGAGAACCCCGGCATGAGGCCCGGTTCAGCTTGACGGCCGATTCAGCCCGATGGAAGGTACAGGAAGTTTATGAACCCAACCCGCTCCGAAAAAACCGTTTTGATCGTCGACGACATCGCCTTCGTCCGTAAAACCCTCAAACAAATTTTGTCTTCGCACGGTTACCGCGTCGTCGGCGAAGCCGACAACGGCATCGATGCCATCGAACTTTATCAGTCGCTGAAGCCCGACCTCGTGACGCTCGACCTCGTCATGCCCCACATGAACGGAGTCGAAGTGACCAAGGCCATCCGCAAAGAGGCCCCGGATGCGAAGATCGTGATCCTTTCGGGAATGATGCAAGAAAACCTCGTCACCGAAGCCATCCTGGCCGGAGCCAACGATTACGTCGTCAAACCTTTTCAAACGGACGAGGTCCTGCAAGTGCTGACCTCCGTCTTGGGCGGAGAACCGCCGAGACTTCAAGCCGCCGTATGATCCGTCTGATCGGTTCCCTGATCAAGTATTCGTTCCTGGTCGTGGCGATCCTGGTCCTCTCGCACATCGTTCAAATCAAAGGCGTCACGATCTCGCAATACGTGGATCGCACGCTCAACTGGATCACGGGCAACAACCCGGCGAAACGTTTCGGCGATTCGATGAGCGCCATGCGCGCGAACCTGAAGCAGCGAAACGAAATCCTGAACGAAGCCGCCGAAGTCAGCCCCGACGATCAACGACGACTCGATCACGTCATCCGCAACGCTCAGAAAAAAAACCGCAAATAAAAAAACCCGGTTACGGGTTTCGTAACCGGGTCGAATCGTCATCCTTGAATGAGGAGGTGGCAGGTCAGAATCTATTTCGCCGCGATTACTTCGCGACTTGTGCGTTAGAAACGGTCGCCGTTTGCGAGCTTGCCGAGCTCTGAACGTAAGCGACGTCGGAACTCATCTTATCGCAATGAATGGCGGCGTTGTTGCTGGTTTGAACGTTCGCAGCCAAAGCGGACGATGATCCGAAAGCGGCAAATACAACAGCGATTGCAAATAAAGTTTTCATGTGGGGTCTCTCCTAAAATGAACACTCCGTGTGTTCGGGTTCTCTCAATCTCGTACGTGCCGCTTACCCCTAAGGTTGCATCCCTCGTGCCAACCTCAACCCCATCCGGTTTTGAGCAAAATCCTTTTGAATTTGATGGAGATTTTTCGATTCAACGAAATTCAATGAGTCCCGGCCACCCAGACCGGTGTTCACAGAAACTACACAGCTGTCCACGAATTAGACAGTGGCCTGAAGCTAAAAACGAGTCCAGGCCGGCGCAAAGTAGTTCCGCATTCGGATGCGGCCGTTGCTGCTCATGTGGATGCCGACGGTTACCCCCACCAGGGTCGGCGCTTGGCCCATCTTCTGACAAACCAGCGAGCCGCCCGAATCGCCGTGATCGACCGAAGTCGTTAAGGCGCCACCGCCCGGCTCGGTGACTTGGATCACTCCTCCCTGGAAATGAACTGACCGCGGATCGAGCGTCTCGGTATAAAGGACACCGGTTCCGCCCCGGGGGTTCTTTCCGTATCCGGCGACATAACAGGTAACCCCGTCCTTCAATGGAAGCCCGAGTTGCAGGGACTCGGAATCAGAAACTTGGCCTACGGTCTGGCTGACAAAAAAATCTTCGAGCGCCGCAGCCGTCGGAAGCGGAGAAACTCGCGAATGATACACCAGCTCGACCTGGGCCCTGTCCTTGCTCGGAATCGGAATCTGGCCTTGATCATAGCCGCCGTTGATCCAATCGCCGTCCGCAGGCAGATCGACTTTCGACACTCGCCCCAGATAAACCCCGCCGCAGCGGATGTCGACTTCCGAGCGGTAAAGCAAAAAATATTTGCCGAAGCAGTGACCGGCGGTCAGGACTCGGTCCGGAGCAACCAGGGTCCCGCTGCATTGAGAGACCTGATCGGAATCGGAACTCGTGATTTCGAGAAAGCAGGTCGCAGGATAATCGGACGGATTCGCGCGGATCGCGCCGCTGCCAACTATTGGACTTGCGAACGCCCCTGCAGCCATTCCCATCATCAGCAAAAGTTGGATCATGCGGTCCCTCTCCTTCGTCGCCGATGTGTTATCAAAAACCGCGAGTTAATCAATGAGTTTTATGCGATCTGTCGATTTAAAGAAGTCAAAAAGGCGTTTTCCCAGCGCGCTCTCCAATTCGGATCAAAATACTCAGACGGAATCGACGGGAAATCCTTCAACCGAGTCATCACTTCGGGCAAAAATCCGCAAGGGTCGAACGCATAAAACGGCGTCAGGTCGTTCGTCAGGTTCGCCGCCATTCCGTGAAAACTCACCCAGCGCCTAAGCGCGATGCCGATCGAGACGATTTTTTTGGAGTCGTGCCACACTCCGCTGCCGCCTTCCTTGGTTCTGGCAGCGATCCCGAATTCACCTAATAACGAAATCCAAATGCCTTCCTGAAACCGAATCCACTTCTCGACGTCCTGCCCGACACGCTTTCCGATCGCGCCTTCGCCGCCGAGCTTGACGATGGGATACACCACGAGTTGTCCCGGCCCGTGCCAAGTCAGATCACCGCCGCGTTCGATCTCGTGGTAATCGGTGCCTTCCGGGATGTGCAACAAGGGTTTCGCCCGCTCTTCGCGGCCCGGCTGGTACTGAAGCCCGCGACCGCGCGTGATGACGGGAGTATGCTCGCAAAAAATCAGTGTATCGGGGATTTCATCGCGAATCCGCCGCTCCAACAGATCGAGCTGCGTTTCGTACCCCTTTTGAAACGAGATCTGCCCCGGAATCGAAAGAACGTCGTACTTCACGATTTCGATGCGGGCTTGAAGATATGGATCGCGTGTCCGAGCGCCACTTCGGCCGATTCCATGATCATCTCAGGAAGGGTCGGATGCGCGTGCACCGTCAGAGCCAAGTCTTCGACGTTCGCGCCCATCTCGATGGCGAGCGTGGCTTCGGCAATCAGGTTCGAGGCTTCGGCCCCGACGATGTGACAACCCAAAAGCGTGCCCTTCTTCGCATCGCTGACGAGCTTGACCATTCCGTCCGGCTCGGCCACCGAAAGCGCGCGTCCGTTGGCGGCATACGGAAAGGCACTGACCTTTACTGCGACACCTTTTTGCTTGGCCTCGGTTTCAGTCATCCCCACCGACGCGATTTCAGGATCGGTAAAGATCACGGCCGGCATGGCCTTCACGTCGTAAACGGTTTTCATCCCGCCGATCGCTTCGGCGGCGACGATGCCTTCTTTCGAACCCTTGTGGGCCAGAAGCGGCTGGCCCGCGACGTCTCCGATCGCATAGAGATTCGAGACCGAAGTCTGGCGTTTCGCATTGACCGGAATGAAGCCTTTCGAGTCGAGCTTGATGCCCGTTTTTTCGAGGCCCAGGCCATCGGTGTTCGGAGCGCGTCCGATCGTCACCAGAACCTTGTCGAAGGTTTGTTTTTTCTCGCCGCCGGCGCCCGCGAAGGTGACTTCGACGTGGTTGGCGTTTTTCTTGAGCGACTTCACGGTCGTCGAAGTCAGAACTTCCACCCCGCGTTTTTTCAAACCCTTTTCGACGACTCGAACCAGGTCGGGTTCAATGATGCCCAAGATTTGGGATCCCGCTTCGACGATCGTCACTTTCGAACCGACCTTCGCATAGAAGGTGCCCAACTCCATGCCGATGTAACCGCCGCCCACGCATAAAAGCTTTTCAGGCAAGGCCTGTTGATCGAGGCCGCCGGTCGAATCGAGCACGAGCTTTTGATCGACGTCGAATCCCGGAATCTTCGCCGGACGCGAGCCCGTCGCGATGACAGCCTGTTGGAAAGAAACCGTCTGAGTACCTTGAGCGGTCTTCACTTCGAGCGCGGTCGCCGAAGTGAACTTGGCTTCGCCCGCGATCACGGTGCAGCCGTTGGCCTTGAGTAATCCGGCCACCCCGCCGGTGAGTTTCTTCACCACTTCGCCCTTCCACGACATCAGCTTTTTGAAATCGAGCGAAGCACCCTTGAAGGTGATCCCCATCTCGGCCGAATGCTGGCTTTTTTCAAAGACCGTCCCGGCATGGATGAGCGCTTTCGAGGGAATGCACCCGCGATTCAAACACACGCCGCCCACTTCGGCTTTTTCGATCACGGTCACTTTCTTGCCGAGCTGGGCAAGACGGATCGCGCACACATAGCCGGCAGGGCCGGCGCCAATCACTACCACTTCAGTCTGAACGTTTGCCATGGCTGCTTACTCCAAAAACATAAGGGACGGGTTTTCGATGTACTCGATGAAGGTTTTCAGGAACTCGGCGGCTTCGGCGCCGTCGAGAACCCGGTGGTCCATGCTGATCGAGAAGTACGTCCAGTCGCGGATCGCGAGTTTTTCCTTGCCGTTCACGACGCGAACGACGGGTTTGCGCGCGATTTTATTGAAGCCCAAGATCGCCACTTCGGGATAGTTAATGACCGGGGTCGAGAAAAGGCCGCCGATCGAGCCCGCATTGGTGAGCGTGATCGTGCCGCCGTGGAAATCGTCGGTCGTGAGCTTTTTATGGCGTGCGCGATCGACGATGTCGGCGATCTCGGACGCAAGCTCAAAAATGCTTTTCTGTTCGACGTGCTTGACGACCGGAGCAGTCAGGCCGTCTTCGGTCTGAATCGAAAGCGAGATGTTGTAATACGGATAAGTGATGATCTCGTGTTTTTCGTCGTCGACGTTCGAGTTCACGCGCGGATGCTGTTTCATCGCGGCGACCATGGCCTTCATCACAAACGGCAGGTAAGTCAGCTTGATCCCGCGTTTTTGAGCGATGGCTTTCGCTTGGGTGCGCAGTTTGACCAGTTCGGTCGCGTCGCATTCCTCGACATAGGTAAAGTGAACTGCGTGGTCTTTCGAAGCGCGCATTTTTTCGGCGATCTTCTTACGAAGCCCGCGAATCGGGGTGCGAGTCACCTCGCCCGCAGTGAACACGCGAGCCGCCCCACGAGTTTGAGCCCCACCCGAAAGAAACTTTTCAACGTCATCCATCAGCACGCGGCCATGCGGGCCGGTCGCCGGAACGGACGACAGATCGACGCCTTTTTCGTTGGCGAGCCTGCGGGTGGCAGGGCTAGCCAGGACGTCGGCCGACGAAGCGCTCGTCGTAGAAGCTTTTGCCGGAGCGGCTTGTGCCGCCGGTGCCGATACGGCAGAGGACGGGGCCGCAGAGGGAGCAGACGCGGGAGCCGATGCCGCAGATTTCGCTTCCGCAGCAGGAACCGACTTCGCTCCGCCCAGGACTTCGCCTTTCAACATCAGTTGCCCGACCTTCACAACGTCGCCTTCTTTGGCGACGAGTTCTGAAACCGCGCCCGCAAACGGCGACGGAATTTCGATCGTAGCTTTGTCAGTCATGACTTCGCACAAGGGCTGGTCGTGTTTGACCTGCTCGCCCGGCTTCACGCGCCACTTCACCAACTCGCCTTCATGAACGCCTTCACCTAATTCGGGTAATCGAAATTCCATGTTGTTTCCTTTCACTCTGTCGTTTGAACTGCTTTGATTTCAGACCGCCGCGCGCGGATCACGCCCGCCATGAAAAACTCGGCCGCCTTGTAACTCGAACGGACCATCGGGCCCGAGGCCACATACAAAAACCCGGCTTGAACGGCCTCGTCCTTCAAAAAATCGAATTCTTCGGGAGTGTAATACTTCTCGACCGGCAGATGGCTCAGCGACGGGCGCAGGTACTGCCCCAAGGTCAGCACGTCCACTTGGTCTGCGCGCAAATCGCGGTAGGCTTCGGCCAGCTCGGAGGTTTCTTCGCCCAAGCCCAGCATGATCGAGCTTTTGGTGTAAAGGGTTTGGCCTTTGCGGGTCGCGTACTCCTTGGCGTACCGGAGCGTCCCCAAGCTTTGCTCGTAACCCGCGCGCGGGTCGCGCACGCGGTATTGAAGTCTGCGCACCGTCTCGACGTTGTGGGCATACACGTCGACACCGCTATCGACGATCGTTTCGACCGCCTTCAGATCGCCGCGAAAATCGCCGACCAGCGCTTCGACGATCAGGTTCGCATCGAGCCGCTTCAGCTCGCGGATCGTCCGCGCGATGTGCTCGGCGGCTCCGTCGGCCAAGTCGTCGCGGTCGACGGTGGTCAGCACCACGTATTTCAATTTCATCTGTGCCACGGCCTGAGCGACCTTGATCGGCTCTTCAGGGTCGAGCGGAGGAGGACGGCGCGCGGTCTGAACCGCGCAGAAGCGGCAAGCGCGGGTGCACACCTCAGAGCCCAACATAAAGGTCGCCGTTCCGCTGGCCCAACATTCGGCGACGTTCGGGCAATGAGCCTCTTCGCAGACGGTGTGAAGGTTGCGCTCGCGCAAAAGCTGTTTGATCTGGGTGTAATTCTCGCCCGCAGGAGGACGGATCTTCAACCAGGACGGCTTCTTTAAGGGCGCGATTTTTCTCGCCTCAGAAGGTGAAATTGGGCGGGCTTTCTCCAAAAGGTGGTCCCCTACTTTTTGTTAAAGTTTGCGTCATAACTATAATCGCAGAGGGCCTGACAATCAACCCAAAAGGTAGGCCCTACCTTTTGGTCTAGCAACGCGTTATTTCGAGACCGTGACGTTCCTGAAGTAGAGGAGCCCCATGTGGTCCAATTCCAGGCCCTTCACCGAGGGATGAACCACGATGTTTTGATATTCGAACGAGACGGGTTTCACGACCGCATCCTTTTGAAGCAGCTGCGTTTCGGCCTGATCGTAAAGGCGGTCTTGAACCTTGAGGTCGAAAATCGGGTCTTGATAGTTGAGCCAATTCTTACCGTTGTTCCCGAACGGCATGAGGTAATCCCGCTTGTTGAACACCTTGGCGATCCAGGCATACAGCATGAAGTGGTAATCGCTTAAGCCCGAAAAAAAGATGTGCTCGCGATTGGCCAAGGCCATCATTTCGACGTTCAACCCCAGGTTTTTTTCGAGCTGCGCCTTGATCCGGTTGCCGATCGTCTGAAAGGGCTCCATCTGGTAGGTCAGGATGGTGATCTTCGTCTTCGAGGGAATCACGGCCGAATCGGCGAGCGCTTTTTTCGCGGCCTTGAGATCGAATCCGTCCTTCATTTTCGACGGTCCTAATTCGGAGGGATAAAGCGAGTCCGTCGGAATCGCCAAGTCGATTCCTTTCAGCGCCTTCTTCATGTCGATCGCCGCGAAAACGGCCTTTCGAAACAGAGGCTCGTTGGTCGGAAACCGCGTAACGTTCGCGATCAGCATCGTCAGCTTGTGGGTTTTGAGACGAAGAGGCTTTCCGGCACAATCGCCGGAAGCGTAGAAAATTTGATAAGCCCCCTTCTGATACTGTTTGCAAAGCTCGTCCCCGGGAACGTCGAGCACGAACCGGATCTCGCTGACCCGCTTGGACGGATTCGGATAGCGGGGGTTTCGTTTAAAGATCAATTTCTGGTTCTCGGCGCTGTCGTAAACGTAAGGCCCGTCCGACACGAGCGTTCCCGCGCCGGTGAACTTGGCACCATATTTTTCGATCTGATCTTTGCGCATCGGGAACAGCGCCCAGAAGGACGTGATCTTCTCCCATCCCGGAACGGGTCTTTTCAGCTTTACAACCAGTTTAAAATCCGACGGAGCCGACAAACCGACGTCCGAGGCGGCCTTTTTTCCGGCGTGGTATTCTTCGGCGTTTTCGACGTCAAACAGGTAGGGAAAATAAACCGAGGTCGTGTTCGGCGAAAGCAGTCTCAGCCAGGCATAAACGAAATCCTGGGCATAGACCGGTTTGCCGTCCGACCATTTTCTTTTCGGGTCGAGATCAAAGGTAATCGTCTTTCCGTCTTTCGAGACGGTCATGCGTTTCGCGATCGCGGGCTCCACGCCAGTCGTGGTCGCGTGATAAAGCCCTTCCATCAAATTCACGACAAAATTGGCTTCGGTCAGGCTGACGGTGCCGCCCCAGTCGAAATTCCCGTGGGGATCATCCATTTCGACGGTCAGAACGCCGGCTCTCGATTGAAAGACGCACAAGATGCCCACCCAAAATAGAACGAAGGCATTCGGTCTCATGATGCGGAATTAATGGATTTGGCCGCCGGTCGTACAACCCGATCCGGTACATTCCCCGCCCGTGCTGCCACCGATGGCTTTCAGCGCAGAGTTCGAATCATCCTTCACCGAATCCCCGTGAATCAAGACGTTCGGGTTGATCACATCCCCTTCATGCGTCGTCGCCTCCGGGGCGCAACATTTGCTACAAGCGCAATCGTAGTTGTTGTTCGCGGCCCAAACCGAAGCTCCCGTCGCGAGGGATGCGAAGAGGGTCATGACTAAAATGGACTTTTTCATACTCTCACCTTTTCAATAGCGTTAATTCGAACTCTTGGCCGGCAAAGCCGATTGATTTTCGACCGCGCTGCATGCGGAGCCCGAACATGAAGGAGCGATCGCCTGCTCGGCCGGCTTTTTCAGATTCTGGCACGGAACCATGATCCCGCCGCAAGGTTCGCAGACGCACATTTTAGGGTTACTGACGTTTCCCGTGCCGACTTGGCTCGCGGAAGCCCCCGGAATGACGCCGACCGCGCCGAATAAGAAAACCAAAATCCCCAATTTCATCGAGACGTTCTCCCTCGTTTTATTATTACACGATCAATGTATAAAACTAACGGTTTTTAATCCCTTTAATTTCAACAAATTAGACCGACATCTAAATCGACATGGTGACGCCTGACGGCGCCATGATGTCGAGCAGCCCCTGAAGCGCCCGCATGATCTCGGTCGTCACCGCGGCCCCGCCGTTCGCCTCGAACTTGTCGACCTCGCCCGAGTTCTTATAGGTGAACTTCACGGTGCCCAGTTTCTTGTCCGAAATCTCGATCGGCTTGGAAAGCTCGTTGTACTTGAACATGAGCTGCCGTCCGCTTTGATCGATCAGCGCACGAACGCGCCCGGCGTTGTCGTAGATGAGTTTGACGGATTTCTTCTCGCTGTTTTTCGCGAGAACCAAATTCCCCGTAGCGGCATCCCACTTGAACGTGCTCCACAGCACGTGTCCGCTCTTCATTTTGCGGACGACGCGGTTGACCTTGCCGACTTTCGGGTCGTAACTCAGCTCGGTCGTCTCGATCGAGCTGACCTTTTTCGTCATCCGGCCCTTCTGATCGTACTGCATGGTCGTCGTGCGGCCGTTGTTCGTGATCTTGATCGGAAAGCCCAGCTTGTCGTCGTAGGTCGTTTCGGTCTTGTCGCCGTCCACCGTCGCGATCATCTGCTTCGTGTAGGTTTCGCCGCCCGGACGAACCTTCGAATAGTATTCGTACTTCGCATCGCTGATCTTCACGCCGTTCGGCTCTTTCAGAACGACGTGCACGGCGAAGTAATTCGGATTTTTCGGATTCTTGATGTAGTCGTATTCGTTCACCGTCCCGTCGGTGTTGACGACCGACTTGACGCTGATGTTTTTATCGAGGCCGTAGTAGCTGATCAGCATGCGTTTCGGATGACCCTTCGAATCCTTGTCGCCGGGATAGCCGATCTCGGAAAGGTTGCGGTAACGGTCCGCCGTGTATTTGAAGGTATTGGCGACGCCGTCCGAATCGCGGCAGTAGGTCATCAATTTCGCGTTATCGTACTTGTAGTTGGCGGTCTTTCCGCTTTCGCCCGTGATCTTCTCGACCAGGTTCTGCGCGTTGTACGAAAAATTCATTTTGCGGTTCTGGTTGTCGATCAGCTGCACGAGCCGGCCGTTCTTGTCGTAACCGAAGTTGATGAAGTTTTTGTTGCGGTCCATGATCTGAACGAGTTTTCCAGCCTCGTTGAATTTTTGAATATTACCGCCTTCCATGATGCGGACGTAACCGCCCTTCACCTTCGTGATGTACTGATACAGATAATGCGTCGAGGTGAGCTGAGTGCCCTGCTTGATCACCTTTCTCGGGACCAGGCCTTTTCCGACGAACATGTCGTATTGTTTCGAACGGAATTCGAAATCGTTCTTCAGCTTGTCCTGGTACTCCTTGATCTGTTTGGCGTTCGAGACGAGGCCCGATTTCTTCGCGGCCGCGACGAGCTGATTCACGCCGGCGGCAAGATCCGCCGCTTTGTAGTTCTTGGCTACGAAGCGGTTCTCGGCTCCGCCGCCGAACTCCGTGACGACCACGCTTCCGTCGGGGTCGATTCCCAGATGCGTCTCGTACTCGGTTCCCCAGCTGTAGCCGAACATTCCGGTAAAATCCGATTTCGAGTTGTAAACCCGCTCGATCTTGGGTTCGAGACCGCCCGGATAAACCAGGTCGCGAAACGAAACGTAAAAATTACCGTTGCGAAGACTGACGTCGGCACGGGCGTGCGCGGTCGGAATGGAAAGGAATGTGCATAACAGCAAAAGGATTTTCATCGTCTTTTTTACCTCTCAATCGGTTCTATAGATTCATTATATGTCGATTTTGGTCACTTTACGAATCACAATAAACGCCACGACTTCCAAAATCACCACGATCGTCAATATAATCCAGCCCAGCCAGTGGGTGAACATCGGCCGCATCAGCTCGGGGTCGGACTGCGAGAGGACCACGGCCATGAACGGCGGCACGCACATCAGGATGATTCCCTGCCAGAACGCCTGAGCGGTCATGGCTTTGATCTTGTTCTCGACCTTGACCCGCTCGCGGATCAACTGAGTGATGGTGTCGAAGGTCTCGGCCAAATTTCCGCCGGTTTCCTTCAAAATGTTGACGGACGTGACGAACATCTCGGCCTCGTCGGCAGTGATGCGGCGAGAAAGATTTACGAACGCCTCTTCGAGCGAAACACCGAGTTTGTTCTGGCTCAAGATCAGGTTGAACTCCTGTTGGATCGGGTTCGGCATCTCTTGCGCGACCAAGCCCATCGCTTGCGCGGTCGAAAGGCCGGAGCGCATCCCGTTCGACATCAGTCCGAGCCCGTCGACCATCTGCTCGACGAATTTTTCCACCCGCTTTCGATACATGAAATCGACGATGGGTTTCGGAAGCATCCATCCCGCCACCATCATTATCGCTCCGAAAAAAAATCCGACGCCGAAATTCGGCAAACACAGCAGAAAAATCAATCCCCCAAGCCCGAAGCTGAGCGCTGCCTGACCGCCCAAGATCCGCTCGGGAGAAACCTCGATCATCATCAATTGCAAGCGGTCCGCGATGTAATCGCGGGTGCCGATCGACTGAAATCGGATCCAATCCAGGATGCGCTCTGAAAATTGGTATGCGACCAGCAAGGCGGAAACGAACACCACCACGCCCAGCACCCAATGGGGAACGGCGAGACTCATGATTCCATTCTATATTTAAATGAATTCTGTGTAATCGACAAAATGAACGACATTCGCCTGACACCCCGGCATTCCACCGCGTTATTTCGCGGCGAAAAGCCCCCGCGAAATCTTCATGCCCTTGGCTTCCATCTCTTCGACGAATTTCGGGATGAAGCCCGTCGGCACGAAACGGCCCACGATCTTGCGGTTTTTGTCGAGCCCTTCCTGTTTGAACACGAAGATGTCCTGAAGCGTGACGGTATCGCCCTGCATACCGAGCACTTCCGAAATGTGGGTGACCTTCCGCGATCCGTCCGACAGACGCGACTGCTGCACGATCAGGTTTACGGCGCTGCTGATGGTTTCGCGAATGGCCTTGAGGGGCAGGCCCATGCCCGCCATCATCACGAGGGTTTCCAGACGGCCCAGCGTCTCGCGCGGGTTGTTCGCGTGAACGGTGGTGAGCGAACCCGAGTGACCGGTGTTCATCGCCTGAAGCATGTCGAGCGCCTCGCCGCCGCGACACTCCCCGACCACGATCCGGTCGGGACGCATCCGCAGACACGATTTGATCAGGTCGCGGATCGAGACCTCGCCTTCGCCCTCGATGTTCTTGGGACGAGTTTCGAGCCGGACCACGTGATCCTGCCCGAGTTGTAATTCGGCCGCGTCCTCGACGGTGATGATCCGTTCGCTTACGGGAATGAAATTCGAAAGCACGTTCAGCAGCGTCGTCTTACCGGAACCGGTACCGCCCGACACCACGATATTGAGCTTCGCCTCGACGCATGCGCGGAGGAAATCGGCGATTTCCTGGGTCATCGAACCGAACTTGATCAGATCAGCGACCACGATGCGTTTTTTGGGGAATTTCCGAATCGTAATCGTCGGGCCGCGAAGCGCCAGCGGAGGAATGATCACGTGAACCCGCGATCCGTCCGAAAGGCGCGCGTCCACGTACGGAGTTTTCTCGTCCACGCGACGGCCGAGCGGAGTGACGATCCGTTCGATCACGTTCATCATCTGCTGCTCACTCGTGAAGGTTACTTTCGAAAGGCCGGGCCTTCCGTTCTGTTCGACGTAAATCTGATCGCGGGCATTGACCATGATCTCGGTCACGCTGTCGTCGGCCAACAAGTCTTCGAGTGGCCCGAGCCCCAGCGCCTCATCCAAGATCTCTTTGACGAGCTGGGCGCGAAGGTCGCGAGTCGGGCAAAGCTGGCTTAAATCTTCTTTATTGAGCACGTCCAGAACGGCTTTCTGCGTTTTTTCGCGCAGGACTTCCCGTTGTTTCGGGTCGTTCAGGTCGGCGTTCATTTTTTTCATGTCCACCACGTCGATCAGCGCCTTGTGCGCCCGCAGCTTCATCGCCGTCCAAGGGTCGACGGGCGCCGATCGCGAGCGCGAAAGCAGGCCCGCGTTGCCGTCCTGAGCCGAAATGACTTCGGCCTTGGCGCCGCCTTGGATCACTTGAAGCTTTTGCGCCGTTCCCGTGGGCTTGTTCAGCTTGGCCAGCTGATCGAGCATCTTCGTCTGGTCGATGCGGCGGACGAGATCCGAAAACGATCGCGAGATCGGCGCGCTTGGCGCGATCAGCGTGAACGGCTGGCTTTTCGCAAGCGCGGCTTCGCAGGTCGACGATTCTTCGGGGATCGCAAAAAAGGCGTTCTTACCCAGATTTTTTTGGATGATCTGCGGGTTGATCACGTTGTTCTGCGAATACCGGTTGACGATGACCTGCACCATCTCGGGCGGGAACAGCAACTCCTGCACCTTCGACAGGATTCTTCGCGTCTGGTTCAGCACGATGATGTCGGGCGTGGTGACGACGAAAATCACGGTCGCTTGTTCGAGCGCCTTCAGCGCCTGCGGTTCGGTTCCGTTCCCGCAGTCGATCACCACCCACGGAAAAACCTGGGTCGCGGCCTTTAGAAATTTTCCGAGCCCGTCCAGGTCGATGTCGCGCGCGATCGCGGCTTCGCGGGGCGCGCCGATGAAACTGAATCCCTGCGGAGCATTCATCATGAAGGGCGCCAGCGTTTTCGGATCCCACTGCGGCACCTGTGTCTTCGTCAAATCGACGATGTTCTTCGGCGGATTCAGGCCCAAAATGATATTCTGATCGCCCAGCGACTGAAAATCGAGATCGACGATGAGTGAGCGCTGCTTGAAGTTGAGCTGATACGCGATCGCGAGATTCGCCGCGAACACGCTCTTGCCCACTCCTCCTTTTCCGCCTACGACTGCGATGATGTGTCCCATAATTCCTTTTTCCGATCCTTACTGGCTCTTAATCCTGAAATTCTTCTGCAAGTCTTCCGTGCCTTCCGACGCGCTCTCGACGATCTGCGGGCTCACGAAGACCACGAACTGAGCGCGATCCTTCGACGTATTTTTCGAACGCTGCAGGGTGAAAAGCGGCTTCGCCGTAGCGGCCGAGGTCGAACTCGGATCGTCGCGGTTGAACGAGGTCGTCACGTCTTGCTTGTTCACGCCGACGACGGCGGCGACTTCGCCCGATTTAAGGTAAAGCCGGGTATTCACCTCGTGCGAATCGACGATCGGCGTTCCGGCCGTGTTCTTTCCGACTTGGCTTTTTTGCGTCAGGCTGATGCTCAAATCGACGTCCTGCCCCTGAAGGATGGTCGGCGTGATCTCGCTCGAAAATCCGACTTCGACCGGCTGTCCGTTCGCGACGGCGCCGTTTTGACCCAAGGTCTGCGTCGGGATCTGCTGCACGTCCCGCACGCTCGCCTTTTCCTGGCTTTTCACCATGACGGTGGCGGTTTTTAAAATTCGGCCGTAGCTGGCACTGGACGGCGGAGCGTTCAGGGTCGGAAACAACGACGAAAGCGTGCCCGCGAAAGTAAAGCCTCCGGCGCCTCCGGTACTCGTCGTGGTGTCGCCCGACGAGCTTGAGCCGATCGAGATCGACGGATCGGCGGTGAAGCCCGGCTGCCATTTGAAACCGAAGGTTTTCAAAAAGTCCTTGCTCAATTCGACGAAATAGATGGTCAAGCGCACGAGCTTGCTTTCGCGTTTCGGCGGCGGCGGAGTGACCTGAATGTCGCTTTGAATGATCGGAATCGGCTTGTCGTTTTTCTCGATGTTGTTCACGTCCTTGTTGATCGGATCGGAAACCTTGACCGTCGGCAGATACCACTCCGCCCGGCGCATGCAACGCTGACGGATGCCTTCGCTTTCGACCGTTCCTTCGAGGATGATCTTGCCGTTCAGCACCGAGGCGTGGACCGTCGGCGCGAAAACCTGGATGTCTTGTTCGATCTTCTTGGCCAGGGCGTTCATCGTCACGGGCGACATCGTCACCCGGTTCGAAACCGAATCGACGTACATTTTATCCGAAATCACGTTGATGATCGTGCCGTAATCGTTCGGGGTCAGGACCTCTCCGTCGACGACGATCCGCTGGCCTTCGATGCGGATGTTGATGCCTTCGACGTCGCGAAGGTTGTCTTTCAGATCTTCGAGCATGCGGACCAGATTCTGTTTCGCGACAATGATGTCGAAGATGATGCGCACGCGGCCCGTTTTGTCGCGGACGGTGACGTTGGTTTCGCCTTCCGACAGCGCTTTAAAGATCAACTGAGTATGATCGCCGATCTTCGCCGGAACGACCGTGACGATGTTGGTATTCCCTTCAAGGATCGATCCCTTGTGGTCGCCGGGCGTGATCTCAAGATCGACGATCTTGTCGACGCCCATTCCTAAAACCAATTCGCGGTGATCGGCTTCGCTTTCACTGCGATCGGAGGTGTAGCGAGAACGCTGATAATCGATTTTTTCTTTTTTCGGGACGCGGTGATGGGTGGGCTCTTCGGAAAAAACAGGTTCATCCGTCGTCTGCGCATGAGAACGACTCATCCACAACGGATTCAGACCGATCCCTAAAATCATGCTCAGAAGAAGGAATGAACGTTTCATCCTACCGTGCTCCTCCGTAATTTCCGTGGTTTTGCGCCGAAGCCGGAGCTTGGGCCGGAGCCCGAATTCCGTCGCTCAAAGCGTCGATCGCCCGCGACGGAGACAGATTCGTTCGGTCGGTATCGTCGTTGTTTCTCAAGGTCAAAATCAGTCGGTTCCCCGAACCCGCCGTCACGGCGGCGATCAGCTGCGCCTGGGCCGGATCGACTTCGAGCGTGACCGACGAGTAACCGTCGTATTGGGTGAGCGAACGCACCCGGGCCTTTCCGCCGTCGATATCGACCTTTCGGGCGAGATTGTTCGTGATGTTGCGGCCGACGGCGAGAATCACCGCGTCCTGTAAAAGAGTCTTCGCGATCTTCGTGTCACGGCCGCCCGCGCCCGCGCTGACGTCGACCACCGCGATCAGATCGACACGGTCGCCCGGTTTGATCAGCTTGCTCACGCTCGACGTCTCGTCGACGTTGATCGCGATCGCGCGTTTTCCCGGAGTCACTTGCGGGGCCAGCCCCGTTCTCATGCCCGGTTCGGTAATTTTGTTCAGCGAAAGCTGTTCGCCCTTTTTGATCGGAACGATGGCGATGTTACCGACGATGCGTTTCGTTTCAAGAGCGTAGTCCTGCGAGTCGCTTTTGACCTTGCGATCGAAGGCGATGGCAGCGGGCTCGACAAACCGACGAGGCACGACTCGCGGCTCGATCATGCCGTCCACGAGCGTGTCCATTTCTTTGATATCCTGTTTGGCCACCAGCACGGTCACGTCGTCGCCGAATTTCTGTTTTTGCTCTTCTTCGATGCTCGAAACCGAGGTCATCACGAAGAACACCGCGATCCCAGCCATGATTACCGATAATGTCATTGCCTTACTGTTCATAACCCGTCACCCTTCCCCTTCGTCGCCCTTGTATTGGCAGACCCTCTCGCCGAACGGCCAGCGTTTGGCCTTCAGCGCCGGGATGTTTTCCGACGTCATTCCGACTTTCGAAGATATCGAATTCAATTGAGTGCAGATCGCGGCGGTGTTCCGCACGCGGATCGCCAGGCGCTTCTTCACCTCGCCCCGGTCGTTGCTGCCTCGGACCGAGGGCTTCGCGCGCCCGATCTTCTGGATTTGCGGCTCGGGTTGAATTTCTTCCCCTCCGCTGAAGTCGATGTTCTCGGGGTCGGCCACGCCGAGCACCATGCGATCCTGTTCTTGAACGACGAAACTTCTCGGCCCCGAGAAGCGGAACTGAATCCGCGGGTACTCGGGCGAGTTCGACGTCAGGACGTACAGCTGCGAGCGGGCGTACTGCGTGTTGTTGATCGCCATCTGAATCGCCATGTTCACCTTGAAGAGCAGGCCCACGAACAGAAACAAAAACGGGAGCACGAAGATCACCTCAAGGATGGTCTGACCGCGCTCGTCCGAAAGCTTGTTCATCCGTTCAACAGCCTTCGTTGCCATTGTCCCACTCCACTTTTACGTTTTTTCCGTTCGAACCCAGCGATTGCTCGATGGCGGCTTTCCGCCCGACACACTCGTCCTTGCTTACCTCGCGAGGCAACCAGCTTTCGCTGACGAGCTTCATCGTCACCGACTCTTGATCGCGGCTCCACGGGTAAAGCGAAAGCTTCGCCTGATAACTGTACGTCACTCCTTGGTTCCAATAATTGAGATCGAAATTCTCTTGAGCATAAGGCCCTTTGCCCACGGTCGCGCCCTTGACCGAACCCATCGTGTTCTCGGCGCATCCGGTATCGCAGTCGACGGCCTTGAACAGGCCCTTGAAGCGCGTCCCCACCATTTTCTGCATCACGGTTTCGGCGTTCTGGCGCTGGATCTCTTCGTTGGCGGCCGAGGCCATGTAGGCGCGCGCCGACATGAAGGTTGCGTAATGGATGTAATTCCCGACGGCGAACGAAGCCGCCATCTTCAGATAGAAAAAGAAAAACGAAATCACGATCATCAAACCGAGCACGAACTCGATCAATGCCTGTCCTGATTCGTTTTTCAAAGCGCGATGCTGTTTAAACTTTTTCCACCCCATGTCTATTCATTGATCGGTGGATTAATGAAAATTCTGAAGTTTTGGCCCTCGTTGACCTGCGGGATGTATTTGGGACCGCCATCTTCTTGACCCCTGGCCTTCGGGTGCCCGTAGCGATACGTGTATTTGAAGTCTTTTTCGAGCGGTTTTTTCATCGCATCGAACGCGTTCGACGAGCTGATCAGGTTGATCACGAGCGAATAGAGCGAAACGATTACCGACAGCAGCAGGATGTACTCGATCACGGCTTGTCCGGAACGGTTCTTTATTTGGTCCATATCGTCGCCGGAGCTTCTCCGGTCCTCAGCTGGGTTTCGATTTTCGCGCCGTTGGAGGCTGTGCCCGAGTCCATCAACCCGGTCAATTCGTGGACGAAAAAGCCGATGATTCCGACGAGAATCGACAGAAGCAGAAGGTATTCGACGATCGCCTGTCCGGATTCGGATTTCACCCGCGGGTCCTCCACTCTTTAATTATTACACGGTGAAAATAGATTTAAAAGGACAGCCAAATGACGGTGGAATTCGTTGAATCGGAAGGCGAAACCGAGTCAACCGTTTGACTTAAATCGGAGGGCGAGCCCAGGAGAAACACCCGCTCTTTGACCCGGGCATCCGTTCCCGAACTTTGAAACAAGCACTGATCGCCGGGACGGATTTCGATTTCGGTGATTTCGGGTTCGAGCTGTTTTGCCGTCCCGAAGCTCATCAGCGGAACCGCCGAGGACGGATCGGACGCGTCGTCGTCGAAGGGGTTCACCTGTCTTCCGAGCGAACGCGGAGAAATGATCTCCTTGTGCTTTCCGTTGCGGCAAAGACTCAGGCTGCACGCGCCGACGTTGGCCAAAGCGAGCAGCCGGCCTTCGAGATACCCCGCGATCAACGAAGCGCCGCCCGATTCGAGCCAGGCTTTTCCTTGGTTGAGGCGCAGGATCTTCTGATTCGCGAACGAAACCGCGTTGAAAAGGACGTTTCCGGCGAGCGAATAATAAGGTCTCAATTCGAACGGAAGGGTGGCGTCGAGATCGCCCGCCTCTTGTTCGAGGAACTGCCGCACCGATTTGACCGCGAGTTCGGCCACCTGCTTTCCCGCCCGGCCGCCGAAGCCGTCGGCCAACAGGAAAATCCCGCGCTCGGGGTTCACTTCGAAGTAATCCTCCTGAACCGGGGCCCGGCCTTGCCGTTGAAAACCCTCGATCCACCGGATCGGTAACCGCGTTTTGACCCACGAATCGCTCGTCCCGCTCACTGGAAGGAATCCCCCGTCGACGAGGCCGGATTCTTGAAGATCGTCAGCTTCCGTAAGCGGCTTTGAGCCTTGAGGTAATAGTCGTCGTCCTTCGGTACCACTTCGAGCACCTCGCGATACCGCTTTTCGGCCGTATCGAGATCGCTGTAACTTTCGGCGAACACGCCTTCGGTGTACAGGAACTTCGCGCGCGAGGTCAGCGTTCCGCGAATCCGCTTCATGCCGGCCGGGGCCGTCTGGTCGAGCGGATCGACGTCCGCGGCCTGCTGATACGCCTTGTACGCCTCGGAAAGTTTTCCGTCGGCTTCGAGCTGCTTCGCCTGGTCCAAAAGCGGATCGCGCTCGGCCGCGATCATTCCTTCGACTTTTTCGGTTTGATCTTTCAAGGTCTGCACGAGCTTCGGATCCTCGATCTTGCGCGCGGAAATATCGTCGTAAACGTCGAGCGCGTCGTAATACCGCTTCTGATCGACCAGCTCTTGCGCCTTCCGGTAATCGTCCCAGCCTTTTTTATTGAGCATCTCGATCCGCTTTTTCTCGGCCTTCGCCTCTTCGATCTTCTCGGTTTCGACCATGATCCGCTTCCGCCACTCGTTGACGGCCGCGTTTTCGGGCTGAATCAGCTCGATTTCGGGGAAGAGCGCTTCGGCCTCTTTGAACCGCTTCTGGTCCATCAGCAATCCCGCCTGCTCGACCAGCTCTTGCAGCTTCAGCTGAGCCTGGCGTTCGGCCTCTTTTCTTTTTCTTTCTTCTTCTTTCGCCTCCATCGCGCGCTTCCCTTCGCGGGCGAACGCTTCGATTTCGCGGGCGTTATGATAATCCTGCACCAGGCTGAAAATTTTTCCGACTTCGAGCAAAGCCTTGTCGTATTCGCGGTTTTTGTAAAGGTCGAAGGCCAATTGATACTGGGTCTCGATGTAATGCTGCTGTTCGGGGGTCAGACTGTCGAAGGTCGGTCCCGCCGTCGTTTTTTTGGTGTCTTTTTTCTGGGCCTTGGTCTGCTGATCGCCGGTATTGAGGTGGGCCCGGCGCTGAGGAGAACTGTCGTCCATCAAAAACCAGATCACGCACAGAATGAGCGCGCCATAAATGATTTGCTGCTTGGTATTCATCGCCCGATAGCGATCGAGGTATTTGCCGATGATCGACTTTTTGGGCTCCGGCGCGGTTTCGAAAGAAGGCGGAGCAACGTTCTCAAAACCCTGAACCGGCGCCTGAAGCGGCTCGTTCGCGAACGGCATGGCCATCACGGGGCTCATCGGCGCCAGGCCGGGGTTCATTCCTACATTCAACGGTGTCGCCACGGCGGCCGCCTCGTGCGGCGGAACCGGAATGAATTGTTCTTTTTTGCGCTCGTAATCCGCTTGCAGAATCTGAAACGTAAAGACCGTGTCGCCGATCTGAATCTGATCGCCGCTTTGCAATTCGTGTTCGCCGTCGACCCGATCGCCGTTCAAAAGCGTTCCGTTCGCCGAACCCAGATCTTTCAGCAAAAAGCGCAGCCCTTCGCGCTTGATGATCGCGTGCCGGCGCGACGAGCGCTTGTCTTCGAGTACGACGTGGCACTGCTGCGAACGCCCGATCGCGATTTCGTTGTCGCCGATTTCGTATTCGCCTTGGCCGTTATCCCCGCCGCCTCCGAAGCGAAGGACCGCGCGGACCCGTTCAGGCGCATTGAAGGCCCGGGTTACCCCGTCATTCGAAACCGAACCCATGTCGTGCGTTCCCGTCGGCTGCGAGACGGGATTTTCGAAGCCGACTCCCGGATCGCCTTCCTGCGGAATCGCTTCGACGCCTTCGGGCGGGGACGACGAAAAATCGAATCCGCCCAAAACGGGCGATGCCATTCCGGCGTTTTCGTCGGCGGAAGCGGCATCCGAAGAGGCCTCTTCGGCCTGCTGGCCCTGATCTTGCGGAATCGCTTGAAGTTCGGACGGCAGCTCGGTCACGACCTGAGGATCGAGCCGCATCGTTTCGGTGTTGCTCGGTTTGGCGGCCGATTTTTCTTCGGACACGCGGATCTCGAACGAGCCCAGTTCGAGACGGTCCCCGTCCCGCAACATGGCCTGAGTCGTCTCGGCGCCGTTCAGCTTGATCCAGCCGAATTTCGATTTCTTCTCGAATTCGACGCCGTTTTCGGTCGATCGCAGCAAGACGTGTTTTCGGGAAATCGCCCGGTCGTCCAAACGGATCACGCACGCTTCATCGCGTCCCACCCACACCTCTTCATTCTGCAGGGGAACTTCCTGAAGCAACTGCCCGTTCTGAAAAACCTCTAGCCTCATCGCCGCGCTCATACGTTATTTTCCCCGTCAAAGGGGCCGATCCAACTCCTCGTTAATTTTCTTCAATGCGTCTTCGCACTCCACGAAATCGGGGTTGCTTCGATCATAATACATCAAACGCATCGCCGTTTCATAGTAACCCTTTGCCTCCCGAAGCCTTCCCGCCACGCTTTCCTTCCGGGCGGCGGCGATCATACTTTTGATCTCGTTGTCGATTTCTTTCTCGGAACTCGCCAGGTAATGCCGGGCAAGCGCGTGATTGGGGTTCACCTGAAGGGTCAGCTCGAACCGAGCCTTGGCCCGCAGGTAATTGCCCTCGCGGTATTCGCGAAATCCTTGACGGTAGTACTCTTCGGCGGTCTTCGCCACTTCCTTGGTCACGCCGGGCGGGAGGTAAGACGCCAAAGAACGGTCGGTCTCTTTCTTGTCCTTCTGTTTCTGAGTCTTGGCGACCGGCGCCTGCGGAGGCGGCTGATTCAGATAAAAGTAAGCTCCGGCCAAAATCACCACGAGCAACAGCGTCCGGGCGTTGTTTTTCTTCGGCGCCCCGCCCGCGGGCGGCGCCACCTGGGCCGGTTGAGAAAGCCCTTTGACCTTGATCCGCTGATTGATCAGCGCCTGATCTTGATTCGCCACCTCTTGCGCCGGACGAAGAGGCGCGGTCAGGACGCGGGTCGATTCGGTGCTCGTCAAAAATTCGAAAATAGTGTCGCCAATGGTAAAGTGTTCGCCGCTGGAGATGCCGAACTTGCGGATGTATTCCCCTTGAAAGAAAATCCCGTTGGCCGAGCCCAGGTCGTTCATCACCCAGCCGTCGCGCGTGTAGTCCAGCCGCGCGTGCGCGCGCGAAGCTTTCAGGTCCGAGATCATCACGTCGGCGTCTTCTCCGCGACCGAACGTGACGGAGGATTCCTTCAGCACGAAGATCAGGCCTTGGTCGGCCCCCTTCAAGACACGAAGGCGCCCCACCTCGCCGTTTTGGCGAGGGACTTCCGCGTTCTTATATCGAAGTACCTTCGGCTCTTTCGGAGAACTCACTCCGTCTTACTCCTTCCTCTTAAACACCAGCGCGATTCCCTGCTGCGAAAGCGGACCTGCTCCGGTCGCGATCACCTGGTAACTCACGCCGCTGAACTCAAACTCGTCCAACGCCGACCGCGACGGAGACGACTCCACGCGATCCTTCAAATCGTTGACCAACATCAAAAACGCCTGATCGCGCGCGATCTGCTGCAAGGTTTGCCCGATCGCGTCCATGCGGATGCCGCTGATTTCCTCGAACTGAGGGTTCAGCGCGACCACCATCTGGGAAGCGTCGAACCCGATGAATCCGCTTTGACCCGCCTCGGCCAGTGCCCGCACGGCCGCGAACTCCGCATCCCAGTTCACGATGACGTCTTCCGCACCCGTGTGGAAATCCCCCCCTCCGCCTTTCGGAATCCGCTGGACGGCGGCGTTCACGTTGTCCCAAAGCGGCGCCGTCTCTTCTATTTTAAATTCATGCGTGACCTTCGGCAATTCCCCCCGAAGGACTTGGTCGAGATCGTCGTTTAAAACTTCGTAAGGCTTAAACGAAAGTCGTAGCAAAATGAAGTAAGCGAGGATTCCCGCGATCCCCGCGATCACGAAGCCGGTTCCGTAGGCGACGCCCAAGCCGCCGGTCTGAAGCATGTTATCCGAGAAATCGATCGCGACGACGACCATCGCGCTGATCTGGGTCGTCACCTGGCGCGGATCGGTCGTCTTGATCGGCTCGACATAAACCGCCGTCGTCGGATCGACGAGGACTCCCGTCCCGTGCTCGTATCCGTCCTTGAACCGCTTGGCCATCATGATCGCGAAAGCGGCTTCGCGGCCGCCGGCCAAAAGCTGATTCAGCCTCGACTGCGGAGCGATAATCTGAAGGTTCGTGTTCGTGATCGCGACCAGCTTCACGCTCTCTTCGTTTTCGAGCTGCGAAAGATCGATCTGCGATTCGGTATGATTCGCGATCGCAGGCAAGAACCGGTCAGCCACCTCGCGGGCCAGCACGCGAGCGCGGATCAGGCCTTCGCGTTGAACGCTTTTTTCGGCAAGATCCGACATCGGCATCGTCGAGCCCACCACCGCGACGCCCACGACGGCCGCGATCAGAATGGCCACGATCGAGCGGTATTCGCTTTTCATCATCATGCCGTAGAAGAACGGCATGATCTTCCCTTCGAACAGAAACTTGATTTTTTCGGGCAAGTCTTTCGGCGCTTCGACGACCGGCGCCCCGTGCGTGATCGGTTCGATCGATGGCCGCCCCGGCATTGCACCGGGAATCGCTCCGCCCACCGCGAGCGCGCCGCCCATGCCGTTCATCGCCCCGCCCATCATCGCGTTTTCGACCTGAATCGGCATGCCGCCGGCCTGCATCCCGCCGACCTGAACGAGTTCCATGACGAAATCTCCGACGCTGACCTTATCGCCCGGTTTCAAGGCTTGCTTTTTAACGAGCGCACCGTTGACGAACGTTCCGTTCGTGCTGCCTTCGTCGCGCAAGAACACGTCGTCGTTGGTCACGAGCAAGGCGCAATGGCGCTTCGAAACCTTCGAGGCGGTCAGTACGATGTGGTTGTCCATTTGACGGCCGATCGAGTTTTCACCGTCGATCAACGAAAACGAACTGCCTCGGTTCGGGCCTGAAACGATCATGAGGCGGTACATAGCACCTCCCCGATTTTCAATCCCAGCCGCTCGGCCGATCCTGACGGAATTTCGAGCGTGTCGTCCGCGCCGAAACAACCGACCGGCAGCAGGCGCCACGGCTTCAGGTTCGGGCGGACTTCGAGCACCTTCCACTCCTTCGACGGAACGAGCGTCTTCAGAAACACGACGTCGATCGGAATGCTCATCATCCACATGTGCACGCTATTGCACTTCGGAAACAGCATGCCTTCGCCCGCTTTCAGGCTTTTCCGACCGATGAGTCCGCGCAGACGGGTCCAGTAGCGAACGGCGAGAACGCCTTCGCTCAACACGGAAACTCCGTCGGTTTTGCGCACGAGAGTAAAACCCATCAGTTCCCCCCCACGAGCGCGTTCAGCGCATAAGGCCCGAGCATCACGCAAAGGATCGCGGGCAAAATCAAAAGAAAGGTCGGCGCCATCAGTTTCTGGGCCGCGATCGCGCCCAGCTTCTCGGCACGGAGGAACCGGAGCGTCCGAATCTGGTCGGACTGCTGCCGCAGTACTTTTCCGATCGAGGCCCCCATTTGGTCGGCCGAGACGAGCACGGCGACGAACGAGCTGACTTCCTGCATGTTGATCCGGTAGGCCATTTCGCGAAGCGCTTCGGAGCGGGCCGAACCGACTTTGATTTCTTTCAGCACCTGTTCGAGTTCGTCGATGAGCGGGCTCGGAGCCGCCTTCTCGACGACCTTTTGGATCGCACCGATGAAGTCCAATCCGGCCTCGGTCGAAAGCGCGAGCAGATCGACCACGAACGGAAGCGATTTCAAAACCTGAACGTGGCGCCGCTTGATCAAACCGTTCACCCACAAATCGGGATAGAAAAATCCCAGGATCGGAAGCGCCGGAAAAAGCTCTTTCGGAACATCGTACAGATTCAGCGCGCGAATGAAGCCCGCGATGAGCGGAAACACCACGATCAGCAGAATCTTGAATGAAATGAATTCGTCGGCGGTGAGTTCGTTTTTCAATCCCGCACTGATGAGTTTTCGGCGGTATTTCACGCGCGAAGCTTCGAGCCGCGCCTTGCCTCTTACCGCGGGAACGATGTACTGCGAAAAGAACGGACGAGTCAGACGCACGAGCGTGTTCGACGTCTTGCGGCCTTCGAGTTCACGAAGGTTTTCCTGCGCCGACATGTTCTCTTGCTCGCTCATCAACGTTCGAGTGAAGATAAACACGGCACCGGCGAGCAAAGCATAGCCCGCATACAAAACCAATACGCGATAATCCGAGATGTTCAACATGATCTCTCCCGTCAACTTCATCGGCATCTTTCTTTAATAACTGAAATAAGTTAGGCTGTTCTTAAGCGCTCCGAAAATCCGGGCCAAGGTGAGGCATTCATGTCAAAATTTTTACGCCTGTTGTTCATTTTTTCGACGGTTTTCCGTCTCGTCGCGCCTTCGGGCGCATGTGCCGAAGTTCTTTGGGATAATTGGTACACCGTCACCGATCACGGCAGACCCGATTCGTATTACCACGAGAAGGCCGAGTTGAAAGGCGACCGCGCGAAGATCCAAGTCAACACCTGGATCAAGTTCGGCGCCAAGATCAAAAGCGAAAATCTTGGCGCTACCGCCAAAAATACGACGCTTTTAGAGCCGCTGCTCTACGACTTCCGCACGCAAAACGAATTCGGGATCGAAAAGGTGATCGACGGATCGATCATCGATCACGGAAAAGTTTTTTCGGTCAAGATCAAGGAGGGCGACCATACCTCGAAGCCGCTTCGCGCCGAAATGCTGCCCAAACTGATCCTGTCGTCGTTTTTTCCGATCTGGATCAACAAAAACTACAAACGCATCAACGGAGTGCAGCCGATCGAGTTCCACGCGATCGTCGAAGACCAGGTCGAAAAGCAGGTTCCGGTCGCCGAAGGCACGGCCTACGAGATGAACGCCGACGATTTTTCGCGCAAAACCAAAACCCGGAAACTCCGCATCGAGTTCAACAAGATCGTCGCCATCTGGTACGTCACCCCCAAGGGCGACGCGATCAAGATCGAGGTTCCGAGTCTTGAACGGAGCGTGCAAAAGGTCGATAAAAAAATCGCGGAAAAATTTCTGAAATGAAAAACGCCGCGCGCCTGATCGTGGTATTCGCCCTGGTCTGGTTCGCTGCCCGCAGCGCGGTCTATCTGCTTCCCGGCAACCCCGCCGATTTTCTGGTGCACGAGTCGCTCGTGCAGATCCCGCCCGAAGTGCTTCGTCAAAAGATGCAGCTCGATCAAAGCGTGTGGCACCGCCTGTTTTCGTTGCCGCGAACGGTTTCGCTGATCTCGAAGCAAAACAGCTGGTCGCTCGTCGGCGAAGGGTTCATAAAGTCGCTGACGCTCGCGATGCTTACCCTCATGCTTTCGGCCTGTTTTTCGGTGTTTCTTCTGTACATGAGCTTCGTGTCGAAGCGCTGGAAGAAATTCTCGGAAAGTTTTTCACTTACGCTCGCGTCGATGCCGCTCTTCGTTTTCAGTCCCATCCTGCTGCTCGTGTTTTCGTTCCGATTGGGGTGGTTTCCGGTCGCGAGAAACCCCGTTCTGCCCGCCTTCGCGCTTTCGTTTTACCTGACGGGTTTCTGGTTTCGAACCCTTTCGCGAAAAATGGAAGCCTACTTGCCTCAAAGCGCCGCCTCGGGCGCGCGCGCGCGCGGTCTGAGCGAAAGCCGGGTTTTTTTCGGATACGTGCTGTATCCCTCGTTGGGTACCTTCATGGGTTTTTTAGGAACCCAGATCGGCACGCTTTTGAACGGAAGCATTATCGTCGAGATCATCTTTCAGTGGCGCGGTCTCGGAAGCATCCTTTCGGACGCGGTGATGAGCCGCGATTATCCGGTGATCGAGATCTGCCTGATTCTGGTCACGTGGATCACGCTTTTGAGTCAACAACTGGGTTACATCCTTCAACGCAAGATGGAGCCTAGGCTGTCATGAAAACCTTCGCGCGCCTTTGGCTCGGATTTTTCTTCGTCTCGATGATGATCGCGGCTTATTTTTCGCCCGAGATCGAGGCCTTCACCCTGCCGCGCACGCTTCAGTTCGGTTTCGACGTGTTCGGGCGAAGCTGCATTCTGCTTTCGCTCGATGCCGCCTTTCAAAGTTTCAAGATCATCGTTCCGATCGGGTTTTGCTGCCTCGTCCTCGCTTTTTTCGTTTCTTTTTTGAAGACGATCGATCGTCCCGTCTTTCAATTCGGCTGGAATACCGCGATCGATACCTTTTCGTCGCTGCCCGGTTTTCTGATCGCGCTTTCCTTCAGCGTGTTTTTGGGCGGGCAGTTCTGGACGGTCCTTCTCGCGTCGGCGTTTCTCGTCGTCCCCTATTTGATCCGATTCTTCGAAAGCCAGATCATCCAGCTTCAGTCGCAAGAATACGTCTTCAGCGCGGGCGCGCTGGGCGCGACTCGGATGCAGATTTTTCGCCGCCATTTGCTTCCGGACCTCGCGCGCTCGGTCGTCTCGATTTTTCCCTTCCTGATGACGCGGCTTCTGATCACCGAAACGTCGCTGTCGTTCTTGGGCCTCAGCTCGGACAGCGCCCACGAAACCTGGGGCAAGCTGCTCTACCAAGGCAAGGACTACCTGCTTGAAGCCCCGTGGATCTGCTTCTTCGGCGGCCTGCCATTGTTTTTGACCCTGCTTTCCTTTCATATTCTTTCCAGGTCCGAGTGAATATCTTTGGGGGGCTAATCCAGAAACTCCTCCCCAGGCATCCGGCCTTTACCGCTCTCGCCATCCATGGCTCGCGGAAGTCGGAGTTTCTGGATTAGCCCCCCAAAAAACTTCACTCTGGTTGGAATCAGACGGCCTGATCAGTCAAAACCAGGTGGTCGAGGGGGATGAGATTCAGGTTTTCCCGACTTCCGCGAGCCAGGATGGCGAGAGCGGCAAGGCAGGATGCCGTGGAGGGAAAACCTGAATCTGATCCCCCTTGCGGAGCTGGTTTTGAATGATTTTCGCGCGGGGATTGGCTACACTGTCGGTATGTTGGATGCAGGGTATTCCGCAGGCGAATTAGTGATCATGGGCTTCAGCGGGAAGTCGCCGTCGGCGGAAACGCTGAAGACGATCCGCGAGACCGGCGTTTCGCAATTCATCCTCTTCACCCACAACTACGAATCCAAAGAACAGCTGATCGCGCTCACCGACGAGCTTCAGGCGCGCGCGCCGGAATCACCGTCGAAATTTCCTTTCATCGTCTCGGCCGATCAAGAGGGCGGTCGCGTGCAACGCTTTCGCGAAGGCTTCACCCGGCTTCCCACCGCGAAGCGGATCGGCGAGATCAATTCGCCCAATCTGGCCTTCGAGGCGGCGCAGATCCAGGCGCGCGAACTTTTCATGGCGGGGATTCAACTCAACTATGCCCCCGTGTGCGACATCAACACGAACCCTCAAAATCCGGTCATCGGCGACCGTTCGTTCGGCGATCAAGAGCCGCTCGTCACGCGCATGGTTTCGGCCTCGGTGCGCGGGCTGCTCAGCGAAAACGTCGAGGCCTGCATCAAGCACTTTCCCGGTCATGGCGATACGAGCCTCGATTCGCACTTCGCGCTTCCCACCGTGACGACCCCGCTTGAGACGCTTCGGAAACGCGAATGGGTTCCGTTCCATCGCGCGATGAAGTCGGGCTGCAACTTCGTGATGAGCGCGCACATCATGCTCCCGCAAATCGACCCCGACCGTCCGGGCACGCTTTCTCCGACCTTCTTGAAGAAATACCTGCGCCAAGAGCTGATGTTTCAAGGAGTCGTCGTCAGCGACGACATGGAGATGCACGCGATCACGAAAAACTTCGGCGCAACCGAAGCCCCGATCCTGGCCTTGCAGGCGGGCTGCGACCTGCTTTGCTACCGCACCGAAGAACAAACGAGAATTGCGATCGAAGCAATTCAAAAGGCGATCACCGACGGAGCGCTCGACCCCACGGCGCTGAAGCACTCGATCGATCGCATCCGCAAAGTCCGTGCTCAATTGAAGCTCGCGAAAGAGATGTATTCCACGACCGAACGCGCGGCCGAGATCGGAAGCGCTCGTCATGGGGAGCGAATGGCTGAAATTGCCAGCTAGAGTAGTTTCGCCAGACGCGTATGTCGAACTTTTTGAAATGCTTTTTGATCCGCGGTAATCCACACGCCATTCAAGAATTTTGCCAATGCACAATAACTGGCATCGTACCCACTCAGCCCGAGTGCTTGATATTCTGCGGTCAAGCGAGAAAGCTCTGCGGTGCAAGGAAACCGCTTCCATCCCAATCGCAGCGCGCTTTCAAAAAGTTTTTTTTGCTCTGAATTCAGTTTGATTCGAAATAAAATATTTTGAAGCTCATAAAAAAGAAGTTCCGGTATCGCAAAGTTACGAGGTTGATTTAAAACTTGCTCTAAATACCGCATGGCAAGCTCGGAACCTTCTTCTTCAAAAAACCACTTCAATACCACCGACGCATCTAAAATTTGGACCATTTTAAATCACTTCTCGTAACGAAATTGGTGCAAGACTGAGGTTGAATTTTTAGATGAAGTGATTTTATTTTTCTTGAACCGTTCCAGCAGCGCTTGTTTTTCCGCCTCCGCCTGACGGTCAATAAACCGTTCGCGATAATCTTCGATGGAGATCAACACCGCAACCTCTTCCCTTCCCTTTTCAATCACGATAGGTTCGCCCGATGCTTTGAGCTTTTGCAGAATTTTTCCAAAACTTTGTCGGACAGCTAATGCGTTCGTCTTCATGATTTGAGTGTATACCAATGTGTATATATATGTAAACATACAAATTTACCCCCAAATCCTTTTCGGGGTCAGTCGATGTAAAAAGGTCAAGCATCCGCAGGCCTCGGTTGCCAAACACCGATAAAAAAGTCAGAATCAATTCGGGAGTAAGAAAGTTTTTATGAACCCGGTTTTTTTTCTTCTTTTCATCATCGGCACGCTCTCGCCATTCGGCGCGCATGCCACTCCTACTTCCAAAGCTGAAGCTTCCGCGCTCTTCGACCACGCCGTCTTGATCCGTTCGCAGGTCTCGAACGGAAACTTAGGCTTTTGCTCGGGCGTCGCCATTGATGCGTCGACTGTCCTCACCGCCGCCCATTGTGTCGAGAACAACACCGACCACCGCATTCGGATCGGCAACGGCACCGATGCCCGCTGGATTGCGGCCAATCGTCCGATGAAGAGCTCCAACTATCACCCCGCGCTTTCGAAATCCGATTCGGACATCGGCATTTTGAAATTCAGCAAACCGCTTCCGTTCGCGCCGATCGCGATTTGCCGCAAAACCCATTCGAAAGAAACCCTGTATCGGGTCGGATTCGGCGGTCGCGACGGAAAACATTCGGAACGCATTTTCGAAATTCACGGAACGGGGCTCGAATCCCTGAAGGGCTGGCTTCAACTCGCCACCGATCAAGAGTCTGTCTCGGGCGATTCCGGCGGCCCGATTTTCGCTCTAGAGCGCTCCAAACCGGGCGAAAAACTCAAAGCCTGTCTCTATGCCATTCACTCGTCGATCGGCCTCGAAAAAAAGCCGCGCATGAGCTACAACCCGATTGTGCGCCGCACGCTTCTGCCCATTTCCTTCTAGGTCATTCGGGCAATTCGTGGTAGTCGGTAACCATGAAGTCGCAAATCAGTGCAGGACTGCTTGTTTTTTCAGGTCTTTTGACCGCCTTTTTGCCCGCGCCTTCAGCCAATGCCTATTACATGACCCTCTCGCCTCAATGCTCGCCGGTTGACTTGCGCCAGGGGTTTTCGTTCCGGATGCGCAATCAGGGCGACATCAATTGGTGCTACGCCTTCGCGACGGCGGACGAGCTTCAATATTACTTTAAAATTCCGGAACCTCTTTCGGCGGCCGACGTCGCTCTCCAATACAATGAAGGATCGTGGCCGCGCCTCATGCGTTGGCTGAGCGGAAAAGCGGTCCACGAAACGGGCTTCGTGCGAAGCGCGATGTGGGCGTCTCTTGCGGCCGGGTATTGCCCGGAGTCCGACTTTCCCTCCGACACCTGGACCAAGCGCGACGCCACGGGCGAACATCCGATGCAACTGAAGGAAGCCATCAACGACCTTTTGAACCTTCAAGAGCAGGTGCAAGACGGATTTTATCTCAAGGCCTCGGATCTGCCCTATACCTATCTTTTCAAAACCGTCTCGCAAGACCAGCTATTCGAACTTCTGGCGAACACGAGCCGCACCCAGCTGATCAATCAGCTGCGGCTCACCGCCTGCGAAAAAGACCGAAAGCCTTTTCCGGGAACCATTCATCGAATCAAAATGCGGCTGAAGGGTCGAAACGCCTTCACTCACATCAATCGCGTGCTCGATACGCAGACCCCCGTGACGGTGGATTTCTTTTACGGGTTTCTCGACAACGCCGATGCTTACGTCCATTCCCTGAACGACCTGCACTCGACGCTGCTCGTGGGACGCCGATTCGACGAAAAAAGCGGCGAGTGCCAATACTTGATCAAAAACTCTTACGGCCCCGACTGTTCCGAGTACGACCCCCGCCATACCTGCGAGGGCGGATACGTCTGGGTCGGCGAGAGCGATCTTTACGGAGCACTGACGAGTTACGTGTACGTGATGGATCCGCTGACGAGCGATCCGGGGCCCGATTTGAAATCCGAGCCCGAATCCGGCTTAAAATCGCGACTGAAGCCCGCTCGTTAGTTCAAACCTGAGTCAAGGCTGCTGCCGTCTTGTTTTTTATCTTAATTTAATGTAAAAACACCCCATGCCGTTTCGCTCCATCGCCGTTTTAAGCTTCCTCCTATTTCTGCCTTCCGCCTTCGCGCAATCGCACTTGCCGCAATCGTACCTGCAGTGGTCCGATCAAATCCTTTCGGACTTCAGCGAGGCGAACTGGCGGCCCGAGGCCTGCGTGCCCCTGCTTCGCGACCTGGCCACAAAGCTCGATCGCCTGAACCCTTCCGACGCATCCGATTTACAATCCGTCGCTCCGACCCTGATCGACCGCCTCTGGAACGCGCGCCTCGAACTGCATGACCGCATCGCGGGCTCCGATGACGGTTGCGTGCGCGAGATTCGAAACACCTTCCGTCGATTCCGGTTTCTCGAAGACTTTCTGGGCGAAATCGCGTTTCATCCCGAAAACCTCGACCCGGATACGATGGATTTTTCGGCCCAGCCCGTCCCGATCGACGACGAAGCTCCGGGATACCTGCTTCAAACCCGCGATCCCGACTTCCGCCTTCAACCCGGCGACGTCATCCTGGCCCGCGGTGTGAGTTTTTTGAGCGCGATGATCGCAAGGCTCGGCGACGTCGACAGCCAATTCAGCCACGTCGTGTTCGTCACCGAAAATCCCGACACGCACCGAATCGAAACGATCGAATCGTACGTCGGCGTGGGCGTCGATCTTTACGATCGTAAAACGGCTCTGCAAAACGAAAACGCGCGCCTGCTCGTCCTTCGCCCCAAAGACCGCGCCTTGGCCGAACGCGCGTCCGAACAAATGCGCGCCTTCGTCGAAGCCCACACCGGCGCAAATAAAATCCATTATGACTACGCTCTCGACTTCAACGATCACACGACGATGTCTTGCGCCGAAGTCGCGCAGGTCGCGTTCCTCAATGCTTCCGGCGGAAGCTTCACGCTGCCCGAGCGCCCGAGCACGCTTTCGCGCGGGGTGAATCTGGTCAAAAGCCTCGGTATCCGCCCCGGAAACACCTTCACGCCAGGCGATCTCGAAGCCGATTCTCGTTTCGACATCGTGGCCGAATGGCGCGATTTGAGGCTTACGCGCGACAGCCGGATGCGCGACGCGATCTTCAGCAAAGTCGTGCAATGGATGGACGAACGCGGCGACGTTCTGCACCCGACCCTGACCTCGAAACTGGCGCACGGATTGATCTACGACCTTCGACGCACCTTCTTATGGCCGCTCGTCCGGAAGGCGCTCAAGGTCGATGATTTCTCGAAAGAAGTCCCGCGCTCGATGGTGGGCACGGTCGCCCTCCTGAATCCGTTCGGCGAAGGATTGCTCCACGAACTCAAACGGCGCGATCAGGCTCAAGTCGCGAAGACGGGAGCACCGATGACCTACCTCGATCTGGATCATGCGCTCGAAGATCTACGCCGGCAGGATGAACCAGTCTATGCCCGCCGAAAAACACGCAAGCATTCGCTGATTTTGAAATACCTGCGCCGCTAATCCTCTTTCTGCGAATCCAGAATACTTTTGATTTCTTCGTAAGAATGAAGCTTGCCCTTGCCCACGCCCGGGCAAAAAGACGCGATCTCGCGATTCCACGTCTTCGGGTTCATGTTCTCGGGCCAGAATGGCCAAGTCCGGCAGTGCTCGGGTCTGGCCTCGTAGACTCCGCAGCGTTTTCCGCCTTCGAGAAAAATGCAATCTCCCTCGGGATGGCCGGTGAGGCCCATCTCGCGCGGATCGAGCAGAAACACGTGGCCGTCGCGCTTGCCGCAATATTTTTTCAGAAACGCCGGGACGGTCATCTTAAAGTACTTCGCGAAGCGCTTTTGGTCTTGCTCGTTCAGATAAACGTAGCCGTAACTGCCGCGCGAGGTGCAGCACTTGCCCGACCCCTGGCACTCGAAACGGATTCCTTCGGCGTAGAACGGTTTTCTTCCCATGGTTCCTCGTTGTTTTTCGATGAATTTCATTGAATCAAACGCGTCGACAAAAGTCGACAATAAAAACATTCTCCATTTTATATTTATTGATTATTTAATTAAAAATCATTACCCTCGCCCCATGCTGCTGCTTTCCGTCTTATTCGCGCTCTTCGGAAGCGCTCACTCCGCACCCCTTCACTCGATCCTTTATGTGGACAAAACCGAATTGATTCGGCAAGACGAGGCCGGCATTCATTTTTTACCTGGCACCAACCCCGCTTTGCGGCCCGTCGGAATTTGCGCCGTCGACATGAATCACATCGACGATTCGTCGAAAAACCTCGACTCCCTGGCTCGGTCCCTTTCGAAATTTTCAGGCCTCATTCTCTATGGCGGCGACCATATTCGATCCATGACCCCCATCAACCGGGTGATTTTTTCAAACGATCGATTGGAATCTCTCGGCACACCGAACGACGGCACTTACGTTACGCCTTACGGCCCCTTCGTATTCCATAGCGTTCAAAGCCAAGAAACCGGCGGCGAATTATCCGCCATGGGGGCGCGAATCGACGTCATGCCGAACGGGGACGGAACCAGTTCCGCCTATTTTCGCTCCGGACGCGAGCTTTTTTACGGAGAATCGATCACTCACGTCCGGGATCATCTTCCGATGAAATGCGTTTTTAAAAATCCTTCCGAGATCGTCCAAGAGCCCAATCTTAAAGTCGTCACTCAACCCATTCAAGACCGTGAAACGGGAATGATCGCCTATCTCGCGTGTTATCCGACCGAATCATGCTCATCTCTGCGCGTTGTCCAAATCAATCCCCGAACCCATCAGGCCTATTGGAGCGGGCGGCCCGTCGCAACCCAGGCCGATTTTAACTCGCGAATCGATCGGAAAGAGATCACTCGAATTTCAAAACAAATCTACAAGAACACGATCGCCTGGAAAGATCGTTTGTTCCGATACTCTTATTATGAAGCTTCCAAGTTGCGGCTTCACATGGCTCAAAGCTTAACCGCTCCGTCGTCCGGCATCGTTCATTTGGCCAAAGGTCAAGAGGGTTGGAACTGGAGCTCTCGCGTTCGAAGCGTGAGCCATCAAAAATTTTTCGATTTCATCGTCGGCTCACAGCTGTCCGCGATGACGTTCGAGCGATCCAGGCAACAAATTCGATGAAACTCGTTTAATCCATGGCCATTTCCTGCAAGAAACGGCGTTGATTTTGACCTTCGCTTTTCGTATAATACGCGCATTCGAGGAGCGATCATGTTCACTAAAACACTGACAATTTTTTCTTTATTCATCGCAAGCTCAGCCTTCGCCCAACCCTTTCAACCGGGCGAGCGACTCACCTATAGCGTGCAATGGCATTACGGCCCGATGCTCATCACCGCGGGGCATCTCACCTCGACGATTCAGACGCCGGTGACCGATGCCGGCGGCAACGTCGTTTATCCGATCGTCGCCTTCGCCAAATCGAGCGGCATCGTCAACACCTTCTACCCGTTCCATTACACGATCCGAAGCTGGTGGGATCAAAACGGTTTCAGCCGCCGCTTTGAAATGCACGGCGCCGAAAAAGACGATCGCAAAGATCAAGTCGAAGTCTACGACTACACCACTCATCAAAGCTCCCTGCACCAAGTGACGAATCACACCGTCAATCGCCGCTATTCACTCGCGAACAACACTCAAGACATCCTCTCCGTCCTTTATTTCTTCAGAACCGCCAACCTGCCTCGGCCCGGACAAAACGGCCGTTTTCCGATCGCTTACGAAGGCGCTCCCTGGCACGTTCTGGTCAAGAATCTCGGCCGTGAAGAGGTGAAATTCGACGGCCGGAAGATTCCCGCCGACGTATTCCAGCTCGATTTCTATGCGGGCTCTCGGCTCGACAACGCCGGAACGAAAATGTGGGTCTCGGCCGATTCCCGCCGTCTGGTTTTAAAACTCAATTCAAAGGTGAAGGTCGGAAAGATTTGGGTTAAACTCGACTCGGTTCAGTGATATGAAAACTCCCGACATGAATTCGATTCCCGAAGCGCTGACTTTCGACGACGTTCTTCTTCAACCTGGCTATTCCGAGGTTTTGCCCACGCAGGTTTCGACCCGCGTGCGCTTCACGCCGAAGATTACCCTCCATATTCCGCTGCTTTCGGCGGCGATGGATACGGTGACTGAAAGCAAGACCGCGATCGTCATGGCGCAAGAAGGTGGCCTGGGCATCATTCATAAAAACCTGACCGTCGCCGATCAAGCCTTCGAAGTCGAGAAGGTCAAGAAAAGCGAATGGGGAATGATCTTAGACCCGATTACGATCGACCCCGAAGCGCCGATCGCACGCGCGAACGAGTTGATGGCGACCTACAAGATTTCAGGCGTGCCGGTCACCGTCCCTGCGGAAGGCGGAAAAAAGCTGGTGGGCATCATCACCAACCGCGACCTTCGTTTCGAAGAAGATTTCAGCGTCGCCGTGAAATCGCGGATGACGAAAACCCCGCTCATCACCGCGATCGAAGGCACGACGCTCGCCGAAGCGAAGGTGATCCTGCGCGAACATCGGGTCGAGAAACTTCCGGTCGTCGACAAAAACGGCTGCCTGAAAGGCCTCATCACGATCAAGGACATTCAAAAACAGCGCGCCTATCCTCATGCGAACAAAGATCAGTACGGACGCCTGGTCGTCGGTGCCGCCACCGGAGTCGGCGAAGAGGGCCTGAAACGCGCCGATGCCCTGGTCGAGGCGGGCGTTGACGTTTTGTGCGTCGATTCGGCCCACGGCCATTCGAAGGGCGTGCTCGAAGCCATTCGACAGTTTAAAAAACGCTACGGTACCCGCATCGAAATCATCGGTGGAAACGTCGCGACCGCCGACGGAACGCTCGCTTTGATCGAAGCCGGCGCGGACGCGGTGAAGGTCGGCATCGGACCGGGTTCGATCTGCACGACCCGAGTCGTGGCCGGAATCGGAGTCCCTCAACTTTACGCCATCTCGGAATGCGCGAAGGCCGCCCACTCGAAGGGCGTCGCCATCATCGCCGACGGCGGGATTAAACTTTCGGGCGACATCACCAAGGCGCTGGCAATCGGTGCCAGTGTCGTCATGGTGGGCTCACTTTTTGCCGGAACCGACGAATCTCCGGGCGAGGTTCTTCATTATCAGGGCCGCTCGTTCAAGATGTACCGAGGCATGGGATCGATGGGCGCGATGTCGCAGGCTCATGGCTCGAAAGACCGCTACTTCCAGTCGAGCGTCGAAGACGCCAAGCTCGTGCCCGAAGGCATCGAAGGGCGCGTCCCTTATCGCGGAAGCCTATCGTTCAACGTGCACCAACTCATGGGTGGCCTGCGGGCCGGCATGGGTTACGTCGGCGCCGAGACGGTCCCCGCGCTTTGGGAAAAAGCCCGCTTCGTTCGCATCACGCAATCGGGCCTGACAGAGTCGCATCCGCACGATATCGTCGTCACCAAAGAAGCGCCCAACTACCGGACGAACTCCTAAGCAAATGGGAACAGACATGAACAAGATTCTGATCCTCGACTTCGGCTCGCAATACACCCAACTCATCGCCCGCCGGGCGCGCGAATTGGGATTTTATTCGTTCATCATTCCGGGGAGCGCACCTTTCGCGCGAATTCGCGACTTCGAACCGCAGGCGATCGTCCTTTCGGGCGGCCCTTCAAGCGTCTACGAAGAAGGAAGCCCGAAGCTTGCGCCCGAATTCTGGCCGTGGATCGAACAGACGAAGCTTCCGCTACTGGGAATCTGCTACGGCATGCAGCTGATGGTTCAACACTTCGGCGGAAAGATCTCGCCCGCCGACCATCGCGAGTACGGCAAAATGAACGTCGAAGTGCTTTCCGCATCGTCTTTTTTTGAGGGCGTCTCACACTTTCAGGCCTGGATGTCTCACGGTGACGAGACGCTTGCCCTGCCTGCGGGCTTCACCCTTGCGGCCAAAAGCGCCGAAGGCGCAGTCGCAGCGATCACTCACGATCGGCTGCCGATTTACGGAATTCAATTTCATCCCGAAGTCACCCACACCGAATCGGGGACGAAGCTCATTGAAAACTTCTTCATTCGCAGCGCGGGGCTGAAGCCCGACTGGCAGATGAGCCGCGTGATCGACGAGCAGATCCGAAGAATCCAAAACGAAGTCCCTACCGATGCGCACGTGATTTGCGCGCTTTCGGGCGGCGTCGATTCGACCGTGGCCGCTACCCTCGTGCATCGGGCGATCGGCGGTCGCTTGCATTGCGTGTTCGTCGATACCGGGCTTCTGCGTTATCAAGAGGGCGACCGGGTGATGGAGCTTTTCACGCAACAATTGCGCCTTCCCGTCATGCGCGTGAACGCCGAAGAACAGTTTCTCTCGAAATTGGCGGGGGTCAGCGATCCCGAACAAAAGCGAAAAATCATCGGCGCCGAGTTCATCGCCGTCTTCGACGATGCGGCCCTGGCGCTTGAAAAGCAACTGGGTGCGCGCCCGAAGTACCTGGTGCAGGGAACCCTCTACCCTGACGTCATCGAAAGCGCCCCACCGCCGTCTTCAGCAGGCGAAGCCAAACATTCCCATACGATTAAATCGCATCACAACGTCGGCGGCCTTCCTAAAGATTTGAAATTCTCGCTGATCGAACCTTTCCGTGATCTCTTTAAAGACGAAGTCCGCGAGATCGGTCGCCAGCTCGGCGTGCCCGAGGCCTTCATTCAACGGCATCCGTTTCCGGGACCGGGTCTTGCCGTCCGGTTGTTAGGCGAAATCACGAAAGAAAAACTCGATATCCTTCGGCATGCCGACGAAATCTTTATTCAGGCCCTGCGCGACGACGGTCTTTACGATCAGATCTGGCAAGCCATGGCGGTCCTCTTGCCGGTCAAGACGGTCGGAGTGCAAGGTGACGGACGCACGCACGCCCAAGTCGTCGCCCTGCGCGCAGTGACGAGCCAGGACGGCATGACGGCCGATTTTTATCCGTTCGACCTGAACTTCCTCGGAAAAGTTTCGCGCAAGATCTGCAACGAAGTGCGTGGCGTGAATCGCGTCGTCTACGACGTGACTTCAAAACCGCCCGCCACGATCGAATGGGAATAAAACGGACGAAACTCCCGTCGCGTTTCAAATTCGAAAATGAAATTCCGCTTTACTTTATTATTTAATCAATATATAAATATCCCACTTCAAAAGTTTGACCGCGAGCCACAGCGATGAACCTGCAACTGGATTTACTACCTCCTTGAGCAGCAACTTGAAAAAAACGCTCCGGTTTAAAGCCAACCCTTCAATTCCAGTGTCGAATGCGGATGAGATGAAGGGTTGGCTATTTTTTTTCGTTTTGGGAACACGACCAAAGCTCTCGCGCGACTTCACGGGCTTCGACCCCCCGGTATTTCCGCAGCGATCCGACGAGCAGCGGATTCAATACCTTCATCGCGCGTCCTCCGATCGCGTCCGCCAGTCGAAACGCATTGCGTTCGCCGAGCAGTACCGACGGATTCAGAATCGCAAGCCTCGGAAGACTCAACGCGCGAACCGCGTCCTCGGTCTCGCCTTTGACTCTCAAGTAAAAACTCCGCGAGCGCGAATCAGCCCCCACGCTCGAAACCATGCCGAAAAACCCGGAACCGCTTTCTTTCGCGAAGCGAGCGAGCTGAATCACGGCCTTTTGATCGACCGCGCGGAAGGCCTCTTGAGAACCCGCGATCTTCATCGTGGTTCCGAGGCAGCAATAAACGGCGTCGAAACGCATTCCTTGAAGCGAATCCAGCCAATGATCGCCCAACTCCGCCAGATGAATTTTGATTTTAGAGGAAGCCTCTTCGATCGGACGACGCGACAGCATGTGAATTTCTTCCACCGCTTGATCCTCGATCAACAAACGAAGTAATTCTCCGCCGACCAGCCCCGTTGCGCCTGCGATTAAAACTTTCATCTCGAAATCCTACTGAAAAATCACGAGCTCGGCGCCCGTCTCGATGGCCTGGCCTTCGGTGACTTTTACCTCTTTGACGACGCCATCTTGCGCAGCCTTGATCTCGTTTTCCATCTTCATCGCTTCCATGACGAGCAAGCCCTGGCCTTTTTTCACGGCATCACCGGCCTTGACGTGAATGCGCAGAATCTTACCCGGCATTTGCGATTTGATTTTCGCGCCCTTTTTGACTTTGGCTTCGCCGCCGGTCGATTCTTCGCCGGCCTTTAAGAACGCAAGCCCGCTCACGAAGCCGGCATGCCGCCGCTTCAATAAGGCGTACTGAGCCTGGCCATCGTCGTTCACCGTTTTGCGAACGTCGTAGCCCACGTATCCGTTCGAGGTCTCGATCCAGATCCCCTGATCGTCGCGAATCCATTTCACGGTCTCGGGGCGTCCGTTGACGTCGACGACACCCTCGCCCGTCTTGCCTTTCGGCGTGTTCTTCCAAATCAGTTTTTTTGAACCGACTTTTCCTTCGATCATCGTAACGACTCCCATTTCGCCCGTTGATTCCAAAGCGAGGTCGCGGCACCCGACTCCGTCGCCGGGGTTTCAGCGCCCTCGGTCAGCCTTAATAAAGACAAAGCGATCGCCTCGGCATCGGTCACCGTATCGGCCGCGCGCGTCTCGTCCGCCGTCAGGGCGGGATTACGCGGAATCAAATCGGTCGTGGTATTGCCCTCGATCACGTCCGGGCAACGGGTCAGGCGCTGCAAAAACACGACGTTCGTTTTGAGCGATCCCTTTGGCTCGCCATTCGGAGATTTCGGCGGTTCGACCGACAGTTCGTCCAAAGCGACTCGCATCCGCGCCACCGCTTCGTCCCTCGAACGCCCCCACACCGAAAGCTTCGCGATCATCGGGTCGTAAAACAGGCTCACTTCACCGCTCGTTTCGTAGGCCGAATCCCAGCGCAAAAAAGGCCCATTGGGTTGAAAAATGCGCCCGATTTTTCCGGGAGCAGGCAAAAAGTTTTGCGGATCTTCGGCGTACACGCGCACTTCGATCGCAGCGCCGTTGCGCGCGATCTCGTCTTGTTTGGGGAGCGTGAGTTCGCCCGAAGCGAGCAGCAACTGCATCGCCACGAGATCGATCCCCGTCACCCACTCGGTCACGGGGTGCTCGACCTGCAAACGCGTGTTCATCTCTAAGAAGAAAAAATCGCCCGCGCCGTCGACAATGAACTCAAAGGTGCCGGCACCCGCGTAATGGATCGCGCTCGTCACCTTGACGGCCGCTTCGAACATCTTTTTGCGGGTCTCGGGGTGGATCTCTAAAATCGGAGCGGGCGATTCTTCCCACACCTTTTGGTGGCGCCGCTGAATCGAACACTCGCGCTCGCCCAGATGGATCGCGCCGCCCTTGCCGTCGCCGAAAACCTGAATCTCGACGTGATGAGGCTCTAGAATGTATTTTTCGACGTACATCGCTCCGTCGCCGAACGCGCTCAACGCCTCGCGCGAGGCCGATTCGAACGCGCTCAAAAGCTCTTCTTCGCCGTCGACCCTGCGCATGCCCTTTCCGCCGCCGCCGGCGGTGGCCTTGAGCAAAACCGGAAATTTCACCTTTTTCGCGAATTCCAAGGCCTCTTTCGCATCCTTCACCGCGCCGGGGCTACCCGGAACACCAGGCAAACCCAACTTCTCGACCGTCCGACGGGCCGTGATCTTGTCGCCCATGACGTTCATCGATTCAGCCGATGGGCCGACGAACACCAAGCCCGCTTTCTCGCACGCTTCGACGAAATGCGCGCGCTCGGATAAAAATCCGTAACCCGGGTGAATGTATTTTGCCCCGTGTTTTTTCGCGGCTTCGATCACGCGGTCGACGACGAGGTAACTCGACTTCGGCTCAGAGCCGCCGATGAATTCGGCTTCGTCGCAGAACTTCACGTGCTCTGAAAACCGATCGGCGTCCGAATAGACCGCAATCGTTTTAAAACCCAACATCTTCGCCGTCCGAGCGACACGAATCGCGATTTCACCGCGATTGGCGATCAGGACCGGCTCTCGTTTTTTCGATGAATACGACGTCATAGCGGAATGTTCCCATGTTTGCGCGAAGGACCGCGCTCGCGTTTGCTGCCCAGCAACTCCAACGCCTGAATCAGCCGCATGCGGGTAAATTTCGGCTCGATCACTTCGTCGATGTAACCCAATTCGGCCGCCTTGTACGGGTTCGCGAATTTTTCTTTGTATTCGGCGACGAGCTTCGCGCGTGCGGCATCGAGGTTGCCCGCCTTCTCGGCTTCCATCACCTCTTTGCGGTAAAGAATGTTGATCGCTCCGTCCGGTCCCATCACCGCGATTTCGGCGTTCGGGTAAGCCAGGTTCACGTCGGCGCGGATATGTTTCGACGCCATCACATCATAGGCCCCGCCGTAGGCCTTGCGGGTGATGATCGTGAGCTTCGGCACGGTCGCCTCGGAGTACGCGTACAACAATTTAGCGCCGTGGCGGATGATCCCGCCGTACTCTTGTTGCGTCCCCGGCAAAAAGCCCGGAACGTCGACAAAAGTAACCAGAGGAATATTGAAGGCATCACAGTAACGCACGAAACGCGCGGCCTTGGTCGAGGCCGCAATGTCGAGACAGCCCGCCAGGTGCGCAGGTTGGTTGCCCACCACTCCGACCGTTTGTCCGTTCAACCGCCCAAAGCCCACCACGATGTTCGCGGCATAGCCCTTGTGAACTTCGAGAAAATCGCCGTCATCGACCGTCTCTTCGATGATGCCTCGGATGTCGTAGGGCTTGATCGAAACGTCGGGCAAAATTTCTTCGATCTTGCTCGTCAGGCGATCGGTCGGGTCGGAGCATTTTTTCCGAGGGGCCGGATCAAGATTATTCGACGGCAAAAACTCCATCAAGCGGCGCACGCCTTCGAACATCGCGCGTTCGTCGGGATACACGAGCTGACAAACGCCGCTTTTTTCGGCATGGGTGTCGGCACCGCCCAAGTCTTCTTTGGTGACTTCTTCGTGAGTCACGGTCTTGATCACATCCGGACCGGTGACGAACATGTACGACGAGCCTTCGACCATGGCGATGAAATCCGTCATGGCCGGACTATAAACCGCGCCGCCCGCGCAAGGCCCTAACACGAGGCTCAGCTGCGGGATCACGCCGCTGGCCTGCACGTTTCGCCAAAAAATTTCGGCGTAACCGCCCAAACTCTCGACGCCCTCTTGAATCCGCGCGCCGCCCGAATCGTTGAGCCCGATCAAGGGGACGCCCGTCCTCAAGGCCAGGTCCATCACCTTACAAATTTTCGAAGCGTGCCCCGACGACAGCGAGCCGCCGAAGACGGTGAAGTCTTGCGAGAACACGCAAACCTTGCGGCCCTGAATGGTGCCGTATCCGGTCACGACGCCGTCGCCGTAAATTTTTTGCTGATCCATCCCGAAGTCGGTGCACCGATGGGTCACGAACTGATCCATCTCGACGAAGCTGCCCGAATCGAGCAAAAGATCGAGGCGTTCGCGCGCAGTCAACTTGCCCGCCTGATGTTGTTTTTGAATGCGATCGGCACCGCCGCCCAGCTCGGCCAAGCCCTGACGACGCTTTAATTCTTCCAACGGAGAAGAAGGAATGGATGGTTTTGACATAGGCCTTTAACTTATTCCAAAGTGAAGGTTTTGACAGCCCCTAAATACAAAAAACTCAATCATTCTGACACCTCGCATTGCCTGATTTTATCTCTAGGTTATTTAATATCCAGTTTAAGTTTACAAATCTATTTTGAAGCAGTAAGACCGACCACGAGAGAGAGACTTGCATGCTGTTATTTTTACTGGCCCATCTCGTCGCCGCCATCGCCACCGTCGCGACGTGGGCACAAACCCCACCCCCTCAGTGTTACCTGGACCGCTATACGGCGCCCATTCAAGGCCCCGACTCAGCCTTTGATGTCGAATTAAGTCGTCTGAAGGATGCCGATCAGCCGCCGCTGCCACGATACCTGCCCTATCCGGTTTACAACTTAAAGCTCACAGCGGGCGAGCAGACCTACGCCATCCGGTTTTTGAAATCGCTTTCGTTCCCGGACGGCTACGACGATTGCACGAACCTCGAATGCCTTTTCGAAAAAGCCTATGCGGCGCCATTTCCCGAAAAAACAGCGTGGGCCAAAGTCATTTCGTACTGGTACGAAAAAACCGGTTACGGCGTCAGCACCGGCCCCAATGACGGACTCTTCGAGCCCGAAGAGCTGCGCGGGATGTGGATCGTGGCTGATTTGCTGCCCGATTTTTATCGCCACCTTCCGACCCTGAGCGGCTTTCACCGAATTCCGAACGGCTACGTCGGCGACGACGGAGCGGTCGGCGTTTATTATCCGGGCTCGCGACAGATCGAGATCGCCCAACTTTCGACCCGCATCGCGAATCATCGCCTGCTCGGCACTTTTCATCACACGCTCGTTCATGAAATGTCGCACGCCTTCGACCGTTCGATCGGCACGCAAAGCGGCTGGTTCTCGGAATCGCCCGAATGGATGGGCTTGAGCCAATGGCAACGGCTTTCGCGCAACGACTGGAAGGCCGTCGACGGAAACTTCGCCTCGGCTTACGCTGCGACCTCACCGAACGAGGACTTCGCCGAGAGCATGGCGTACTTCATTTTGGAACCCGATGCCTTGAAAAAGATCGCGCCCGAGAAGTTCGAGCTGATCTCAAAAAAATTCTTCGACGGAAAAGCCTTCGACACCGAGTCGCTTCGCGCGGCGTACTTAGCCCAGCTTCAAGGCGTCGCCAACGGCGGAGAAGCCGCCGTGCGCGCGAAACTCGCCCAGATCAAACAAAGCGATTATTACGCCTGCGGCGCCCTGGCCCCCGAAATCGAAACGGCACTCGTTCAAAAAGCGCTGAGCGCGCCAGCCCCGGCCAGCGCCCAGCCCTGACCCAAGCCCGGCAAATTTTGCCGAGTCGACCGCCGATCGCCCATGCTAAAATCAGAGGGTGACGCGCTCTTGGATTCTATTTTCGATCTTTGCCAGCTTCTCCGTCGCCCTTCCGGCAATGGCTTCGTCGGCCTACATCGAAGCCGGCACTTCGCTCGGTACGATGAAAAACGGCGATTCCTTTTTTCACCAACCGAATGCCACTTCATCAGGTTTCGGCTTTGTCGGAAGCCTGAGTTTTTACTATCCCGTGCTCTCGGTCGGCGACGTGATCGACTTCGACCTCGGGATTCAGAATCGACTGACCTTGACCTCGAACGACTCGCATTCGTTTGCGATGGACAATCCGCACCTTTCGGCGCGCTTCGAGTTTTGGCGTTTGTACGTCGGCGGCGGTTACGCGCCTTACACTTTCGTCAGTAAGCCCGATCAAGGCGTAATGAGCCTTCACACCAATCCCGATCAAAAAGCGTATTTCGTCGAAGGCGGATTGATCTGGCGGGTCATCCCTGAGTTCCAAGTCGCTGCGAGCTACTCTATGGAATTCGGACTTCCTTCGGGCGGAGGCATCAGCCCCACTGCGATGGAGTACGGCCTGCGCTTTCGCTTCCCCCTCAATCCTACGGAATTGGGAAGGGGCGGCAAAGTCGATTACGATGGCCGCTATCCGTTTGGTTTCATGAAGTAACCCGGCACTTAGATATCCTTAGATTCGGTTTTTTCGTCGTCACTTTTGCAAATTTCTGCAATAATTGAGGACATGGAAAAGTTGAAGACCCTCTTTAAGGCTAAGGCAGACCAACTCTCGACCGAAATCAAAGATATTCTCAAGGAACACGGGACAAAACCGATCGGGCAAGTTCAATTGTCGCAAATTTATCAAGGCATGCGCGGGATCACCGGCATGGTGTACGAGACCTCGCTGCTGGACGCGCAAGAAGGAATTCGCTTTCGTGGTTATACGATCCCCGAGCTTCGTGAAAAACTGCCGAAAGTAAAAGGCGGAACCGAGCCGCTTCCGGAAGGGCTCTTCTGGCTGATGCTGACTTCTGAACTTCCGACCGATCAAGACGTTCAAAACTTAAGCAAAGACTGGGCAGAGCGCGCGAAGAAAATGCCGGCGCATACCTACAAAGCCATCGACGCGCTCGACGTCGACACGCACCCGATGACCCAACTCGTGGTCGGTTTGATGGCCCTGCAAAAAGATTCGATCTTCGCCAAAAAATACGCCGAAGGCGTGAACAAAAAAGACTACTGGAGTTTCGCCTACGAAGACACGATGAACCTGATTGCGCGTCTTCCTGCCGTCGCGGCCTACATCTATCGCCGCAAATACAAAGGCGGGAAAGCCGTTCAAGCCGACTCGAATCTCGATTGGGCCGGAAACTTCGCCCATTTGTTGGGCTTCGACCAAGACGGCTTCAAAAAACTCATGCGCCTTTACATGACGATTCACGCCGATCATGAAGGCGGAAACGTTTCGGCACACGCGACCCATCTGGTGGGCTCGGCGCTTTCGGATGCTTATCTTGCGCTCGCAGCCGGAATGACCGGCCTTGCAGGGCCGCTCCACGGCCTGGCCAACCAAGAAGTCATCAAATGGATTTTCGAGATGCAAAAATCGATCGGCTCCGACAACCCGACGAAAGAACAGATCGCAGCCTACGTTCAGAAAACCCTGAGCGAAGGCAAGGTCGTGCCGGGCTACGGACACGCGGTCTTGCGCAAAACCGATCCGCGCTTCACCGCCCAGCAGGAGTTCGCGAAAGAGAACATGCCGGACGACAAAATGGTCAATACGGTATGGAAGATCTTCGAAACCGTTCCGCCGATCCTGCAATCGCTCGGAAAAATCAAAAACCCTTGGCCGAACGTCGACGCGCACTCGGGCGCGCTCCTCATCCACTACGGCATGACGGAATACGAATACTACACCGTGCTTTTCGGAGTTTCGCGCGGCTTAGGCGTGCTCGCAGCGCTGTGCTGGTCGCGCGCGCTGGGCTTCCCGCTCGAACGTCCGAAATCGGTCACGACCGAAAACGTCAAAGCCTGGCTGAAGGGCGAAGACTCGATCTGGGACTAATCCCGTCCTATTACTGAGGCCCATGGGGCGACACGCTCGGAGTCGATCCGCGCAAATACCAACAGCGAGGGCGCATTCCCGGCCCATGCGTGCAGGCGCCTTGATTTTCGTCCGTGGGCGAGAAATCGATCCGCGGATCCACTTCGCATAAAGCAGCGGCCTCCCACGTCTGCAAACGACAGGCGTAATCCCCGTATCCGCTATAGGTGGTTTTCGGCGGTTGATACCGGGACCGAGCGCCGAAATCGACGTCTTCCGGCAATCGTCCTTCATTCCCGTTTTTTCTGGCTTGGCGATTCGCTCGATGAATCATCCCGTTGACCGCGAGTTTTCCGATGGTCATGACCAGCGAACAACGCGCTTCATCGGCGGCGCCCTGGCAAAGCGGATGAGGCTCGACCGCGGGTAAGACCTCGGCCAATCTCGGAATACATTTCGTGGCGGCGAAATAATCGGCCTGCCCTTCAATGTTGGTGTAAGTCGGAATCCCTTGGCGCATGGCCTGAGCGCCGGGCGAATCGACGGTCACCGGCCCACTACCGCCCAACACGTGTCCGAGTTCATGGCAGACGGTCGACGCGAATTGATCGACCCCGTCTACGGCCATCGAAATCCGGATCGTGATTCGCTGCTTTCGCCCGTCGAAATTCGTATAATCAGACGAATTCGGATTCGACGATTTGATTTTTTCGATCCGAAGCGGGACCGGCTTCAGGGCGTCCAATTCGACGGCGAACGCGTCGCCGAGCTTTTGAACGACCCGGATTTCATCGGGCGTAAATTTATGGGGATTCAAAATTTCGATCGCATGGGCGGACGGAATTCCGCCGGTCAGCACGATTCCGAGAGATGCAAGTAAAGGAATCATTCGGCCTCCATTTTTCAATAAAGACACTAGAATAAAATCGCTGCCTTGTCACGCAAAACAGAAAGGCCGGGGCATTTGCGGTGCCACGGCCTTCGAAATCAATGGAATCGGTTGAATGCGCGCGCTTACGCGACCGCGCCGCCGTCTCCGCCGGGTTCGCCGTCACGGGCGCCTTTGCGCTTATCCAGGCCGTATTTCTCGACCTTCATGATCAAGCCCGCCCGCGAAATTCCGAGCTCTTTGGCCAGCTTCGACTTGTTCCACTTCGCTCGGCGCAGGCCTTCTTTGATCATGGTCTTTTCGAGCTCTTCGAGCGCGTCTTTCAACTTGCCCGCGAATTTAAAATTGATCGATTTGCCGCCCGATCCGGCCGACACGGCGTCGCGAATGCGCGGCGAAAGTAATTCAGGGCCGATTTTCTGGTCCGTTCCGGAGAGAACGACCAAGCGCTCGACTTCGTTTTCAAGCTCGCGGATGTTTCCAGGCCACGAGAAATCGAATACCTTTTCCATCGCCCGTGAAGTCAGCTGCTTCAGCGGCACGTTTTTTTCTTTACAGCTCTTCAGCAGAAAATGATCTACCAGAACAGGAATGTCTTCCTTGCGGTCGCGCAGCGACGGCACCTGGATGTTGATCACGTTGATGCGGTAGTATAAATCTTCGCGGAACGTGCCTTCTTCGATCATGGCTTTCAGATCTCGGTTCGTCGCCGCGATCACCCGCACGTCCACTTTCTTTTCTTCGGTTCCGCCGACCGGGATCAACGTCCCTTGTTGCAGAATCCGCAACAGCTTCACCTGCATCGTCAGGCTCATATCGCCGATCTCGTCCAAGAACAGCGTCCCGTTATGGGCCATCTCGAAAAGACCTTTTTTATCCTTGATCGCGCCGGTGAACGATCCCTTCACGTGACCGAACAATTCGCTGTCGAGCAAGTTCTCGTTGAACGCCGAACAGTTCACGGTGACGAAGCTCGAATTTTTTCGAGGCGAATTGAAATGAACGGAACGCGCGATCAGTTCTTTACCGGTTCCGTTATCACCCTGAATGAGCACGGTCGCTTCGGACGACGAAACCTTGTCGAGAAGCGAGTAAAGCTCCTGCATCGGCTTCGACTTTCCGATCATCTGGTTGTAGCTGTAACGGTTTTCGAGCTGGTTGCTCAGCGCGTGAATCCGCGCCTCGCGTTTTGAAATCTCGGTATGAAAGGTCGTGATCTCTTGGGCGACGAGATCGACGAGTTCGTAAAAGTATTTCACTTCCGACGGCACGAGCGCCTTCAGCTGCTGAAGCGACTGCTCGAACACGCCCTTATCCATGCCTCGCTGCTCGACGAGCGACGACGCCGAAGCAATTTTGGCCTCAGTCGTCTCGGATTCGATGTGGCAGTACGCGATGACGGCCCCCAAATACTCGCCGTCGAGCACGACTTTCGACGCGAAAACTTTTTCCAAACCCAGCGGCCCGGTCGTGATCAGGTGATGATCCTTGCTTTGAGAAAACTGATCCGAGGTCTCGCGGAAAAAATTCAGCAGCCATTCGCGGCCCTGCTCTTTCGGCAACAAATTCGAGCACAGCGGGTTTTTGAATTCGCGCTGACGGTCGTACGGATCGTAGTTGCGGACGTTCCCGCGCTCGTCCACGAAAAACACCTCGGCGTGGAACCATTGCCCGATAATCTGTTGCAGCTTTCGGATCACGTGGATGTGCTTCAGTTCTTCCCAATTGATCATGTCTTTTGACCTCGCTGTCTAACGTATCGTCAAAAGTCAGGCTAAACTTTAGTCAGGACTGTAAAAACTTAGAGCACCTTTTGCTTAAAGAACTCGAACACTTCGGGCTTATTCCACTTCTGCG